>Ga0335070_10005859_pt1 | contig 14489 bp, 12 predicted proteins | sample Lox_Sample_13_FD_206722 | JGI IMG/M metagenome (GOLD analysis project Ga0335070, IMG submission 206722) | Soil microbial communities from Loxahatchee National Wildlife Refuge, Florida, United States - Lox_Sample_1.3 | ecosystem: Environmental > Terrestrial > Soil > Wetlands | place: USA... | reverse complement strand
GACAGGCGAGGCCTGAAGCGTCGAGCGCAGCATTGGCTCCTCCGATATAAGGGTGCCCAAGCGGCTCGGCGGAAGTGTAAGGACGCGCTTCGCAGATGTCCCGGAGGCCCGTCGGGGTCGGCGTCGCCGAGGGAGCGCTGACGGGCGAGGGTGATTCGCCGCATCTCACTGCCCTCGGAGTCGACAGCCGCTAGGCGCCGGTTCTAAACTCGGCGGGCCGAATCTCGGTCGAGCAGCCTCCGCGGTCGTGCTTTGGACATCGCCCGGGCGCGCGCCCCGCGCGTCCGTCCCGGCATGCGATATGTGGTTCAGAGCCAGGCCCCAGGAAGGAGAGGATTTGACCCGCAAGGACGACGTCACACGGGCAACGAGGGCTTCCTGGGAGGAAGCCTTGGAGCAGCTGCGAAAGTGGGATCCGGAGTGGGCAGAGGCCTGCTTGAAGATGACTATGGATCCGTGGGACGCGGGCGTCTTGCCGCGAAAGACCGTCGAGTTGATCAGCTTTGCGCTGAATGCGGCGTGGGCAGCACTCAATCCGGAGGGCGCCCGCCGCCACATCCGCGCGGCACTCGCGGCGGGAGCCACTCGCGAAGACATCCTCACGGTGATCAAGATGGCATCGATTACCTCCATCCATTCGTGCGCCCTCGGCGGCTCGATTCTGCTCGAGGAGTTGCCCCCTTCGGACCTTGGGAGGCGGCGACCGAGCCAAGCGACGCCGGCCTGCGACAAGATGCGAGCAGCCGGTCGATGGAGTCCCGCATGGGATACGTTCCAGTACCTCGACCCGGTATGGACCGACGAGCTCAGCGCCGTCAGCCTCGGAATCAACGCGAACGGCGCGATGCCGCCGAAGTTGGTCGAGCTCCTGAGCGTCGCCTTTCACGCCTCCCCCTTGCGCCTGAACGCAGCCGGGACGCGACAGCACATCAAGGCTGCGATGAGGGCGGGGGCGAGCCCGGAAGAGATCATCGAAGTCATCAAGCTGTGCGTCGTCGAGGGCGTGCGGGCCTGCAATCTCATCGTGCCGATTCTTGCCGAGGAGATCGCCAACCACTCCGAGCGCGCCGAGGTAACGGAATGAATCAGACGCCTCCGGCGTGTCCCCGGCTCGGAGCGGCGAGCCGGCGCCAGCGGAATGCGTGCATGGAAGATCCTCCGCCGACCGGTCGCCTCCGACGGCGACCGTCCTACTGAGCTATGTCGTGTTCGACGCGAGGCAGAACCGCGACTATTGGGAGGGGATCTTCCGGACGGGCCGGGCTCCAGGCGGGGTTCAGGTCCTCGCGATCGGCGGGTAGGCGCGTGAAGACACGGGGATCGATGCCCGGATCGACGATGTCGCATTCGTGATCGGCGAGCAGCAGTTCCCCGGCGAGCCCGCGCGCGAGACGTCGAACCGTCGTCCGTTCGCTGAACCGAGCGAGGATCTGTGCAGCCGTACCCTCCGGAGACCTGAGGATGGTCCGCGTTCGCCAAGGGCGTTACCTCCGACTTCGCGGGTGGCTTGATCACGCTGGTCCGAGGCGCCGGGCTTCACCACCGCGGGCCCCACAGATCCGAGGCGATCGCAGCCTGGGCCCGCTCGTTTGCGATCGCCTTCTGGATCGAGAGCTGCTGATAGGCCGAGTACGCGTCGGGGCCGCCAACGTAGAGACAGCCGCAGCCGTCCGGGTCGGCGTAGGCGTAGACGGTCGTCCCACCCTTCTCCTCCAACACGAGTTCGCGCGGCGGCATCGCTCGAATGTTCGCGATCCTCTCCGGCGTGTCGGCTGGCTTGGCGCGGAAGCCCGCGGCAGCGAGCAGCTGCTCCGTACTCCGCGCTTCCCTACGATCCAGCGTCGCGCAGCCGACGAGCGGGACCGCCGCGACGAACACCAGACCGAGCATCCTGGCAGCAATCTTGGCAGCGATCATAATCTCGGAACGCTCTGAATGTGGTTCGACGGACGGAGCAGCTTTCCTGGCGAGGCAGAGCCGGCCCGCCATCGGTTGCTCTCCCGCTTCGGTGCGCCGCACATCGAGCTCGCGGACCTTCTCAGTCCGGCAGCCGCCGCGCGCCGATCCAGGCGATCCATGGTCTGCCTCTCGATGGTGACACGCGGACTACTTGCAAGTGCGATGCCGTAGTCGCTCGGACGGTCCTTCGCACTCCGGCGACGCCCCGGCGGATCGCTGCCAATGGAGCGGCACGGCTGCCGATCGCACGGCGGCATGCAGGCCCGCCACCGCATCCGGGGACCCGCCCCTGGACCGTGAAGGCAGGCTTCCGCTCGATGCGGGCGGGCGCCGGACGCAGGTCGTCGACCTTGCGGAACGAAAGCGCGCAGAGGAGGCGTTGCAGCGCGCCCAGGCGGAGCTCGCACACGTGACCCGGTGACGACGCTCGGGGAACTCGCCGCGTCGATCGCCCACCGCGGCGAAATGCCCGCTTGAACGACTCCGCGCAGCGGTCCCAGCGGAGTTCGGGCACGAAATGAAACCGATCGACTTCGGCGGCGAACCGGAAAGCAGCAAGGTCCGCGCCTGCTCGCAGCGCTCGAGATGAACGACGGGCACTACGCGCTATCGGGCGAGATGCTCCGCGCTGCATCTCATCCGGCCGGGAGCGCGCAACTCCGCTGCCGTCCAGCCAGCTACGTCCCGCGTTTCGTCGGCCTTCTGGACAATCGGGACTTCTTCTTCCTGCTGCGGCGCGGTCAGCCATGAGCCGGCGCGTGCTCCGCGTATGCGCGACCTCGAGCCACAAGAGCCCCAACTGTCCCGGCGGTGGCTGGGGCCTGTGCGGATCGAACACCTTCCCGGACGGGACCCTTCCCACGTGCCGCTCTCCGCTCGGCGTCTACGACCTGAACGGCAACGCCGCCGAGCACATGAATCTCCCGCTCGATCCGAGCCAGATGGCGAGCCGCGGCAGCACGAGCCTCGGCTACACCGAGATGAAGGGAAGCTGGTTCGTCTTGGACGACATTCGGGCCCTGTTGTTGAACCTTGTCGTTAACGGCATGGACGCCATGGCCAGCGTCGACGAGTCCGAGCGGAGGCTCGCGATTCTCGGGCAGCCGGCGCAGGCCAGGCCAACGCGCTGTTCGCGGCGATGAAGGCGTCGATCTGGGCCGCCACCTGCACCGGGAAGGGGGCAGTGCGACGGGCGCTAAGGTCGGCATGCGCATGCACGCACTCGAAAAGCGAAGAAAGCATGCCCCGGGTCTCATCTACCATGAACATCATGTAGTGCATCAGCTTCTCGCTCCGCGCGAGGATGCGGGCCCTGATCGCCACGGTGTCCCCGATGCGTACCCCGGCGGGATACCAGAGATGATGCTCGAGATCGAAGCCGCCCATGCCCGACGCCGCGAAGTAATCCGCGGTGAGCCCGAGCATCGGGTACATCGCGTCGCCCGCCTCGTCGTAGAGGGCCAGGTACCAGCGCATGTTCATGTGGTGGTTCCGGTCCTCGTCGGCGGGCAGGAAGCTAGCGAGGCCCGTGAAGGAGCGGGACTCCGCTCGGACTCCCCCGAAGCAGGACGCCATAGTCGCGTTCCGGACAGGGCGTTCCCGTACTCTACCGGTGGGGAACGGCGGAGCGGACTCGATCACCCCGTGGCCGGCGCGCAACGCGCACCGCGCCGAGCGCGAGCGCCAGCACGGCCGCCGCACCTCCCAGGGCTGCGTCCGGCTCAGGCGTGTTCAGCGAGACGGGCACCGTCGGGATCCGATCGGCGCGAATGCCGGCGATCGACACCGTGAGGTGCCCCATGTAAGTGCCGGGCGCGAGCGAATTCGTCGCGAAGATCAGGTCGAGCAGGTTCTGCATCTGGGGCGGCAGGCCTGAGCCGCTCGACACGCTCGGCGCCATCCACGTCTGATCCGTCGAGAGCGTGTAGTCGAAGGAGACGGCACCGGGACTGCCGACGTTCTTCACCGCGAAGCCCTCGGATCCGTTGGCCCCGGGGCTCTCGGAGTGGGTGATGCTCGGCGGATCGACCGCCACCGGGAGCGGCGGGAGCGAGTTGGCCAGGGCCGGACTCGAGACGGCCGCCGCGTTGCCGGGATCGCTGGTGCCCGGCACCCATGTTCCCTTCGGGTCCTGCAGCTCCCAGCCGTTCGAGAAGCCGTCGCCGTCAGAGTCCTTGCTGGCGAACGTGGCGTTCCAAGTCGAGCCCGAGGCTGCGAAGTCGATGTAGAGCGGGCTCTGGTCGTAGCCGGTGGCGTGACACATGCCGTCGCAGCCACCCGCCGCGGTCAGGTTCGGGAACTGCGCCCCGTACTCGGCGAAGGCGAACGCGCTCGTCGCAGCTAGGAGGACTGCGCCGCCTGCCGTGACGGCACCCGCCCGTCGGACGCGCCGGGTCGCCCGGAGCGAGAATCGGAACGAAGGCGATTCGAACGGTCGCATGCAGATTCCTCCCCGGGAACGCGCTGCTCGCTGGTCTCACGCGCCGGGCCGGCACCCGCCCCGCGCGCGCCGGCAAAGGACGGCGAGCGCGGCGCACGCGGCGGCGACCGATGCGAGCGAGCCGGGTTCGGGCACGAGCGCAGTGTGGCTCGCCGACAACACGTGGCTCACGTACATCGGATTGTGGATGCCGAGGCTCGCGTCGTCCGAAGCCACCAGGAAGTTCCAGCCCGCCTGCGGGATCGTCGATGGCACGAACTGGTAGAGATCGCCGAGGTCGGTGGTCCCGTCCAGCACGCGCACGCTGTTGACGGCGATCGGACCGACGGACCCGCCGCCCTTCAGCTCGACCGTGATCGCCTGGCGCCCGGAGACCTCCCCGAAGATGAGGTTCGTGAGGTCGCCGGGGCCGGTGAGCGTCGCGTTTCCCACCTGGATCGAGCGGCCCTGGCTCCAGAGCACGTTCATCTGGGCCAGCAGCGCCGCCTTCAAGTCGTTCTGGAGCACCGCGAGCTGCGCCGCCACCGGCCCCTGGATGTCGGCGGCCGTGCGGCCGTCGGTGTGGCAGCCCGCGTTGCCACAGAGCGTCGGGCTCGGCGCGAAGGTGTGGTTCGTCCCGGTCTGGTTGTACGAGAGCAAGGCGGGCGGTGGCGTCTTCTCCATGTGGCAGGTGACGCAGCTGTCGGGCAGCGTCGAGTGCGGGCCGCGCGCGCCCACCGCCACCAGATAGGCGTTCTGGCCCATCAGCACGTCCGCCTGCGGGCCCGGGTGCGGCGCTTGCGACGAGGCGCTGCTGGTCGGGTTGTACGTGGCGTCGTTCTTGAGCCCGTTGCGCGAGTTGTGGCAGGTCATGCAGATCGCCCCGCGCCCGACGTTCGTGGCCGTGAAGCCCGCGATCAGCGGCGGCGTGTCGCCGCTGATGCGGACGGTGGCGTCGGTCGGGATGCCGCTCGTCGTGCCGGTGCTGTGCGGATCGTGGCAGGTAACACAGGTCTGCGGCTGCGCTTCGTCGGGCGTCCACGTCACTGTCACGCTGGCGAGCGGGTCGCCCGGCGTCTCGCCGAGCAGGACCGGCAGCCAGGTGAGGAAGCCGTTGGCGGTGTGGCAGCGCGAGCAGTCGCCGCTTCCGGCGCGCGCGATCGCGAGTGCGTAGTTGGCGTGCCCGCTGATCTGCCACTGCTGGAAGCGGCCGTGCCGCACCGGCTCGCCGTGACACGTGCCGCAGTTGTCGGCGGCCAGGCTGATGCTCGGGGCGCCGCGTCCGTGGCTGCCCTCTTGCGGGCCGTGGCAGTTCTCGCACTGCACGTTCGCGAGCCGCGCCGTCTCCGGGAAGTCGTGGACGACGTTCGACCAGTTGTCGGGCGCCGGCTTGTCGAGGAGGCCCGACGAGAGGAATTTCGCGAAGTCGAAGGCGTCGTCGAAGCCGTTGTTCGCGACCTGGGGGTCGTAGCCGACGCTGTGGCAGGAGAAGCAGGCCGAGCTGTAGTGCGCGTCCGTGTTGAGCTCGCCGGTGAAGATCGCCGCGTGGCCGGTCTTGCGCCACGGGGTGAATTTATCGGGCGCGATCATGTCGTTGTGGCAGTAGGTACAGTCGTCCGCGAGCGGCAAGCCGTCGCCGCCGATTCCCGTGATCGCGCCGTGCCACGGCCCCGTGTAGATCTCGATCGTCACCGTGGCGGACGGGTTCGAGGTCGGGTCCGTCACCGTGAGGGTGTACGTGCCCGTGACGTCGGGGATGAACCAGGGATCCTGAGTCGTCGCGTCCACGAGACTGGCCATCGACGCCGCCGGGCGCGCGAGCGCCCAGTCGTAGACGCTGGAGCCGCTCGGGGGCGGGCTCTTGGCGTGCAGTAGGACCGGCTCCCCGAGCGGCACGTTGCGGAGCCCGCCCGCGGTCTTCCACGGGAGCGCAGCCGCGACGTCACTGGTGGCGGAGTACGCACCCGAGCTCGTCGTCACGTCGGCCTTCAGTGTCACCTTGCCCGCTTCTTCGAGCGCAAACGGGTTCACGGCCGTCACCTGGAAGCGATTCTGCAAGCCGCCCGAGAAGCCCCCCGGCGGGATCGTCACGTTGGGCGGCAGCTGGTCGGGCCCGATCGGCGGCTCCTCGAGCACCTGGACGAGCTGGTCCTTGTAGGTCGACTCACTCGGCAGCGTGACGCCCGTCACCGCCATGGTCGGGCTTCCGATGGTGACGGTCGCGCCGGCGGTCTGCGTCCAGGCGACGCTCGAGAGCGTCGAGCCGTCGAGGATGTCGATGTTCGCGGTCGCCGTCAGCGACGCGCCCGGCGTCGCCGTACCCGTCACGACAATGCTCACGATCACCGGCGCCACCGGCGTGAGCGCGACGTCGAGCGGCACGGCCCCCACGTCGGGCACGGTGACGGGCTCGCTGTGGGTCTGGAAGCGCGCGTCCGTGAAGGTCGCGGTGTAGTCCCCGCCGGCCAGCGGCAGCGCGTAGGTGCCGCCCATCGCGGTCGTCCTCACGAAGCCGCCGGGGTCGATCGTGACCTTTACGCCGTCGACACCGCCCGTCGTCAGCGTATTGGTGACCGTCCCTTGCAGCGTCCCCGCGCCCGCGCTCGCAGCGGCCATCACACCGAGAAGCACCGAAGCGAACCCGCCAAGTCGCGGAGCACGTCGCGCTGCCTGCAGATGCATCGTCGATTCCTTGAGGCTTGAGTCTCTCACGTTCGATGGCTGGAGTTGGTAAATCTGCGTAAAGAATGATGAACCACTTTACGATTCGGCCCGCTCGGGACGCGCCTCGGGGAGCTCGCGTTTCGCGTGCCGCAGGTCGGCGCGTTGCCGGCGATCCGCTCGGCTTCTACCCGAACTCCTGGAGCGCGGGCTGCGCAGGCGAGGGGATGAGGCGGGGCGCCCCAGGCAGCCAGCCTGTGGCAACAGGCGTCGCGCTGGTGTCCCACTTCGCTTTTCCGCGAGGCTGGCGGGGCGGCGAATGGGCTGGACTCCACGGTCCGGCGCGCACAGTGCATCGCGCGACGCGAGTACGGTGTCGGACAGCATCGGACGCTACCAACGCGTCCTTGGTTTCGCCCAGTTCCGCCAGCCGGCCGGGCTGCGAGGGCGAGGGCGACAGCGATCCCCCACGCACGATGCGCGTGTAGCGAGGGTCTCATCGGTGTTTGCGGAAAGCTCATGTCTTCTCCAATCGTCGCGTTTGTTGCCTCTCGCTCCAGAGCAAGGAGCGTGCCACCGCCTCGAGCTCGAGGGGCGCTGACAGACTCTCGCTGAGTTGGCCCTTCAATCGGTGGGCGCTGCAACGTCACGCCTGCCCGGCGTGGGGCGCTCGTAGATGCCGCTCTATCGGCACTGTGCCGAGCTGTTGGCAGCCCACCGCCTGCGGCTGTCGCGGCGAGGCCGAGTGATCGAAGGATGCCGGCGAGTGCTCCGCGAACGCGCGGGCCTGGTCACCAGCGAGACTCGGCCAGACCACGAGCCCGCGCCCGCGGCCCGGTGTTCCGCCGGGCCTCGAAAAGCGTCCGCGGAGACCGGTGACGTGGCTCCGCTCGGCGTGGCCAGGTGCGGCGCTGTATCCCGACTACTCCGGAGCCAATGACCATGGTGGCGAATCAGAGCGCCCAGCCGGCCTCCGCCCGGCCCCACTATATCATCGGGGTCGCCTGGCAGTCTGCCACCAGCATCAGAATCGGCTCATCGAGCTCGTTGAAGGTGGCCCGCATGATTCCCGGTTTCCGGTGTCATATCGCTGCTCGAGACATCGGCGCGTGCGCGGTGGCACGAAAGCGGCTCTAGACTTCAGACGCCTCAATGGTTGGAGGATTGCCAGTGACGACATCCGGTCATCTGTGGGCCATCGGCTACGACGACACCGAGCGGGCGGGTCAGGTTCGCGATGAGATCACCAGGCTCGGTTGGGATTCCCACTACCTCCTCCTAGACGACATCGCCGTGGTGGTACGGCACGCCGATGGATCCTTCACACTCGACCGAGAACCCTTCCCGACGGTGCTCAACATCATGGGCGTCACGCTTGTGGGCTTCCTTGCGGGCCTGGTGCTGGCCGCGCCGCTTGCCGGCGCGGCCGTCGGCGCTTTGCTGGGCGGCATCGGCTCCGTTGCTGCGGGTTCGGTGGGGATCGGAGGCGACTTCGTCCGCGAGGTGGAGGCACTGATGAAACCGGGGACCTCCGCTCTCTTCGTCGTGGACAATGAAGGAGAGATGGACGTGATCTTGCACGCGATACGCGGGCTCGGCGGTACGGTGTTGAAGACCAACGTGGATGTGCAGAGGGCAAAGCTGATCCAGTCCACTCTGGCCGCCGGGTCGGCCGACTCGTAAAGATCTTCGGTGGAACGTCGGAGATGACGGCATCGTCGCGACTTCTCTTCGAGCGTAGGCTGCACCATGCGCGCCAGCGTGCGCTCGTCCGCGACGTTGTCCAACGGGTGTCGACTCTCGAGGGCCACCGCGTTCGGATCGAGCTCGACGATGCGACCGCGCGAGCGCGCGCACACCTTCTCGATCCCGCTGTCGCTGAGGCGCCGCCGACGGATCACGCCCTCGGTGAGACCGGCCCGGTTCCGCCGCTGGCGATCGCCATCTTGATCGTCGGTTCCCGCGGTGACGTCCAGCCTTTCCTGCCGATCGCTCAGCGTCTGGCACGGGATGGCCATCGCGTGCGGATTGCGACTCACGCACGTTTTTCGCGACTTCGTCGAGTCCCACGGCATCGAGTTCTTGGCAATCATGCGCTGTACCACCCGGTATGCTTCGCGATGAAGCGGACACAACGCTCGGCCGCGAGCGCCGACTGCGGCAGCAACGCGAGCGCCTGGAAGACGTGCGCCATGCGATCCCAGATCTCCAGTTCGACATCGACGCCGGCGGCGCGCGCGCGCTCGGCCGCACGCACCGATTCGTCCCTCAGCACTTCGATGTCGCCCGCCTGGAACAGCAACGGCGGCAGGCCACGCCAGTCGCCGAACAGCGGCGAGATCGAGATGTCGAGGAAGTGCTCTGGTCGCGCGTACAGCGAGCGCATGGCGAGCAGCCCCGCCAGCGTGAACATCGGATCGCTGCGCTCGTTGGTCAGCAAGCTCGCGCCCGACAGCGTGAAGTCGACCACCGGCGACAACACGACCGCGCACGCCGGCAGCGGCTCGGTTGCGGCCTTGATCCGCTGCAGCGTCACGAGGGCAAGATTGCCGCCCGCAGAGTCGCCCGCGATCACGATCGATTTCGCGGACGCGCCCTGCGCGAGGAGCCACCGGTAGGCCGCGTGGCAGTCGTCCGGGGCGGCGGGATAGGGATGCTCGGGCGCGAGCCGGTAGTCGACCATCAAGATGCGCGCCCGAAGCGGCCGCGCCCAGCGCGCGGCCAGGGTCGCGTGCAGGTTGGGGAAGCGGAACAAGAATGCGCCGCCATGCAGGTAGAGCAACACGCGGTCGGGCCGGCTCTCCGGAACGTCGATCCACTCCGCGGGCACCCCGTCGCCGGCGAGGCGCGTGCTGCGCCTCGCCGGGTCGGGTTGGGCGAACTTCAGATCGAAGGCTGCGCCCTTCGCGCGCAACAGCGGGATGTCGGCGCGGCCCGTCCGCATGCGTTTCGCCATCAGCCGCAGCGCCAGGTGCAGCCGGGCACGCCGCCACGCGCCACCCGGGTGCGATTCGAAGCGCGCCCACGGCGGGAGGTAGGCGGGAGGCAAAGCCGCGCTCCGGGCGATGCCGGCACGAGTACTGGTGCGACTCGTCAGAGCTTCCATCAGGCCACTCGGATCAGCTTCTTGTTCACGAATTCACCGATCCCGAGTTGCGAGAGTTCTCGCCCGTAGCCAGAGTTCTTCACTCCTCCGAATGGCAGTTCTGGAGCGGTCCAAGTCGCCTCGTTGATCCAGACCATGCCGGTGTCGATGTTGCGAGCGATTCGCTTTCCTCGCTCAATGTCCCGCGTGATTACGGTGCCGCCCAACCCGTAGGGCGAGTCATTGGCCAGTCGAACGGCTTCCCTCTCCCCATGGACACGGAAAATGAGCGCGACGGGAGCAAAGAATTCCTGGTGGTAGACGGGATTGTCCGGCGTCACGTCGGTCAGGATCGTCGGCGCGAGGAAGTAGCCAGGACGCGCGAGTCGCGCTCCACCCACCAGCACCTTGGCGCCGTGGTCGACTGCATCCCGGATCTGCTGCAGCACGCGCTCGAGCGCAGCAGCCGTACACAAGGGTCCCAGCGTGGTCTTCGGGTCGAAAGGATCCCCCGGGACCAGCTTCTCGAATTCATCCTGGAACCGCTCGATAAATCGGTCCGCGATCTCGTCGTCGAGTACGAACCTCTTGGCGGCAACGCAACATTGCCCCGTATTGTTCATCCGACCCCAGAGTCCCCACTTGATCGCGGTATCCATGTCCGCGTCATCCAACACGATGAAGGCATCGCTGCCGCCGAGCTCCAGTGTGCTCTTCTTGAGGGCTTGTCCGGCCTCCGAACCGACCGCCGAACCCGCTGTCTCGCTGCCCGTCAGGGCAACTCCCTTGATGCGCGGATCCGCGATGGCCCTGGCGGCCTGTTGGTTCGACAGGAAGACATTCGTATAGGTACCCTGCGGAGCGCCGGCGTCGAGGAACAGCTTCTCGAAGGCCAACGCGCACTGCGGCACGTTCGGCGCATGCTTCACGAGGAGCGTGTTGCCCGCCATCAGGTTCGGGCCAGCAACGCGCGCCAGTTGGTAATAGGGGAAGTTCCACGGCTCCACACAGAAGATCACGCCGATGGGTGCGCTCTCGATCACCGCCTCGCCCTGCTCCACGGACAATCTCTGGGGTGCCAGGAACTTCTTCGCCCCGTCGGCGTAGTAGTCCAGGATGTCGGCGCTCAGCTCGACTTCCGCCTGGGCCTCGCGAAACAGCTTGCCCATCTCGAGCGTGGCTAGCTCCGCGAAGTCATCCCTCTTCTCTCGCAGAATCGAGGCCGCTCTCTTGACGACTGCTTTCCGCTTCGCGAGCGACCGGAGACTCCAGTCATCCTGATAGGTGTCTTGCGCCGCTCGGATGATCTTCTCGAGCTCGGCGTCCGTGTGTTCGCTGAAGGTTTGGATCAACTGTTCGGTGAAGGGATTGATGGTTTGGTACGACATTTTGGGGCTCCTCTCCCAGGAAGGGTTTCGCCGACGACTGCCGGCCTTATCGAGCTAGAAGCAAAAAGCGTGCCCCATTTGGTTCGGCAGCACCGTGCGCGCCCAGGGCGGAGGCCGCGCGCTCAGGAGGCGGACGCACACTGTGCCGGCGCATCGGCACGATGCGCCGTCATGTCGGCGCAGCTCGTTTCGCGCCAGCGGGGTGAGGTGGACCGCACCGTCGATAAGCTCTACACGGAGCGGGTGTGATGGTTTCTTCCGGATACGCCAGCGACGCGCTTCGTCAGGACGCCGACCTTGCCTTGGACGATCTCGGCGGTGGCGAGCGTCCACGAGGTTGAGACCCTCACGCGCCGCGAGGAAGGCAACTCATGATCAACTTCTTTGCCAAGCTGTTCACCTCGGACTTCATGCCCCACGGCCACTGCTTTCTCTGGAATCCCGGAGTCCTCTGGCTGCACGCGATTTCGGACGGGGTGATCGCGCTCTCGTACTACGTGATCCCGGTCACGCTCCTGTACTTCGTGCGCCGCCGCCACGATCTGCCGTTCAACTGGGTGTTCGTCATGTTCGGGCTGTTCATCCTGAGCTGCGGCACCACTCACCTCATGGATGTGTGGACCCTCTGGTACGGCACCTATCGACTGGCAGGTGTGATCAAGGCCATCACTGCAGCGGCCTCCGTGGTGACGGCTGGATTGCTCGTCCGGCTGATTCCCCAGGCACTGGCGCTTCCCAGCCCGGCGCAACTGCGAATCGCCAACGAGAGCCTCGAACGTGAGATCGCCGAGCGCCGTCGCGCGGAGACCGAGCTGCAAGCGGCCCGTGACGAGCTTGAAGCCAGAGTGGAGCTTCGGACCGCCGAGCTTGCCGGGGCCGAGCAGAGATTCCGCGGCCTGCTGGAATCGGCGCCCGACGCGGTCGCAGTGGTGAATCGCGAAGGCGAAATGGTCCTGGTCAATGCGCAGCTGGAGGAGCTGTTCGGCTATCCACGGCGAGAGTTGTTGGGGAAGAAGATCGAGCTGTTGGTGCCAAAGCGGTTCCGCAGCACACATCCGGAACACCGGGCGGCTTTTGTGGCCGACCCTCACGCGCGGTCGATGGGGTCCGGGCTCGAGCTGTACGGCCTGCACAGGGATGGACGCGAGTTTCCGGTCGAGATCAGCCTCAGCCCGCTGGAGACCGAGGAGGGCCTGCTGGTCTCCAGCGCCGTTCGCGACATCACCGAGCGCAAGCTGGTGGAACAGAGGATTCGAGAGAGCGAAGCGGAGCTTCGGCAGCTCATCGATGTGATTCCCCAGAAAGTCGTCGTGTTCGACGCGGATTGGAACCTGCTGTTCGTGAACCAACGCGAACGGGAATACACGGGCCTCTCTCTCGAAGAGGCGCATTCCAAGGACGCCTTCGATCGCCTCGTTCATCCCGACGACATCGGGAAGCTCGATGGCATCCGGAAACGCGCGCAGGTGGAGGCCGCCCCGTTCGAGCTGGAGGCACGCATCAAGGGAAAGGACGGGCGATATCGCTGGTTCCTAATCCGAGACAATCCGATGCGGGACGAGGCGGGCCGCGTTCTGCGGTGGTACGGCACCCGAACCGACATCGAGGACCGAAAGCGGGCCGAGGAAGCTCTGCGGCGAAGCGAAGCGCATCTCACCGATGCACAGCGGCTGACCCACACGGGCAGTTGGGCCAGCGCTGGCACCAGTCGCGAGTCCCTCTACTGGTCCGAGGAGATGTTCCGCATCTATGGATTCGATCCGCAGCAGGGTCTGCCGACGGGCGAGATGCACATGCAGCGTATCCACCCGGATGACCGCGGGAGGTGGCAGGAAACGATCGAGAAGGCCCGCCAGCAGGAGACCCAATACGCCATGGATTTCAGGGTCCTGCTGCCCGACGGGACCGTGAAGTATCTCCAGAGCATCGGCCATCCCGTCGCCGGTACGGACGGCGAGCTCGTCGAATACATCGGCACCTCCATGGACGTGACGGACCGCAAGAGGGCGGAGCAGGCCTTGCGGGACGTCCAGGCGTCGCTGGCACACGTGACGCGCGTGACGACGCTCGGAGAAGTGGCCGGCTCGATCGCTCACGAGCTCAATCAACCGCTCGCGGCCATCGCCAACAATGCCAACGCCTGTCTCCGAATGCTGCGCAGTGGAAACCCGAGTCTGAAGGAGATCCGGGAGGCGCTGGCGGACATCGTCAATGACGCCGAGCGAGGCGGCGCGATGATCCAACGCGTGCGGGGGATGGCCAGGCGCTCGGTGCCACAGCGGACGCCGGTGCAACTTGCCGATGTCGTGGACGACATCCTCGCTCTGACCGCAACAGAGTCGGCGGCGCGAGGAATCGTGGTTCACACCCAGGTTGCTTCGGATCTCCCGGTCGTGCTGGCAGATCGCGTTCAACTGCAGCAGGTGTTGTTGAACCTTGTCGTTAACGGCATGGACGCCATGGCCAGCGTCGACGAGTCCGAGCGGAGGCTCGCGATTCTCGGGCAGCCGGATGAGCAGGACGGTCATCGTGCGGTGCGGATCAGCGTGCAGGACCGCGGAATCGGCGTGAACCCCGGCGAGGCGGAGAAGCTGTTCGAAGCTTTCTACACGACCAAACCGCAGGGCATGGGCCTGGGCCTGGCGATCTCCCGCTCGATCATCGAGGCGCATGGCGGCCGGTTGTGGGCCGTGGCCAACGAGGGGAACGGCGCGACCTTCCAGTTCACCTTGCCAGCGGCCGACGGGAGTTAGCCGGACCTCGCGCGACGCACTTCGACTAGAGTTCGCTGTACACCCATGGATCCCGAGACCGGTGCAGGCCAGGCCAACGCGCTGTTCGCGGCGATGAAGGCGTCGATCTGCGCCGCCACCTGCACCGGGAAGGGGGCAGTGCGACGGGCGCTAAGGTCGGCATGCGCATGCACGCACTCGAAAAGCGAAGAAAGCATGCCCCGGGTCTCATTTACCATGAACAT
>Ga0335070_10005857_pt1 | contig 14491 bp, 12 predicted proteins | sample Lox_Sample_13_FD_206722 | JGI IMG/M metagenome (GOLD analysis project Ga0335070, IMG submission 206722) | Soil microbial communities from Loxahatchee National Wildlife Refuge, Florida, United States - Lox_Sample_1.3 | ecosystem: Environmental > Terrestrial > Soil > Wetlands | place: USA... | reverse complement strand
TCCAATATTCCGATCATCAAACTGCTATGGATCTGCACGAACTGACGATTCACCAATTACACCATCTCCTCGTGAAGAAAGAAGTGTCCTCCAGAGAGGTCACGGAGGCCCTGTACCGGCGCATTCATGGAGTGGATGGGAAGATCCGGGCCTACCTCCTGCTGACAGAAGAGGGGGCATTTCGTCAGGCCGACCGGGTGGACAGAAAAATTAACAGAGGAGAACAAATTGGAGACCTCGCGGGGGTTCCCCTCGGACTCAAGGATATTCTCTGCACGAAAGGAATTGAAACCACCTGTGCCTCTAAGATTCTGAAAGGGTATATCCCGTTCTATGATGCTACGGTGATTCAGAGGCTTAAGGAAAGGGATGGTGTCTTTCTTGGAAAATTGAACATGGACGAGTTTGCCATGGGATCTTCGACCGAAAATTCAGGGTATCAGATCACCCATAACCCGTGGGACCTTGATCGAATCCCGGGTGGCTCCAGCGGGGGTTCGGCGGCTGCGGTGGCTGCTGACGAATGCATCGCTGCCCTGGGAACGGATACAGGGGGATCGATCCGGCAGCCAGCGGCCTGTTGCGGCGTGGTTGGATTGAAACCGACTTATGGCAGAGTTTCCAGATACGGTCTGGTGGCCTTTGCCTCTTCCCTGGATCAGATCGGTCCGATCACAAAGGATGTGGAGGACTGCGCCATCCTGATGAATGCGATCTGTGGCTATGACCCCTGCGATTCGACCTCCGTAAATGTGGAAGTTCCGGATTACAGGCAATCCTTGAAAAAGGATGTCAGAGGGATTCGAATCGGAATCCCTGAAGAATATTTTATTGAGGGAATAGATCCGGAGGTGGAGAGATCGGTCAGAGATGCCATTGATTCATTCAGGAAGTGGGGGGCAGAAATCCAGAAAATCTCTTTACCCCATACCGAGTACGCCGTGGCCATTTATTATATCATTGCGACCGCAGAGGCCAGCTCCAATCTGGCCCGGTATGATGGAGTCAAATATGGCTTCCGTTCGAAAGGGTATCGAGACCTGATGGAGATGTATACTCAGACCCGGGCAAAAGGATTCGGAAAAGAGGTAAAACGACGGATCATATTGGGGACCTATGTTCTATCCGCCGGGTATTATGAGGCCTATTACCGGAAGGCCTCACAAGTACGTACGTTAATGAGAAAGGATTTTGAGGAGGCTTTTCAAAAAGTAGATGTCGTTGTAGCACCGACCGCACCGACGCCGGCCTTTCGAATCGGTGAGAAAACAGAAGATCCCCTGCAGATGTACTTATCCGATATTCACACCATTCCAGTCAACTTGGCAGGAATTCCCGCGATCTCCATCCCATGCGGTTTCAGTCGCGAAGGGCTTCCGATCGGCCTTCAGATCATGGGAAAACACTTCGACGAAGGGCTTCTTTTAAGGGTAGCCTATAGCTTCGAGCAGAACACGGACTTTCATCTCAAGAAACCGAGCCTAACTTAAACACTGTGAAAATCAGGGCTTGACCTTAAAGATGATGTCAAGTCAGGCAAGGAGTTCTTCGTGAACTCTTCCAAGTAAGAATTCAGATTGTAATGCCAGATTTCCAACGATAATCCTCAAAAAGATAATTTTCACAAGACTGTTTTTCGTTTGACAGGCGCAACATTTTGTGATAGGCAAAACCCTGGGTGGAGTTGTCTCCGTCATCTCCTGCAAAATAACCTAACAACCGAACCTTTAACCTTTTGGAGTGCAGTATGAAATGGAGTCTTCAAAAGATGCCCATATGAAGCCTCCAAGGGGGTTATTTACCCTTTTGGAGGTTTTTGTACTTGAGCCTCAATAAAGCCAACCCAGTAAAACAGAGACAGAGAGTTATCACTCTTGGCTATACTAAAAAGCATTCTTCGTTTGCGGACAGTTGAGCAAGCGAACTCTGTTTACTTTAACCTTCAGAAAAACAATAAAAAGGAGGAATAACCTATGGGAAAGTATCTGATGCTTTGGGAAGTTGACACGACGAAATTACCTGTGAATCCGAAAGAGCGAGGGGCTGGATGGAATGTCTTAATGCAGATGGTTAAGCAAGATATGAAAAAGGGCATAACCAAAGATTGGGGAGCATTTGTTGGTGAACTTAGGGGATATGCGGTTAATGAAGGATCTGAGTTAGAAGTTTTGAACGCCGCACAACAATACTCTCCATTCGTCCATTTCAAGGTACATCCCATTGCTTCGGTAAGTCAAGTAGAGGAAATGATAAAGGCCCTGATTAAGTGATTATGTAGATTCACCAGATTCTCTAGTGCGAATTTAGCAAGAAGGAGTGGGTTGTTAATCACAGCCCACTCCGCTAAATCCATCTTAGTTGTGCAGATTTCAATCGGAAATCTTCAGATCATATAGAAAACCCATCTTCACTCTTTGTAAGTGCAACCTGCGAGAAGGTTATCTTGGCACTGCCCGTCAACTGAAATGTTGGTCAGGGTACTTAAACGCGTGTATCCTTATTCTGTGTTTTCCTTGATCCAGTTGAGATAAGACGAAGAACCTTCCACAATGGGGAGACTAATAATTTCAGGAACAGAATAGGAATGGAGGGATTTGACTTTTTTCTCTAACTCCTCGAACCGATGGCTTTGTGTCTTGATGATCAACAGCCATTCCTTCTCATCCCAGATCTTTCCTTGCCATCGATAGATGGAGCGAATCGGAGAGATGACGTTGGCGCAAGCGGCCAGATGTTCCTCGACGAGTGCGTTGGCAATCTTTAAGGCTTCGTCTTCAGAACCACAGGTGACAAGAACTACAATTGAATTAGACATCGCTCTGCTGAAATTCGAAATCCGAATATTAAGATTTGAAAATCGCCGGCGCTTATCAGGGTATCAGGTTATCAGTTGGAGGGCATCAGTTTCTCAGAACATCAGGAGCAAAAAAACCGTTTCGCTTTCCCTGATATCCTGATCTCTGGTATCCTGCATACTGATTGCCTGGTCTCCTAATCCGCTGCAAGCGTTTCGGATTTAAGTAGCTACAAGCGGATCGTTGAACCCCGCAATCTTTTTCTCATCGACCAGGCCGTCTTTGGTCCAGCCCCTTTTCTGATAATAGATGTCGAGGATGACCTCGTAGTCTTCCTTTTTCAAGATCTTTCCGGCATGAGGTCCCTCTGTCATCGGCAGCGTGAAGACTCTTTCCGGGGGGTAATCGTCCTTTCGAGAGATGCCGAATTTCATGTTGATGGCGCGGGTGAGGTCATACAGGTCATTCGAGCGCTGGAGAAGTTCATTCAAAGTCGTCTCGACACCTGTCACCGCAGAGTAGAATTCTGCATATCGGTGCTCGTCAAAACCCAGCTCGATCCAAGGCAGCCGACAGACTCCCAACATATCAAACAGCGGCCGAAGGGTCTGATGATAGATGACCAGGTCAGCCTTTTTCTCCAGCGGCCAGCCCATTCCCATTTCCAGTTCTTTGGCGATCGTCCAGGCCCTGGCATGGTGGGCCCCGATATCCGAGGTCGCGTATCCCAGAGCCATCGAGATAGCGATTCTTGCGTCATAGGCAGATTGCTCCAGCCCCTTTACTTGCGAGATGATCGGCTTTAATTGAGGCCAGTGATTGATCACCCCGTAACTGCCGTCAGCGAGAATATTCCCGATTCCTTTTCGATGGGCGATCCGATGGACGGTCTCCAGAATGGCCTCTTCGGCTCCCCATTTGAGATTGAGGCCATCCAGATCTTTTTCGGAAAGAAGCCCGGTCTCCTGCGCCTCCATCAAGACACCGATCAGGTTTCCAGCAGTGATCGTGTCGATTCCCAGTTCGTCACAGAGTTGATTTGCCCTGAGAATAGCAGCAAAGTTCTGGACTCCAATATTGGGACCGAACATGCAAGCCGTTTCATATTCCGGCCCTTCCACCACCGTCCCCCGATATTTCCCTTCTTTGACCAGGCACACATTCCCGCAGGCCATGGGGCAGGCGAAGCAAGCCGTATCGCCGATCTTATATCTCGAGAGCATTTCATAGCCGTTGATCTTCTTGGCATGCTCAAAGACACCCTCCCTGAAATTATAAGTTGGCATGACGCCAGCCTCATTCACATAATCGATGACGGACATAAGGCCCTGTTCTTGCCAGAAGGTGAAATTCTTATTCTCCTTCAAACTTTGGAAGGAAGCCTCAGAAGCCTTTTGTAATCTCTGAAGATCGAAGACAGGGAGATCCTTCGATCCGCGAAGGGCGACGGCTTTGAGATTTTTTGATCCCATGACCGCGCCGATGCCGGTCCTTCCGGAGTTTCTTCCCCAGTCCGAACTGACACAGGCAAACCGAACTTTGTTTTCGCCGGCAGGACCAATCGTGGCTACTTTAATATGTTCATCCTTTAGCTCCTCCTTGATCATTCCCTCCGTCTCTAAACTTCCCTTTGCCTTCAGTCTTTCGTTGGCAATGATTTTTACTTCTTCGTTATCGATCCAGAGGTAGGAGAGGGATCCGGCCTTTCCGGTAATGGCAAGGGCATCCAGGCCAGCCTGCCGGAGTTCAGCACCGAAGGAACCTCCCATGCTCGAGTCACCGTAAACCCCGGTTTCAGGGGAGACGGAGATGAAAGAAGTTTTCCCGGAGGCGGGGAGGTAGAGACCAGCCAAAGGCCCGGGAGAGATGACCAAGAGATTTTCGGGACCGAGCGGGTCGATCGCTCGCTTCTGGAGATGATCCCAAATCAGTTTTGCCCCGAATCCCCTTCCTCCAATATATTTCGAGGCAAAGGCTTCATCAAACTCCACCGATTTCGTTTCTTCGCGGCTGAGGTCGACCCAGAGGATCTTCCAGGAATATCCTCCCTTAATCTTCCGCTTTTCCCTTTTCGATGTCGGCATATCTCAAGACCTTCCTTTCGCCCCTTTCGACATATTCCACTTCTTTCATGTGCACGTATTTCAACACACTGGTCATCCTCTGGGCCTGACCCAGGACGTGTTCGGGCAAGAAGAGAAGCGCATTTTTAGGGCAGGCCTCTACACAGCGTGGATTTCCGTTACAGAGATTGCATTTAAAAGGTGTTTCGATCTCTTCATGGAGGAACACAGCGCCAAAAGGGCAGGAAGTCACGCATTGCTGACAGGAGATGCATTTTTCATTGTCAATATCATAGATACCATCCTTCGTCGTGATGGCTCCAGTCGGGCAGTTCTCCATGCATTTTGCGACTTTGCATTGTCGGCAGACGATCGGCATCCGTATGATGGGATGAGGATAGACTACCATCACTCGAATGGCGCTCTTCTTAGGGTTATTCACCCCGAAGCGATTGATGGAACATACCAGTTCGCAAACCTTGCATCCAGAACAGCGCTCAGGAACCACAGCCAACTTCCAGGACATCTTTTTCTCCTTAGCTTATGTTCCTCCCCATTGAGAGCCTGCGTCCTAATTCGCCGCTCCCTTGGACAGGCTCGGGGCGAACGGCTAAGTAATTGATTTATAATAGGCCGTGCTCCGTTCGTGGTGAGCCTGTCGAACCATGAACGGGGTTGCGACACAGTCTCCCGTCAAGGAGGCGGGGATCATCACAATGCTTTTAACAATTTCCTAAAGGCCTTCAGTGTCATCTCGATATCTTCACTGGTAACATCCAGATGGGTGACCAGCCGGATCTGGGTCTTGCTAATGGGGTGAATGAGGACCCCTTCTTTTTTCATTGCTTCGGCCACCTGAGAAGCCGTCATCCCGCTGTTGGCGACATCAAAAATGACAATATTCGTTTCGACAAACTTAGGATCGATGGAGACTCCTTTCAACTCTTTCAACCCCACGGCCAAGCGCTTCGCATTCTTATGGTCTTCTGTCAGGCGTTCGAGGTGGCGGTCCAGAGCATAAATTCCAGCAGCGGCAATGATCCCCACCTGGCGCATTCCGCCTCCAAACATTTTTCGAAAACGATGAACGCGATCAATGAATGATCTAGAGCCGGCGACCAAGGAGCCGATGGGGGCGCCCAATCCTTTGGAGAGGCAGACCGACACGGAGTCCGCGGACTGGGCGTATTCGTGGGGTTTGATTCCGGTGGCGACGGATGCGTTCCAAAGCCTCGCCCCGTCCAGATGAAGCAGAAGCCCTCTTGATTTGGCCAATCGATAGATGTCGGTCATTTTCTCAAGGGGGTAGATGGAACCCCCGCCACGGTTGTGTGTGTTCTCAAGACAGACCAATCTTGTGACGGCGAAATGGTGATCCGGGGGTCTGATGGCTTCCTCAACCTGAGAAGGTTCGAGGATGCCTCGGATCCCTTTCAGACATTGAAACTGGACACCAGAAAGCGCTGCTCCAGCCCCTCCCTCAAAATTATAAGGATGAGAAGAGGCTTCGATGATGACCTCATCCCCGGGCTGAGTGTGAGATTTGATAGACAACTGATTCGCCATGGTCCCCGACGGAACGAAGAGGGCAGCCTCTTTTCCGAGAAGGTTGGCCACTCTTTCCTGCAATGCAATAACAGTAGGATCTTCCCCAAAGACATCGTCCCCAACCTCTGCCTCCGCCATCGCTTTTCGCATGTCAGGAGTGGGACGGGTGACGGTATCGCTTCTGAGATCAATCAAGTCCTTCATTCTTCCTCCGATAAAGATTTATGTAGCCGTAAGGAATCCTTAAGCCCTTGAAAACGTATTTTAAAACAATGTGTCTTAAGATTCAACGGCTTACTGTGGTGAGAATGAAAAGAGCGGATAGCCGATGAGTAAGACTCCCCGGACCGCAGGGGCGGTCAATCTGCAGGATTTTCCTAAACCTCCCTCTTTGAAAAAGAGGGATATCGTGGATTGTTACCCTTGTTGATTTTCGTCAAGCTTTTTCTAAAGAGAGGGTTCCGAATACCGTTCTTCTAAAGACCAACTTTCCCAAAAAAATCTTGCAATTCGGTGTGTGATGCGTTAATTTCATTTCCAAGGAGGCTTAATTTTATCCATGTTTATAAGGGCGATGACGATCTTCGCCTTTTCCATCTCTCTCCTCAGTTGTGCGACGCAAGCTCCCCCTCAGCCTTCACTTGCTTCACCGCCGCTTCCCCCTCCACCCGAGCCCCAACCTGCTCCTCTCCCTGACCTCGCCATTTCAGATCTTTCTTTGAGTAAGACAGGTAACATCATGGTGAGGATTTCGAACGTGGGGAAAGGGGCCGCTCCCTATGGTGTTGGAACCCTGGCGATTTATGTGGATGGCCATCTGGTACGGAAGGATTCGCTTGGAACCCTTCCGGATCAGACCTTTCTTCAGCCAGGGCGTTTTGTTCTTTACACCGCTCCGGTCGAATTGGTGGGGAGGCATGAGGTCCAGGCCGTTCTGGATGGTGAAGAGAAGATGGGGGATCAGAATGAAGAGAACAATGTTCTTGTCAAGCTCTTGGGCGAAGAAAAAAGAGAGGTGGAAGCCTTTCTTCCCGACCTCACCGTGACTCAAATTTCTCTCAACCCCCAGAGGAAATTGGTAGTGACCATTGCGAATATCGGAGACAGCCCCCTTCCCTTACTGGGCGGAAATCTGAAGATCCTCGTTGATGGATCCCTGAAAGGGAGCTACGTTCTGGGAAGCCTCTCGGATCAGTCCATTCTTCCCACAAAAGGGAGCGTGACGCTGACCACGCCTCTGACCATTATCGGCCGTCACGAGGTTCACGCCCATGTCATCGTTTCTCCTGAGGTGAAGGAGTCGAATGATGAAAATAATAGTTTGACGAAAATCTTGGAAGGACCTCTTATCGGGCCGGACATTGTCGTGAGCGATTTAGATTTGACAGAGGATTTAGAACTTGTGATCACCCTCGCGAACGCAGGTGAATTGGATCTCAGGAAAGGCGCCACCGTTCGAATTCGGATTTTTGTGAACGGTCGAAAGATTTCAGAGTTTGACCATTTCGTCTCCGAACCATTGAAGGCGAAGTTTGGGAACCAACACCTCATCGATCCTCCCAATCGGGTGACCCTTGCCGGGATTTCTAAAGTGAAGGTTTCTATATCTCCTAAATTTCCCTCGGACGATGCCCGCCTGGAAAATAATGTCCTCGAAAGGGCGTTCGTCATCTTTCCATTTAAAATTGGACCACAGGGTAGGGAAGAATTCTCCTTTTCTTTTTATACCACACGCCCCTGGGCTGAAGGGCAAACGGAAAAGGTGAAGGCAGAGGCAAGATGGGAGGGAGAAGCCTCCTTCCTCATGCTCTCTTTCACGAAATCGGGCGCCTTCAAGGGGGCCCCTACGCTTTCCGGGAGAAGTCCCCTCAAGGCGGAATTTCCTATCTTTTTTGAAGAATCACAAAAGGAGAGCTTCTGGAGTGTCGTGGTCACGAATCCTCTGGAAAAGAAGGTGGAAGGACATCTCATCGTTCAACATCCGTGAATGAAAGACCTTTTGCGGTTTCGATAGACTCTAAACAGTCCTTCGTGAGGTGATATTACGCCGTGCGATGGAAATAGACCGGGTTTTTGGGTTAAGGTTACGGCCACGAAGCCCCTGCCTACCGGCAGGCAGGCGTTTCGTTTAGCGTCGGAACGCTACGTCAAACTCTTAAGACGAACACCGTAGCCGAAAGACGGTACGGGCATCGTAACCTTTACCGATGGACGCAATTCATTTTCCAAGTTGAGGAGCAAGAATGCAGGGAATCTATTTTCTTTTAGGTCTGATCCTCGTCATTGTGGTGACTCTTTTTATCTTCATGGAGCAGAGGTGGAGGAGGAGACTCGAGGAGATTAAGACGGATTCTTCATCCCAACCGATGTGGGCCCTGATGCAACAGCAGATGGAGCAATTAAGAGGCCAGATGGGCGATGGACTGAATAAAAATATTTCTCTTCTCACCGAACAGTTGAGGACGATCAATGAGCAGGTGAATCAGCAACTCCAGCTGGTGAACCAACAGCTTCAAAGCTCCAGCGGGCAGATTGGGCAACGGCTGGATAGCGCGCGAGAGGTCATCGGCAAGGTGAGTGAGAAGCTCGGAGAGTTGTCCAAGGCTAGTGAACAGATCCACGAAGTGGGCAAGAACATTGCCACGCTTCAGGAAATCCTTCGGCCGCCCAAATTAAGAGGAGGGTTGGGCGAACAGTTCTTGGGGGAACTCTTATCCCAGATCCTCCCTCCTGAATTCTTCACCCTTCAGTATAGCTTCTCCAGCGGGGAGCGGGTGGATGCGGTGGTGAGGATCGGTGAAAAGCTCGTTCCCATCGATTCCAAATTCCCTCTCGACAATTTCAAACGGGTCATCGAGTGCAAAACGGATGAAGAGAGAAGGGCATGGCAGAAAGGTTTTTACAGGGATGTGAAAAAACATATTGATGACATTGCCAGTAAGTACATCCTCCCTCAAGAAAAAACTTATGATTTCGCCCTGCTCTATATTCCCGCCGAAAACGTGTATTATGAAACGATCACCAAGGATGAGTCGTTCGGAGAGGAGAAAGGGGTCTTGAATTATGCGTTGAACAAACGGGTGATCCCTGTCTCCCCGAATTCTTTCTATGCGTATCTCCAGGTGATCATTCTCGGATTAAAAGGGTTGCAGATTGAGAAGGACGCTGTGAAGATACAGGCCCTGCTGTCTGGTCTGAAAAAGGACATCGGAGGATTTCAGGAAGATTTCCAATTGGTGGGAAGACACCTCACCAATGCCCTGAATAAGTTCGAGGAAGCAAGGAGACGACTGGATCGATTCAACTTCAAATTAGAACAGATAGAAAGCCAACCCTCGTTGCCTCTGAAAGAGAAACAGAATTCTTGATTTTTCCCCTCACCCTTCCCCTCTCCCCCGCGGGGAGAGGGAGGGGGTGAGGGGAATTCAATCAGATTCGAAATGTGGGCTTCAAAAGGCTGAACATGAAAGATAGAAACCCAATCGTTGAAGCGATCCGAGGGAGGAGGTCCGTCCGCCAATTTACCGGGGAAGCGGTTTCGGACGAAGTGGTCAACGCGATTCTTGAATCGGGCTCGTGGGCCCCCTCCGGGAAAAATAACCAACCCTGGAAATTTGCGGTCATCCGGGATCGAGTCTTGAAGGAGTCCTTAGCGTCTCTCACCCATTCTGGCTCGATCATCCGGGAAGCCGCTGTTTGTATCGCCATCTTTTTGGACCATTCCCGAGTCTACGATCGGACCAAGGATGTCCAGGCAGTTGGAGCCTGCATTCAAAACATGCTTCTCAGCATTCATTCCTTGGGGTTGGGAGGAGTATGGTTGGGTGAGATCTTAAAGAATAAGGAGAAAGTGAAGGAGTTATTAAAGGGAGGGGAAGATTTAGAATTAATGGCCGTCGTGGCATTCGGCCACCCGGCCAAACGATTAACCGGCGGAGAAAGAGACCCGTTGGAGAAGAACGTTTTTTTGAGAAGGTAGCGATGAAGTGTGCAGAGACGATCCCAACTCGAGAAGAATGCCTGAGGCTGATGGGGGAATACAGAATGCTCGAGAACATTATTTCCCATAGCCTTGCGGTGACGAAAGTAGCACTTTTTCTATCCGTCGAATTGAATAGGAGAGGCCAGACGATCGATGTCCGTTTAGTCGAAGCGGCCTCTTTATTGCACGACCTGACCAAAACAGAGTGCCTGAAGACAAGGGAAGATCATGCCATGACAGGCTCCCAGCTATTGAAGAGAATCGGTTATGACAGAGTCGGAGAAATCGTGGCGCGGCATATCTGGTTGGGAAGAGAGGGTGACCCTTCATGCGTCTGTGAAGAGGAGATCGTCAATTATGCAGACAAACGCGTGATGCACGACAGGATCGTTTCATTGGAGGAGAGGTTTAGAGATCTAAAAGAGAGATACGGAAAGCACGGGAAAGAGGTCTATGGAATTGAGAATAAGATCTTTCTTATTTTACAGACCGATCCCGATGACCTTCAGGATCTTTAGCCATGCTCCACACTCCTCCTCGTTCGCCTGCCGCAGGGGGACTATTGAGCTGGAGTCTCAACGATGACAAGCGTCCAATTTGAACAAGGTCCGATTCGTCCTCCGAGCGAAGCCTACAGCCTTCTCCTGCGAGTGACGAGGAACTGCCCTTGGAATCGGTGCGAGTTTTGTCATACCTACAAGAAAGAGAGATTCAGCCTGAGGAGCGCGGAGGAGGTGAAGAAGGATATTGACGTTGTTCAAGAGATTGTTTCGGAGATCAGGGCCCTGTCCTGGCGATTGGGGTTTGGAGGAGAGGTAACGGTTCCCCTTGTCAATCTCATTCTGGAAGACCCGGAACATCAGCAAGACGGCTTCCGCAGTGTTGCTTTGTGGCTTTATGAGGGTGGGAAGAATGTCTTTCTTCAGGATGGCGACAACCTGATTCTCAAGACAGGTCAGATGGTCGAGATTTTGGAATATTTGAAAAAGACTTTTCCATCGGTCGAAAGGATCACCACGTATGCTCGGGCCAAAACGGTTTCAAAGAAAAGGGTGGATGAACTGGGTGAGCTTCACCGCGCTGGACTTTCGAGGATTCATATTGGTTTAGAGAGTGGGTACGATTTTCTGCTGCAATATATGAAAAAGGGGGTAACGGCTTGCGAGCACGTCGAAGCGGGCAGAAAGGTGAAGGAGTCCGGGATCTCCCTTTCTGAATATGTGATTCTCGGGTTGGGAGGAAAAGGGATGTGGCGGGAGCATGCCTTGGAAACGGCAAAGGTTCTCAACCAGATTAACCCAGATTTCATTCGGGTTCGGACATTGAAGGTTTTAAAGACGATGCCCCTCTACCGGAGAATCGAGGAAGGTGAATTCGTTCCTTTGACGGATGATGAGATCGTGGGAGAAGAAAGGCTTTTGATCCAGCATTTAGAGGGGATCACCAGTACTTTTGTCAGCGATCACATCTTGAACCTCCTCCAAGAAGTGGAAGGGAGGCTCCCGGAAGAGAAGGAAAAAATGTTGAAATCCATCGACCGCTATCTCGCTCTTAGCAATGACGAAAAGAATAACTTCCGATTGGGAAGGAGAATCGGAGTCTATCAGTCGGTTGAGGACCTTTCTAAACCAGGGCTCAGGGACCGGGTCGACAAGGTGCTTCACCAGGTCGAATCAGAGAGACCGGGAGGCATCGAAAAGGTTCTTTCCGATATCATGGAATCGTTTATATGATTGAATGAGAGGTAACCCAAACGATTCAGTTTTGCAAAAATAAAAGACTTGACTTTTAAAATATCGATGGATTATGATGAGCGTCGTTCTGACAATGACCCACATTATTTCATCCAAAAAAAGTCCAAAAAAAGGAGGAGGTGATTTAGATGACGAAGGCGGAGTTGATCGCCACCGTAGGGAAAGAGGCCAAGATCTCGAAAGCGTCAGCCGAGAAAGCCATCAACGCTTTTACCGGTGCAGTGATGAAGGCGTTGAAGAAAGGGGATAAGTTGGCGTTAACTGGATTTGGAACTTTCTCCGTGGCGAAGAGGAGGGCTAGAGCCGGGAGAAATCCCCAAACCGGAAGAGAGATCAAGATTCCTGCCACAAGGGTGGCAAAGTTCAAAGCGGGCAGTCTGCTAAAGAGCGCGGTAAAGTAATCCTATATTAAATCCTGCTTGATAAAGCTTCGATGAAGAGGGGAGGAGCGTCAAATTCTCCCCTCTTTTTGTTAGGAGAAGAAGGCAAGAGTAGGTGTCTGAGGAATACCATATAAACAGGTTATGAACATCGAAGTCTTGGAAGTTACCTCTGGGACCACAAGATGTTGTGTTTCTTTAATCAAAAACCACTAAACTATAACCCATTGAAATTAAAATATATTTATTTGGCTGATCAAGCCCTGAAAGCAATTACCTAAGGGGATTGCGAGAGTATGTGAGGCTACGGCACCGTTTTCCACAGGATTTAAACATCAGGAGGAGCCCTTCTTCCAGGCATTGATTTTTCTGGATTTGGAGGTGGCACTGCCTTCTTTCCCTTGACCCTAGGCCAAATGCACCTTACACCATGCGGAGATACCGTCAGAGCCGACAAAAGAATGAGCCGCACACGGCAATTACAGGAGAATTCAATCGAGGAGAAGAAGAGGGACTTCCCGCGCTCTATCTTTAGGCTTTCTGAAACATCCTATCTCATGATCTTTCTGAAGGGCTTGTCTTTATTGAGCCGGATTGTCTCTTCTTTGTCCACCAATCCCGGACTTAAAGAAATATTGGATAGTAGAATGAGATGGAATGTTAGCTAAAATTTGAAAGTGCACTCTTTAAGTTTTAAAAGTGCACACCTTCTAATCTCCTCTCCCCTGTGGGGAGAGGACAAAGGTGAGGGGGATATAATTTGTGTCCACCCTCACCCCAACCCTCTCCCGCGAGCGGGAGAGGGTGAGTATTGGTTTTATTCGCCGAATTGTTGCTATGCTGTCTTGAAAACCTACCATAGCAGATTTTAGACACATCAGGAGTGCACTTTTAAATTTTAAATCCATAAAAATCGGTGCACTTTTAATTCTTAAATGGCAGTAGAATGAGATGGAATTGAAAGATGGAAGTCTTTTTGTTATCTTTATACACTGATTCGAGGCGGGATTGATATAAGGTAAATGGATGAAGCATGTCATTCTCGGGACTGCCGGACACATCGATCACGGAAAAACGTCTCTCGTCAAAGCCCTGACAGGGGTAGACACGGATAGGTTGAAGGAAGAGAAGGAGAGGGGAATCACGATTGAACTTGGATTCACCTTCTTAGATCTGCCGAGCGGGATACGATTGGGAATTATCGATGTGCCGGGCCATGAAAAGTTTGTGAAGCATATGGTGGCAGGTGCTTGGGGGATAGACCTGGTCGCGTTGGTTATTGCCGCAGATGAAGGGGTCATGCCGCAAACGAGAGAGCACCTGGACATTTGTAAGCTCTTGAGAGTGAAAAAGGGGTTGGTCGTTCTGACGAAGATTGACCTGGTTGATCGTGAGTTGTCAGAAATGGTGAAAGAAGAAGTGTCTGAGATTGTCCGGGATACTTTTCTGAGGGACGCTCCAATCCTTACCGTTTCCTCGGTGACCGGGGAGGGGATTCCTCAGCTCCTTTCGACGCTCGACGATCTTTCACAAGAAATCAAGGAGAGATCATCCGGCGGCCTGTTCCGCCTTCCCATCGACCGCGTCTTTGTCATGAAAGGTTTTGGAACGGTGGTGACGGGAACCATGATTTCTGGAAGCCTTTCTCTGGGGGAGACGGTTCAAGTCCTTCCTTCGGGCGTAGAAGGAAAGGTGAGGAGCCTCCAGGTCTATGGTCGAAGTGTCGAAAAGGCCGTGGCCGGGGAGAGGGCGGCTGTTAACCTTCAAGGGATAGAGAGTTCGGTCGTCGAGCGAGGAGAAGTTCTCACAAGGCCGAATACCCTCAAGCCCACCCAACTCATTGATGTCTACCTTGAGTCTTTACCGGCTGCCCCACGGCCTTTAAAACACCGCACCATGCAAAGATTTCATATTGGGACGACACTCACCAATGCCTCCCTATTTCTCCTTGATCGAGAAGAGTTGGCTC
>Ga0335070_10005856_pt1 | contig 14494 bp, 15 predicted proteins | sample Lox_Sample_13_FD_206722 | JGI IMG/M metagenome (GOLD analysis project Ga0335070, IMG submission 206722) | Soil microbial communities from Loxahatchee National Wildlife Refuge, Florida, United States - Lox_Sample_1.3 | ecosystem: Environmental > Terrestrial > Soil > Wetlands | place: USA... | reverse complement strand
AGGTGACACGATGGAATCGTCACTCCTGCGCGTCAAAGAAGCGGCGCAGATTCTCAAAGTGAGTACGTGGACGATCTATCGATGGATCGATGAAAGTCAGCTGCAGGCGACGAAGATCGGTCGAGGAAGTCTCCGGATCTTTCGCGACTCGGTAGATCGGCTCGTCGAGGCCAATCGGACCCAGCGGTGGGAGACTTTCGACCGACGACCACGCCCTGTTGTCCCGCTGCATTCAGTCAGGCTGGGCAAGCGATAGCTCACACGGCGGATCGAGAGATCATCATTCAGGCCTGGGAGTTGTACACCCTTCACCCGGGCTTGCTTCCAGGGTGGGACGGTTGACTGCCTCCCCCACCCTGGCCCTATGGGTGACCACTTGGGAGAAACGATGCATCACATTCTGAGAGGGCGCGGATGGAGGGTATCACGGCCAAGTCTTCTCTGCATTCTGGGTCTCTCGGTTGTAGCGGCTGGAGCCATCAACGCGCAGGCGCATAGCCTCTTCCCGGAGGGAGGCATGGATTGCTCGGATAACGCGTTGGAATTACCCGCTGAATGGACCCAAGCCATAGAAGGTCCGACACGCAGGCTAGTCGCACTGACAGATCGGGGCAAGACGGATCCCGTGACCCCGTCCATGTCCGCACTTGCGGTGACCTTGTATCAGGCTGATGCCGTGCAAGCGCCGGTCGAATCGCAGTCAGGAGGAAATTCCTCTGCTTCCTACGCCGGACTCATCGGCCTTTCGGTGCTGCGGGATGGTGTCTATCGAATCAGCTCAGTCTCTCCTCTCGGGATCAAAGTCGTAACAAGCAAGGGCCGGGTAGAGTCGCACGCGTTCGAGTTTCGATCCCGGTGTGACAAGACCTTCAAAAGCGTCGACTTCAAGCTACAGGCGGGCCTGGCCTACTGGCTAGAACTGTCCTCGAATAGTCGAGAGGTTATGGTGATGATCACGCCTGAGTGAGCGCATGCCTTCATCTCTGATCGGTTCAGGTTAAAGCGGGGTGGGCTCCTCACTCGGGTCAGACAGGGGTGGGAACTTGTTTCTCGGCTTCCACCCGTCACGTTGTGAACAGGGAAAAGATCATGACTCAGGGTGAGAGGGCTATGGGGACCGTGGCGCGAATTGCGCTGTGCGGCCCGATGTTCTGGGTAACGAGCGTGGTGCCGATCTGTGCGCATGAAGGCCATGCCCACCATGTCATGGGAACCGTCATGGCACTCACCGCAAATTCACTCAGCGTCAAGACCAAGGAAGGGAAGACCGTGGATATTCTCGTCACGCCCAACACGTCCTATCGGAGCAATGGAACAGCTATGAGCAGCGCTGACCTCAAGGTTGGCGACCGGGTGGTCGTGGAATTGACACTGGACGGCATCGTGACGCGCGAGGGCGGAGAAGTCGGCACGGCGCAAGACATCCGGTTCGCACCGGACGAACGGAAATAACGAACATCGAGTCTGGGCGTTGTGCACCCTTCGCCTGGACCGGTCACCGGGGTGTCGGAGGTGGCCTCCCTCCGAGTCCCCGGCCCTTCGGGGAAAGGATGAGGTGATCGATGATCGGTAATCTGGAATCGACGCGAGATGCGGTCATGCGTGCCGCGAGGCGCGGCGATCCTCGTGATGGTATGCTGAATGTCAATGTGGTCAGACTTCTAGCGCTCGCTGTGATGGTTACCGCCTGGCGTATGTGCAGGGGGACACGCCCGGGAGTGGCAGTGCCAAGGGGTTATCGCGCGTGGCCCCATCTCGATTCTGATAGCGACGTCCCCGGGCTCCGACAACAGCTAAGGTTGTACGTCTGCCCGAAAGCCGCGGCGATACCCGATGATGAAGCCTTCCCAGTCGGCACGGCGCTGGTTGTAGAGACCTTGTCGCGTGCACCCGAGCACAACGGAGTGTTGCTATCGGTGTTCGTTATGGAAAAGGTGTCGAGCCTGGCGACTCAGGCTGCGGGTCGGCTGGCACACGAGGGATGGGCATACTCCGCCTACGACGTTGCCGGACGAGAGGCGGCGAGCGACCTAGTCGCCTGCGGGATCTGCCGTTTGCCGCTGATGCGGTGAACCGACGACGGCGGATGCCATCGTGGGAGCGGGCGGGACTTCACGGGTTGGACTGCGCTGACCACGCAGGGAAGTCCCGAATGGAGGGAAGCGCATGCCCATGCGCTTCCCTCGCCCCCTCTTCTTCTTAGGTCGCCGCTATTTACTCTTTTCACTTTTCGCACCTAAGCGTATGATCTCTCTCGGCTACTCACCGCTCTTACAGGAGGGACTCACTATGGGGATGCGCATGCAGATAGTGGCAGTCGTCGCGGCGGGGCTATTGATTTCTGCCGGACCGGTCGGTCTGGCGGTGGCGGGCAGCAACGGGCATATTCAGGAAACGATCAAGCATGCCAAAGAAGGGATCGGGCATGAAAAGGAAGCGATCAAACATCTGGAAGAAGCCGTGAAAGGCAGCGCCGATTCCCATGCCAAAGAAGCCTTGGAGCACGCGAAGGAAGCCGTCAAACATGCCGAAGAATCTCTGGCTCATGCCGAGCAGGCCGCACAGTCCGGCAAGGAGAAGAAGGGCAAGTAAGGGCAGGAGGTACTCCGCTCGATTCCATTTTCCTCTCGTCAGGCACGGCGGGGAACCCCCGTCCGTGCCGTGTCTTTTGTAAGGCCATCGTTTCTTCCTCCCCTGGTTCAGTACACCATCTGTCCTTTTGATTCTACACGCAGCGGTTGTGTTGCATCTGTGTGCAGCCATTGGTTTCTATTGGTAGACGGTCCCGGGTACGTGGGGTTAGATTGCCGCGTCTTTGGATATGTTACCGTGCGCCTCTTAATCGCTCTGATTCTTAGTGCCCTCCTCCCGCAGACCGGCTTTGCCGCCGCTTCTTCCGACGTCGACCTTGAACGGCTGCTGCGTAAGCAAGTATTCAACCAGGCGTTTGATGGGTTCGACCACTATTATGTGACGATCGAAAATGACCAGCCGCAAGCAAACGGCTCTCGCGAAGTCACGGTCGTGGCCAGTGGAAAGTTTCTTCAGAACACAAAACGCATGAAAGTGTTGTTTCTGATAGTTGGCGATCAAGTAATCGGGGGGCAGGTGTTGGAGGGAACGGGGTTGCCTCCGTGCCTGGCTCCGGGTGAATCAGGTTCATCAGCACTCTAACTCTCACTTTCATACAGGAGGAGGTCATTCATGCTGCACAGGATTCTAGTAGGGATTATGGCAAGCATAGGGATTATGATGCTCGCCGGTGTCGTGGAAGCGCACCAGGCGGGCGGCGTTGAGGTTGGCGATCTTGAGACCGGGTCGGTCGTAGGGCAGCCGTTCAAGGAGCTGTCGGTCGATCTCGAAATTTATGCGACGGAGATCGGCAGTCTCAAGATTCTTTACCCACCGACATCCGTTCTGGACCTCAAGGTCCGGCCTGGCGCTCCTGTCGTGATCAAGGTGACCAACAAGTCGGCGGTGGATCGGGGGTTCTTGATGTCGGCGGACGGGACCCAAGCAGCTCCGACGGTCTTGAAGGCGCAGGTTGTGCTCAAGCCCGGTGAAAGTAAATATATTGGTGTGCCGCTCAGCGACCTTATGTACGCGACGACAGGCAACACATTGACCTATCGCGATCATCTTAACCCGAAAGATGCAGGCGGAAAGCTGATATTGATCAAGTAATTTCAATAACAGGCTGGTGCGACACCTTTTCGGGCATCGCACCAGTGCCTGTGCAGGCCGACCCCCTTGTCCACATTGATTTCGCCGTCTCCAGCCGTTTATAGTCCGGTCGGGCGGTTTTATTGTGAGGGTAAGCATGGGGGTAACGACAGAACACCGATCTGTCAGGCGTGTCATTCTTGTCTTTTTCATCCTGTTCCTCTCGTTCTTTACCATCTGTATTTCTCTCCCCGCGGCTCCCATCCAACAGGATCCGGCTCAACGGCAGGTCGAGCGGGGGCTGTCCCTTTTGCACCAGGGGGAGTTGAAAGGCGCGACCGAAGCGGCCAAGAAGGCCATCGAGTTGAACGCCTCGTCTGCTGAGGCGTATCACCTGCTGGGCCTCATTTACTTCAAAGAACGAAAACCGGCTGAAGCAGCCGAGGCGTTTTCGCGCGCCGTGAAATTGAAGCCGGCGTACCCCGAGGCGTTGAACGATCTCGCCGATGTGTACCTGGCACAGGGGAAAGCGGCCGAGGCGGAGCGAACGCTGACCCGCGCGATCGAAGTTGATCCCCAGCATGTGGACTCCTATCTTGACCTGGCCAAGTTGTATGAGCAACGGCGTGACGTGGTCGCTGCGACGAAAACCTATCAATCGCTTCTGTCTGTACAGCCAAATCAGACTAAAGCGCTGTTCAGCCTGGCCAGCCTCTACGACGCGCAAGGCGACAGCAAGTCCGCGAAAGACACGTTAAGCCGGTTGGTGAAGGTTGATCCGACCCATGCCGATGCATGGTACTTGAACGGACGGATCGCCGAGAGGCGCAATGATCTGGTCGAGGCCGCCTATTCCTACAAACAGGCGATTCTAGCGAAACCGGATTTCGTGGACGCACATTACAACCTGGCCTTTATCTATCAAAGTCAGGGCCAGCCGCGGGAGGCTGAACGGGAATTTCTGGAAGTGATCCGGTACCGTCCCGAATATGCTGAAGCTCATATGAACCTCGGCGTGATTTATACGAGCCTCAATCGATTGGATGAGGCGGAGCAGGCCTATGAACGGGCCGTGGCACTCAAGCCGAATTATGCGGAAGGGCATTACAATCTTGGGGTGTTTTACGAATTACACCGCAAAGATCTTCCCCGCGCGTTGGCGCAATACCATAAATATCGCGACTTGGGTGGGCGTGACGATCGAGTGGAGCGGATTATCGGTTCAGGGGGACGATAATAATAGGATAGGAGGGCCCTGTGTTCCGTGACTAAAGAACACGGGGCTTTATCTTTCCTCATTCCCTGGTAGTGAGTGCGTTTCACCAGTAGGGCCAGGGGCGCCAGTAGGGGCCCCAATAGGGTCCCCAATAAGGCCAAGGACCATAATAGTAGGGCCGTATACGAGGGGTGACGTCGTCAATATCCGACCATACCCGTAGCGTCTTGATGTCAATCACCGGATAGGTATAGTCCGTTTCATCCAACGGCATGGTGAGCGATCCGGTCACGTCGCCTGTAACGGTGACTCTGGTGCCGTAAGGCAGCGTCGCGGGATCGAGAAAGTCGCGGTGGATGGCCAAAAAACGTCCCTGTGATTGGGTCAGGTTCATTCCGGGACGGGACGATTGATCAAGCGGCAGTTGGAGAATTTCGACCCTGGTTCCCTCTTTCAACCTCTTGGCTGTGAGGACTTCTCCTCCAAAGACGACGGATTGGCCTTTGAAGGAATCCGGCGCTGCCTTGAGTTGCACAAAAGTGATCTGAGGCGCGCCTCCTGTGGTGTCCTGGCTCGCGTCGTATGCGGTGGCACATCCACCGTTTGTGAGGCAGGAGGCCGCGAGCATGATCCGCCATGGTCCGGACATGGCTGGCATTATACCAAACAGCACGCGCGTGATTTCTTTCGATATAATGAAACGGGTTTGATCACCGAGGAAAGGAGTGCCGCATGGGGAAGAGTCATCGTGTCCGACGTATGGCTGCCGCAATCGTCCTATCTGTGATCGGTTTGGTGGGAATGGGGCCCTCACAGGTTGCGGCTACAGAAGATCTTAAAGGTAAGTTCGAGCTGTTGAAGGGTGAGCCCTCGATGCATGAGCGAGGCAAGGTCAAGCTGTTCGAGTTCGCAGATTTTTATTGTCCACACTGCCATCACTTCGAAGAGGCCGGTCTCCCCATGCTTCAAAAGGAATTCGGAAACAAACTGGATGCGACGATGGTTGGGTTTCCCGTGTTTCAGAACAAACTCCCGACTCCTTTCGACATGTATGAGCAGGCGAAGATGATGGGGAAAGGGAAGGAAATGAAGCAGGTTCTCTTCCGCACGATCCACACAGACAAGATGACTGGTGTGTTGGACCGTTCGATACGGGAAGTCCTGATCAAAGAAGTCGGGCTGGATCCGAAGGCATTTGAAGAGGGACTTGCCAGTGGAAAACCGGCAAAGGTGTTTGAGGAAGGACGGCGCTGGGGCGAGCGAATCAAGGTGCAATCCACGCCGACGTTGCTGTTGGACGGGAATATCAAAATTGAGGGGAACAATATGTCGACGGAGAACATCATCACCGTGATCCGGAGCATTCTGGATGCGGATGCAAAAAAGTGAAAAGTGAGAAGTAAGAAGTAAAAAGGGCGGTCTTGGAGGATGGTCAAAATGGCTGTCCAGCAAGGCCGTAGCGAGCGAGAGGTCGAAGCGTACTTTGTTTGTTACGTTGAGGCCTTGAGTGATGCCAGAACGACGTCGGGAAACGGCGCGTCTTGGCGCGCCGGGGTCTGGGCGGGTATAAACAGAGCCATTTCCCCCATCCTCTTATGGCGATCGATCCCATTTGCGGCATGACAGTCAACCCGGCCACGGCTGCGGGGAGCCATGAATATAAGGGCCAGCGGTACTACTTCTGCTCCTTGTCCTGTCTCGAACGATTCAAGGCCGACCCGGAACGAGCGTTGGATCGTGCTCCTCTGAGCCTCGTCACGATTCCCTCGTCGAAAAAGCTGCTTCCCATGATGATGCCGTCGAATGAGACCGTACGCGACGGCGTGATCGATCCGGTGTGCGGCATGACCGTGCAGCCTGCCACGGCTGCCGGGTCATATGAGTATCAGGGCACGACCTACTATTTCTGTTCGAAGGGCTGCCTTGAAAAGTTTCGAGCGAATCCTCAGCCTTACCTGACTCCCCCGGACCAGCGGGCCTCTGATATCACCTCGGCTTCGTCCGGTGGAGCTGTCCAGTATATCTGCCCGATGGATCCTGAGGTTGTGGAGTCAAAGCCCGGAGCCTGTCGGATATGTGGGATGGCGCTGGAGCCGAAGATGATTGCGCTCGACGGCGCGCGCAATCCCGAACTCGACGAGATGACCAGACGGTTCTGGCTCTGTCTCGGTCCCGCGATCATCGTGATGATCATTGCGATGTCCGACATGGTCCCGATCCCGCCGGTTCTGCACTCAGTTTCTCGGTCGACGTTGAATTGGGTTCAGTGGATGTTGGCCACTCCAGTCGTGCTCTGGGGAGGATGGCCTTTCTTCCAGCGGGGGTGGACGTCGATCGTAAAGACGTCGCCCAATATGTTCACGCTCATCGCGATCGGGACGGGGACGGCCTATCTCTACAGCACCGTCGCGACGATTGCTCCTTCCGTGTTCCCGGCTTCCGTCCGACAGCCCGATGGCTCTGTGGCGGTGTATTTTGAAGCGGCGGCAATAATTACTCTGTTGGTTGTATTAGGCCAGGTCCTGGAGCTACGTGCGCGCAGTCAAACGACCTCAGCCCTTCGATCGCTCTTGCAGCTAGCCCCCAATACCGCGAGACGCCTCTCGCTGGATGGTCAAGAGATCGAGGTGCCGCTCGACCGCGTCCAAGTTGGAGATCGCCTTCGCGTGCGTCCGGGCGAGCGCATCCCGGTCGACGGAAACGTGGTCGAAGGGATAACGGTCGTAGATGAGTCAATGATGACAGGTGAATCGATTCCCGTGGAGAAATCAATCGGGTCTCGAGTGATCGGCGGGACCATCAATGGGACTGGTACGGTGCTGATGCAGGCGGAACGCGTCGGACGAGAGACGTTGTTGGCGAGGATTGTGCAAATGGTGAGCGAGGCGCAGCGAACCCGGGCACCGATTCAGCGAGTGGCCGATATGGCAGCCGGGTATTTTGTGCCGGCCGTTGTGGGAGTGGCACTGGTCACGGCGGTCGTGTGGACCTTGTGGGGCCCTGAGCCAAGACTCGCCCATGCCGTCGTGAGTGCTGTCGCGGTGCTCATTATCGCCTGTCCCTGTGCCTTGGGGTTAGCAACACCCATGTCGATCATGGTGGGAACAGGACGCGGAGCAACTGCCGGCGTGCTGGTCAGACACGCAGAGGCGTTGGAAGTCTTCGGGAGGGTCGATACGTTGGTTGTGGACAAGACCGGCACACTGACCGAAGGAAAGCCCACACTCGTGGCGGTGCGCTTCGTGCCGCCTTGGACCGATGTCGACCTGTTGCGTCTGGCTGCCAGCTTGGAACGGACCAGTGAACATCCGCTCGCCGCGGCAGTGGTGGAGGGAGCTGCCTCGCGAGGGATCGGGCTGACGACGGCCCAGCAGTTCCAATCCGTGACGGGCAGAGGTGTGAAGGGAACCGTCGAGAGTAAACAGCTTGCGATCGGTACCGTCGCATTCTTGCAGGAGGACGCTGGGGTCTCCAACCAGAGCGTGGCTGCGTTAAACAATGAGGCTGAACCGCTGCGTCGTGAGGGGCAAACCATTTTGTTTGTGGCTGTAGATGGGCAAGCAGCGGGACTGCTCGGCGTTGCAGACCGCATCAAACCCTCGACACCGGACGCCATTGCATACTTCAAGGATGAAGGCGTTCGCCTCGTCATGGTGACAGGCGATCATCGCGAGACCGCAGAAGCAGTGGCGCGACGGCTTGGCATCGGCGATGTCATGGCTGGGGTGTTGCCGGACCAAAAAGGACAGATTGTTCAGCAGCTCAAGTCGCAAGGCCGCGTCGTGGCGATGGCGGGTGATGGCATCAACGATGCACCAGCCCTGGCGTTGGCCGATGTCGGGATTGCAATGGGAACTGGAACAGACACCGCAATAGAAAGTGCAGGGATGACATTGGTGAAAGGGGATTTGCGGGCACTGGTGCGGGCACGTCGACTCAGCCAATCCACAATGCGGAACATTCGTCAAAATCTGTTCTTTGCGTTCCTCTACAACGTCCTCGGGGTGCCAATCGCTGCAGGAATGCTCTATCCGGTACTGGGAATACTGCTCAGCCCCATGATCGCCAGCGCGGCCATGACGTTGAGTTCGGTCTCCGTCATCTCCAATGCCCTCCGCCTACGCCATGTGGAATTATAAGTGCACCTCTTCCCCACGCATGCTAGGCTACAGCAGCCGTTCAGTGGTCACTGTCATACCGTGAGACGCTCACGATGAATATGCGCGTTTTGCACATCGCTTTCCTTCCATGGGTCATGACCGCATGGTGTGTCTGGAATATTTGGATTCCGGCCGTCGCACCGGCGGGCACGCGGTTGCTTCCCGTATCCGGGGCAAGTGATCTTCAAGGACAGGTGAAATCCACTGCCGCGAAAGTCATCCCGGCGGTGGTCAGTATCGCCTCGACCGTGATGGTCCGCGACCAAGCATTCAGTGATGAGGCCTTGCCGTTCGGGATGTTCAAAGAGCCGCCCGCTCGACGCCAGTATGGACAGGGATCGGGGGTCATCGTGTCGCCGGACGGCTATATCATTACCAACAACCATGTGGTCGCCGAAGCCGTCGATGTGGAAGTGATCCTTGCTGATCGGCGGCAGTATAAGGGGCGTGTCGTCGCGACGGATCCGAAAACTGACGTCGCGGTCGTGAAGATCAACGCGACCAATCTACCCACGGTCGTCTGGGGAGATTCGAGCAATCTGACAGTGGGCGATTTCGTCTTAGCCATCGGGAATCCGCTCGGTCTGAGTCGAACCGTGACGTTTGGGATCGTGAGTGCAGTCGGCCGCGCCGATGTCGGCGTCGCGGACTTTGAGGATTTCATCCAGACCGACGCGCCGATCAATCCCGGCAACTCCGGCGGAGCGCTCGTTAACATCAAGGGAGAACTCGTCGGCATTAACACCGCTATCGCGAGTCCCACCGGCGGGAGCGTCGGCGTCGGGTTTGCCATTCCCAGCAACATGGCACGGGCCGCCATGCAGAGTCTGATCAAAACGGGACGGGTCGTCCGTGGATTCCTCGGTGCCTCGACGCAGGATGTGACCCCGCTCCTGGGGAAGATCTTTCGCCTTCCCGATGTGAAGGGCGCCATCGTGACGGATCTCCAGACGAAAGGGTCGGCGGAAAAAGCTGGCCTCAAACGAGGCGATGTCGTGGTCCGGTTTGATGCGCGCGATGTCATGGATAGCGGTCACCTGCGTAATTTGGTGGCAGCGTCGGCGATCGGGAGCCGGCATCGACTCGATATCGTGCGTGACGGCAAACCGATGCAGGTCGAGTTGGTTGTGCAAGAAGCGCCTCGGGAACGTGCAAAAAAGAGTCAAGCTGACTCGAGTTCCAGTTCGACAGCTCATCCTTTGGCGGGGGTCGTGTTCGATGATGTGACGCCACCGCTCGCGCGCCAGATGGACCTGTCCGTCAACAGCGGTGTCGTCGTGACGGACATCGAAGAAGGCAGTCTTGCCGAATCCTCCGGACTTCAACCGGGAGACGTGGTTCTTGAAATCAACCGCCAACCGGTGAAAGACTTCGGATCTTTTCAGCGGATTGCCGATCCGTTGAAACCCAATGATTTGGCTCTTCTCCTGGTCCTACGCCAGGGCAACGCGCTCTACATTCCCATCCAAGGCGAGTAGCTCAAGCCCCTGTTCCGGTCGTCTCCCTATTCATCGAAGCAGTATGCCTATGGCCGGCGGTTGACGCGTCGAAGGACAGCGTGCTACTAATCCTAGAATCGTGCTATTGAAAAGCGGGGGGGGGAATATGAAACAGCTCGTGCGATTCGGCGTGTCGCTGGATCATCATCTATTGGATGATTTTGACCGGCACATTCAACGCCGGAAGTACACCAACCGGTCGGAGGCCCTGCGAGACCTCATCCGTGACAACCTCGTCGGCCAGGAATGGAATGAGGACAAGGAAACGGTCGGAACGATCACGTTCGTCTACGACCATCATGTCCGCGACCTCACCAGGAAACTGACCCACATTCAGCACGATTTCCAAGGCCATATTCTGGCGGGGATGCACGTGCATCTCGACCATGACCACTGTCTTGAAGTATTGGTGGCAAAGGGGAAGGGGTCTGAAATCAGAAAAGTGGCGGATGCCCTCGTGAGCGTCAAGGGCGTGAAACATGGCAAGCTCACGATGACGACGACTGGCAAGGGGTTGGTCTAGGCGATGCGCGTGTGCGTCATCGACGGGCGAGGCGGAGGTCTAGGCTCCCGGCTGGTGGCTGGCCTTCAGACTGAGCTCGGCCAAGTCCATCACATTGTGGCGTTGGGTACCAATACCGTCGCAGCGGCAGCGATGAAACGGGCCGGCGCTGGTCAGGTAGGCGTCGGATCACGCGCAATTACCGAAACAGTGTCCGCAGTGGATGTCATCGTTACCTCTTTGAATTTTTTATTACCGGGCGCAATGCTCGGCGAAGTCACACCAGAGATTGTCCGGGCAATTCTGGGCGCACGAGCCAAGAAGGTTCTGCTGCCGGTCAATCGGGCTCATGTGGAAATTGTGGGAGCAGGTGCCTACACCCTCGACGCCTTGATCACACAATCTCTATTGCGAGTTCGTTTCCTAGTCAACTCGGTCCAGCACGTCTAGCCGGACCATTCCATTCACAGATATCGCCAGGCCACGAGGGTCTGCGCCGGTTGATTAAGACAGCCGGACATAGACTTTGTTGGTCGATCAATGACTCACAGACGGTTAATGGGGAAAGAAAGGGATGGTGTACACACAATAGGAGGCAATCTCTCTTGCGTCATACTGAGTGGCCTGTGTGTGCTCTTGCTGACCTTTCCACATGCCACCATCGTGGTATGGGCAGCAGATAAGACGGATGAGTCAGAAGCCATCACGTTGCCAGAAGTGATGGTGGAAGGCAAACCAATGATCGGCTATCAGCACGAATCGAGGACCGATGTGGCAGCCGATGTCGCCGCGCTTCCGGCCCCTTCGACGATCCTCGATGCTCAATACATCCGCCAGAGCCCTTATAGCGGTACCTACGGCGATCTGCTCCGGCAGTTACCGGGCATGAACGTGGCCAACTACGGACAATGTGGGCTCGGGTATGGGGTCTCCATGCGCGGTTTTACGAACTTGGAGCATGGTCGGGACGTGGCCTACTTCATCGATGGCGTTCCGGTGAATCAAGTCTCCAATATCCAGACCCCGAACTATGCCGACCTGAACATCCTCATCCCGGAGACGGTCGAACGGATGGAAGTGATTCGTGGTCCCTTTAGTGCCCAATATGGTGATTCCAACCTCGGCGGATCGGTGAACGTCGTCACGAAGCGATTCGACAATGAAGGGTCGGTGTCGGGGTATGGCGGCTCCTATAACACCAATCGGGGAGTGGTGACCTACAGTCGGCCGCGGGGAGAGGAGGGGTCCGTCTCACCTTTCTTAGTCTTTACCGGCTATAACCAAGATGGCTATCGGTTCAACCAGGGCTGCAAGCAGTACAACCTGTTCGGCAAGTTCACCATCCCCACACATCATGGAGATTTATCAATCCGTACCCAGTTCTATGGCGTCGACGGAGGCTCAGCCGGCTACATTTCCCGAAGTCTGGTTCAAGCCGGAATCCTGAGTCCGAAGGCCGCCGTCAATAACACCGATGGGAACGACACTGAATTTCAAAATGTCACGCTGAACTATGTCTTGGGTGACATAGACCATGCCCTGACCTTGACGGGATTCGTCAATCACGACGTGCAGAGGCGGTTTGCTGACTTTGGAGGGGGCCAGAACGAGGCAGAGGAAGATCGCACCACGATCGGATTCACTGGGCGCAAAGTATGGACGGCTCCGGTCATGACATTGCCGGCGCAGCTCATGGTGGGCACCAATTTTCGAAGCGACTCCGTGGATGCCCTTCAACTGCCCACCGTGCTTCGTACCCCCATTGGTCCTCCCTCGCTCAAGATGAATTATACCGAGATTGAAGCGGGCCAATATGTGCAAGCGCAAGTGAAACCGCTACCCTGGCTCAAATTCACTGGTGGGGGCCGCTATGACCACATCTGGTATCACGTCAGTGATCAGCTCTCCACGACCTCCGTCTCGCCCGCTGACGCGGGGGTCTGGAGCCCGAAAGCGGGCGTGGCCGTGTCACCCGTCTCCTGGCTGGAGGTGTACGCCAATTATGGGCAAAGCTTCCGCTCACTGAGTGCCGTGAATGAATTGCTCACCTCGCCCAATGCGAAGCCGTCGAAGTTGCGGAGCGAAGAAGTGGGCATCCAGATCCAACTCGCGCGATTCCGATTCCTGGCCGATGGGTGGTACACGAAATTTGATCGAGAGGTCTTCCAACCGGCGCCCACGCTTCCGCTTCAGAATTTGGGTCACTCGCTGCGGGAGGGCTACGACTTAGAGGGCCAATATTTTCTCATGCGAGATCCGCAAGGCAAGGCGTCCATTTTTGTCAACTTTACGCAAATGCGTGCCGTCCTCCTGAATGAAGGCCCCATGGAATTTGTCCCCAATGTCCCAGCCTATATCCTGAATGTCGGCAGTGACTTCGATGTCCCGGTATGCGGCGTCGATACGCCTCATCGTCTCTTCGGGCTGGTCTACGGGTCCTATTACGGAAGGCAAAATCTCACAACAGATGGCACGCTGACCACGAGCCCCTATTCCCGGATCTCGGGCCGGCTTGGCTATGCGCACCAGACGAGCGGGTGGAGCGCCTATCTCGATCTCATTTGGTATCCTGGCGATCGCCTCAGTGAAACAGCCGTGAATCTCGGACCTAGCGTCGGGGCGACGCCATCGCAAATCGGGGTGAATCCCATGGCACCCTTCCAGATCTTTCTCGGCCTGACATACCGATTTGCAACTGGGGGCAAGCCGGCCGCAATCTTTTATTGAGAAAGGAAAGGACATGCAGCGCAATCTACGCAATGGATACCTCGCCGTCTTCTACGCACTGCTTTATTGCTGTGTTCTAGTTACTGAAGCAGACTCCCATGACATATGGATCACAACCAAGCAAGATGCGGCAGGAACTATATACGCGATGGTGCATCATGGGCATCCGGGAGACCGGAAAACACCCGATCCCGATAAACTGTTTGAATTGAATTTGCTCGCTGACGGCCAAGCGGCACGTCCTCTTCTTCCAGGCATCAAAAGCGCAGTCCAGGGCGGTGTCCCTGTTCTCATCACCGAGCCTTTTGCGATCGATAGCGGTGGCGTCCTCTTGGCCGCACGCTACGATAACGGGTATTGGGTCAAGACACTCCATGGATATCGCAATACAAATAAACGTCAGGTACCGAATGCCGAAGACAGCCTGTACTCCATGAAATTTGCCAAGGCTTTGTTTCAGGCGGGGCCAGCTAACACCGATATGTATAGAGCGATTGTCGGCCATCGTTTGGAACTCGTTCCACTCAGTAATCCATTTGCGATAAAGACAGGGGATAATTTGAAAGTTCGGGTATATGTTGATGGAAGACCGTTGCCCGGCGCCAAACTGGAGAGAGGCGACGGTCTCACTCCTATGGAAGAAAAGGATATTCCTCGATATGAGACTGATGAGCAAGGTATCGCTGTCGTGCCGATCGTCACGGGAGGACCCCAGCTGCTTGTTGTG
>Ga0335070_10005855_pt1 | contig 14497 bp, 9 predicted proteins | sample Lox_Sample_13_FD_206722 | JGI IMG/M metagenome (GOLD analysis project Ga0335070, IMG submission 206722) | Soil microbial communities from Loxahatchee National Wildlife Refuge, Florida, United States - Lox_Sample_1.3 | ecosystem: Environmental > Terrestrial > Soil > Wetlands | place: USA: Florida... | reverse complement strand
GGACGGCAGCGGAGGCTGGCGCCATTTGCGCGAGGTCGCGGAATGGAACTATGACGAGACCGGACGATCGGTATCGGCGACCGGTGCGATCCAGGACATAACCGACCAGATCGACAGCAAGCGCGCGCTGAACCGCAGCGAGGAACTGCTACAGCGAGCCCAGAGGATCGCCAAGCTTTCCTACTGGCATTGGCATGGAGACCCCACCAAGGAGGATCTCCGCGAGGCGCCCCACATCTATTCTCCCTCGATCAGCGAAATCTTTGGCATGGCGCTGACCGAGATGGAGCTGACCGACGCGGAGTATCTCGAGCGCTTCGTGCATCCGGATGACCGCGAGCGGCTGCATCGCGTCTTCGACGATCTGGCCGCGCTCAAGCTGCAGTCCTATGCCATCGAGTACCGGATTCGGCATATCAGCGGTGCGTGGCGCACTGTGTTCGATACGGGCGAGCTGGAATATGACGCCGACGGCCGACCGATCGGCGCGTCCGGCGCCATTCAGGACATCACGGAGCGAGTCGAGACCGGTCGTGCGCTACGACGCAGCGAAACGCTGCTGTCGCGGGCGCAGCAGGTCAGCAAACTGGTCTATTGGCATTGGGCGCTCGATCCGTCCCTGCCCGATCCGCGCACCGCGCCGTACGTGTATTCGCCTTCCGTGACCGAAATATTCGGCATCTCCATGGAGGAACTGCAGGGCAGAGACGACGAGCTCGTCGAGCGTTTCGTCCATCCTGCCGATCGAAAGCGCGTCCGCGAAGTCTTCGCAGAGTTCAACGCGGCAAAAACCCGCTCCTACGCGATCGAGTATCGCATCCGTCACGGCATCACCGGCGAATGGCGAACCGTGTTCGACACGGGCGAGTGGGACTACGATGCCGGCGGGCGCGCCACGGGTGCCTCGGGCGCGATGCAGGACATCACCGATCGCAGCAAGGTGGAGAATGCCCTTCGGCAAAGCGAAAAACTGCTCTCCCGCGCCCAGGAGGTCGCCAAGCTCGGCTACTGGCGCTGGCGGCCAAACCCGGGCGGCGTCGACTGGTATGACGGCGATATCTACTATTCGGACACCGCGGCGCAGATATACGGGGTCGACGCTTCCGAATTGATCGTGCCGGACCGGCAGTTCGTCGTGCATTTCGTCCATCCCGACGATCGGTCCCGGATTCAGGAGATTTACGACCGGTTCTTCATCACCGGTGCTCCCCGCTACGAGGCCGAATACCGCATCCGCCACGGCAAGCACAAGGACCAGTGGCATTGGATCCATGAGATTGCGGAGTGGGACATTGACGAGGAAGGCCGCCGGATCGGCGCGACCGGCGTCATCCTCGACATTACGGCGCGGGTCGAGGCCGACCGGGCGCTGCGCCACAGCGAGGCCCTGCTCACCCGCGCCCAGCGGACCGCTCGCGTCGGCCATTGGGTTTGGCGCGAAGGCGCCATCGATCGGCCCATCGGCGAGGGCGCCGCGCATTTCTCCGCGGTCGCCGCCGAGATCTTCGGCGTCGACCCCGAAGAGCTTCGCGTGCCGACCGATGAGTGGGTCAGGCGATTCGTGCACCCCGAGGACGCGCAGCATGTTCTCAGCATCTTCAGCCGCTCGGTCACCGGCGAGCTGACCCGTTACGAGATCGACTATCGCGGCCGCCATACCGACGGCAGCTGGCGCTGGATCCACGAAATCGGGCAGTGGGACTATGATGCCGACGGCAATGTGATCGGCGCCACGGGCGTGCTCCAGGACATCACCGAGCGGGTCGAGGCGCAGGCCGCGCTGCGGCGCAGCGAGGCGCAGCTGAAGCGCGCCCAGCAGATCGCCAAGATTGCCTATTGGCATTGGAACATGAGCCAGTGGCCAAGCGGCTGGCAGGAGGCCACCTCCAGCTACTCCGCCGAAGCCACCGCGATCTTCGGCATTCCGGCCGAGCAGCTTTCGCAGATGACGAATGCGGAATATCTGCAGCGGTTCGTGCATCCGGAGGAACTCGCGGGCCTCGGATCGGTGTTCGAAGATTTCATCGAGATGCGGATACCTTCCTACTCGATCGAATATCGGATCCGGCATGCGACCGGCGACTGGCGCACGGTCAGCGAGCGCGGCGAGTGGGATCGGGCCCCGGACGGGCGCATCACGGGGGCCACCGGCACGGTTCAGGACATCACGGAACTGCGCGAGGCCGAGCGCGCCCTCAAGGAAGGCGCCGCCCGGTTGAAGCTCATGACCGACCATCTGCCGATCTCGATCGGCTATATGGACATGGATGAGCGCCTGCGGTTCGTCAACGCCACGGCGGAGCGCTGGTACGGGAAGCCCGCCGAAGAGCTTGTCGGCAAGACGATGCGGGAGTTCATGGACGCGGAGACTTACCGCTTCATGGCGCCCTACGTGCGCGAGGCCAAGGCCGGCAAGGCGGTGAAGATACAGCTGCGCCGGCAATATCCGGCGGGACCGATGCGCGATATCGAGATGCTCTATGTGCCGCATGTCGATGGCGCCGGGAGGGTCGCCGGATATTTCGGCATGGCCTTCGACATGACCGAACGCCTCGCCATGGAGGCGCAGCTGCGCCAGGCCCAAAAGATGGAGGCCGTCGGCCAGTTGACCGGCGGCGTGGCGCACGACTTCAACAATCTTCTGGGCGTCATCGTCGGCAATCTCGATCTGCTCGCTGCGCAGATACCGAGCGGGACCAAGGCTCAGACGCTGCTGGCCACGGCGCTCGACGCCGCGGAAAGCGGCGCGGCACTGATCCGCCGGCTTCTCGCCTTCTCGCGCCGCCAGATGCTGCTGCCGAAGGCGACGAATCTTTCGGAGCTGGTGTCGGGCATGATGGTCCTGATGCAGCGCTCGCTGGGCGAGGCGATCGCGGTCGAGACGGCGATCCCGGCCGATCTCTGGCCGGCCCTGATCGATGCGGGCCAATTGGAAGCGGCCATCCTCAATCTGGCGATCAATTCTCGCGACGCCATGCCCGAGGGCGGCCGGCTGGCCATCGCATTGGCGAACGTAACCGTCGACGAGGTCACGGCGCCCGCAGACAGCGAGGCGTTGCCCGGCGACTATGTCGAGGTCACCGTCAGCGACACCGGCACCGGCATCGCGCCGGACATCCTATCGCGCGTGCTCGAGCCCTTCTTCACGACCAAGGAGGTTGGCAAGGGCACCGGCCTGGGCCTCAGCATGGTCTATGGCTTTGTCAAACAGTCGGGCGGGTTCCTGCAGCTTGAGAGCCGCCTCGGCGAAGGCACCGCGGTCAGCCTCTTCCTGCCGCGCGCCCGCGACTCGCTAGCCGCGGCGGACCCCGCGGCCCCGCCTCATGGCAATCTGCGCGGTGAGGGCGAAGTCGTGCTCGTGGTCGAAGATCGACCCGATATGCGGGCCTATTCGGCCGAGGCCTTGCGTGCCTTGAACTACCAGCCCCTCGAGGCGCCGGATGGGGCGGCGGCCCTGGCCATCCTGGAACAGCGCTCCGACATCTCGGTCCTGTTCAGCGACGTGGTCCTGCCGGGCGGCATGACCGGCTTTGAGCTGGCGCGGGCCGGCCGCGCCAGACGGCCCGAGATCAAGGTCCTTCTGACCTCGGGGTATAGCGACCGAGCCGGCGGAGCGTGCGGCGAGGAGGCCGAGATCGTGCTGGAGAAGCCGTTTCGCCCCAGCGAATTGGGCCGCCGACTCGCTGCCCTGCTCGGCCGCGGACCCGCCTGAGGCGCCGCGCGCCTTAGCCGGTTGATATCTTGGCTTGACGTTCAACCAAGCGCCGGAATCCCTTGGAATTAGGGGTAATTTCTGAAATTCGTTGACTTATCGTCCCCTTACGGCCATATCTTGCCGGCGCAATCGAGTTCTGGCGTGTCTTGCTGCCTATGATCCGCGACGGAAAACATCGTTTCGGGTCCACCCCCAACGGGGGTGTGCATTCAAGTCATTCCCTAGACAGGTTGTGAATGCTCAAGGTCACGCGGTCGTCGCGTGGCGTATGGCGATGCGCATAGACGCTCTAGAGGAGTCTGAAAGACTATGGCTACCGGTACCGTGAAGTGGTTCAACGCGACGAAGGGTTATGGCTTCATTTGCCCGAGCGACGGCTCGAAGGATGTGTTCGTGCACATCACTGCCGTGCAGCGCGCCGGCCTGGATGGGCTGGCCGAGGGGCAGAAGGTTTCCTACGACCTCGTCTCCGAACGCGGCAAGGCTGCGGCGGCGAACCTGAAGGTCGGCTGATCGCCTACCAGGCTGCCGGGGGTTTCTTAGGGGCCTCCACGAGACATGAGATGAGGGCGGCGACCCGCAACGGGTCGCCGCTTTCTTTTTGTCGTCCGAATGCGGACGGTTTGGACCGCGCTGGCATTGCGTCAGCGCGCTCGCGGACCTTTCAGCTCGACCTCGTTGCCTTCAGGATCCTTCAGATAGATCGAGGGTCCCTCGCCTTCGGCCCCATAGCGGCTTTCCACCCCGCCGGCCTCGACGTCGTGACGATTAAGATGCTGCCGGATCGCGGCCGCATCGAAGGGTTCGATGCGCAGGCAGAAATGATCCATGTTGCGCGCCTCGACCGTCGGTGCCGCGCCGCCGGCAGCGCCGAGCGGCCCCGCCAGATCGATCAGGTCGATCAGCGAGCGGCCAGCCCGCAGCTGCGTGAGGCCGATCTTGTCTTGGCGCCGCTCGACCTGGCAGCCTAACGCATCGCAGTAGAACCGCTCCAGCCTCGCCGGATCGCGCGCGCGGATGACAATATGATCGAGACCCAGCAGCGCGAAGGGAACCGTTTGCTTTGTTTTCATGGCGTCTATCCTGCCGGCGCGGCCCTAGCAGGTCAAACACGCTCCCGGACTCCTTCGGACGACCTGCACGGCTTCGGCCTGCAGCCGCTATGATCAGCGCTCCATGAGGCGACCGACCTCCTCCCCGAGACGTTCCCGCCAGACGCGCAAGGCACGAGCCGCCGGCGCGCGCGCCCTTCACGCTCGCCGGCAATTCGCAGCCCCGCAACCCTCAGAAGCCTCACCGGCCCTGTTGCGGGAGTTGACCGAGCGCATCCTCTATCGTGACCACGACATCATCATATTGGACAAGCCCGCCGGGATCGCGGTCCACGCGGGCCCGTCCGGCGGCCCCTCGCTCGAGGCGGCGCTCGATGCGCTGCGTTTCGACGCGCGTTCCGCCCCCTCCCTGGCCCACCGGCTCGATCGGGACACCAGCGGCTGTCTGGCCCTGGCGCGGCGTCGAAGCGCGCTGCGACGGCTCCAGGCATTGTTCGCGGAAGGCCGCATCGAGAAAACCTACTGGGCGATCCTGCAGGGATCGCCCAAGGCGGAGTCCGGCGTCGTGGAACTCGCGATCAGAAAGGTGAACCGGAAAGACGGCTGGAAGATGGTGGTCGATCCCGCCGGCCAGAATGCGGTGACGGCTTGGCGCGTGCTGGGGCGCGGCCAGGGCTTAACCTGGATCGAGTGCAGGCCCAAGACCGGCCGAACTCACCAGGTTCGGGTCCATTGTGCGGCGCTGGGCTGCCCAATCCTCGGCGATCCGATCTATGGCTCGAATCCGACACCGGTCCAGGGCGAGACCCCGCTCCACCTCCATGCGCGCGCCGTCGAGATCCCTTTTCTGCCGGACGGCCCGCCGGTCACGGTCACAGCGCCCGTGCCGGCCGCGATGCGCAAGGCACTCGCCGCCTGCGGCTGGCGGGAAGACGGCTAGCCTCCGTCGGGCCACAGACTCCTGGGCCGGCCGGCGGCGTTCCCCGCAGGACGCCTCGCACTAGTTCAGCGCATTGTGGATCAGATAGCCGGCGACATCGGCCGGTTTGAGCTTGGTGAGCTTCGGCATCTCACCCTCGAGCGATTTCTGGATGATGATGTAGTTTTCAGCATTTTCGGGCTTCACTCGGAAGATCCCGGTGGCGCCCCGAATCCGCGGGTAATATTTGGGATCGACGGCCTTTTCCTTATGTCCGAGCCGTTCGAGCAGGGCCGCCTCCTCGACGCCCTCAACCGGTTCGGCCTTGATCAGCGCCCAGTCGGTCTGGCCGGCAAACTTCTCGGCGTTGAGCGCGGCGACCGCTTCTTTCGGCGGCAGGTCGCTGACGCCGACCTTGAAGAGGTTCTTGCTGAGCCCGACATCCGATCCCCATTCGTTGAGGGATTTACTCTGGGCGACGTAAAGCGTTGGCATGCGGGGGCTTCGATCCGACTTTGAACGAGGCCCCATCATGGCATCGCGTCGGCGATCGCGAAACCCCCGAGGCTGAAACGGATTTCGACGCCTATTCGGCGCTGGCGGGCACGGGGCCGACTGGGCGATGGCGCCCAAGATGGTGTAGCCGATCCATATACACATAGATCACGGGCGTGATGTAGAGCGTCAGCAGCTGCGAGAGCAGCAGGCCGCCCACGACCGCCAATCCCAAGGGTTGCCGGGATTCGTGTCCCTGGCCGAAACCGATTGCGATCGGCAGGGCGCCCGCCAAGGCGGCCATGGTCGTCATCATGATCGGGCGGAACCGGATGAGACAGGCCTCGCGAATCGCCTCGACCGGGCTCTTGCCGTGCTCGCGCTGCTGCACCACCGCCACATCGATCATCATGATCGCGTTCTTCTTGACGATGCCGACCAGCATCACGATGCCGACGAAGGCATAGAGGCTGAGCGAGAGGTTGAAGAACAACAGCGTCAGAACCGCGCCGACAGCCGCCGCCGGCAGGCCCGAGAGGATCGTGAGGGGGTGGATGAAGCTCTCATAGAGGATGCCAAGCACGATATAGACCACCAGCACGGCCATCGCGAGCAGGAGACCCAGCCCCTTCAGCGAAGCCTGGAAGGCTTGGGCCGTGCCCTGGAAGCTGGTGGTGATCGCGGCCGACAGATTGGCCTTCTGCTCCGCGGCCCGGATCTGGTCAATGGCGCTGCCCAGCGACAGTCCGGGCTCGAGTCCGAACGAGATCGTGACCGCCGGAATCTGGCCCTGGTGATTGACCGTCAACGCACCCACACCCCGCTTGGCCGTTGCCAGCGCCGTCATCGGCACCAGTGCGCCCTTCTCCGAGGTCAGGTAGAGACGCGACAGGGCGGCGGGGTCGGCCTGATACTGCGGCGCCACCTCGAGCAGCACCTCGTACTGGTTGGTCGAGGTGTAGATGGTCGAAACCTGCCGCTGCCCGAAGGCGGTCCACAGCGCCTCCTCGACCTGCTGCGCGGTGATGCCGAGGGCCGCCGCCTTCTCGCGGTCGATATCGACGAACAGGCGCGGCCCGTTCAGGTCCATGTCGCTCGTCACGTCGACGATGCCGGGGATCGTCTTGAGCCGCTCCAGCATGTCCTTGGCGCCGCCGTAGAGCGTTTCGAGATTCTGGGCCTGCAAGGTGTACTGGTAGGGCGCCTTCGAGCTGCGCCCGCCGATCTGGAGGGCAGGCGGATTCTGCGGATAGACCTTGATCCCCGGCACCGCCGTCATCTTGGCGCGCAACACCCGAATGAGCTGATCGGCGCTCAAAGCACGTTCCTGGCGCGGCTTCAATGTCAGGAAGATGGTCCCGGCATTGGGCGTCGATCGCGGTCCGCCGCTGCCGACGCTCGACATCACCTGGGCCACGTTGGGATCGGCCATGGCGATTTCGGCAACGGCGCGCTGTCGTTCCGCCATGGCGGCGAAGGAACTGTCGATCGGGCCTTCGGTCGTGATCGAGACCCGCCCCGTATCCTCGCTCGGCAGAAAGTCCTTTGGCGCGATCTGGAACAGCCAGACGGTGGCGCCCAAGGTCGCGAAGAAGATCAGCAACACGACGGGCCGGTGCCGCAGGCTCCAATCGAGGCTGGCGCCATAGGCAGCCCGCAAAGGATCGAACCAGAGCCGCGAAAGCCGTGCGACCAAGCCCTCCCGCGCCTCGCCGTCCTTATGGCCGCGATGGGCCCGCACGAAACGGCTGGCGAGCATGGGGGTGAGGGTCAGGGAGACGAATCCCGACACCAGGATCGCGGCCACGATGGTGACCGCGAACTCATGCAGCAGACGGCCGACGATGCCACCCATGAACAGCACCGGAATGAAGACCGCCGCCAGCGAGAGGGTCATCGAGAAGACGGTGAAGGCTATCTCGCTGGCGCCGCGCAGGGCCGCATGGCGCGGCTTCTCGCCCCGCTCGACATGGCGCAGGATGTTCTCCAGCACGACGATCGCGTCGTCCACGACGAATCCCACTGACAGCGTCAATGCCATCAGGGTCAGATTGTTCAGGCTGTATCCCAGCACCGACATGGCGGCGAAGGTGCCGATGACCGAGATCGGCAAGGCCAGGCTGGGAACGATCGTCGCCGAGCCGCTGCCGACGAAGAGGAAAATCACCAGCACGACCAGGCCTGCCGCCATGAGCAGGCTGAACTGCACTTCGTGCACCGAAGCCCGGATCGATTGCGACCGGTCATAGAGCACATCGAGCGAGACCGAGCCGGGAAGCTGGGCCCGGAAGGTCGGCAGCAGGTTCTTGATCCCGTCCACCACCTCGATCGTGTTGGTACCGGGTTGGCGCTGGACCGCCAGGATCACCGCCCGGTTGCCGTTGAACCAGCTCGCCACCTTGTTGTTCTCGACGCTGTCGACGACATTGGCCAGTTGATCGAGACGGATCGGCGCGCCGTTGCGGTAGGCGACGATCTGGCGGCGATATTCGGAAGCCTCCTGCAACTGGCCGCTCGCTTCCAGGGTCAGGGCCTGGCGCGGTCCCTCCAGCGTGCCGACCGGCAATTGCACGTTGGCGGCATCGATCGCATTGGACAGTTCGTCCACGCCGACGCCGCGGGCCGCCAGCTGGTCGGGGTCGATCTGGATGCGGACAGCGAACTTCTGCGCGCCAAACACCAATACCTGGGCCACGCCGGGCAAGGTCGAGATGCGCTGGGCGATCGACGTCTCGGCATATTCGTCGACCACATAGAGCGGTTGAGTGGGCGAGCTCAATGCGAGGTAAAAAATCGCGAAATCAGCCGGATTGACTTTGCGGTAAGAGGGCGGATTCGGCATCTCGCTAGGCAGGCGGCGCTGCGCCACGGCGAGTGCCGACTGGACATCCTGGGCGGCCGCGTCGATATCGCGGTCGAGCGAGAACTGCAGGGTGATGTTGGTCTGCCCCTGGGAGCTCGACGAGGTCATGGTATCGAGGCCGGCAATCGTGGTGAATTGCCGCTCGAGCGGGGTCGCGACCGACGAGGCCATGGTCTCTGGATTGGCGCCGGGCAGCGACGCGCTCACCGAAATGGTGGGATAATCCACCGCCGGCAGCTCGGCGACCGGCAGATCGCGATAGGCGATCAGGCCGAACAGCACGAACGACGCCATCAGCAGCGTCGTCATGACCGGCCGCTCGATGCACAGCTGCGGTACGTTCATGCCCGCTTCCTCAACGCATCACCCGGCCCTCGAGTCCGATGCCGGAGCCCCGTCGGCGCATCAAGACGGCGACGATCGCCGGCGGAGAGGTCCACCCTCAGCCGCCCGTCTTCGGTGCGACCAACGCGCCCGGATAGAGATTCATCTGGCCATCGATCACCACGCGCTCGCCGGCGGCGATCCCTTCGCCAATGGCGGTAAAGCCGTCTGCGCTGGGACCGGGGCGGATCGTGCGCAACTCCGCCTTGTTGTCGGCCCCGATGACATAGACATAGCTGCCTTGTTGACCGATCTGCACCGCCGCGTCTGGCACCGCCACGACATTGTCCATTTCCCGCAAGGCCAGCGTGACCCGCAGAAATTGGCCCGGCAGAAGCCGCTCGTTTTCGTTGGCGATCTCGGCCTTCAGCCGAATCGTGCCGGTGGACATGTCGACCTGGTTATCGACAAAGACCACCTTGCCCGTCACCGGCGGGGCGCTGCTGTCGGGCACGTTCGCTTCGACGGTCAACCCGCCCTCGGCCATGCGGTCCTGAATCTCCGCCAGGTGGCGCTCCGGCACCGAGCAGACGACATAGACCGGACGGGTCTGGTTGATCACGACCAGGGGCGTGCTGTCGTTCGCCTTGACGAGATTGCCGGCATCGACCTGATAGCTCCCCGTTCGGCCGTCGATCGGCGAACGGATTTGGGCATAGCCCAGCTTCAGCTGCGCCGATTCGACCGCCGCCTCGTCGGCCTTGATCGAGGCATTGAGCGTATCGACCGTGGCCCGTGCCTGCTCGTCCTTCTGTTGCGAGGCATAACCCGAACCGGCCAATGCCTTGTATCGCGCCATGTCGGCCTGGGCGCTGGCCAGTTGCGCCTCGTCCTTGGCGAGATTGGCCTGCGCGGCATGAAGCTCGGCCAGGAATGGTGCCGGGTCGATGGTAAAGAGCAGATCGCCGGTGGCGACCTGCTGGCCTTCGCGGAAATGAACCTTCAGGAGGGGACCGTCGACCTGCGACTTGACCGCCACGGTCGCGTAGGGATCGACCCGTCCGATGGTGTCGACGCGCACGGGCACAGAGCGCGTCTCGGCGGTTCCGAGGACGACCGGGATGCCTTGCGCAGCGCCCGCGGAGGCCGAAGGTGTGGCAGGAGAAGCGGCAGCGTTGGAGGCATTGTCGGCCTGCTGCGGGCCCAACGATGCCGCCCGGCTCTTCAACAGCCAATAGCCGCCCCCGGCGACCGCGACGCCGGCGACGAGCAGAAGAATGGCAAGGCGGCGACTCATCGGGCCCATGCGCGACAAAGATCGAGGAAGGATCAGCGGAGCTCAGTCTATCACAGGCCGGCGGCGGGCAATGAGAGAAACCGCTGAAAACACCGGCTCAACAAAGGCTTGCCTGGGGAGCTTGAGGCCGGATTACGGCTAATTCACGGCCCAGCGCCCGTAATCCTGCGCTGGAAAGATGACGATTTTCGCGGGCCTCGCTTGCGGGCAGCCCTGCTCCTGCTCTCAGATCGAGCGGTCACGTTTCTCGCTCGTCGGAGTCGCCGATGCCCCCGCCTCAGGGATCCCAGGCCCGCCAACGTCCCAACATCCTCTTGGTGATGTTCGACCAGATGTCGGCCCTGGCCCTCCCGGATTACGGTCATCCCTTGGTCCGGACGCCACATCTTTCTCGATTGGCCGTGAGGGGCGCCCTGTTCGAGCGCGCCTATTGCGCCTCCCCGCTCTGCTCGCCCTCGCGCTTCGCCATGCTGACGGGGCTGCGGCCTTCGCGCGTCGGCGGCTATGACAACGCCTCGCAGCTGCCCTCGGGCATTCCGACCCTGATGCATCATCTCAGGGCCGCCGGTTACCGCACCTGTCTCTCCGGCAAAATGGACTTCACCGGGGCCGACCAGCTTCACGGCTTCGAGGAACGGCTCACCACCGACCTTTCCCCTTCCGATTTCGGCTGGGTGCCGGATTGGGACCATCCGGATGAGGTGCAGCCCTGGTATCACTCGCTGCAGAGCGTGGCCGAGGCCGGCGCCTGCGACTACTCGCTCTCGCTCCAATATGACGAAGAAGCAACCTTCAAGGCGGTGCAATGGCTGCACAAGGCCGCCGCCTCGCCCGACCCGCGCCCCTTCATGCTGACGCTGTCGGTGATGCAGCCGCACGATCCCTATCAGGGTCCGCGCCGGTTCTGGGACCTTTACGATCACGACAGCATCGACCTGCCGGTCCTTCCTGCGCTGCAGGCGGGGCTGCGCGATCCGGTCGGGCGGCGCATGTATGCCATGTACGACCGTGGCGAATTCACCATCGGCCCGGCCGAGATTCGCAAGGCGCGCCACGCCTACTATGCGATGGTGAGCTATTGCGACGATCTCCTGGGCCGCCTCCTGACAGCCCTGGCGGCCCTCCGGCTCGATCGCAACACGCTCATTGTCGTCACCTCAGATCATGGCGACATGCTGGGCGAGCGTGGCCTCTGGTACAAAATGAACTTCTTCGAGGGCGCAGTCCGTGTTCCTCTCGTGATCCACGGCCCCGGCGTCAGAGCGGGACATCGCATTGCTGAGCCCGTTTCCCACCTCGATCTGCTGCCAACCTTGCTCGCTCTGACCGGCACCGATGCGGCGATGGCGACGACCGCGCTCGACGGTCGCGATCTCTCGGCCAGCGTCATGTCCGGTGCGGGTTCAAGCGGCGAAGTGCTGGGTGAGTACATGGCCGAAGGTTATGACAAACCCGTTGTGATGATCCGGCGCGACAGCCGGAAATTCATCTATTCGCGTGGCGAGCCCGCTCAATTGTACGATCTGGCCACCGATCCGCATGAAGAACGCAATCTGGCCCTGAATCCCGTTCACGCCGACGCGGTGCGCGATCTGACCGAGGAAGTCGAGCGGCGTTGGGACCTCGAAGCCCTGCGGGATGCCGTCATCGAGAGCCAGCGCCGGCGCCGGCTGGTTCACCGAGCACTCACCTCGGGCCGCCTCACGCCCTGGGACTACGAGCCGCGCAGCGATCCCTCGACGGAATATTACAGAAATTATGGGAACAATTTGCCCGACCCGGACCGAAGCATAAGACTGCCCCGAATTTCATGACGAGCCGTAACGTCATTCCACAGCGACCGGGTTGCCCGGGATGGCATCCATTGCTATGAAGCCGCCGGGAAAACGCCGATGTCCGATCCACTGCAGCGATTGATCCGCGGGTTCGAAAGCTTCCGCGCCGCGCATTTCGAGGGCGACTCCGATCTCTATCGCCGTCTGGCCGAGGAGGGCCAGGCGCCGAAGGTGCTGATCGTCGGCTGCTCGGATTCGCGCGTCGATCCGGCCATCGTCACGCAAGCCGATCCGGGCGACCTCTTCATCGTGCGCAATGTCGCGGCCCTGGTCCCGCCTTATGAGGTCGACGGACGGATCAAGGGTACCAGCTCGGCGATCGAGTTCGCCGTGCGCGGCCTGAACGTTCAGCATGTCATCGTGATGGGCCATGCGCGGTGCGGCGGCGTGCAGGCGCTGGCCAATGCCGGACAGCCGACCGACTTGCGCTACGAGTTTCTGGCCGATTGGGTCCGCGTCGCGGCCCCAGCGCTCGCCGCGCTCGACAAGGTCTACCCGGAGCTCGAGCCCGGCGAACGCCGGCGCCTGCTGGAAGAGGCCACCATCATGGTTTCGCTGCGCAACCTGATGGGCTTCCCTTGGATCATGGACCGCGTGCGCCAACGCCGCCTCACGCTTCACGGCTGGTATTTCGACCTGGTGAGCGGCCGATTGCTGGCTCATGACCGGAGAAGCGACCGGTTCTTGCCGATCCAAGAGGACCCCGCCCCGCTCTGCGTCGAGCCGGCACCCTGCCCGCCGGCGTGCGATTGCGAGAAGCATTTCCAGCCGGAAGCCTTCCTGAGAGCCAGCCGACGAGCCTAGACAGTCCCTCCGGGCGCTGCCTCATGCGATGCGGTGCCGGAACAGCCAGGTTGCCGCCAACAGCGTGACGATCGCGATGGCAGCCATCGGCCAGATGCGGTCGAGCACAAGATGGGCCGGCATGTCGCGCAGGAACACGCCGCGCACGATCACCAGAAAATGCGTCAGGGGATTGAGGTGCGCCAAGGGCTGCAGCCAATCCGGCATGTTCTGCACCGGCGAGGTGAAGCCGGACAGCATGACCGCGGGCGCCATGAACAGCATCGAGCCAAGCATCGCCTGCTGCTGGGTCCCGGCCAGCGACGAGATGAACAAGCCGACGCCGGCGATCGACAGCAGGAAGACGAAGAGTCCGAAGAATAGCAACGCGATCGAACCCGTCACGGGTATGCCGAACAGGGTCGTGATCAAGGTGACGATGCCGGCGGCCTGAACCATGCCGATGACGACGCCGGGCACCGCCTTTCCGATCACGATCTCCAGGGGTTGGAGCGGCGAGACCAGCAGCTGCTCGAAGGTCCCCAGCTCGCGCTCGCGCGCGACCGACATCGACACCACGACCAGCACGGTCGTCATGCTGAGCGTACCCACCAGCGACGGGATCATCACATTGCGATATTCGCGGTTCGGATTGTACCAGGTGCGGTCGACCACGATGCTGGGTGAATCGATCGGCGCCTCCAATGCCATCCTGTCGTCGTTGAACTGCGAGACGATCGTCCCGATGTAGCTGTTCAGGATCTGGGCCGTGTTCGAGCGGCGCGCATCGAGGATGATTTGAACGGTCGCGGGCTGGTTGCCAGCCAGTTCGCGCGAAAATTCCTGGCCGATATGGACCACTGCCGTTACCTGCTGGTTGTCGATCGCGGCCGCCACTTCGTCGAGATTGTGGAAGGTGACGATCTCCGAGAAGGCCGAGGCGCGCTCGAAGCGGTTGACGAGCTGCTCCGAGATCAAGCCCCAATCCTCGTTCAGCACGCCGATCGGCACGTTCTTGACCTCGAGCGTCGCTGCATAGGCATAGAGCATGAGCTGCATGATCGGCGGCACGATCAAGGTGAAGCGACCGCGGCGATCGCGGAACGCCGCCAGGAACTCCTTGACGATGAGCGCAGCAAGGCGAGGGGTCATCAGTCGAGCCTCATCCGGGTCTTGCGAACGGTGAAAGCGATGACGACAAGCGCGATCACCGC
>Ga0335070_10005853_pt1 | contig 14499 bp, 13 predicted proteins | sample Lox_Sample_13_FD_206722 | JGI IMG/M metagenome (GOLD analysis project Ga0335070, IMG submission 206722) | Soil microbial communities from Loxahatchee National Wildlife Refuge, Florida, United States - Lox_Sample_1.3 | ecosystem: Environmental > Terrestrial > Soil > Wetlands | place: USA... | reverse complement strand
ATGAAAGAAGCTGCTTAGTAGGGATACTCAGGTATGGACCGAGTTCAGAAAATCGATTGTGGAGTAAATGGTGAGGTCATTTTCACAGGAGCCACTGCTAAATTTCAACTAAAAAAGGGATTGACCCTATTGAGAAGTCAGAAATTGAAACCCTAACACGTTCTGGGACTCTATTGGGTTTGCATGGGATCCAAAGAATAATTCCACAAAAGTTAGTATTAAGTTAGCAATAAAGTGTCGACAAGGAGTGAATAGGCCGAAAAGGGGGTTGAGATGTCACTGTCAGTTCATCGCAGTCTGCAGCACTCCCACTTAATGATTCTCCTTGCGGTAGTATCCATCGCATTTTCTGTCACAGGCTGTGGAACTTTAAGTAATGGTCGGGGTTGGGGCCAGGACGCGATCTTTCCGGTAGACCCTAAGAAGATTCCTCGTGCTGCATTGAATGCTCTGGTAGATCCGCAGACTTTCGTCCCTGCGGCAGGAGCGCTCGCCTTCGGCTTGAGTAAATGGGACAAAGAAGTTTCGCATTCGGCTACCGATCATACGCCCATTTTCGGGTCTACCCAAAATGCGGCAAATGACCGTAGTGATAAAAGAGGAAGTACAATATCTTTTCGCTTTTAACCATGAGCACTGCTTTAATTAGCTCACTCGATCTTACGAGTCCGATAAAGTGGGTACCTTAAAATCATATCACCTGGGATATGTGGGCGTCATTTTTTTTGTGGCCCTTATTGTTTTATTTCCGGGAACTGATCGGCCTCTCCAAGATCCGGAAGCCAAGTATGCTGAAATACCGAGAGAGATGCTCGTTCTTGGGGATTGGCTGACCCCTCATCTTAACTATGCCCGCTTTTTTGACAAACCGCCGTTAACTTTGTGGGCTACGGCTTTGCTTTATCAAGTCTTTGGGGTAAGTGAAAGGGCCGCAAGGCTGGCAAATATTTTCTGGGCGTTCTTGGTGGCTTTTTTAATGGGTGTTCTCTGTGAAAAGATCTTTGGTAAGGGTATAGGCTACTTGTCATCGGCTCTTTTTCTCTCAACATCTGGGGTATGCGCCTATTGCCTTGAGACGGGGATTGAATTCGGTTTGATTAGTTTCATCCTTCTCGCTTTCATCTTTTTCTGGGACTTTTATCAAAAAAGTTCCCGGATCTCCTTATATCTTTTTTATCTTTCTTTGGGTCTGGCTTTTATGGCTAAAGCTTTGGTGGGAGTGGTTATCGTAGGAGGAACAATATTTTTATTTCTTTTTCTCAACAGAGACTTTAAGAGGCTTATTAGACTCCTTCACCCTCAAGCGGTGGGCGTATTTCTAATACTGACTGTTCCCTGGATAACGGTCATGCTCAAAAAGCATCCTGACTTTTTTCAGGCTCTCTTTATTAATAATCACCTTCGCAATTTTACAGGCACGAGGGACTCTAATGATGGCCTTATGGCCACGCCTCTTTTTCTGGCCCTTGTGGCTGGGGAGTTCTTCCCCTGGATTATATGCATCCCCCACTTAGGCATTGCTCTATCCAAAATAATCAGGCGTAAGATTGTGCCTCGGGAGCAGATTCTCTTTCTTCTCCTTTGGGCTCTCATTCCCCTGGTCATTTTTTCTCTTTCTCGAAGCAAGGGAGATTATTATGGCCTTAATATTTATCCTCCTCTGATTATTTTGCTTTCTCTTCCCCTCATGGACCTGTTGGGTCCAAGAAATTTCACCTCTCCCCGAAGCTGGGCCTATCCCTGGATGATTATTTCAGCTCTGGCCCTCGTTTCGACTCTATTCCTTTTATTGGCTATAGACCCGAAACTGGCTCACAACCTTGGGATTCCCACTCTCAGGGGCGCTTTGACATTTTTCATAGCCGCGTTTGTCTTGGGGCTTCTTGTTGTCCTAAGTTTTATGAAGGGAAAGGTGAAACTGGCCCTTCTTGGTATTTTTATCTTGATGATCATTTTCTTTTACTCAGTCCCGAAGGCGGGGTTTGACGCCAGTTTCCCTAACGAATCTATGAAATTTGCCGCTGATACCTTCAATAAGGTAGCAGAACAGGACGCGATCCTTATTTCTGATGAAGGGCCTGAATTCTCACATGTCTCTACGTTAAACTTTTATACAGGACGACCAGCTTTTCTCCTGAAAAACAACGAAGGCTCGCTTCTACTCCATTTGATCCAAAAAGATATGCAAGCTATGTGTATTGATGAAACGGATCTACTGAGGTTTTGCCGTGAAGGCCATGCGATCTATCTCGCTGGGCAGACTGAAAAGACCCGGGAAAGGCTTTCTCGGCTCAAATTGCGATATAGAATCTTATCCTCAGCAGGCAATCGCAGTCTGTTCCAATTAGAGTTTTCAGGATATTAGAATTAGAGTGCTTTTCTGAAGTTGGCTGAACGTTTCTACTTAATTCCATTTCATATGGCGAGAAACGAATCGGTCACATCAGGGGTTGGTAAAAGGAGGGGAGAAGAATGACTTTTTGGGAAGAAACTCGTTCTCTGCCATCTTTGCGCCTGGACCAAAAGCCTGCGCCTGAACTCGGCGTGTCTTTTCTCATTCCCGCTCACCAATCCGATGGGTTCCTTGAACCGACAGTTCACGAGGTACGGGATTACCTGAGGAGCCAGTTTCCTAATGACTTTGAGATCATCATCATCCCGAACGGTATTCGGGGAGGAGGCGACCAGACATACGAGGTCTCGGCGGCCTTGGCGCGTCGTTTCCCTGAAGTGAAGGTGGTACCAGACAAGTCGCCGAAGGGCAAGGGCGCCGCCCTACGAAAGGGTTTTGCTCAATCTCTCGGCAGGTGGGTGTTTTTCATGGATGCAGACCTCCCATACGACATCACCTTCTTCTCTGCAGCTGCGCGGCTACTGGCTGATGGAATTGACTTCGTTACGGGGAACCGCCGGTTACCTCAAAGTCGTTTTCATATACCTGTATCCATACTGCCCCTGGCGTATCGGCGACACCGTATCGGACTCATCTTCAACCGGGTAGTGCGCTGGCTGTTCCCCATTGCGGTCACTGACACGCAAGCAGGAATCAAGGCCATGTCACGACGGATGGCTGAAGTGGCCTTTTCACAGCAGATCTGCCCAGGATTCTTCTTCGACATTGAGTTCTTTCTCTGTTGTGCTGGCTTCCGCTTCCGCAGTGCCGATATTCCGGTAACTTTGTTCCTCAACAGTGAAAAATCCACTGTTCAGCTATTGCAAGGGAGCATTTTGGCCGCCATATGGCTTCCCAAGATTTTTTGGAAATTCAAACGTGGTTGGTACGCTGTCTCAGACAGACACAGTACTACAATGGAAATAGAGACCCGGTGCCCCGTTTCCATAGAGCAAAAGACCAAATGAACCTGCCGTTGATCAGCGCTGATGATTGGGGATTGTCCCCGGGCATCAATGAGGGTATACTCGATCTTGTACGCAGAGGAATCGTGCGGCGTGTTTCCGTCCTGGCTTCGGGTTCCTTCGTCGACTACGGCTTGAAGGAATTGAAGACACTGCCTGCCTTGACTGTCGGCCTCCACTTTAGTCTCACATTTGGTGAAACACGTCTCGGTGGTCAAATTCGGAATCTCGCTATTGGCGGACGGTTTCATCTTTCGCCCGTCCGTGTAGTTCTACTGTATTTTCTGTCAGGTGCTCACAAGCAAAAACAGCTAGCCAAGGAGGTGAATCTGCTCGTGCGCGAGCAGCTTGTGACGTTGAAGGCTCACGCCATATATCCAAAGTTCCTCGATGGACATCATCACATTCACCTCGTTCCGGGGATCATGGAATCAACGCTGCCGGTTCTGCGTGAAATCGGTATTTTCCAGGTACGTGTACCTTGGGATCCCGCGCGCCTTCTAAGCCGGGTTAGCCCTGCTGTTATCTTGGCCCTGAGGGCGCGCTTAAAATGGCGAAATTGGGGCTTGACATTCCTACCCTGTGTCTATCCCGCGGCACGGGATTTCCGGGATGAGCACGTTCTACGCCGTATTGTGGCACGAACAGGAGGGTATGAAATGGTCGTCCATCCGGCTGCCCGCGATGACATGCCTGAATTGGGGATATCGGACCACTACGTCGGGAACAGGGTCCGTGAGTATCAGGTCCTACGTTCCCTTGAATCTCTGTTTTCGCATGAAAAGGGAGAGTCATAAGCGAGAGAATTGTTGTAGATGCCCACTAATTACGTGACCCTTCTCTGTTGTTACAGTATAGACCATAGCATAAAGGGAGGGACCTCTATGAGCATGAGCGGCAAGTGGTCATCAAGCGATGGATGCCGATCCAAATCAAATAGAGTTGAAAAAGAGAAAAGGAGGGTGAACTCTCAGCCTCTTATGAACAAAAATGAACCCCCGAAAGAGCTGGGGGTCACCCTTCCATTTAAAATACTCACCCTCCCTGAAGTTCAGATATACTTATTTCTCAATAGGTTATGGATAAAGACCATAAATCTTGATTTTCTGGCAAGAAATTTGCTGAGGTCTCCTATGATTTGGTGATTGTAGATATTCCCGACAATTAAGAAATCTTCATCAAAATTTAACGCCGGTTTAATACTTCTCCGGGCATAACACTCATTAAAGATGGCGAAATTTTATAAATCTCAACATGGTCAAGTATAATCATGCTCTTGCCCTGAACCCATATTCTGGGGATTCTGCCGCATTCACAGGGGTTTTTCCTCCGACCGGTCTGGAATACATCGCCGCGAGCATGAAAGACCTGGTCGGCAAGGTGACGCTTCTCGACCTTCGGTATGAGAAGGCCTACCAGGACCCGAAGGTACTCAGCAAGTTTATCAGGAACGAGATCGATCTTCTATGTGTAAGCATCCGATGGGAATCCCAGTTCGAGAACATCTGTGATTTCGTCTCCCAGTTACCTCTTGAGATCTGCACAGTCGTCGGAGGCTACAAAGCGACGGAGGAGGTCAAGTATCTATTTGACCGTTGTCCGAATATCAACATGATCGTACGAGGTGAAGGTGAAGAGATCATCAAACAGATCGTTACGGGGGTCCCGTACAAGGATATCCGTGGGCTTTCCTATCGGGAGAATGGAGGAATCGTGCACAATGAGATCCATCCTCTGCCTGATATCACGAAAATTCCATTTCCTGACCGGTCCCTGAGAAAGCACGATTATCGCATGGTGACGAATGGTGTTCAAATCAGCAACCACATCTTCGACACCGTACTGACAACGAGGGGATGTCCGTTCAAATGCAAATTCTGCACATTCAGTCTGAACCCTCTCGGGCAGAAAAGGAGCTACACGGAGCGACCCGTTGAATCGGTCATCGAAGAATTGAAGACGGTTACGGCTGATGTCGTGCTCTTCAGCGATGACAACTTCTTCACAAACCTGAAGAGGAGCGAACAGCTTTGCGATCTGATTATCGAGAACAAGATCAAGAAGATCTTTGCTGTCCAAGCCCGGATTGATATCGCGCAGCATCCCAGGGTCCTCGACAAGGCAGAGAAAGCGGGTTTCAAGCTCTTTCTGTTTGGGATCGAGTCGCCGCACGACCGGATCTTGAAGCAGCTTGACAAAGGCATCACCCAACAGGAGATCCGAGATGCGTTTGCGGTCCTGACGCAGTACGACTTCTATCTGCATGGGTACTTCATCTACGGCAACATCGGCGAGACAGAAGAAGAGATGCTCTACATCCCGAAGTTCGCGAAGGAGATTAAGCTGGATTCCATTAATTTCCACAAACTCCGCATTGAGAAGTTCTCCCCCCTAAAGGAAGTGGTTGAACAGACGCCGGGCTACTATTTCAACCGTATCGGCGGTTCCGTGTATTCGGACCATTACGGGCGTAAGGAGCTGATGCAAATCCGTAACCGGATCCGGTCGGAATTCTACGATCTACCGCAGGTCATCCATATTATCAGAAAAGCGCGGCGAATAGGACTTGTCAGCGGCCGCGACTTGACGAATGCGTTTTTTAAACTACCTCTCCTTATGTATGGGTTGGCCAGACGAAAAATGCGAAAGAAGAGATAGAGCCGGACTCCCGTCAGATATTTGGTTATTCCAAGAACATGATGCGTGCTTTCACCCAGTAATCGTTGACCATCGAGGCTTGAAGTACCTGAGGATTAGCGGGTGGAAGCGAGAAGCAGGAAAATAGGGACATTCATGCAGAACGTGTTTGGTTAATTCGCAAATCATCTATCCTCCATAAGATAATGCAGAGTCTTTCACGTCAAAAATCTTTTTCCTCCCGATTCAGTCTTGCAGTGAGAACGTGATTTCTTCGAAGTTTTCACTTCCAAAAATTTTGAGCATGGTATAGAATACAGACCACATCTCCTTCTACCTGAATGCATGGTTGGCTCAGAGATGTTCTATGAGAAGGGGACGCTTAGGGGGGGAGAAAGGCTGGAATAGAATAGAGGGCGGGTGACAATGCGACAGAAGGCCTTCACGCTTATTGAAGTGGTAATTATTCTGGTGATTGTGGGTTTGTTGGGCGCCTTCGCAACCATCAAGTACCTCAATCTTGTTCCACAAGCCACCAGGGCTACTGAGCTTAGTACGGTGGGTGCCATAAGAACAGGTATAAGTCTCTATGGTGCCGATTCGGCGACGAAGAGCAGAACGCCTCGTCTACCTGCGGTACTTGACAGTGCCCCCGACGGGGATGTTTCCCCGAACACCCCCTTTTTTACCAACGTCCTTTCTCAAGCCGTCAGAAGTAACTGGTCTAAATCGGGGCTATCCTACCTTAGCCCCACGGGCAACATTTACACTTATAATCCAGTAACAGGAATGTTTGACTCGAACGTTGGATTAGTTTCTAACTGGAGCATGAATGAGGGGAGCGGTGCAACGACGGGACAGGGGGCATATCAGGGCCAGATAATAGGGAATGCTGTTTGGATGACCGGAAAAGTGGGAGATGCATTGCATTTTGATGGGGTTGACAGCCGGGTGAGCGTACCGGATTCGCCTACCCTCGACCTGACCACAGCCGGCACTGTCGGGGCGTGGATTTATATGGATGCGATAACTCCTTTCGGCGGTATTATCCATAAGGGGGACAGGACGGATTTCTCGGATGAAGCTTATACGCTCCAGTTCTGGACGGGCAACACGATCATTCTCGGCTTAAACGATGGCCAGTACATGGTACAAACCACTACAGCCTTTTCTCCGAACACGTGGTACTATGTTGTTGGCACATGGGATTCAACAGGCATGCGTATTTATGTCAACGGCGCTCTGAATAATTCGACAACAAATACAGGCGTGGCAATAAACTCTGCGGGCAGCTTGAATATCGGCGCTCAGACAAGCACCTATTATGACGGGACATACCATAATTTTCCTTTTCAAGGTATTATTGATGAAGCAACCATCTATAGCAGATCACTTAATTCCGACGAGATCAAACTTTATTACAATTCTACAAAATAGTCCTTTTAACGTTAATCATATTTTATGCAAGAGTCACGAAAGAGTCATGGGGTCAGCCACTAAAGATACCCTGTCAGGAAAGATTAGAAGCCAGCTCTTGGCCGGGATGTCGCCCCGCTTGGGCGTTCGCTAGGTGCCACGGGCTTTGCCCGTGGGGCTCCACATGAGAACAATTGCTTGATTAGGGTGCCTGACCCTCTTACCCCCTCATTCCTCTCTATGGAAGAAATATGCCGCCTGATGAGAAGGAAGGTTGCCCTTAGACGAACCATTGAAGTTTGAAGAGGAATGTGATAATTCTACCGTATGTTTTCTGGCAGAGATCGGGTTTGAGAATAATCGAAATCGCCGTTTCATAATTTTTGACCCCAAAAAACGGAAATTAATGATCCGAACCAAATTCCACGACATCTTTCAAACAAAACTTCCCATTATCCAGGCAGGGATGGGGCCTTACGATACCACGAAACTCGCAGGTGCGGCTGCCAAAGCAGGGGCAATAGGGATCATATCAACCGTGGGCATGGGTTTTTTTGATATGCCCGGACTTGGCCAGTTTAACTATTCAGCGGTTTTTGGCGAAACCACCCCTGAAGGACGTTTGAACCGCTCTATAAACCATGTTCTGGCTGCAATCGAAGAAGCCCCCTGGGCCCGATTTGGTATCAACATTCCTGTCTCAGAAGAGTTCATCCCCACCGCTTCCAGATTAATCCGTTGTGTCATCAACAGAGTGAAAAGCGATCCAGTCGTCAAGGAAAAATTGAAGGTGATTGTGACCTCTGCAGGAGATCCCTTACCATGGTCTAAAACCCCTGGAGCTAAGAAACTCGGAGAATCCATTGCAATCAAGTATGAGATCCCTGAAATTGTATGGGTTCATGTTGTTCCATCCGTCCGGGCAGCATTGCGGGGCGTCAAAGCCGGTGCCGATGTGATTGTCGCATCAGGCCGTGAAGGAGGAGCCCATTGCAGCTGGCGGGATACGAGCACCATGGTTCTTCTCCCCGAAGTCGTTAAACGTGTTGCCCCAACGCCCGTTGTGGCGGCGGGTGGGTTTGCAGATGGGGTTTCATTAGCAGCAGCCCTTGCGATGGGAGCCATTGGTGTGCAGATGGGGACTCGATTTATTGCAACCAAAGAGAGCGATTTTGAGCAAGTATGGAAAGATTTGGTTGTAAAAAGTACGGAAGAGGATGCCTTAGTGGCCCGTGGACTTTTCGGACCGATGCGGTTCTTACGGAACCGTCGTGCCTTAGAACTCGTCGATGCCACGATACGGGGTAGCTCAGACCTCTATAAAGGCAACCCGTGTGGATCGACCCAAGAACTCCTCGATTTAGAGATTGGCGGATTGGCCAATTTATTCGATGGTAAGATTGACGAGGCCGCCGTTTTAGGGGGGACAGTGGCTGGCCGTGTCCATGACATTCCTACGGTGCAGGAACTCTGTGACCGCATCATGGAAGAAGCCGAGGCCACGATTGAAAACCTCGAGTCCTTAATTATCAAAAAGTAATGAAGAATGCCAAAGGGCATCCTTAGAAACCGGTCACAGTAATTCGAGAAGAGTTTTAAAGATAAACCACTATCCCACTTCATTTCTATCATTTCGGTCGGGAGTCAACCAAAGAATCAGGTTTTTGATTTTGATCATATCAAAAAACCTGAACCCTGAGGGTATGTCAACTCGGACAAATGCCTTGGCAAGGGCCCTGAACAGGGAGAGGACCCGGCTTCTCCATTTTTCGCATAACATCCGGGCGTGAGGCATGCTCATGCAAATTCTTGAAGGAATCAAGGTAACCGATGTCACACAGTTCATTAACGCCGACTCACAAGATTTCCTTTTTTTCCGTACTAATCCAGCCATAATAACTCTTGTATAGGTCCAAAGTTCAACACGTCGGCAGGCATCCTTTCGATCAATCAACCGCTTCTCCGAGACGATGGGATTCTGGGTGTGAAAACACTGCCAATATCTTTTCTTGTGGCCCTCGGCCTACGATAAGAATCACCGTTTCAGAAAAACTTATTGAATAGAGAACCACCGCAGTCTATATTGTTATTGTAAGTTTATTTCTTCCGGGAGAGAGTTCCCAAGGAGGATGGAGGAATGGACTTGAAGGGGAGCAAAACGGAGAAAAATCTGGAGGATGCTTTCGCTGATGAGTCCCGGGCTCAGAATACTTATAAATACTATGCCGATGCGGCCACAAAAGCGGGTCACGACTATATCGCTGATTTCTTCTTAGAGATTGCCAAGAATGAAGGAGAGCATGCGAGGACGCAGTTTAAGCTTCTTGGCCGCATTAAGGATACGAGGGCGAACCTGGAAGCTGTTGTCCGGAGAGAGCAATACCAGGGTGCCGTCATGTATCCTGGATTCGCCAAAACGGCAAGAGAAGAAAGCTTCGGGGAGATCGCGGAGTGTTTTGACCGCATGAGCAAGGCGGAGGCGAAACACGAAGAAGTTTGTCTTCATCTGTTAGAACAGTTTGATGAAAATATCACGCCCAAAGAGAGGACCGTCGGGCATTCTTCGGTTGTCATGGCCCAACTGATGTTGCCCCACCAGGCCAACCTGGCAGGCTACGTTCATGGTGGAGAAATCATGAAGATCATGGATAATGCCGCCGGCGTTGTAGCGGCCCGCCATGCCCATACCAACGTCGTCACCGTCAGGGTGGATAATATATTTTTTTTGAAACCTGTGAGGGTGGGGGATGTATTGCTGGTTCATGCCTCGCTGACCTTTGTCGGCCATTCCTCCATGGAGATTCGCGTCGAAGTGGAGACAGAAAACATCGCTCAAGAAAGGAGGCAAAAGGCCTTGTCCGCCAATTTCATTTATGTGTCTCTGGACAAGGCGGGCAAGCCCGCCGAGGTGCCACCTCTGCTGATTACCACAGAAGAGGAAGAAAGACTCTTTGAGGAGGGGCGGAAAAGGTACGAAGTACATAAGAAAGAAGGAAGGAGCAAGTAATAAGCGTTAACTCAACCCTCTAAGGATGCTCACGGGTAAATGCAAATGATTTCTCGTGAGTACGCCTCTTCAATTGAATCTCCCCGCAGGGTTCCCGGTGATGAATTGGCGATTTGGATTGTGCCTTTTTCCCCCATCCCGTGTCTACCTTAAGGAATTGTCATTGGGGAAAGAATCATGTTAAGATGCGGAAGGTGGCGGGGCAGGAGATCACGGCCAACAAGGTTCAATCTCGAAGGAGACAAAAGTAATGAAGGCGTTGAGGAGTGTGCTGGTCATCGTATCAGTCTTGGTTCTTCTGTATTTGATCGGGTGCGGGGGGCTCCATGGGGCAGGTTCGAAGGACACGACCCTGGATTCCCGTGTGATGGATGCCATCAGTGACGCAGTGTATGAGGTCGTGGCGCCGAAGCCGACGAACGACTCCCTGCAATACGAAAAACCCTTACCCATGGATCTTCTTCCCTATTCCGTACGGACGGACAAGTACTTTTCGGTCGGTACAGCGTTCGCCATCAGCCCTTCCGAGTTTGTTTCGGCAGCCCATGTGATGAACCTGGGCAGCGGGAGTCAATTCAAGGAAATTTTCCTCCGAGACAAGAAAGGGAAAGTTTACTCTATCGGAAAAGTCCTCAAGTACTCCAAAGACAGGGATTTCATTGTCTTCTCCCTCCAGGGTGCCAAAGCAAAGGGATTTTTACCGACGAATAAGAGCCCCCAGGTCAATCAGAAAGTATATGCTGTGGGCAATGCCCTCGGGGAGGGAATTGTGATCAGAGACGGTCTTTATACGTCTGACACACCGGAAGAGGAAGCAGGCGAATGGAAGTGGATACGGTTTTCGGCTGCGGCATCTCCCGGCAATAGCGGTGGTCCACTCCTTGACCAGAATGGCAAAGTCATTGGTATTGTCCTGAGAAAGTCCCCGAACGAGAACTTGAATTATGCGGTCCCAATCCTTGAAATCCTCAAGGCCAACAGGAATGCGGCAATCTTTCAGACGAAAATGCGCTATACCCTGGACAATATGGACATGACCAAAAGAGAGATCCTGAAAAAAGAGATCCTCCTGCCCAAAACCTACCAGGAATTGGACAACGAGCTGAATGCGATCATAGCCCAGTTTTCTGGTAAACTCCTCAGGGATTTGCTCGCCGAGAATCAGGACACCATATTTCCCCGTGGCCCGGGATCAACCCGGCTGTTCTACAAGAGCTATAACGCGATCTTCCCTCGTCTCGTCATGAAGGGTAAGGACGGCAACTGGGATGCCTATTATGCCAGCGGGACGAGAGATTCTGACCTGGGAAACAATGGCCATCTTACTTACGGGACTCTTGGCAGCACGGTCTTCCTTTATATCCATAAACCGGACGACGTTCCTCTGGAAACGTTTTATGGCGACTCGAAGCTATTTATGGATTTGATTCTCAAGGGGTATGGCCGATATAGAGAGATCGGGCCGGAAAATGTCAAGGTCACGTCGATGGGCCGGGCTTTTGAGAACTACCGGGTCACGGACTCCTACGGGAGGATCTGGATGGCGCACACGTGGCTTATCGAATATAACGACACGAAGGTGGTGACCTTTTCTCTCCCGGTTCCCGGAGGCTGCATTGTCATGATGAGGGCTGACCAGACGGGAAACGTTGACCAGGGAGATATCCCCGACCTGAAAGTGCTCTCCGATTTTATTTATGTGTCCTATTACGGTTCCTTGAAAGAATGGCAGGAATTCCTGAGTATGAAGAACCTCCTGCCCTCTATCTTTTCAACTCTTGACATTCATATTGAGAATAATAAGATTTTTCGGTACAAGTCGGCGAGACTCTGCTTGTCCTACGGTCCCGATACCATGAAAATTTCTGATAAGAATAGCTTCCAGCTTGATTTCGGCTACCTTAAGGAGAAGGGTAAGACGGTATGGGACATCAACGGGATTGTCGTAGCCGAGGGGAAATACCATCAGACTGGTTACGCTGTGTCAAGGGTAATTAGGCCTCCGAAAGAGCTCGGCGATCAATATCAAAGTAACTGGCAGAATATGGTCGAGCGAGAATTTCCCTACAATCGCTCTGCTTATAATAAGGATAAGACTACGATCATTTCGACGACATATAACGGAACCGGTCAACCGGGCAGAAAAGAAGCGCCCCCCAGCTCCATTCTGTACTCCGTTGGGTTTATAAAGCAGGGAAACATCGGCCAGAAAGAGATGGAGGCCAAACTGGAAATGTTCATGCGTCATCTGGTCATCTATGAGAACGCGGACGATAGCGGTAACACGATCGAAAACCCGCCGCCGAAAAGTTGATCACATTTTTAACTTTAAAATCATTAAATCATTGTCAGTCTTTGAGTCAAAAAACGTCATGAATCCCGCTCCTGTGAAATTCTTGACTTTTGATAGAAAGTCTTTAAATTTCAACTTATTATAGGAAATATTGGTTCTTGGCACTGATATTGCTCTTGTTAGGAGAATAGCACGAATATTTAATTAGGTTTGCCGACAAAGCCAAACCACGAGCAATCGTGGGGCGCCTGTCCGCCGTAACTGGCGGGGGCCCATTGATCCAAAGACGGAGCAGTGGGGAAAGCCACGGATCCCATTGGGATAGCCGGGTTGCCGAAGTGAAATCTCACAGGGACCGGATTGCCGTGGCTGTACGAAAAAGGCAATCCGGTTTTTTGATTTAGAGAAGTTGGTTACTGTGCTATGAGAAGTACAATCATTAATAAAATCCTGTCATTCCAGTATCGTCTCGGGAGGCTCATCGGAAGGGAGAAGGCAAACCGCATCTGTATTCTTGTCGAGGAGTCCTTCACGAACCTATTTGGGAGGGAGAGATACAATGATAAAAAATGAAGATCTGATGCAATTTTTGTTATGCTACGGGCGAGAGATGTCACAGGACTTTGTTTCGAGGAGTGAAAACATAAACGACGTTATCTATTACCTCCGGGTCGAGCGTGATTTCGAAATCCTCAAATTAACGTCCTTTGTAACAACAAACCTCATCCACTTCAAAAAAAGAACAGTTCTCTCTTCTGCCTCCGACCAAGCCCCGTTGGGCGAAGATATTGGAGAGATTCTTGACATCGATAGCCCGGGCTAATTAAGGATCACACAAGCTCAATCGAAGCTTCCAAGCGGGGCTCCCAACAAATGAATGATCGCTTTAAGATTGTGCCACAAACCACTTTTGCTAAACTGATAGTATATCCCACCCGACTCATCACATTCTTTAAGACCATGCAGAGTTCGTCTTTCCACTTCGATGTCAAGATAAGGATGCGATTTCTTCCGAATTTCCACTTTCAAAAAGTTTAAGCCTGGTGTAGAATACAGACCATCGCGAACCGTTGGCAATCCTGTCCATGATGGTAGGATAACGTTTCCAGAAAACGTCGAACATAATGAACCCTCTTACCATAGTTATCCCGTACAGCCCAGGACCTTCCTTTGATGGGATTCTGCTCCCCCTGACAAAGTCAGACCTCGTCGAGCATATCGTGATCGTCAGTCAGGAGCCGGTTTATTTCAAAATGGAGAAGTGTCAAGTTCTTGTTGAGGGGCCCCTCACGTCAGACGAGACGCTTAACCCGATTCTGACCGGAATGCGAACGGAGCACTTTGTTCTCTTCCTGGAATCCCTGCAGATTTCGATCGAGCCTAAAGCTCTGGAGAAAATTCTTGGGAAGGCCGAATCCTCGAAGGCAGGGTTGGTCTATTCAGATTTCTATGACGAAAACGAATACTGGAAAACCCTTCATCCACTCATTGATTACCAGCCTGGAAGTGTCCGCGATGATTTTGATTTCGGTTCCATGATGCTCTTTTCAGCCGCCGCCGCCAGGAGGGCCTTGGGGAAATACGGTGCCATCCCTCACGTTAAATTTGCCGGCGTTTATGATCTTCGTCTGAAGGTTTCCATCGACCACGCCATCTATCATCTGCAGGAGCCACTCTATAGTGTGATGAGCGCAGAAGAGACTTCCGATGTTGAAAAGATATTTGAGTACGTCGATCCAATGAATGAAGCCGTACAGAAGGAAATGGAGGCTGTCTTCACGGATCACTT
>Ga0335070_10005852_pt1 | contig 14500 bp, 15 predicted proteins | sample Lox_Sample_13_FD_206722 | JGI IMG/M metagenome (GOLD analysis project Ga0335070, IMG submission 206722) | Soil microbial communities from Loxahatchee National Wildlife Refuge, Florida, United States - Lox_Sample_1.3 | ecosystem: Environmental > Terrestrial > Soil > Wetlands | place: USA... | reverse complement strand
GACTCGGCCGCATCACGTCTGCAAGTCGTGCGGGCATTACGGCAAGCGCGAAGTGATCGAAGTCGAGTCGGCCTGATTTCTTTCATATGTGCGGCGTCACGGCGGCCTGCGTCGTGAAGCGAACCGGGAGCTTTAGGCTTTGACCGGTCACCTGACCATCGCCTTGGACGCCATGGGCGGCGACAACGCACCGCAGTCGGTGCTGAACGGCGCCAACCTGGCGCGCAAGCGCTTCCCTCAGGTGCGCTTCCTGATGTACGGCGACGAGGCGCGCCTGGCGCCGATGCTCGACCGCCTGCCGCGCCTCAAGAAGGTGACGCATCTCAAGCACACCGACCAGGTGGTGACCGACGACGCCAAGCCGTCGGTCGCGCTCCGGAGCGGCCGCGGCTCGAGCATGCGCCTCGCCATCGACGCCGTGCAGGAAGGCCATGCCGCCGGCATCGTCTCGGCCGGCAACACCGGCGCGCTCATGGCCATGTCGAAATTCGTGCTCAAGACGCTCGCCGGCATCGACCGGCCGGCGATGGCCTCGTTCTTCCCGACGCTGCGCGGCGAGAGCGTGATGCTCGACCTCGGCGCCAATGTCGAATGCACGGCCGACAACCTGGTGCAGTTCGCCGTGCTCGGCGAGGTGTTCGCGCGCACCGTGCTCGGCCTGATGCGCCCGACCGTGGGCCTGCTCAACGTCGGCTCCGAGGAGCTCAAGGGCAACGACGCGGTGCGCGCGGCGGCCGCGCGACTGAAGGAGATGAGCCTGCCCATCGATTTCCACGGCTTCATCGAAGGCAACGACATCGCCGCCGGCACGGTCGACGTCATCGTCGCCGACGGCTTCACCGGCAACATCGCGCTCAAGACGGCCGAGGGCACGGCCAGGCTCTATTCCGAGTTCCTGCGCCAGGCGTTCCGCAGCTCGACCGTGTCCAAGCTCGGCTATCTGCTCGCCCGGCCGGCCCTGCGCAAGCTGCGCAAGCGCGTCGATCCACGCCGCTACAACGGCGCGGTGTTCCTCGGCCTCAACGGCATCGTCGTCAAGAGCCATGGCGGCTCGGACTCGCTGTCCTTCGCGACCGCGATCGGCGTCGCCGTCGACATGGCGGTCAACGGCTTCCTCGACACGATCCGCGGCGAGCTGGAGCGGCTGCAATCGGCCGGCTCGATGGACCAGCCCGCGGCGGCGGTGAAGGCATGAATCGTTCCGTCGTCGTCGGCTGCGGCTCCTATCTCCCATCCAAGATCGTGACCAACGATGACTTGGCGCGCCAGGTCGAAACCTCGGACGCCTGGATCCGCGAGCGGACCGGCATCCGCCAGCGCCACATCGCCGCGCCCGGCGAGAAGACCTCCGATCTCGCGCTCGCGGCCGCCACGGCGGCGCTCGCCGATGCCGACATGCGCGCCGCCGACATCGACCTGATCGTGCTGGCCACGACCACGCCCGATTCGACCTTCCCGGCGACCGCCGCGCGGGTCCAGGCCGGCCTCGGCATGACCCATGGCGCCGCCTTCGACGTCCAGGCGGTGTGCGCCGGTTTCGTCTATGCGCTCGGCGTGGCCGACAACTTCCTCAAGCTCGGCCAGGCGCGCGCCGCGCTCGTGATCGGCGCCGAGACCTTCTCGCGCCTGCTCGACTGGAGCGACCGCTCGACCAGCGTGCTGTTCGGCGACGGCGCCGGCGCGGTCGTGTTGCGCGCCGAAGCGGGCGGCTCGGGTCCGCGCGAGCGCGGCATCCTGTCGACGCATCTGCATTCCGACGGCCGCTTCTACGACCTGCTCTACGTCGACGGCGGGCCGTCGACCACCGGCACGACCGGCCATGTCCGCATGTCGGGACCGGAGGTGTTCCGCCACGCCGTGGTCAAGCTCGCCGAGGTGGTCGACGAGGCGCTCGGCGCCAACGGCCTCACCGCCGCCGACATCGACTGGCTGGTGCCGCATCAGGCCAACAAGCGCATCATCGACGGCACGGCAAGGAAGCTCGGCCTGCCCGAGTCGAAGATCATTCTGACCGTCGCCGAGCACGCCAACACCTCCGCCGCATCGATTCCGCTGGCGCTCGCCAAGGGCTGCGCCGACGGCCGCATCAAGCGCGGCCAGATCGTGCTCATCGAGGCGATCGGCGGCGGCCTGTCATGGGGGTCGAGCATCATCCGCTGGTGACGCAGAGAGCGTCGACGCGCGTCGGCGCGCGCCGCATCCGTCGCTCCGGGCGCGATTGACGCGTCGGCCCGGGCGGACTACCGTTTACGCGACAGGGGGACAGGTATGGCCAGCACTCTCACACGCGCCGACCTAGGCGAGGCGGTTTATGCCGAGGTCGGTCTTTCCCGCAACGAATCCGCAGCTCTTGTCGAACTGGTGCTGAACGAGATCTCCAACGCGCTCATCCGCGGCGAGGGCGTGAAGGTGTCGTCGTTCGGCAGCTTCATCGTGCGCGACAAGGGGCAACGCACCGGACGCAATCCGAAGACCGGCGAGGAGGTTCCGATCCTGCCGCGCCGCGTCCTGGTGTTCCGCGCGTCCCACGTGCTCAAGGACCGCATCAACGCCGTGCACGGCAAGAAGTCATGACCACGGCGGCCGCCGAAAGCGCGGAGGTCGGGCGGCGCGGCGCCAAGTCGGCGACCGCCTTCCGCACCATCAGCGAGGTCTCGTCCGAGCTCGACGTGCCGCAGCACGTCCTGCGCTTCTGGGAATCGAAGTTCAACCAGCTGCGCCCGCTGAAGCGCGGCGGCGGCCGGCGCTACTACCGGCCCGAAGACATCGCGCTGCTCCGCCGCATCCGCGACCTGCTTTACGCCGAGGGCTACACCATCCGCGGCGTGCAGAAGCTGTTCCGCGAGCAGAGCGTGAGCCCGGCCAAGCTGGCGCGCGCCGAAGACCCGCCGGCCGCCCCGTCGGCCGCGCCGGACGGCGCCGGGCTCGACGCCGGCAAGCGCGCCGAGCTGCGCTCGGTGCTGGACGAGCTGGTGACGCTGCGCGAGCGCCTGCGCGCGGCGAGCGGCTAACCGCTCGACGAGACGCCCCGCGGCGTGACCGTTGCGCCGAGGTAGGGCGCTCGGTAGAGTGCCGGCCCGGTTTCCGGCCACGGAGACCGTCCCGATCGGAGCGTAGCGCAGCCCGGTAGCGCACTTGCCTGGGGGGCAAGGGGTCGCTGGTTCGAATCCAGTCGCTCCGACCAATCATTCCAAGGGGTTAGCTGGCAACAGCTAACCCCTTTTCTCATGCGCCGGGACGGGCGGGCACCTGGTCCTCCGGGCGTCCATCAAAGGGCCGCCCGCGGCTCTCCTGGAACAGCTCGGCGACCAGGCGGCGCAGCCAGGCGTTGCCCGGGTCGCGGTGGAAGCGCTCGTGCCAGTGCTGCTTGATCTCGAAGCTCGGAATGTCGACGGGCAGGGCGAGGATGCTGACTTCGGCGAGCTCGCGGCAGGCCGCGGCGAGCCGGCTCGGCACGACCACGAGCAGGTCGGTGCTCGAGACGATCGAGGTCACGCCCATGGCGTGGGCCGCGCGCACGGCGACCCGGCGCGGCACGCCGGCCGCGACGAACACCTGGTCGACCGCGCTTTCCTGATAGCCGTGGCCGCCGCCGCGCGGCTGATAGACGAGCTGCGGCGTCTTGAGGAAGACCTCGAAGGTCAGCTTGTCGCGGATCGTCGGGTGGTTGCGCCGGACCATGCCGACATAGCGCTCGTCGAACAGCTTCTGCTGGCGATAGGAGCCGTCGAAGTCCTCGAAATAGCCCATCGCCAGGTCGACGTCGCCGGCCTCGAGCGCCGCGTCGCGCAGGCGCGATTGCGGCACCTGCACCGAGTGGATGTTGACCTGCGGCGCGATCTGCGCTGTGCGCTCGAGCAGGCGCGGCAGGAACACCATCTGGCCGACATCGGACATGTAGATCTTGAAGGTGCGGTCGCTGGTCGCCGGGTCGAAGCCGAGCTGCTCCTCGACGCATAGGCGGATGGCGACCAGCGACTGGCGGATCGGCTCGGCCATGGCCTCGGCGCGCGGCGTCGGCACCATGCCCTCGCTGGTGCGCACGAACAGCGGATCGTCGAAGGCCTCGCGCAGGCGGGCGAGCTGGTTGCTCACCGTCGACTGGGTCAGCCCGAGGGTCGAGGCGGCGACGGTCACGCTGCGCGTCTCGAGAATGGCGTCGAACACGCGCAGCAGGTTGAGGTCGAGCTGATTGGGATTCATGGGCCCTCCCGAGGGTCGCTTTGCGCCAGTATATACCGTTCGGCCAGGGCTCGCCCGGGGCCCATTTGCCGCCGCAATGGCGGCATTTCGACAATCGATTCGACCGCGCCGGACGGCCGTTCCTAGACTGGGCGAAAGAAGAAGAACAACTGCCCGGAGGAATACGCCGCCCGTGATCTCGCTCGGCACCATCTCCTATGTGCGCCTCGGTACTCGCGACGTCGGGGCCGCCGTCAAGTTCGTGACCGAGATCGTCGGCCTGCAATCGGCCGGCGAGGATGGGGGCGCGGTCTATCTGCGCTCCGACGAGCGCGACCACACCCTGGTCTACATGCCGGGCGACCCGAGCGACCACACGGTCGGCTTCGAGATGGCGGACGACGCCGCGCTCGACGCGGCGGCCGGCGAGCTCGAGCGGGCCGGCTATGCCGTGAAGCCGGGTACGCCGGGCGAATGCGAGCAGCGCCGGGTCGGCGCCTTCGTCACGTTCAAGGACCCGAGCGGCACCAAGATCGACCTGGTGTCGCGGCACTGGCACAGTGGGCGCCGCTATTACGGCGCGCGCGACGCCGGTATCACCGGCTTCTCCCATGTCGGGCTTTATACGACCGACGCCAAGCGCGACGAGAAGTTCTGGACCGAGACGCTCAACGCGCGGGTCAGCGACTGGATCGGGCCGGCGCCGCTGCTGCGCATCGACCCGGTGCATCACCGCGTGGCGCTGTTCCCGGCGCGCCGGCACGGCGTGCAGCACATCAACCATCAGGTCGCGAGCGTCGACGACGTCATGCGCGCCTACTATTTCCTGCGCGATCGCGGCGTCGCCATCCGCTTCGGCCCCGGTCGCCATGCGACGTCGGGTGCCGTGTTCCTCTACTTCGAGGGCCCCGACGGCATGACCTACGAATACTCGACGGGCGTGAAGCTCATCACCGACGAGGCGAGCTACAAGCCGCGGCAGTTCCCGTTCCGCGACGAGTCGTTCTGCCTGTGGGGGGCGCGGCCGTCGATCCCGGAATTCCAGTCGTGATCCGATGCGCGGCGATGGCGACATGAGCAAGCCTGACGGCGATCTGCCGCGGCGGCTGCGCGTCGCCTGCCGGGCGGTCGGCCGCGCCGGCCTGAGTCACGCCTATGGCCATTGCAGCGCGCGGCTCGACGAGGCGGCGTTCCTGGTCAGCCCGGGCAAGCCGCTGTCGCTGGTCGGTGACGACGACGCGCTGGTGCGGGTGCGGACCGACGCGCCCTTGCCCGAGGCCGCCTTGCCCGAGGTGCGGCTGCATCAGCAGATCTATCGGCGGCGGCCCGATGCCGGCGGCATCGTGCGCTTCCAGTCGCCGAAGCTCATGAGCCTCTCGACGCTCGGCCGCGCGCCCACGGCGCGCCATGGCCTCGGCGCCTATTTCGCGCCGGAGCCGCCACTCTGGCCCGATCCGCGCCTGGTGCGCGACGATGCCAAGGCCGAGGCGGTCGCCGCGATGCTGGGCGAAGCGCGCGCCGTCGTCCTGCGCGGCAATGGCGCGCTCGCCGTCGGGCGCTCAATCGAGGAGGCGACGGTGCTCGCCTGGTTTCTCGAAGACGCCGCGCGCGTCGAGCTCGACGTGCTGGCCAGCGGCTCGGGGGGCCTGGTCTACGACGCGGCCGAGGCCGCCGACCGCGCAGTCACGTCCGGCCGACTGTTCGAGCGCATGTGGGACTGGCTCACGGCCGGCGATCCGTCGGCCGTGCCGATGCCGCCGCTCGCGCAAGCGGGGGAAGCCGCGCGCCCGCCCGTGCACACCGCATCATCCACTGCCGCGACCGCGGCACATCAAGGAGGAAACCGGGCCGTCCGCTAGCTCTCGTGCCCGATCAAGAGCCCAACGAGGTGACCGATGTACGAACTCAGCCGAACCATTCCCGTCAACGAGCCGGGCAAGCCCTATCTCAACCGCAACGAGGTGTGGAGCGGGCTCATGATGAAGGCGCATAACGCACTGCCCTACGTCCCGGCGATGAAGAAGTGCCAGGTGATCGAGCAGGGCGAGGGCTGGGTGTTGCGCGACATCCTGCTCGGCGACGAGCCGCTGCGCGAGAAGGTGACCTTCGAGCCGAAGCAGCGCGTCGTCTTCGAGCGCGTCGCCGGCAACGAGCCTGGCATCATCCAGAACATCATCGGCGAGGATGCGCAGGGCAATCTGACCCTGACCTTCGCCTTCTCGCTGACCCGCAAGGGCCTCGAGGGCAACGCGGAGGCGGAGAAGAAGCACTTCGCGCCGATGGAAGGCATGTACATGAATGCCGTCGCCTCGACCCTCGCCGCCGTTCGCCGCACCGTTGATGAGAAAGGACGTGAAGCCATGCCGCTCAACGCAACCGACCAATCCGGCAACAACACCTGGATCTACGAGTATTTCCGCGCCGCCGACAGCCTCGACATGAAGCGCCTGCTCGACCAGCACACCGACGACGTCAAGCTCACCTTCGCCAACTATCCGGCGATGGAAGGCAAGGGCGCCTATGCCGAGGTGATCGGCGGCGTCTGGTCGAAGCTCAAGGGCATGTCGCATAGCCTGACCGGCGCCTGGTCGGTCAACAACGACCAGGTCGGCATCGCCGAGGCGATCGTCATGTACACGCGCAAGGACGATTCGGTCTACACGATCAAGGCGTGCACGGTGCTGCGCCGGCGCGACGGCAAGGTCGCCGACATCCGCATCCATGCCGACGCGACGCAGCTCTGACGCGGCTGCGCCGACGCTCGACGTCCGACCGCAGGAAGTGACGGAAAAGGAAGTGACATGACGACGAAGACGATGACGGCCGCCGAGGCGCCGGCGAAGCCGGAGCCGACGCTCAAGCTCAATTTCCTCTCGCACGGCACGCTGGAGGCCAGGGACCTGGCGTTCACGCGCCGCTTCTACGAGGAGTTCATGGGCTTCGAGTGCATCCAGACCAGCAAGATCTCGCTGTGGTTCCGGCTCGGCGGCCCGCATGTCTACGTCGCCGTGCAGAGCAAGCAGCGCAGCGAGATGCCGATGCTCAACCACAACGGCGTCGACGTCGAGAGCGAGGAGCGGGTCGACGAGTGCTACCGCCTCGTCGTGCGCGACGCCGAGAAATGGAAGCTGCACAAGATCAGCAAGCCGCTCGTCCAGCACGGCACCTACAGCTTCTATTTCTGGGACGCCGACGACAATTGCTGGGAGATCCTGTCGAATCCGGCGGGCGGCTATGGCTGGATGTTCGAGCGCGGCGACCAGCAGGGCGTCGGTCACATGAGCCGGTCCTACCAGCGGCCCGAGTCGACTCTGCGCGACGCCAACAAGGAATGAGCGCGCGGCGGGCGCCGATCATTCGGTCGCGCAATGCACCGCATTCGCAATCGCAATTGGCGCCGGCGCGCGACGGACGGTAGCGTGCGGGAACAGGCCCAACGAGCCGCGCGAGTCGAATCGAGCGCGTGCCGACAGCCTCACAAGAATATCGCAAGGGGAGACGCGCCATGACATCGCAGGCCCTGAAGTCACATCCGCGGTCGCGGGACGATCGCGACCCGTCGCCCGAGCAGATGCTCGAGCAGGCGCGCGGCCTCGTGCCGATGCTGAGACAGCGCGCGCGCCAGACCGAGGAGGCGCGCATGGTCTCGGCCGACGTCATCGCCGCGCTGCGTGCAACGGGCGCCTTCCGGCTGCTCCAGCCGAAGCGCTTCGGCGGCCTCGAATACGGCTTTTCCGATTTCGTTCGCCTGACCGTCGAGCTCGGCGCCGGCTGCGGCAGCACGGCGTGGTGCGCCGCCATCGCCATCATCCACAACTGGGTCGCCGGCCTTTGGCCGCTCGAGGCGCAGCAGGAGGTATGGGGCGATCCCGAGGCGCTGGTGTGCGGCAGCTACGTGCCGAACGGCACCTGCCAGCCCGTGCCCGGCGGCTACAAGATCGCCGGCCGCTGGGGCTTCATGAGCAATTGCGACCACTCGGCCTGGTTCATCGTCGGCATGGTGATTCCGCCGGCCGCCGAGGGCAAGCCGCCGATGCCGGCCTGGGCGCTCGTGCCGCGCGCCGACGCGCGCATCGACGACACCTGGTATGCGATGGGCATGTGCGGCACGGGCAGCAAGACCGTCGCCATCGACCAGCCGGTCTTCGTGCCGGCGCACCGCGTCCTGCCGGTGCCGGTCATCAATTCCGGCGACGCGCCCGGCGCCAAGGTGAATGCCAATCCGCTCTATCGGCTGACCTTCACGGGCGCCGCGCCCTACACGCTGTGCTCCGTGCCGGTCGGCATCGCCGCCGGCGCGCTCGCCGAGTTCGTCGAGACCGCCCGCACCAAGATGGCGACCCAGCCGGGCGGGCCGCCGCGGCCGATGGCCGAGCTGGCCCAGGTCCAGATGGCGATCGCCGATGCGTCCTGCGCGATCGACGGGGCCCTGGCGCTGCTGCTGCGCGACACCGAGGCGATGGACGCAGGGCTCGCGCGCGGCATCCTGCCGACGGTCGACCAGCGCATCACCTATCGGCGCAACCAGGCCTACGCGGCCAACCAGAGCGCGCGCGCCGTCGCCGCACTGTTCGAGGCCCAGGGTGCCAGCGCGGGCGACCTGTCCTCGCCCATCCAGCGGGCCTGGCGCGACACCAATTTCGTCGCCCGGCACATGAGTCTGGCCTGGCCGACGACCGGTGCCATGTACGGCCAGCACCGGCTCGGGCTGACCCCGCGCGGCACGTTCTGAACCAAGCCGCGCGCTCGCGGGCCGGGGCAGGGGCCGGACGACCGCCCGTCGCGTTCGCGCGCCGCCTGCCGGTATGCGCCCATATAAGCGGCATATATCTTTAGATAGGTATTTAGATTTACTTGCCGTTAACTGTCGATACCGCCGTAAATCCGAAGTCACAGCCAATAATAGCCGGACAAGTCTGGCTTTACGCCAAGTTAACCAACGCCCCGGTACTGTGACGTCACACGTTCGTGACGTGCGCTGCGTCACCGGGAGCGACCATGGCATCTGCACCAAGAGCGAACCGGCGCCCAGCGCCGGAAGCAGCCGACGCCGCCGATTCGTCGGCCGAGCTCGAGCGCCTGCGCGACTTTCTGTTCAGCACCGTCGATTTCGTCTGGGAGACCGACGCCGAGCACATCACGCGCTACATCGACGGCCGGGTGATGGAGGTGCTGGGCGCGCCGCCCTCGGCCGCCATCGGCAAGAACCGCGTCGAGCTGATGAAGACCAGCCTCGATCCGACCATACGCGAGAGGCTGGTACAGGACCTGTTGAAGCAGCGCCCGTTCCGCGACGTCACCTATTGGCAGCAGATGCCGCGCGGCCTGCGCCATCTGCGCATCTCGGGCCGGCCCCGTTATGACGCCGAGGGCAATTTCCTCGGCTTCCGCGGCACCACGGTCGATCTGACCGACCAGGCGTCCGACAACGCCTCGGCCGACGAGAACCAGCTGCGCTTCGACGCGCTGGCGTCGAGCGTCCCCGGCGTCGTCTACCAGCGGCGCCTGCACCCCGACGGCACCGTGTCATACCCCTATGTCAGCGCCGGCGCGAAGGAGATCTACGGCTACAGCGCCGAAGAGATCATGACCTATCCCTCGCTGCTGCTGAACTCGGCGCCCGATGAGGATATGCCGAGCTATCGCGAATCGCTTGCCCGTTCGCTCGAGTCCATGAGTCCCTGGTTTTGGGAGGGCCGCGCCATCCACAAGAATGGCAGCATCCGCTGGGTCCAGGTCCGGGCGCGGCCGCGGCGCCTCTTCGACGGCTCGGTCATCTGGGACGGCCTGATCCTCGACATCACCGACCGCAAGCGCGCCGAGACCGAGATGGCCGAGGCCGCCAAGAAGATCGAGGCGGGCGCCAAGGAGCTCGAGCGCTCCAACAAGGAGCTCGAGCAGTTCGCCTATGTCGCCTCGCACGACCTGCAGGAGCCGCTGCGCATGGTGGCGAGCTACTGCCAGATGCTGTCCAAGCGCTACAGCGGCAAGCTCGACCAGGACGCCGACGATTTCATCCGTTTCGCGGTCGACGGCGCCAAGCGCATGCAGAACCTGATCAACGACCTGCTCGCCTATTCGCGCGCCGGCCAGAAGCGCCGCGAGTTCGCGCCGACCAACTGCAACTCGGTGGTCGACGGCGTGACCCAGAGCCTCAAGGCGGCGATCGACGACGCCGGCGCCACGGTCGACGTCGAGCTTCTGCCGACCGTCATGGGCGATTCGATCCAGCTCGGCCAGGTGTTCCAAAACCTGATCGGCAATGCCCTCAAGTTCCGTGGCGAGCGCAAGCCCGAGGTGCGCGTGCGCGCCGAGCGGCGCGCCGACCACTGGCTGTTCTCGGTGGCGGACAACGGCATCGGCATGGCGCCCGAGCACACCGACCGTATTTTCCTGATCTTCCAGCGCCTGCACAGCCAGGCCGAGTATCCGGGCACCGGCATCGGCCTCGCGGTCGTGAAGAAGATCATCGAGCGCCATGGCGGGCGTATCTGGGTCGAGTCCAAGCCGGGGGCCGGCAGCACGTTCTATTTCACCTTACCAATCGCGGGAGATGGCACCGATGGTCCAGAAAACTAAGCCGATCGAGATCCTGCTCGTCGAGGACAATCCCGGCGACGCGCGCCTTACCGTCGAGGCGCTCAAGGAGAGCAAGCTGCTCAACAACCTGCATCACGTCGGCGACGGCCAGCAGGCGATCGCCTTCCTGAAGCAGCAGGGCCCGTACGAGAAGGCGCCGCGACCGGATATCATCCTGCTCGACCTCAACCTGCCCAAGAAGTCGGGCCACGAGGTGCTTTCCGAAGTGAAGGCGGACACGGCCCTCAAGATGATCCCGGTCGTGGTCCTGACCTCGTCCGAGGCCGAGCGCGATATCGTGATGACCTACAAGCTGCACGCCAACTGCTACATCACGAAGCCGGTCGATCTCGACAAGTTCATCAGCATCATCCAGAAGATCGAGCAGTTCTGGATGACGATCGTGAAGCTGCCGGCCGCCGACGCGGCGGCCTAGGCGCCGCGCCCGCGCCCGGATTCAGACGAGCGGCCTTTCATGAACGCGCCCGGACCATCGGCCAAGCCGGAGTCGCCGGTCAGGGTTCTGCTCGTCGAGGACAACCCCGGCGACGCGCGCCTGACCATGGAGGCGCTCAAGGAGGCGGGCGCCCATCGTTTCGCCGTCACGCATGTCGAGCGCCTGGCCGACGCGCAGACCCGCCTGCGCGAGCAGCCGTTCGATCTCGTGCTCCTCGACCTGTCGCTGCCCGACGCCAAGGGTCTCTCCACGGTCCGCCGCGTCGAGGCCGCCGACCCGAGCATCCCGATCGTCGTGCTGAGCGGCTTCGACAACGAGACCATGGCACTCGAGGCCGTGCAGGCCGGCGCCCAGGATTATCTGGTCAAGGGCGAGAGCAGCGGCGAGACCATCGGCCGCGCCATACGCTACGCCATCGAGCGCAAGCGCGGCGAGAAGCTGCTGTTCGAGGCCAAGGAAAAGGCCGAGTCGGCGAGCAAGGCCAAGTCCGAGTTCCTCGCCACCATGAGCCATGAGCTGCGCACGCCGCTCAACGCCATCCTCGGCTTCTCAGAGGTGATCCAGAACGAGATCTTCGGCCCGATCGGCAACCAGCGCTATCAGGAATATCTCGACGACATCATCAACAGCGGCCGCCATCTGCTCGACCTGATCAACGAGATCCTCGACCTCGCCAAGATCGAGGCGGGCAAGGCCGACATCTACGAGGAGGAGCTGTCGATCCGCGACCTGATCGACGCCTGCCTGCGCCTGGTCAAGGAGCGCGCAGCCACCTCGCGCGTGGCGATCGTCACGCGCCTCGACAACACGCCGCGCGCCCTCCGCGCCGACGAGAGCATGCTCAAGAAGATCGTGCTCAATCTCCTGTCGAACGCGGTCAAGTTCACGCCGCCGGGCGGCGAGGTCGTGGTCGAGACCAAGGCCGATCCGGACGGCGGGCTGCTCCTGATCGTCGCCGATAACGGCATCGGCATCGCCGAGAAGGACCAGGAGCGCGTGTTCGAGTATTTCGTCCAGGTCGACGGCGCGCTCAACCGCAAATATGTCGGAACGGGCCTCGGCCTGCCGCTCGCCAAGTCGTTGACCGAGCTGCATGGCGGCTCGATCCTGCTCGAAAGCGCCCTCGGCGTCGGCACGAGCGTCACCGTGCGCTTCCCGCCCGAGCGGGTGGACTGGCGCAACGACAACGCGGCCCAGAGCGCCGCGGGCTAGCCGCCCCTGCCGCGAACGCGGCGCGCCCCAAACTGCTAGACCTGCTGAACCGCATTGCGTCCTCGCTGGCCGATAATTCACAGTTGTATTTCGTATTGAACAAGAAAATGCTCTGTGCGACTGTAATTCTAGACTGCCGCGATCCGACTGCCGCTCAAGGCGGAGGTCCTCATGAATTGCTGCGAAGCGCCTCCGGGCGAATTTGGCGAGGTCGCCGAGGGCCCGGGCATCGACCTGCTGATCAGCCGCCGGGGTGCGCTGCGCGGCCTGGCGGGCGCGCTGGGCGGCGCCGCGGCGTTGGCCGGCGGCCTGGCCCGCGCGGACGACAAGCGCCTCAAGCTGGCGTTCTGCGGCCAGCTCCTGTGCGTCGTGCCCTATGAGGTGACGCGCGCCCGCGGCCACTTCAAAGCCGAGGGCCTCGACGTCGAGCTGGTCTACACCCGCGGCGGCAGCCAGGCCATGCAGGCCCTGGTCGGCGGCGCGGTCGACTATGCCGGCACCTCGTTCGACGTGGCGCTGCTCGCCTATGCCAAGGGCGCGAAGATCCGCCGTTTCGCCTCGACCGGGCGTCTGCCGCTGTTCGCGCTGGCGACCGCGCCCAAGACGGCCAAGGAGATCAAGTCGCTTAAGGATCTCGAGGGCCGCACCGTCGCCGTGTCGGCGCTCGGCAATGCCGATCACAGCCTTCTGCTCTACCTGCTCGCCAAGGCGGGGGCCGACCCGACCAAGGTGCGTTTCGCCGCGCTCGGTACCAATCTCTACGACGCGCTGCGCCTGGGCCAGGTCGACGCCGGCATGGTGCAGGAGCCGGCGCTGACGCTGGTCGCGGCCGCGGGCGGCGCCACGCTGGTCAACATGATGGAGCTGAAGGACGCCGACCGCTATGTCGGCGGCGCCTACGAGTTCATGGGCGTCTCGGTGCGCGCGGATGAGCGCGAGGCGCGGCTCGACGAGATGCGGCGCCTGGCGCGCGCGCTCGCCAAGGGCCTCGCCGACACGCGCCATATTCCCGTCGAGGAGGTCGTGGTCGCGCTGCCCAAGGAGCTGGTCGCCGGCGGCGACCGGCCGCAGCTGCTCAAGATCCTCGAGCGCTATCGCACCTCGCTCTATCCCGAGACGGTGAAGATCGACACCGCCGCGGTCGATCGCGTCGTCGAGTCGCAGAAGGACGCGGGCGTGCTCAAGGCCCCCGTCGATCTCGCCGGGCTGCTCGATACGAGCGTCGTCGGAGGCTGAGTGCTCACCGTCGCCGACCTGGCGCTTTCCTACGGCGGCGCGGAGCCGGTGCTCGAGGGCGTCAGCCTCGCCGTCGAGACCGGCCAGTTCGTCAGCCTGGTCGGCCCCTCGGGCTCGGGCAAGACCAGCGTGCTGCGCGCGGTGATGGGGCTGCAGAAGCCGCTCGCCGGCCGGATCGACACGGCGGTCGGCGCGGGCGAGATCGGCTTCCTGTTCCAGGACGACGCGCTTCTGCCCTGGCGCACCGCGCGGCAGAACGTGGCGCTCGGCCTGCGCATCCGCGACGTGGCGGCGCGGCAAGCGAACGATGAGGCCGACCGCTGGCTGGCGCGGCTCGGCCTCGCCGGCTTCGGCGACCGCTTCCCGCGCCAGCTCTCGGGCGGCCAGCGCAAACGCGTGGCGCTCGCCCAGGTGCTGGCGCTCAAGCCCAAGCTGGTATTGATGGACGAGCCCTTCGCCGCGCTCGACGCCATCGTGCGCACGCGCATCACGCAGGAATTGCTCTCCTGGGTCGAGGAGGAGCACCTGACCGTGCTGCTCGTCACCCACGATCTCGAGGAGGCGCTTTCGGTCTCCGATACCGTCTACGTGCTCTCGAACGGGCCGCGCGCCCGGATCCGCGCGCGCCGCGACGTGCCGATCGCGCGGCCGCGCGACCTGTTCGCCGCCAAGGGCCATCCGGCCTTCGCGCCGCTGCTCGCCCAGCTCTGGCACGATCTGAGCGACGCGCCGGGCGAGGCGCCCGCGCAGCGCAGGGCCGCCGAATGAGCGGCTTCTTCGCGCGCGTGGCCGTGCGGCGGACGATAGCGCTCGTCGTCCTCGTCGTGTTGTGGG
>Ga0335070_10005851_pt1 | contig 14500 bp, 18 predicted proteins | sample Lox_Sample_13_FD_206722 | JGI IMG/M metagenome (GOLD analysis project Ga0335070, IMG submission 206722) | Soil microbial communities from Loxahatchee National Wildlife Refuge, Florida, United States - Lox_Sample_1.3 | ecosystem: Environmental > Terrestrial > Soil > Wetlands | place: USA... | reverse complement strand
TATCGCGCCTCATCGACGAGCGGCTCAACCGCGCGCCCGCGCGCAACGCCGCCTATGTCGGCGAGTCGGCCTTCGCCCACAAGGGCGGCCTGCACGCCTCGGCGGTCGAGAAGGACCCGGCGACCTATGAGCATATCGCGCCCGATCTGGTCGGCAACCGCCGCCACATCGTCGTCTCCGATCAGGCCGGCCGCTCCAACGTGCTGGCGCGCTTCCGCGACATCGGCCTCAAGGTCAACGCCAAGGACCCGAAGGTCGCCAAGCTGGTCGACGAGGTGAAGGCGCGCGAGCACGACGGCTACGCCTATGACGGCGCCGAGGCCAGCTTCGAGCTCCTGGCGCGGCGCGCGCTCGACGGCCTGCCCGAGTTCTTCCGCACCGACAGCTTCCGCGTCGAGGTCGAGCGCCGCTACAACGCGCGCGGCGCGCTCACCACGGTGTCGCAGGCGGTGATCAAGGTGCGGGTCGGCAACCGCGCGTTCATGGAGGTGGCCGAGGGCACTGGCCCGGTCGATGCGCTCAACGCCGCCCTGCGCAAGGCCCTTCTCGGCGCCTATCCGCAGCTCGACGGCATGCACCTCGTCGACTTCAAGGTGCGCATCCTGACGCCGCAGGCCGGCACCGCGGCGGTCACCCGCGTCATGATCGAATCCGCCGATGGCGCGGGCGAGCGCTGGTCGACGGTCGGGATATCGCCCAACATCATCGACGCGTCCTTCGAAGCGCTGCGCGACAGCATCGTCTACAAGCTCTACCGCGACGGCGCCCACGCGCCGTGAGCAAAAGGAATGATTACAGGAGACGGGGAGACGCAGAGAAAGAAAACTGCGCGCTGCGCGCGCCATCATCTTCCTCCCCGCCTCCCCGTCTCCTGTAGATTTTTTTCAATGGCCGGAACGGATCGCACCAAGAAATCGCAGATGACCCTGCCCGAGGGCGGGCCGGCGATCATTCTCGTCACGCCCCAGCTCGGCGAGAACATCGGATCCTCGGCCCGCGCCATGCTCAATTGCGGCCTCGCCGACCTGCGCCTGGTGCGGCCGCGCGAGGGCTGGCCCAATGACTATGCGACCAAGGCGGCCTCGGGCGCCGACGCCGTGCTCAACGGCGCGCGCCTTTACGGCTCGACCAGGGACGCGATCGCCGATCTGAATCGCGTCTTCGCCACCACCGCCCGGCCGCGCGATCTGGTCAAGCGCGTCGTCGGCCCGCGCACGGCGGCGGCCGAGATGCGCGCGGCCGTCGGGCGCGGCGAGCGCATTGGCGTGCTGTTCGGCGCCGAGCGCATGGGTCTGCACAACGACGACGTCACGCTCGCCGACACCATCGTCGAGGTGCCGCTCAACCCGGCCTTCAGCTCGCTCAATCTCGCCCAGGCCGTGTTGCTCGTCTGCTATGAATGGCTGCAGGCGGGCGGCGTGCTCGCGCCGCGCGACGGCCTCATGCCGACCGGCGTGTCGCGACCGGCGACGCGCGAGGAGGTCGTCGGCTTCTACGAGCATCTCGAGTCCGAGCTCGACGCCTGCGGTTTTCTCAAGCCGCCCGAGAAGCGGCCGGCCATGATCCGCAACATCCGCAACATCTTCCAGCGCGCCGGCCTGACCGACCAGGAGGTGCGGACGCTGCGCGGCATCGTCACCGGCCTCTGCCACTGGCGCGCCAACGGCATCAAGCGCCGGCCCGACGAATACTGATCGCAACGGCGGCTGCCGCCCGCCCGGCCAGCGCGCTATACTGCCGCCGCCATAGCGGAATTGGCGCGCCGAGGGGGCGGGCATGGACAGGCTGTCGCGGGTGGCGTTCTACGCCGGCTGGACCGGCGTCGCGCTTCTCATCGTCTTCGTCTTTCTGCTGTTGTTCCGCTGGATCGACGTGCCGTCGCTCGCCGTCGTCCTGCCCTTCGCCATCGGCTATGGCGCGCTCGAACTCGGGCGGCGCAAGCCCGTCGGCGGCAAGGATATGGTCGTGCTGACGACCGGCGCGGGATCGGGCGGCGGCGTCGCGGGCTCGGTCGGCCGCCTCTATCGCCGCCTGCTCACGCGCGGCGACGCCAAGCTGATCTTGCCGGGCCATCCGGCGCAGACCGGCGGCGGCGAGCTCGATGCCGCCGAATGGGTCGCCGATCAGATCCGTCGGCTCAAGACCGGGCGCATGGAGATCGACGCGCCGACCGAAAGCCGCGTTGGCCGGCAGGAGAAGGTTGTCGTCGCCATCGCCAAGGCCGAGCACGACAAGATTATCGCCGCGGTCGCCGAGGGCCGACAGCTCCAGGTCTCGGCCATCAAGGTCAACACCTTCATGCGCGTCGAGTTGCACGGCGACGCCTTCGACATCACGCCGCCGCCGCGGGTCGACAAGGTCGTGCCGGACGACCAGGCGGCGACCTGGGAGTTCGCCATTGTGCCCAAGATCAGCGGCGTGCAGACGCTCACGGTACACGCCGTCGTGCGCCTGCGCATGCCCGACGGCGGCGCGCCGGAATACTACGAGATGCCGCCGGTCGAGCGGCAGGTTCTGGTTCGCGTCGACCGGATGCAGATGTTCAGGAGGTTCTTCGCCAGGCCATTCGTCAAATTCGCCACGATCGTTTGGGGAGGCATCGTCGCGATCGGTGGGTTCGTCTTCGGATTGGACCCCGTCAAGGCGAAGGCCGGTGAGTTGCTAAAGCCCTATTTGGATCGAATTGTCGGCCTGTTCGGCTGAGCACGGTGGGGCGCCAGCACAAATCAAGGTTTCACGGGAAACAAGCGCTGTGCTCGAGTGATCGCATCGTTGGCGGCTTAGAACGCGTGATTTACTCGATCGTCATGGTCGGCCCTGTGCCGACCAGCCACGACTTCTTTGCTGCCGGCGAGTCCGGCGCTCCAAAAAAAGTCGTGGATGCCCGCAATGAATGCGGGCATGACGGTCTCGTGTGAACGCTCGGTCTGTGCGTCGCTTGGTCTATCGATGCCATAACGAAAGGTAAGCCGTGGACATCTATCACGCGTGGTGCAATCTCAAGCCCGGCGTCGGCGACATCGCCTTCGCCGAGGGCGTGGCCAAGTACATGGGCCATCTGAAGGAGCAGGGGCTGATCGCCGGCTGGCGGCTCACGCGCCGCAAGCTTGGCCTCGGCCCAGCTCATCTCGGCGAGTTCCACATCATGATCGAGGTCAAGGACCTGGCGCAGCTCGACGCCGCCTACGCCCGCGTCGCCAGCCGCACCGAGCCGACCGAGGGCTTCCATTTCGGCGTCAACTCGCTGGTCACCGACGCGGTGTTCGCGCTCTACCGCGATTTCCCCGATGCGATCAGGCAGCGTGGACAGGAGAAATTCTGATGGCCCTCACCATCGACTACACCGGCAAGACCGTCGTCGTCATCGGCGGCACGTCGGGCATCAATCTCGGGATCGCCGAGATGTTCGCCGAGCACGGCGCGGCGGTCGCGGTGGCGAGCCGATCGGCCGAAAAGGTAGCGCGAGCGGTCGAGCGTTTGAGTACGCGCGGCGGCACGGCGCTGGGCCGCGCCTTCGACGTGCGCGACGTGGCGGCGGTCGCTGCCGGCCTCGCCGATTTTCACCGCGAGCTCGGCCCGTTCGACGTGCTGGTCTCGGGCGCGGCCGGCAATTTTCCGGCGCCGGCGCTCGGCATGTCGGCCAACGCGTTCCGCGCCGTCGTCGACATCGACCTGCTCGGCACCTATCACGTCGCGCGCGAGGGTTTCCAATATCTACGCAAGCCGGGCGCCGCGCTCATCAACATCTCGGCGCCGCAGGCGTTCCAGCCGTCGGAGCTGCAGGCCCATGTCTGCGCCGCCAAGGCCGGCGTCGAGATGCTGACGCGCGTGCTGGCGATGGAGTGGGGGCCCGAGGGCGTGCGCGTCAACTCGATCGTGCCGGGGCCGATCGCCGGCACCGAGGGCATGGCGCGGCTCGCGCCGACGCCGGCGATCCAGGCGCGCGTCGCCGAGACCGTGCCGCTCCGGCGCAGCGGCGCCGTCGAGGACGTGGCGCACGCCGCGCTGTTTCTCGGGTCGCCGCTCGCCAGCTTCGTCAGCGGCGCGACGCTCGCCGTCGACGGGGCCTCGACGCTCGCCGGCTTCGGCATGCTGATGGGCGAGCTCAAGGCCGCCTTCACGGCCCAGGCGGGCGCGCGCCGCTAGGCCGCCGAGCTCGCGAACGCCGCCTCGCGGTCGGCCTTGTAGATGTCCTTCCGGCCCGGCAGCGGCGGCGGGATGGTGTCGCGCACCGTCGGCCGCGAGCGATGACGCTCGATATAGGGCACGATCGATTTGGCGCGCTCGATCATCTGGCCCGACTCCGGCATCCGGCGCAGATAGAACACGATCGGGAACAGATAGGCGTCGGCGACGGTGAACCCATTGCCGACCAGGTGGCCGGAAGCGACCGCCTTGTCGATCAGCGCGAGATAGTGCTCGAGCTTGGGCAGGGCCGCGTCGATCTGCGCGCGGTCCGGGCTGCCGTCGGGCGTGCGCGGGAAGACATAGCCGCCGACATAGGGGCGGAAGCCGGTCACGTCGATCGCCGTGCACACCAGCGAGATCCACTGCTCGATCCTGGCGGCGACCTTCGGATCGTCCGGGAACAGCTTCGGCCCCGGGAACACGCGGTCGACATAGCCGATGATCGCCCGCGATTCGCAAAGGGTGAAATCGCCATGGCGCATGGCCGGGATCTTGCCGAGCGGATGGATGCAGTCGACCTCGGGCGTGTGCGGCATGACCTCGGTAAGCTTGTAGGGCACGCCCTTCTCGCCGAGCGCGATGCGCGTCGCCCAGACGAAGTTGCTCTGCGGTCCGCCGATGATCTCCAGCTCGGGCATTGTCGCCTCCCATGTCAGTGATGACTTACCGTAAGTGATAACTTACGCAATGTCAAGACGGCCGGTGGCGGCGTGGGGGAGTTTCGTTTGACAGGCCTGCCGCCGCCCCTATACTGCGCGCCTCTTTCGGAGAACGCGGGCTGAAAAACGCCCCGCCGCCCCGGACCATGGGGGACGGCCTATCCGGACAACAATGACACCGACATCAGCGCGGGAGCCACCATGTCGAAGCGTGCCACGTCCAAGTACAAGATCAACCGACGCCTCGGGGTCAATCTCTGGGGCCGCCCGAAAAGCCCGATCAACAAGCGCGAATACGGCCCCGGCCAGCACGGCCAGCGCCGGCGCAAGCCGTCCGATTTCGGCGTCCAGCTCGCCGCCAAGCAGAAGCTCAAGGGCTATTACGGCAACATCACCGAGCGCCAGTTTCACAAATACTATGTCGAGGCGTCGCGCCGCCGCGGCGACACCGGTGAGCGCCTGGTCGAGCTGCTCGAGCGGCGCCTGGACGCCGTGGTCTACCGCATGAAGTTCGTGCCGACCGTGTTCGCCGCGCGCCAGTTCGTCAGCCACGGCCATGTCACTGTCAACGGCAGGCGCGTCAACATCCCGTCCTATCTGGTCAGCGACGGCGACGTCATCGCGCTCAAGGCCAAGGCGCGCGAGCTGCCGATCGTGCTCGAGTCGGTCGCGCTGCCCGAGCGCGACGTGCCCGACTATCTCCAGGTCGACCACAAGGAGATGAAGGGCACCTTCGTGCGCGGCCCCGGCCTCGCCGACGTGCCCTATCCGGTCAAGATGGAGCCGAACCTGGTCGTCGAGTTCTACTCGCGCTGATCGGCGCCGCCCTCCGGAAAGACGAAAGGCCGCCCGCCCGGGCGGCCTTTTTCGTTGGTGGGTTTGTCGCCGGACGGGCCCGCCTATATCATGGCCTGAGGCCCGGCGCCTCCCGCGCCGGCCGGTGGCACGGAGGTTCGTCGCCCATGGCAGCCGAAAAGCCGGATCCGTCCGAAGCCGAATATCACGAGGCGACCGGCGCGCTCGCCGCGCTGGTCAAGCTGCGCGAGGAGATCGGCACCTGGACCGACCAGGACACGGAGACCTATGACGGCGACACGCTCGACCGCGTGCTCGACCACATCCAGTCGCTCGAGGCCGCCTACCGCAACCGCCGGGTCATGCTCGAGGAGAAGTTGAGCGGCCGCTGAGGCACGGGGCTGCGGCCGGCGAGAGTCGCGGCGCCGAGCGTCGGTAGAGCGCGAACAACGCGCGCAGCATGTTCTCCGCCGCCCGCGCGCGCTCGGCCCCAGCGTCGCGGATCACGCGCTCCTTCAAGCTCTGCCATTGCTCCGAGGTCAAGGCGGCGAGGTCGGCTTCGGGCCAATAGCCAGGTTCTTTCTTGCTCATGCCATCCTCCGTTCCGGCGGGCGCCGTCCTCGGGCGCCGTCGCCCCGCTGCTTTACCGGGCCGGCATGATCACATAAAATGAATAATAATGATCATTTCGTTCTTCGAATGAGATCGATGGACCTGTCCGATCTGCGCATCTTCCGGACGGTGGCGCGCGAGGGCGGCGTCACGCGCGCGGCCGAGCGGCTGAACCGCGTGCAATCCAACGTCACGACGCGCGTGCGCCAGCTCGAGGAAGACCTCGGCGTCGAGCTGTTCCTGCGCGAGGGCAAGCGCCTGCACCTGGCGCCCGCCGGCCAGGTGCTGATCGGCTACGCCGACCGTCTCCTCGCGCTGGCCGACGAGGCGCGCGAGGCGGTGCACGATCCGCGGCCGCGCGGCGTCTTCCGGCTCGGCGCCATGGAGAGCACGGCGGCGGTGCGCCTGCCCCGACCGCTCAGCGAGTACCATCGCCGGCATCCCGCGGTGACGCTCGAGCTGCGCACCGGCAACCCGCGCCAGCTCGCGACCGCGGTGCTCGCCGGCGAGCTCGACGCGGCGCTCGCCGCCGAGCCGATCGCCGACGCGCCGTTCGAGAAGGTGCACGCCTTCGACGAGCCGCTCGCCATCGTCGCGGCCGCGGAGCGCAGGCGCATCGAGCCGCCGGGCGGCCGGCCGCTCGCGGTCGTCGCCTTCGAGGACGGCTGTCCGCATCGCAAGAGATTGGAGGATTGGTTCGCCGGGCGCGGCGAGATGCCGGAACGCGTGATCGAGATGTCGTCTTATCACGCGATTCTCGGCTGCGTCGCCGCCGGCATGGGCGTGGCGCTCGTGCCAAGGAGCGTGCTCGCGACCTTTCCCGAGCGCCGCCGGCTCAGCGTCCATGCCCTGCCGCGCGGGCAGGACCGTGCCGAGACCGTGCTGTTCTGGCGCAAGGGCGCGGGCTCGCCGAAGATCGCGGCGCTGCAGGCGATCATCGCGGCGCCGAAGCGCGCGCCATCGACGGGCAAGACGAAAGCGCGCCGCTGAGGCGTTCTGCCGTTCAGAGAGCCGCAAGAGGCGCCGCCGGAGGGGCGGCGGGCCGCGTCACGCGGCGACCGGGATACCCTTGTCCTGGAAAAGCTGCATCAGTTCGCCCGTCTGGAACATCTCGCGGACGATGTCGCAGCCGCCGACCAGCTCGCCCTTGACGTAGAGCTGCGGGATGGTCGGCCAGTTGCTGTATTCCTTGATGCCCTGGCGCACCGCCGGGTTCTGCAGCACGTCGACCGCGACATAGGGCACGTTGAGGTGGCCGAGCACCTGGACCACGACCGACGAGAAGCCGCATTGCGGAAAGTCGGGCGTGCCCTTCATGTAGAGGATGACGTCGTTCTCGGCGACGTCTTTCTTGATCTGCTCGAGCACTTGGTTGGTCATCGCGCTTTCCTTGGTCGAAATTTTTTCTCCGGCCTGGGCGTCAGGCCCCGTTCAATCGCCGTCGCGCCTCACGCGTCCTCGGGCACAAGGGTCTGCAGCGCGAGTGCGTGAAGCTCGCCGCCCATGCGGCCCTGCAGCGCCTTGTACACCATCTGGTGCTGCTGGACCCGGCTCTTGCCCTTGAACGCCGCGGAGGTGACATAGGCCGCGTAATGGTCGCCGTCACCCCGCATGTCCTCGATTCTTACCTGGGCGTCGGGCAGGGCGTCGCGGATCATCCGCTCGATATCAGCGGCGTTCATCGGCATGGCAAGGCCTCCGCACCCCGTCCCGAGCCGCCGGCCTCAAGCCGCGCCCATGTAGTCGGGCAGCCACGATTCATGCGCCGCCCGCAATTCTGCCAGGGATATAAGGTGGTTGCCGGCAAAAATCAACGCGTCACCCCCGGTCGTGCCGACCGGCCGGGCCGGTACTTTGGCGGCTTCGGCGCGGGCCAGGACGGCCATCGGATCGGCGACTTCCAGGAGATAGCGGCCCTGGTCCTCGCCGAACAGCCAGGCATGGACAGGCATGCCCGCGGGACCCGGGTCGAGCCGGACGCCCAGATTGCCGGCCAGCGCCATCTCGGCCGCGGCGATCAGCAAACCGCCGTCGGACAGGTCGTGGCAAGCCGTAATCGCACGATCGCGGATGAGCGCGCGCACCAGATCGCCGTTGCGCTTCTCGGCGGCGAGGTCGACCGGCGGCGGCGCGCCGTCCTCGCGCAGGGCAATCTCGCGCAAATAGAGCGAGCAGCCGAGCCAGCCCTCGGTCGCGCCGATCAGGATCAGGGTGCTGCCGGCGCGCTTGAGGGCGAGCGGCATGTGGCGGCTGACGTCGTCGAGCAGCCCAACGCCGCCGATCACCGGCGTCGGCAATATGCCCTGGCCGTTGGTCTCGTTGTAGAGCGAGACATTGCCCGAGACGACCGGATAGGCCAGCGCCCGGCAGGCCTCGGCCATGCCCTCGATGCAGCCGGCGAACTGGCCCATGATCTCGGGCCGCTCGGGATTGCCGAAGTTCATGTTGTCGGTGACGGCGAGCGGCCGGGCGCCGACCGCGGTGAGATTGCGCCAGCTCTCGGCCACCGCCTGTTTCCCGCCTTCGACCGGGTCGGCGACGCAATAGCGCGGCGTGCAGTCCGTCGTCATGGCGAGCGCGCGCGTCGAATGGGGCAGGCGGACCACGGCCGCGTCGCCGCCCGGCCGCTGCACCGTCTCGCCGCGCACCAGATGGTCGTACTGCTCCCAGATCCAGCGCTTGCTGGCGATGTCGGGCGAGGCCATCAGCGATTCGAGCGCGCCGCCGAGATCGGTCGGCGTCGGCACGTCGCGGGCGTCGAGCCGCGGCCGCTTCGGCGTCGCGACATGGGGACGCTCATAGACCGGCGCCGCTTCGACCAAAGGCGCCACCGCGATGTCGGCCGCGACCTTGCCGCCCATGCTGACGACCAGGCGACCGGTGTCGGTGACCTTGCCGATCACCGCGATGTCGAGCTCCCATTTCTCGAAGATCCGGCGCGCCATCTCCTCGCGGCCGGGCTTGAGGATCATGAGCATGCGCTCCTGGCTCTCGGACAGCATGATCTCATAGGGCGTCATGCCGGTCTCGCGCATGGGCACGCGGTCGAGGTCGAGAGCGATGCCGACGCCGCCCTTGGACGACATCTCGACCGAGGAGCTGGTGAGGCCGGCGGCGCCCATGTCCTGGATGGCGACGATGGCGTCGGTCGCCATCAGCTCGAGACAGGCCTCGAGCAGCAGCTTCTCAGTGAAGGGGTCGCCGACCTGCACGGTCGGCCGCTTCTCCTCGCTGTCGGCGCCGAACTCGGCCGAGGCCATGGTCGCGCCGTGGATGCCGTCGCGCCCGGTCTTCGAGCCGACATAGACCACGGGATTCCCCACGCCCGCCGCCGCCGAATAGAAGATGCGGTCGGCGCGGGCGATGCCGACGGTCATGGCGTTGACCAGGATGTTGCCGTTGTAGGACGGATGGAAATTGACCTCGCCGCCGACCGTCGGCACGCCGATGCAATTGCCGTAGCCGCCGATGCCGGCGACCACGCCCGCGACCAGATGGCGCGTCTTCGGATGATCGGGCGCGCCGAAGCGCAGCGCATTGAGATTGGCGATCGGCCGTGCGCCCATGGTGAAGACGTCGCGCAGGATGCCGCCGACGCCGGTCGCCGCGCCCTGATAGGGCTCGATGAAGGACGGGTGGTTGTGGCTCTCCATCTTGAAGATGGCGGCCAGCCCCTCGCCGATGTCGATGACGCCGGCGTTCTCGCCCGGCCCCTGGATGACGACGGTGGTGCCGGGCGGGCTCTCGGTCGGCAGCAGGCGCAGCCAGCGCTTCGACGACTTGTAGGAGCAGTGCTCGGACCACATGACCGAGAAGATGCCGAGCTCGGTCAGCGACGGCTCGCGGCCCATGATGTCGAGCACGCGCCGGTACTCGTCCGGCGTCAGGCCGTGCTCGGCGACGATCTCGGGCGTGATGGTCGGGCGCTGGGCGGTCATGGCACGATCATGGGGCGGTCAGCTCCAGGGGGCAAGGCGCCGGGGGCGCATGATGTTGATGAGGAGCGCGCCGGCCGCGAAGCCGCCGATATGCGCCCACCAGGCGACGCCGCCGCCCGGGCCCTCGCCGCCCTGGTCGAGCACGCCGTTCATGAACTGCAGGACGATCCAGCCGCCGATGACGATCAGCGCCGGCAGCTCGACCAGCACGACGAAGGCCAGCACGGTGACGCGGGCAAAGGGATGGCGCACCAGATAGCCGCCGAGCACGCCGGCGATCGCGCCGCTGGCGCCGACGGTGGGCGCGTCCGAGCCCGGCGCGGCGATCGCCTGGGCGAGCGCCGCGATCACGCCGCACAGCAGATAGAACAGCAGATAGCGGCCATGGCCGAGCTCGTCCTCGACATTGTCGCCGAAGATCCAGAGATAGAGCATGTTGCCGCCAAGATGCAGCCAGCCGCCGTGCAGGAACATCGAGGTGACGAGCGTCGCCGGCGCCGGCACCACGGCGACCGAGGGCGGCAGCTGGTCCTGGCCGAACAGCACCGAGGGGATCATGCCGAACGCGTAGATGGCGCGCACCGCGCCCTCGTCGGTCAGGCTTTCCTGCCACAGAAAAACGACGATGCACGCCGCGATCAGCGCCACCGTCACGTATTGGAAGCTTATGGTGCGGAGCCGGTTGTGGTCCGCCAGCGGCAGAAAGACCATGTGCCCCTATGCACAGCAGGGCAGGGACGAGCGGATCGCGGTCACGACAGCGCCTCGATCAGGCCCTTGAACAGACCCCGGCCGTCGGTGCTGCCGAGCAGCGGATCGACCGCGTTCTCGGGATGCGGCATCAGACCGAGCACGGTCTTGGCCTCGTTGAACACGCCGGCGATGTTGCGCGCCGAGCCGTTGGGATTGCCCTCGTCCGCGACGTCGCCCTCGGCGGTGCAGTAGCGGAAGGCGACCTGGCCGCGCGCCTCGAGCCGGTCGAGCGTCGCCTCGTCGGCGAAGTAGTTGCCGTCCGCATGGGCGATCGGGAAGCGCAGCGGCTGGCCGGCCTCATAGCCGCCGGTGAACAGGGTCTGGCTGTTCTCGACGCGGACATAGACGTCGCGGCAGGAGAATTTGAGCGTCGCGTTGCGCATCAGCGCGCCGGGCAGGAGGCCGGCCTCGGTCAGGATCTGGAAGCCGTTGCACACGCCGAGCACGGGCTGGCCCTGCTTCGCCCGCTCGACCACGGCGCGCATGATCGGCGAATGCGCCGCCATGGCGCCGGCGCGCAGATAGTCGCCATAGGAAAAGCCGCCCGGGATGACGATCAGGTCGGCGTCGGGCAATTCCGCGTCGCCGTGCCAGACGACGGTCGGCTCGCGCCCGGTCGCGGCGGCGAGCGCGTTGACCATGTCGATCTCGCGGTTCGAGCCGGGGAACAGGACGACGGCGGCCTTCATCGGGGCTCCCTCGCGATCAGGACGGATGCGCCGCGCGCATGCGGCGATAGGACTCGAGGCGCGCGGTCACCGCGCCATAGGTCGAGACGGCGTAGGGCACGCAGTAGGTCAGCAGGATCTTCCAGAAATTCAGGTGCTCGCCCGCGATCAGGACGTCGCCCTGGGCGATCAGGTTGAGGATGGTGCCGACGATCAGCGCGACCCACAGGGAGCGGCGCACGATGCCGCGGCTGAAGATCAGATCGAGCAGCGAGGGCGGCGCGAGCGCGATGTCGGCGGCGGCGGTCATGCCGGGCGCGCCCGGCTCACGCGCCGAGCTCGATGGCATAGTTCTCGATCACCGTGTTGGCGAGCAGCTTGGTGCACATCGCCTCGACGGTCCGCTGCGCCTTGGTGCGGTCGGTCTCGTCGAGCTCGATCTCGATGTACTTGCCCTGGCGCACGTCGCCGACGCCCGCGAAGCCGAGCGAGCCGAGCGCGTGGGCGATGGCCTTGCCCTGCGGGTCCAGGACGCCGGACTTGAGCGTGATGTGGATGCGGGCCTTCACCGGGCGCCGCCGTCAATTGGCCAGGCGCGGCGTCTGGTGCAGCTCGCGCACGTTGCCCTCGGGCAGGATGCCGAGCCGGCGCGCCACCTCCTGATAGGCCTCGGCGACCTTGCCGAGATCGCGGCGGAAGCGGTCCTTGTCCATCTTCTCGTTGGTCTGGATGTCCCAGAGCCGGCAGCTGTCGGGCGTGATCTCGTCGGCGAGCACGATGCGCATCTCGTCGTTCTCGTAGAGCCGCCCGAACTCGACCTTGAAGTCGACCAGGCGGATGCCGACGCCGAGGAACAGGCCGGCGAGGAAATCGTTGATGCGCAGCGCCTGCGCCAGGATGTCGTCGAGGTCCTGGGGCGAGGCCCAGCCGAACGCCGTGATGTGCTCCTCGCTCACCATCGGGTCGCCGAGCTCGTCGTTCTTGTAATAGTACTCGACGATCGAGCGTGGCAGGGGCGTGCCCTCGGGGATGCCGAGCCGCGAGCTCAGCGAGCCGGCGGCGATGTTGCGGACCACAACCTCCAGTGGAATGATCTCCACCTCGCGCACCAGCTGCTCGCGCATGTTGAGGCGGCGCATGAAGTGCGTCGGCACGCCGATCTCGCCGAGCCGCAGCATGAGGTATTCGGAGATGCGATTGTTGAGGACGCCCTTGCCGCTGATCACGCCGCGCTTGGCGTTGTTGAAGGCGGTCGCGTCGTCCTTGAAATACTGAATGATCGTGCCGGGTTCGGGCCCCTCGAAGATGACCTTCGCCTTGCCTTCGTAGATCCGCCTGCGTCGTGTCATGGACTGCGCTCCGAACAGAGGTAACCGGAGAGCCTTCGGGTAGGGACACCGGTACCGGCACCTGCGGCGCCGGAATAGTGATCATATAGCAACTGCCGGATTGCGACACAATGCATAGTCCGGGCTCGTGGGCGATGCCGGGCGGTCCGGCCGGCTCACAAAAAACTCAATAAATCCATAAGTTTATTCTGATGAGGTCGGGGCTATCCCGCGGCCGGTCGCGGGCCGGCCGGGCCAAGCCCGAGCTGAGACGGGCCATGCCACGGCGCCGCCGAGCCGCGCATTTGGCACATGGGCCGTTTACCGCTTATTCATAAAGATAAGCTTGCTTATAATAAGCCAACAGCCCAGCTTGAGGCCATGCACTACGAAACCCCCGAGCGCGCCCTGGCGCTTCTGCTCCACGACACCGCGCGCCTGCTGCGCAAGCGGTTCGACCGCTATGCCCGCGCCTCGGCCGGCATTACCCGCGCCCAGTTCGCCACGCTGGCGATCCTGGCCCGCAACGAGGGCCTGACCCAGGTGGCACTTGCCGAGCAGCTCGAGATCACGCCCATCACGCTCGCCCGGCTGATCGACCGCCTCGAGGCCGAGGGCTGGGTCGAGCGCCGCCGCGACCCCGACGATCGTCGCGCCCACCGGCTGTTCCTGCGCCAGGCCGGGCGCGATGTGCTCGAGCGGGTCCGGCCGCTGGCCCAACGCTTCCTCGAGGAAACATTCGCCGATCTCTCGCCCCAGGCGCGGCTGCAGCTGATCGATACCCTCACCGTCGTGCGCGGCAGCCTGTCCGAGCGCGATCCGGCCGGAGCCGTCGCGGCCCCCGAACGGAGGCGCCGCCATGGTTGAGCTGCGCCGCCTCAAGGAGGTCGCGCCCGCCCAGCCGCAGGAGGTGAAGGGCCGGCGCGGGCCGTCGCGCCAGACCGTGCGCGCCGTGCTGATGGTGCTCGGCCCGCTCCTGGTGCTGATCGTCGGCGCCTACTTCTACGCGACCGGCGGGCGCTTCGTGTCGGTCGACAACGCCTATGTCCGTGCCGACAAGGTCTCGGTCAGCGCCGAGGTGGCCGGCCGCGTCGCCGAGGTGGCTGTCGTCGAGAACCAGGAGGTCAAGGCCGGCCAGCTGCTGTTCCGCATCGACGACGAGCCTTTCGGCCTGATCTATGCCAAGGCCGAGGCGCAGCTCCAGAGCACGCGCGACGACATCGATGCGTTGCGCGCCAGCTATCAGCAGAGACTGGTCCAGATCGAGATGGACCGGGTCAGCATCGACTTCTACAAGCGCGAGTACGACCGTCAGAAGGATCTGGTCCAGCGCAATATCGTCAGCCAGACCCAGTTCGACACCGCGCGCCACAACTACGACGTGGCATTGCAGCAGGAGCTCGCCGACCGCCAGGACCTGAGCCGCATCCTAGCCAGCCTCGGCGGCGACCCGAACATCCCGGTCGAGAAGCATCCGCTCTATCTCGCCGCGCTCGCCCAGCGCGATCAGGCGGCGCTCAATCTCAGGCGCACGCGCATCCTGGCGCCGGCCGACGGCA
>Ga0335070_10005850_pt1 | contig 14501 bp, 12 predicted proteins | sample Lox_Sample_13_FD_206722 | JGI IMG/M metagenome (GOLD analysis project Ga0335070, IMG submission 206722) | Soil microbial communities from Loxahatchee National Wildlife Refuge, Florida, United States - Lox_Sample_1.3 | ecosystem: Environmental > Terrestrial > Soil > Wetlands | place: USA... | reverse complement strand
CAGGAACGCCGGCTGTGCGGAGCAGCGCGAGCGTCTTGTCGAGCCGGCGGCGGGCCGCCGCGCGACGGGTGTCGTAGTAGACGACGTAGCCCTGGTGCGGCTGGTTCACCGGCGCGACGACCGTGACATGGATCGGCGCGCCGGCCGCCTTGCGCTCGATGAGCTCGACGAGCGCGCGCGAGACCACGGTCTCGTTGGCGACGACGAGGATGTGGCGGGCTTCGGGCGCGCTCACGTGACTTCCACTTCCTCGGCGGTGCCGGTGCGGACGGGAGCCAGGATCGCGTGCTGCGCGCCCGGCGTGCCGTATCCGTACGGCGAGCCGACGACCTGCGGGATCTCGTCGAAGTTGAAGATCGGCGGCGGTGAGCTCACCTGCCACTCGAGCGTCATCGCTCGCCACGGGTTCGAGGGCGCGACCTCTCCGGTGCGCCAGCTCGTGATGATGTTGTACATGAACACGAGCACGGACGCGCCGAGCGCGAAGGAGCCGATCGAAGAGACCATGTTGAGTGTGGCGAACTTCGGCGCGTAGTCGGCGACGCGGCGCGGCATCCCCTCGGTCCCGAGGATGTGCATCGGGAAGAACGTCACGTTGAAGCCGACGAACGTCATCCAGAAGTGCAGCTTGCCGAGCCGCTCGTCGTACATCCGCCCGGTCATCTTCGGGAACCAGTAGTAGAGCCCGGCGAAGATCGTGAAGACGGAGCCGCCGAAGAGCACGTAGTGGATGTGCGCGACGATGAAGTACGTGTCGCTCATGTGGATGTCGATCGGCACCGAGCCGAGCATGACGCCGGAGAGGCCGCCGATCACGAACATCGACAGGAAGCCGAGCGCGAACAGCATCGGCGTCCTGAAGTGGAGCTTTCCCTCCCAGAGCGTCGCGAGCCAGCTGAAGACCTTGATCCCGGTCGGCACCGCGATGAGCAGCGTCGTGATCATCATCGGCACGCGCAGCCACGGCGCCATGCCGCTGACGAACATGTGGTGCGCCCACACCGAGAAGCCGAGTACGACGATCGCCATCAGCGAGAGCGCCATCAGCCGGTAGCCGAAGATCGGCTTCCGGCTGAACACGGAGATGACCTCGCTCATGATCCCGAAGCCGGGCAGCATCATGATGTACACGGCCGGGTGCGAGTAGAACCAGAAGATGTGCTGATAGCCAAGCGGGTAGCCGCCGTTGTTCGGATCGAAGAAGGCCGTGTGCATGACGTGGTCGAACATCGAGAAGAACTGCGAGCCGGCGATGAACGGCGTCGCTACCACGACGAGCAGTGACGTCGTGAAGTTCGCCCAGACGAGAAGCGGCATCCGCCAGAACGTCATTCCCGGCGCGCGCATGGTGATGATCGTGACCAGGAAGTTGAGGGCGGTCATGATCGACGACGCTCCCGCCCACTGCACGCCCTGGTTGAAGAAGACCGCGCCGAGCGGCTCGTGCGTCGAGCAGAGCGGCACGTATCCGGTCCAGCCGCACGCGAACGCGCCGCCGGGGACGAGGAACGAGCTGAGCATCATGATCCCGGCGATCGGCAGCAGCCAGAACGAGAGCGCGTTGAGGCGGGGGAACGCCATGTCGCCGGCACCGAGCATCAGCGGCACGGCGAAGTTGGCGAGGCCGGCGAAGCCGGGGACGACGAACAGGAAGATCATCAGCGAGGCGTGCACGGAGAACAGCCCGTTGAACGTCTGCGTGTCGACGAACTGCATGCCGGGGCGGGCCAGCTCCGCGCGCACCAGCAGGGCGAGCAGGCCTCCGGCGAGGAAGAAGAAGAACGTCGTCACGAGGTACTGGACGCCGATCACCTTGTGGTCGGTGTTGACGCGGAAGTAGTCGCGCCACGTCCGCGCTCCGTGGCCGGAGTGGTCTTCAGGCCGTGTCGGGAAGCCGAGCGCGTAGTACGCCCAGTAGTCGAAGCACCCGATGCCGGCGAGGAAGCCGATCGGCGCGGCGACGAGCAGCGAGACGAGCGTGACGATCGGCATGTCGATGATCGGGTGCCAGCCGCCCCACCAACGGAAGACGACGACGAGGCCGAAGCCGAAGGCTCCGAAGAGGCAGAACATCCAGGCCGCGCGGATCCAGCCGGCGCGGATGAGCAGGCGCCAGCCTCCTTCTCCGTGCGGCCCGAGCTCGTGATCGGCGGCGACTGCGGTCACGTCGTCGGATTCACCCCTTCTTGCTCGAGCTGACGAGGTACTGGACGAGCGCGTCGAGCTGCGGCTTCGACAGCGACGTCCCGAAGGTCGGCGGCATCACGTTCTTCGAGTAGCCGGGCTGGATGTACGCGTTCGGGCTGACGATCGACTCGCGGACGAACGAGTCGAGCGGCTGCTTCGCCTGCGCCGCGTACGCCGGCAGCTTGTCGAGGTCCGGGCCGACCTTGGCGCTCGAGCCGGCGGCCGTGAGCGTGTGGCACGCGCCGCAGGCGTTGTTCTTGAACACCGCCGCTCCGGAGACGGACGGGTTCGGGGACGAGATGGCGGCCGTCTGCTGCTTCAGCCATTTGGCGAAGGCGGCCGGTGTCATCACGACCGCCTGCGTGCGCATCACCGAGTGACCGAGGCCGCACAGCTCGGTGCAGATCACGGGGAAGGTGCCGAGCCGGTCGGGGGTGATGTGCAGCGTCGGGTGGAGGCCGGGGACCGTGTCCTGCTTCTGGCCGAACTCCGGCACCCAGAACGAGTGGATGACGTCCTTCGACGTGAACCGGAGTTGTACCGAGCGTCCCTCGGGCAGCATGAGCGTCCCGCTCGTGAGGCCCTTCGCGTCCGGGTAGCTGAAGCTCCACACGAATTGCTGGGCGACGACGTTCACACGGAGCACGTTCTTGCCGAGCGCGTCGTCGCGCGACAGCACGATCGCGCTGACGATCGCGATCGCGGTGACGAGCACCGTGGGGACGATCGTCCAGACGATCTCCAGGCCCGTGTGCCCGTGGATCGGCGGTCCGTCCTCGAGGTCGTCGGGGCGTGCCCGGAAGGTCACGATCGAGTAGACGAGCGCGGCCGCGACGATCGAGAAGATGACGATGCAGATCACGATCACGAACCACGTGACGAAGTCGATCCGCCCGGCTTCGCGCGATGCGGGGGTTGGCAGCCAGGGCAGCGCAAGCGCTACCGCCGCGACGATGCCGCCTGCGACGACGCCGATCAGCAGCAACGACGCGATCGAGCCCCTGCGCATCCGGGGCGGAGACTAAACCAAACGACGGCGCGAGCGGTGCTTACGAAAGACGCAACTGTCGCAATCCCGGGACGGCGACGTTGCGGTGCGGCAGCGGTCCCGGCTTGCCCAGGTGGTAGCCCTGGCCGAGGGTGACGCCGAGCCGCTCCAGCTCCGCCTTCTCGGTGGCGGTCTCGATGCCCTCCGCGACGAGCGCTGCGCCGGTGGCCCGGGCGAAGGCGATCAGCGCCTTCGCGAGGGCGCGGCGACCGGGCTCGACGTCGATGCCTCGTGTGAGCGAGGCGTCGAGCTTGATCAGGTCGGGCCGGATCTCCAGCAGGTGGCGGAGGCTGGCGTAGCCGGCGCCGGCGTCGTCGACGGCCAGGCGCAGCCCGCGCGCGCGGAGCCGGGCCAGGGCCCGGGAGACGAGGCCGTAGTCGTCGATCGACCTGTGCTCGGTGATCTCGACCACGGTCCGGCTCGGCTCGGCCGCCTCGAGCAGCCGGAGCACCTCCTCGTCGAGGATGGCAGTCGGGCTGAGGTTCACGGCGAGGAAGCAATCGGCCGGGAGCTGCGCGAGACCCGGCAGCGCGGCCCGCAGGGCGACCCGCTCCAGCTCGCGCCCCAGGCCGACGCTCGCCGCGTCGGCGAGCCACGCCTCGGGGCTCTGGATGGGCGATGCGATCACTCGTGCCAGCGCCTCGTAGCCGACGGCGCGGCGGCTCTCGAGCTCGACGATCGGCTGATAGACGGTCCTGACGCCGCCCGAGTCGATCGTCTCGCGCAGGCGCGCGACGAGCGCGTGCTGCGCGTGCTCCGCGGCCCGGCGCTGCTGGAGGTGCTGCGCGAGCTCGCGGACGACGTCGGAGGTGACCGAGCAGGACAGCGTCGACTCTCCGCGTGCGGCCCGCTCGACCGTGGTGAGGATCTCGGAGCCGGCCGCGGTGCCCTTGACGAGGTAGGCGACCGCACCCGCCTGCAGCATCTCGAACACGGTCGAGCGGTCCTCGTAGGCCGAGAGGGCGACGATGCGCGTGTCCGGCGAGCAGGCCTGGACCTCGTGCGCGAAACGCGGCCCGCCGCCACCCGGCATCTTCACGTCGACGAGGGCGACATCGGGCCGCTGCTCCGAGGCGAGCTCGAGCCCGCGCTCGACAGTGTCCGCGCTGCCGACGAGCCGCAGGGAGGGCCGGGATGCGATCAGCTCGCCGAGCGCCCGCACGAGATCCGGCTGGTCCTCGACGACGATGACGGAGGTGACGCTCATGCCGCGTGGCTTTCGAGCGCGGCTCTGCCCGGCCGCAGCGGCAGGAAGAACTCGACCATCGTCCCGGAGCCGGGAGCCGAGTCGACCTGCCACCAGCCCGCAGCCATCTCGGCGCGCTCGCGCATCGACACGAGCCCGAGGTGTCCGAGCTGCTCCGGCTCCATCTCGAAGCCGCAGCCGTCGTCGTCAACGCGAACCGTCAGGCCCTCCGCGTCCCCGTCGACCTGCACCGTGAGCCGGGTCGCCCGGGCGTGCTTGCGGGTGTTCACGAGCGCCTCCTGCGCGATCCGGTAGGCGATCGCGGCCGTCTCGAAGGGCAGCTCCGCGGTCAGGGTGCTCTCGAGCCTGGCCTCGACGCCCGTTTGCTGACGGATCAGCTCGAGCTGCTCGGCGAGCGCGGCGGCGAGGCCCTCGCGGCGGAGCACCGGCGGGTCGAGCTCGAAGAGCAGGCCGCGCAGGCCCGTGATCGCGGAGCGCGCGGTCCGTGTCGCCTCCGCCAGCTGGGAGACGACGTCGGGGTCCTCGGTCGCGTCGGCGAGCAGCTCGAGGCGCATCGCGAGCGCGGTCAGCACCTGGATCGAGTCGTCGTGGAGGTCCTGCGCGATCAGGCGTCGCTCCTCCTCCTGCGCATGCACGAGCCGGCTCAGCAGCCGGCTGCGCTCTGCGTCGGCCCGCTGCAGGAGCTCGAAGTTGCGCCTTCGCTCCTCGATCGCCTTCGCGTGCTCGGTGACGTCGCGGAGAATCCCCTCGTAGGCGACGAGCTCGCCCTGCTCGTCGAAGACGGGCACCGACCGCACCTCGCTCCAGATCCACTCCCCGTCCTTGCGCCGCCAGCGGGCGACGACCGACGACGGCAGCCCCGATCGCAGCGCCTCCGTGAGCTTGGCGGCGTCATCGGGGTGGACGAGCCTCCAGAACAGGTCCGCGTCGGCGTAGAAGTCCTCGGGCGGGTACCCGCCGGAGATCTCCTCCGCGACCGCGTTGACGTACTCGACCGCCGGCTCGGGCCTGAGCCGGTAGCGGAAGATGACGTCCGGGGCGTTCTCGGCAAGCCGCCGGAAGCGCTCCTCGCTCTCCCGCCGCGCCTCCTGGGCGAGCCTCAGCTCGGTGACGTCCACGACCGCCCACACCGATCCGGCCGCGAGGTTCTGCGGGTCGATGGCGGTGATCGTGATGAGCACGTCGATGACGCGCCCGTCCTTGCGCCGGAACTTGCACTCGGCCGTGCCGGTGCCGCCCCGGTCCGAGGTCGCGTAGACGGCCTTTCCGACGGCCTCGTAGTCGGCCTCGGAGAGGTAGAGCGCCCGCGTCGGCATGCCCACGAGCTCGTCCGCGGAGTAGCCGAGCATCTGGCAGAAGGCGGGGTTCACCTCCTGGATGACCCGATCGACGTTGCGGCCGATTCCGATCGGCGCCATCCGGTACAGGCTCTCGAGCTTGGCCCGGTCGGCTGCGAGCGCCGCCTCGAAGCCCTCCCGATCGGGTGTCTCGCGCATCGATCGAGGGGTCAGCATCCCCTGCGTTACGTAGGCGGTGCTCACGGTCCACTCACGGTGGATGGACCCCGGCGGTCGCTCATCCGGGAATCGTCCCCATTGCCAACCGTAAACGCCCGTACCCCGTTCGGTGTCAACAGGGCGAGCGCCGGCCAGAGCCGTACCTGGACGAGGGACGGATTCCCCTCGGTTCAGCGATAGACGCAGGTCGGCTCCGCGCGGAGGATGCACGCAACCTGCTCGGCTCGGCCCCGGGCATCACGCGATCTGCGAGGGGTCGACATCAGCATCGAGCGTTTGGCGTACGGGGGGAAGAAGGCCGGGGGTAGCGCGCTCGGCTCGCTGCCGCGAACGCGGACCTCGAGAGTCCGCCACGCCAGGCAAGGCCCCAGGCAGAGCCCCTGTCGGCTTACCGAGGAGGAATGACGATGACGACTACCCCAATCAGCCGCCGCGCGTTCCTCGGCCGAGGGATCGGCACCCTGGGGGCTGTGTACTTCCTCGACGGCGGGGGCCGCGCTCTCGCCTCGGCCCCGGCCCCTGCGACGACGCTGCCGCCGACGACCGACCCGAGGGATCTGTCCAGCTTCGGGTTCATGTTTCCTCGACTCCGGCCGTTCCGTCCCGACGCCGACCCCAACGTCACCGTCGCCAACCTGGCAGCGCTGGCGCAGTCCATGCAAGACCCGAACCTTCCCGCCCAGGACAATCTGGACAGCATGTCCGGACTCACCTACGCCGGCCAGTTCATCGACCACGACCTCACCCTCGACCTCGTCCCGCAGCCCAACACGTTCATCGATCCGACCACGATCAACAACTACGAGACGTTCCGGTTCGACCTCAGCTCGCTCTACGGCGGCGGTCCGCGGGTCAGCCCTCAACTGTACGAACCGGACCGCGTTCACTTCCTCGTTCAGGAGACCAACGTCAACGGCGTCCGGGACCTGCCCCGCAACCCGGACGGCACCGCGATCCTCGTCGAGCACCGCAACGACGAGAACGAGATCATCTCCCAGATCCACACCCTGTTCCTCAAGTTCCACAACGCCGTCGTCGACCAGCTCGGCCTCGGCTTCGAGGAGGCGCGGGCAATGGTCATCCGCTATTACCAGTGGTTCGTCCTGCACGAGTTCCTGCCCGACATCGTCGGCCAGGACGTCGTGGACGGCATGCTCAGGGGGAAGATCCGCCAGTTCTACAACCCGGGCAACCCACGCCGCTGCATGACCCCCGTCGAATGGTCGACCGCCGCCTACCGCTTCGGCCACTCGATGGTGCGCCTCGCCTACCAGGTCACGACCCAGACCGGCAAGATCCAGGTGTTCAACGCCGCGGGGAACGACCTGCACGGCGGCCGGCCCCTGCCGTTCGGCCGGCAGATCGACTTCGGCCAGTTCCTCACCCAGCTGCGCCGACCGGAGAACGACGACGCCCATTTCAACTTCCCCCGCTTCATCGATACCCTCATCTCCAAGTCGTTGTTCGCGCTGCCGATCGGCGGGCCGAGCGGGGCCGAAGCGAGCGGCAGCAACACGCTGCCGTTCCGGAATCTCGTGCGGGGCTTCTTCTACGGCACACCCTCCGGTCAGGACGTGGCCGCCGCGATGCGGGTCCCGGTCATCGCGCCGACCGATGCCATCGATCCGGCCGTCGTGCCCGGATTCCAGACCGCCACTCCGCTCTGGTACTACATCCTGAAGGAGTCGGAGCTGCAGGGCGGCAAGAAGCTCGGCACCGTCGGTGGGCGGATCGTGGCCGACGTGTTCCTGGGCTTGTTGAGGGCGGACGGGGACGGTCTGCTCCACCCCGACTTCCGCAGGTTCAAGCCAATGCCGCCGATCGCCTCCGCACCCGGCCAGTTCTCCCTGGCCGACGCCGCAGTCTTCGCCGGGGTCGCAGTCCGGCCGTGACGGAGATCGGGGAGAGCCCCGAGCGGTAGACCTCGTCAGGAGGGCTCGATGCGCCGGACCGTGCCGACCCGGTCGACCGCGCGGTCGAACGAGGCGATGGCCTCGACGCCGCTCGCCTCTGCGCTTGCGACGAGGTAGGCCTCGGCGAAGTCGAGGCGGTTGAGCTCGTAGACCTCGAGCGCGCGCAGGAGTAGCGGCGCATCGACGACGACGATCGCCGGGAACGCGATGATCGCGCGAACGAGCTCGGCGACGCGCTCGCGCTCGACTTCGTAGAAAGACTCGAGGACGTAGACGACCTCGGTGACGATCAGGTCGGGCATGAGCAACTCTTCCGCTCGCTCGAGAAAGGCGGTTGCTCGACGAGCCTGGGTCGGCGGATCGCCGGTCAGGTGCCGGATCAGGACGTTCGTGTCGAGGAAGGCGCTCAAGCGCGCGTCTTCGCTCGCGCCTCCCGCGTGCGGCGCCTGACCTCCGGCCACGGCGTGCCGCGCTTCTGCGCCGGCACGGGAACGGTGCCGGCGAGGCCGAGCAGGCTCGGCGTACGGGCCAACAGCGCACGTCGACCCTCGACGCGGAAGACGACCTGATCGCCCTCGACGAGGCCGAGTGCGTCGCGAACCGCTTTCGGCACCGTCAGCTGGCCCTTCGATGACAACTGCGCGGACACGTCCATTTCGGCCTCCTTACATCAGGGTACAAGTAAGGATAGCGGACGGGCCCGAGGTTTGTCTTGACCCAAGTTCAGTGGGCCGTGCAGGGATCGAACCTGCGACCTTGGGATTAAGAGTCCCCTGCTCTACCAGCTGAGCTAACGGCCCCGAGCGGCGGCCATTGTAGCCCCGTTGTGCATAGGCTGATCCGCCGTGAAGGTTCTCTCGGTCGTCGGCAACCGGCCGCAGTTCATCAAATCCGGACCTGTCTCGGTGGCGCTGCGCGAGGCCGGCGTCGAGGAGGTCGTGCTGCACACCGGACAGCACTGGGACCGGGAGCTGTCCGAGGTCTTCTTCGAGGAGCTGGGGCTGGCCGAGCCGGCCTACCGGCTCGACCTGCACACCGCCGACCCGGGGGCGATGCGGCCCGGGATCGCCGCGGCGCTCGAGCATGAGCGGCCCGACTGGGCGCTCGTCTACGGCGACACGAACTCGACGCTCGCCGGGGCCGAGGCTGCCGTCGGCACCGGCGTGCCGGTCGCGCACGTCGAGGCGGGGCTCCGCAGCGGCGACCTGACGATGCCGGAGGAGCGCAACCGGATCGAGGTCGACCGGATCGCGGCGCTCCTGCTCTGCCCCGACGAGCGTTCGCGCGGGACGCTGCTCGCCGAGGGCGTCGCGGGGCGGACCGAGGTCGTCGGCGACGTGATGGCGGATGCCTGCTTCCGGCTCGGGCCGATCGCGCGCGGGCGCTCCCACGCGCTGAGCCGCTTCGGCGTGGAGCCGGGCGCGTACGTTCTCGCCACGATCCATCGGGAAGCGAACGTGCAGCCGGAGCGCTTGCGCCGGCTCCTCGACGGGCTCTCCCGTATCGAGGAACCGGTCGTCTTCCCGCTCCATCCGCGGACGCGGGCCGTGGCCACGGCGAATGGGCTCGCTTTCGGCGAGCGCGTGCGCACGTCCGAGCCGCTCGGCTACCTGGACCTGTCGGCCCTCGCCTCGCAGGCGCGCGTGATCGTCACCGACTCGGGCGGGCTCCAGAAGGAGGCGTACTGGTTCGGCGTTCCCTGCGTCACCGCGCGGCCCTCGACCGAGTGGAAGGACACCGTCGAGCTCGGGGCCAACGTCCTCGTCGACGACGACCCCGTGCGGCTCGCCGCCGCGGTCGCCGCGGCGAGCATGCCGGAGCACCGACCTCCCCTGTACGGGGACGGGAACGCTTCGCCGAAGATCGCCGTCGCGCTCCGCGCTAGCCTTGCCCAGGCGTGAAACCCGAGATCGCCATCGTCGGCGCCGGTTATGTCGGCGTCCCGCTCGCCCAGGTCTTCGCGGAGGCCGGCAAGCGCGTCGTGCTGGTCGACATCCAGCAGTCGCGCGTCGACATGCTCAACCGCGGCGAGAGCTACATCGAGGACGTTCCGAGCGAGGCCCTCGCGAAGCTCGTCGCGGACGGCCTCTCCGCGACGACCGACTACGACATCCTCCGTGATGTCGACGCGATCCTGATCGCGCTCCCGACCCCGCTGTCGCCCCAGCGGGAGCCGGATCTCTCCATTGTGCTGGGCGCGGTCCGCCAGATCGCGCAGCGCCTGCGGAAGGGCCACCTCGTCGTGCTCGAGTCGACCACCTACCCCGGAACGACGCGTGAGGAGGTGCTGCCGATCCTCGAGCACACCGGGTTGAAGGTCGGCGAGGACTTCCATCTCGCCTTCTCACCCGAGCGGGTCGACCCCGGCCGCGTCGACTGGACGACCAGGAACGTCCCGAAGGTCGTCGGCGGGGTCACCGCTGCCTGTACCGAACGTGCCGCCGATCTCTACGGCAGCGCGGTCGAGACGATCCACCGCGTCTCGACGCCCGAGGCGGCCGAGCTGACGAAGCTGCTCGAGAACATCTTCCGCTCGGTCAACATCGCGCTCGTCAACGAGCTCGCCATGCTCTGCGACCGGATGTCGATCGACGTCTGGGAGGTGGTCGACGCGGCGGCGACGAAGCCGTTCGGCTTCATGCGCTTCAGCCCGGGCCCCGGCCTCGGCGGCCACTGCATCCCGATCGACCCCTTCTACCTCACGTGGAAGGCGCGCGAGTTCGGCTTCTACACCGAGTTCATCGAGCTCGCCGGGAAGGTGAACGAGGAGATGCCGTACTTCTGCCGCTCGCTCGTCTCGCAGGCGCTGAACCACGCGAAGCAGAAGTCGCTCAAGGGGTCGAGGGTGCTGATCCTCGGCGTCGCGTACAAGCCGGACATCGGCGACATGCGCGAGTCGCCCGCGCTGAAGCTCATCTCGCTGCTCCAGAACGCCGGCGCAGCGGTCGCCTACCACGACCCGCACGTGCCCCGGTTCGCCGAGCACGGCCTCGAGATGGAGTCCGTTCCGCTCGACCCCGCCGCCTACGACGTGGTCGTGATCGTCACCGACCATCATTCGATCGACTACGACCGCCTCGTCGACGACGCGAGCCTCGTCGTCGACCTGCGCAACGCGACCGGGCGGAACGGCGACCACCACTCCGCCAAGGTCTTCAAATTGTGATCGGCGTCGCGGGCCTCGGCTACTGGGGCCCGAACCTGGCCCGGAACTTCGACGAGCTCGGCGTGCTCGCGGCGCTGTGCGAGCTGGACCCCGCGCTGCGCGATCGCTACGCCGCGCGCTATCCCCAGGCCCGGATGGTCGAGGATTTCGACGAGCTCCTGGCCGACGACGGAGTCGAGGCGGTGGTGATCGCGACGCCTGTGCCGACGCATTACGCCCTCGCCCGCAGCGCGCTCGCCGCCGGGAAGCACGTGCTCGTCGAGAAGCCGCCGGCGATGCGTCCGGCCGAGATCGACGAGCTCGTCGCAACCGCAGCCGAACGGGACCTCGTGCTGATGCCGGGTCACCTGCTCCTCTACCACCCGGGCGTGCGCAAGCTGAAGGCGCTGATCGACTCCGGCGACCTCGGCGAGGTGCTCTGCGTCTACGGCAACCGTCAGAACCTCGGCATCGTGCGGACGAACGAGAACGCGCTGTGGTCGCTCGGCGTGCACGACCTCTCGGTGATCCTCTACCTGCTCGACGAGGAGCCGCACGAGTGCGTCGCGCACGGGCGCGACTTCCTCACCGAGGGCGTCGAGGACGTCGTCTTCTGCTATCTGCGCTTCCCGAGCGGGAGGATCGCGCACATGCACCTGTCGTGGCTCGACCCCCACAAGATGCGGAAGATCACCGTCGTCGGCCGCGAGAAGATGGTCGTCTTCGACGACATGGAGCTCGAGCGCAAGGTGACGGTCTACGAGAAGGCGCCGTGGAAGCGCACCGACAGCTACGGCGAGTGGCAGACGCGCTCGGGCGACATCTCGATCCCCAAGATCCCGACCGACGAGCCGCTCAAGCTCGAGTGCCAGGAGTTCCTGCGCCTCGTCGCCGGGGAGGGCGACCGTGCCAAGGTGGCGGAGGACGGCGCACGGGTCGTGCGTGCGCTCGACCGCCTGACGGAGTCGCTGCGTGAGCGCTGAGATCCACCCGAGCGCCGTCGTCCACCCGGGAACGGTGCTCGGCGAGGGCGTGAGAATCCTCGAGGGCGCGGTCGTCGGCAAGCAGCCGTCGCTGTCGCCCCGCTCCACTGCGAAGCGGGAGCCGCTGCCGCCGGCGGTGATCGGCGACGGCACCATCGTCTCCACCGGCGCGATCGTCTTCGCCGGCTCGACGATCGGCGCGCGCGTGATCCTCGGCGACCAGTCGTGCGTGCGCGAGCGCGTGCAGGTCGGCGACGACGTCGTGCTCGGCCGTGGCTCGCTGATCGAGAACGACACCACCGTCGGCGCTCGCACGAAGATCCAGGCGGACGCCTACATCACGGCCTACTCGACGCTCGAGGACGACGTGTTCATCGCGCCCTGCGTCGTCACGACGAACGACAACTTCATGGGCCGCACCGAACGCCGCCACGACCTGATCGAGGGCCCGACGATCCGGCGCGGGGCGCGCGTCGGCGGCGGCGCGATCCTCTGTCCCGGGATCGAGATCGGCGAGGACGCGTTCGTCGGCGCGGGCGCCGTCGTGACGAAGGACGTCGAGGCGCGGATGCTCGTCCTCGGCAATCCCGCGCGGCCCGTGCGGCCCGTCGCCGACGACGAGCTGCTCGAGAACCAGTAGCGCTACCCCGTCTTCGTCAGCGTGAGCGAGTACGAGCCGGAGCCGGGCGCCGTCACCACTGCCTCGACGTAATACCAGCCGCGGCCCGGTGCGGTGAACGTGAGCCGCTGCGTCCCGCTCGACGCAACCGACTGCGCCGCGCGCTGCGTCGAGGCCTGCTGATTCGCGACGCTCGCCGTGTCGGGCCGCCAGAGGACGAGTTTCACCTTTGCGCCCTGCCAGCCGCCGGTGAGCCTGGCGGTCAGCTTCTCGTGGCCGGTGAGCGACACCCGATACACGTCCACCGGGTCGTCGTAGTAGTCGAGCGTCGCGTCGACGTTTCTCTGCTTGCCCCAGATCGTCCATGCCTGGGCGCCCGCATCGTCGTTCGTCTCGTACATGTCGGTCGCCGGCAGCGGCCCCGCCGTGACCGCCGCGACCGCCCTCGCGACGTCGAGCCGGCCCCAGCCCGTGTAGGGGTCGCGTCCCACCGCGCACTTCCCGCAGCCGGTCGACGCGTTCACGTCGTCGGCGGTGTGCTCGAGGATCGCGGCGACCTGGCTGTTCTTCAGGTTGGGGTCGACCGCGAGGAGCATCGCGGCCGCCGCGGACACCTGCGGTGTCGAGAACGATGTCCCCTCCGCGTTCGCGTAGTCGTCCGGGGCGCAGTCCGAATAGCCCTGGTCCATGCACGTCGGGCGCAGCGCGGTCATGGCCGTCGGGAAGGTCGAGAAGACGCCGACCCCCGGCGCGGCGACGTCGTTGAAGACCGCGTCGCGGTCGGAGAAGTCGGCCACGTTGCCGCTGCGGGTGAGCGCGCTGACACCGATCACGTGCGGGAGCGCGGCCGGATAGCTCGCGTACGGCCAGGGCTCCGCATACGCCTCGTCGGCATTGCCGACCGCTGCCACGAGCACGGCGCCTCTCGCGTACGCGTAGGCGATCGCGCTCGCCTCGACCGGCGAGTACGTGTCGCGGTTCCGGTGCACCGGGTCGCGGACGCCGCCGAGGCTGAGGTTGATCACCTGTGCACCGTTGTCGACCGCCCAGCGGATCGCCTCCGCCTCTGCATTGAGCGGGATTCTCCCGTCCGTGGTCACGACCTTCGCGATCAGCAGCTGCACGCTGTAGGCCATGCCAACGATCCCCTGCGTGTCGAGGTTCGCGGCGATCTCGCCGGCCACGAAGGTGCCGTGCCCTTCCGTGTCGACGAGCGGACTGCCGCCGACGAAGCTCTGAGCAGCGGCGATCCGGCCTGCGAAGTCCGGCAGCGTTGCGTCGATACCGGAGTCGACGACCGCGACCTTCACGGGCGCGAGCGTGGCCGGCGGTGTCGGCCAGGCGTCGAAGGCGTGATCCTCGCCGAGGTACCACTGCTTCGACGCCAGCGGATCGCCGGGCGCGAAGGCCGCGGCCGGCGCCGCGGCGATCAGGGCGGCGACGGCGAGCATCGGCAGCAGGCGGCGCATCAACCGGTGGCCGTCCACGGGGGAGTCACACCCGGTGAGTAGCCGTGACCCGGTGCGACGACGACCCGATACGTGCTGCCCGGGGCGAGCTGCACCGGGACGGAGAAGCTTCCGTCCGAGGCGGCCGTTCCCGTTGCGATCGTCGTCCATGTCAGATCGAGGCTCTGCTGCTGCACCTGCACGGGCGCTCCCGCCAGGATGGGCAGCTCGGTTCCCGCCACGGTACCGGGCGTGGCCGCCGTCGCGAGCGTGACGGCCGGCGTGACCTTGACGCGAACGAACGCGGCGGCGGCGGCGGGCGTCGCGAGCCGGTAGTCGGTCGTGATCGTCGGCTGCTCGGTCAGCTGCACGGTTCCGTCTGCCGCCGGGACGATCGGCCCGATCGATTGCCAGGAGCCGGCGGAGGTGCGCTG
>Ga0335070_10005849_pt1 | contig 14503 bp, 12 predicted proteins | sample Lox_Sample_13_FD_206722 | JGI IMG/M metagenome (GOLD analysis project Ga0335070, IMG submission 206722) | Soil microbial communities from Loxahatchee National Wildlife Refuge, Florida, United States - Lox_Sample_1.3 | ecosystem: Environmental > Terrestrial > Soil > Wetlands | place: USA... | reverse complement strand
TCCGGTTTGTCGATGAATGCGATTGCGGGAACTACCTGGTCCAAGCTCTGCAATGGCAGTGGCTCCCGAAAATCTGATCTGCGACTGACGGTGCGCGGACGAGGGCGTCCGCGCTACAAAAACCTCTCTTTCTGCCTGGTGCGGCTCGGCTTCCACCGTCATCCAATATTTCAGAGCAGCGTGGTAGCCTATTAAGGGTATTTGTGCGCCCGGTCCGCTGAAACACGCCAGCGAAGGAATAAAGCATTGATTAACATTCTGTTAGGCAAGGTTTTCGGTACCAAAAACGAGCGCGAACTGAAGCGCGTGATGCCCGTGGTGGCACAGATCGGGGCTCTTGAGCCCGAGATGCAGAAGCTCACCGACGCCGAACTGCGCGCCAAAACGGACGAGTTCCGCGCCCGCATCAAGGAGCGTACCGAGGCCATCGAGGACGAAGACGAGAAGCGCCAGGCGGAAAATGAGGTGCTCCAGGAAATCCTTCCGGAAGCTTTTGCGGTGGTTCGGGAGGCCGGGCGTCGCGTGCTCAACATGCGTCACTTCGACGTACAGTTGATCGGCGGCATGGTGCTGCACTCCGGCAAAATCGCCGAAATGAAGACCGGTGAAGGTAAAACGCTTGTCGCCACCCTGCCGGTTTACCTAAACGCCCTTCCCGGACGCGGCGTCCACGTCGTTACGGTCAACGACTACCTCGCCAAGCGCGACTCGGAGTGGATGGGCAAGATCTATACCTTCCTTGGGCTGACGGTCGGCGTGATCGTACATGACCTGGACGATGAAGAGCGCCGCGCGGCTTACGGTTCCGATGTCACCTACGGGACAAACAACGAGTTTGGATTCGACTACCTGCGCGACAACATGAAGTTCGATCTGCGCGACTGCGTTCAGCGCGGTCACAACTTCGGCATCGTCGATGAAGTGGACTCGATCCTGATCGACGAAGCGCGTACCCCGCTTATCATCAGCGGTGCGAGCGAGGAATCGACCGACAAGTACGCCAAGGTGAACAAGATCATTCCGAGGCTCGAGAAGGGTGAGGAGATCGAGGTTCCCCAGGGCGAGCCGAAGCAGTACACGAACGATTTCGTCATCGACGAGAAGCATAAGACCATAACGGTCACCGACGTAGGGTGGGAAAAGGTGGAGCAGTTGCTCGGCATCGGCAACATTGCCGATCCGGAGAACTGGGACTTGAAGCATCACGTGGAGACCGCCGTCAAGGCGCATCACCTCTACCGCAAGGATGTGGAGTACGTGGTAAAGGACGGCGAAGTCATCATCGTCGATGAGTTCACTGGGCGCCTCATGCCGGGCCGCCGCTGGAGCGATGGCCTGCACCAGGCCGTCGAGGCCAAAGAGAACGTCAAGATCGAACGCGAGAACCAGACGCTGGCGACGGTGACGTTCCAGAACTACTTCCGTATGTATAAAAAACTGGCCGGTATGACCGGTACAGCGGACACCGAAGCGCCGGAATTCGACAAGATCTACAAGCTCGAAGTCACGGTTATTCCGACCAACCGCGAGTTGCTGCGCATCGAAAACCCGGACGTCGTCTATCGCACCGAAAAGGAGAAGTATTTCGCGGTTGCGGACGACATCAAGAAGGTCAGCGAGTTGGGGCGGCCCATCCTTGTGGGCACCACTTCGATTGAGAAGTCAGAACGGCTCTCCGATCTGTTGAAGCGCAAAGGTGTCGCGCACGTCGTGCTGAATGCCAAGTATCACGAGAAGGAAGCCGAGATCGTTGCACAAGCCGGACGCTTGGGCAAAGTTACCATCGCGACCAACATGGCCGGTCGTGGAACCGACATTCTGCTCGGCGGCAATCCCGAATTCATGGCTAAGCAGGAGCTGGTGAAGAAGGGCATCGCCACCGCCCTGCAACAGGCCGGCGGCGAGATCGAAGCTCGGGATACGGAAGGAACGACCGTCTGGTACTACCAGGGAACCGAGTTCCGGTGCCCGGTGGACGCCTGGGAAGAAGCGTTCAAACGCTACAAGAAAGACACGGACACCGAGCACGAGCAGGTCGTCGCGGCGGGCGGATTGCACATCCTCGGCACTGAACGCCACGAGGCGAGGCGCATCGACAACCAGCTTCGCGGACGCGCCGGCCGCCAGGGCGATCCCGGTTCGTCGCGTTTCTATCTTTCGCTCGAAGACGACCTGATGCGCATCTTCGCCAAAGAATGGGTGGGCACCCTGCTGCAGCGGCTCGGCATGGAAGAGGGCGTACCGATCGAATCGCGAATGATCTCCAAGCGCATCGAGAAGGCGCAGCAGACGGTCGAAGCCCAGAATTTCGAGGCCCGCAAGCACCTGCTCGAATACGACGACGTGATGAACAAGCAGCGCGAGGCCGTGTATGGCCTGCGCCGCCAGTTGCTCGAGGGCATCGACCAGAAAGATCTGATCCTCGAAGACTACGTCGCCGACATCCTTGCCGGGCAGATGGACAAGTTCGCGGCGAAAGACGTTCACCCGGAAGATTGGGACACAAAAGGTCTGAAAGACGCGATCTTCACGCGTTTTGGCGTGGATATCCTGGCGGAAGGCGTAGATCCGTCAAAGCTCAATCGGCAGGAGCTTGGCGATGCGATCTTCGAAAAACTCAAGGCCCGCTACGACGCAAAAGAGAAGCTGATCGGCGCCGACGCGATGCGTTATCACGAGCGCATGATCATGCTCAGCGTGCTCGACCAGCAGTGGAAAGAGCACCTGCTTAACATGGATCACCTGCGCGAGGGCATCGGCCTGCGCGGCTACGGGCAGCACGATCCGCTGGTGGAGTACAAACGCGAATCGTTCGACATGTTCGAGCAGATGATGGAACACTTCCAGGAGGAGACGGTCCGGTACCTGTACCTGATGCAGGTGATCGGGGCGGATCAGGCGGCGCAGATGCAGCAACGCACGCCGCAGCACGTCGAGTTCAGCGGCGACGGCGGCGGCAACGGACAACAACCCGGACTCGGGCAACGTCCGCGGCATTCGCAAACCAGTGTTGACGATTTGGAAGAGGAGTTCTTGCGCAAGAAGAAGCGCGAACTGCAGCAGGCCCGCATGGCCGGATCGGGCGAGGGCGGAACCGGAACCGTGCAGCAAGTGGTACGCGCATCTGCGAAAGTCGGGCGTAACGATCCTTGCCCGTGCGGCTCTGGCAAGAAGTACAAGAAGTGCTGCGGAGTGAATGCGTAGTGGACGGTGGACAGTGGACGGTGAACAGTGGACAGTTAAGGACCCCGGCGAGAGCCGGGGTTTTTGTTTGTTTCCGAAAACCTTAGGGACATCTCGCGGCAAAAGATGCCACTCCACATGACTGAGGGGCAATCGGGCAGAGCCTCGTAAGCCTTCGTAAGTAGAAGACAACTATCAACCCACGATAAGCCCGGTTTATGCCGGCCTTACTTATTTTTATGAAACGTGGCTGCAGGAGTGGGGTTCTAATTTGCAGAGGTGAGGAGCGCGCCACGAGGCACTTGACATAATATCGCTTCACGATATTACGTGAAACCACTGGGCCTCGAAGCCAATCCAACTAATTATGGTAGCTAATCGATTAGTGCGTCTTATCGAATCGCATTCCGAAGAACTCGCCGACGGTTTGATCAAAAAACAATTGTCGTCAGAGAGAACGACGGCGTACCGCAACATCCCTATTTCTGAGCTGAAGGCCGCAGTGCTCGAGGTTTACAACAACCTCGGCGACTGGCTGATGACGAAAACCGAGAGTGACATCGAGGTTCGTTATCGCGAACTGGGTGCGCGCCGCCAGTCGCAAGGCGTGCCGCTGAGCCAGTTCATGTCGTCGATGCTGCTCACCAAAGAGCATCTGTGGGCGTTTTTGCGGCGGGAGTCCGTATCCGATGGTGCGCTGCAGCTCTACGGCGAACTGGAATTCCTGCAGACGCTGACGAATTTCTACGACCGAGCGATCTACTACGCGAGTTTGGGATACGAGGCGAAGAGTAAAGCCGCGCGGGTCGCCTAGAAGTTCGAATACGATGGCTGAAGTACGAGGTGAAGAACTGCTTCCGGTAGTTCTTATTTCATCCTTCGAACGTCGTGATTCGTAATTGAGCTATCCCATCCACTCCACGTTTGCTTTGGGCTTGATGATTCCGGCCTTGTGCCCCATATCGAGCAGACGCGACACGGCTTCGCGTCCGTCGCTTCCATAATCGACGGTCCTCTCGTTCACGTACATCCCGACAAACTTATCGGCGGATGGCGTGTCGAGGTCCCGAGCGAACTGCATCGCGTACTCGAGTGCTTCTTCGCGATGCTCAAGGGCATATTCGATGCTGCGCTTGAGCGCCTTGGAAACTTCGCGGATCAAGTCCGGCCCCAGTTCACGACGGATGGCGTTTCCGCCAAGAGGAAGCGGCAGTCCGGTGACGTCGCGCCACCATTTGCCGAGATCGACGATGCGATGCAGCCCGGCTTTAGGGTAGGTCAGCTGGCCCTCGTGGATGATGAGTCCCGCTTCGTACTTACCGGCGAGAATCTGCGGAATGATCTGATCGAAGGGCACGACTTCCGTCTTGATCCCGGGTGCGAACAAATTCAGCGCGAGATAGGCGGTGGTGAGGGTTCCCGGAACCGCAATCTTCATCTGCTTTAGCTCGGCAATCGAAAGCGCGCGCAGGGAGACGATCATCGGACCATAGCCGTCTCCAACGCTGCCACCGCAGGTCATCAGTCCGTACTTGTCCTGCACATACGGGTACGCGTGGAAAGAAATCGCGGTAACGTCGTAAACGCCGTCCATCGCCTTGCGGTTGAGGGTTTCGATATCGCAGAGGGTGTGCGAGAACTTCAGGCCGGGTACGCGCACCTTGTTGGTGGCCAGGCCATAAAACATAAATGCGTCGTCGGAATCCGGGCTGTGAGCGACGGTTATTTCCTTCGTCTTCGTGGAAACGCTGCTGGTTGGCATAACTGGTACTCGCTTGCTTTAGAAACTCGTGAAAATAAAACTTAGGCCAGCAGATTCGACCACTTGCTGGAACCACGCAGGCGCACGGCCATCGCCACCGCCGCGATAACTTTAATCACTTCACCAAACCCAAACGGGTACAGGCCCCAGTTGGCAGCCACGTGCAGCGGCACGTGCATGAGCGCCATGAGGTAACCAACTCCGCCGATGAAGAGTACTATCTCGCCAACAATGGCAGCGATCGATAACCAGGTGAGAGACTGCTTCCCACGATCGACGATCCAGCCGGCAGCGAATGCGGCCAACGGATACGACATCAGGTAGCCACCAGTGGGGCCGACAATCTGCGCAATGCCACCAGGACCGGCAGGGCTGAATACCGGCATCCCCATCGCGCCTTGAGCAAGATAAAGGCACATCGCCGCAGCGGCGCGGCGGGCTCCCATGCTCAACGCGATCAGCAGCACGCCGAAATTGGCGAGCGTCAGTGGAACCGGACTAAAGGGCATTGGTACCGAAAAACGCCCAAGGATGTCCATCAGCAGGCTGGCCGCGACAATGAGGGCCAGGTTCCGTGAAAGCGATTGGCTGCGAGGTTCAACTGCCTGCACCGCTAAATTAGCCATCTACGTGTCCTATTGTGGTATCTGGTGCTCTACTTCGGGGGCCTCTGCCGATGTTGCCAGTGGGGCCGCTTTGTTATTCATTTGCCGACGGATACGAAGGTACCCAGCAACGGCGGCACCCAGGATCGATGCCACGCAGAGCATCAGCACTACGTACAAAATCTTGATCAACACAGAATTACAGGATAACAAAAAACGGGTTGATTCTGACGCAGAACGAAGTCAGAGTCTTTCCCTCGAACGGCCTAGCCCGGTAAATTAGCTGCCCATGACTTGGAAGGGACGTCCCATTGCGGTGATTGTGGTGGCCTGCCTGTACTTGCTGGTGGGGGTGGCTGGGCTGATTGGCCATTTCCCCGAGTTATTGGCGCGGCATCCTGATGCCATCAGCATCGAAGCAACCGAGCTTTTGGCTCTGCTGGCCGGTATCTTCCTGCTGCGTGGAGCAAACTGGGCGCGCTGGCTGGCGCTGGCATGGATGGCGTTTCACGTGGTGATCAGCTTTTCCCATCCCATTCGCGAACTCGCGATCCACGCGCTCCTTCTTGTGGTGATTGCGTGGGCATTGCTGCGTCCGGCGTCGGCGCAGTATTTCACCGATCCACAAAGACCCGTGGTGTGAAGAAGATGACCTCGCCTGCCGGAGTCGATAGGCGAGGTCACCTGGTTTAGGCAACGCGTTCCAGCTCTGGTCTGTGTTTTCCGCGGGCGAGGAAATAGATACCGAAGGCCGCCGGCGCGATCATGCCGATCGCTTTCAGAGCTTTACCTGCTCCCGATCCGGTTCTACCATTCTTCCAGTCTGCACGAATTGCGCCTACATCGTCGGACGGTTCGTAAATGTTGCCGGCCTTTGATGCTTCGCGCCGGCTGCGATCCATGTGTCCGCGCTTGGCCATCCACGCCATCTGCTTCTCAGTAGCTCGGCGCGAGATCCTCTGTTCGGCGGCAAGGAATTTGCCAGCCTTCCCGACGTGCACTTCGTCTTTGGGATCTTCCGCAAGGTCGAAGATGACTTCGGCGGTGTGCTCCGGCGTTTCGATCGGCTGCGAAGGCTTTACCTTGAAGCCGCTGCGGTTGGCTTCGTTGTCGAAGAAGGGTGTGTCTACCGATTCCGGGAACACGGTGCAAACGTGGATGTCATCCATATCGTCGAGCCACAGCTCCTGCCGAATCGCCGCACTCAATGCCCGTACCGCGTGTTTCGAGGCCGAATAGGAACTCATGTAGGGCTGCGCAATCTTGCCCGCGACCGAGGAAACGTTGATCAGAACGCCGTGGCCTTGCTCCCGAAACTGGTTCATCGCAGCGTGCGAGCCATTGATGACGCCGAGCAGATTGGTTCCGATCACCTGGTCGTGATCTTCCACTGGCACTTCATGGAACTTTCCGACCACGCCGATTCCAGCATCGTTCACCCAAACGTCGATTCGGCCAAATTCCTTGAGAGCGGCAGCCCTCAGCTTCTCGATCTGCTTGGGATCGCTTACGTCGGTTGCGACGGCGATGGCTTCGCCGCGACGTTCCCTAATATCCTCGACCAGATCTTCGAGCAAATTTTTGCGGCGCGCCGCCAGTACCAACTTGTCGCGATTTTTCGCAAAGCGGAGGGCGCTGGCTTTACCGATTCCGCTGGACGCACCCGTGATGACCACTACACGCTGACCTCGCTGTTTCATGCCTCTACTCCGTTTATGGATTTTCCTAATCAAGATGTGGGCCAGACGGCTCGGAGATGGCTGTGGAAGGGCGTTGCTGTGGCAATCTCAAAGAAAAAAGCCCGCTCGTCGCACCTGAGCGGGCTTTGTTGAACAAGTTGCTGTTATTTCTTCGTGGATTGCGACTGGACGGCCTGGATGATCTCATCCACGTTGTTTTTGTCCACCAGGGTGGCTCCGGTATCAACGTAGGCCGGCAGAGGCGAATTCGGACTCTTGGTGGAAGCCATTTTCTCGATATCTGCCTGGCTGTGATGGTAGTCGTCCACCATCTTTACCCCGACATATCCCATAGTGTAGGGCTTTTGCGCCACGGTCGCGGCGATCACGCCTTTCTTAATCCAGTCCAGAGTCTTGTCGTCGGTGTCCATCGCGACGATGACTTTCTTCCCGGAGAGGTGGTTGTTATCCAGAACCGTCGCGACCTCCTTGCCAGCCTGCGCCTCCAGGCAAACGAATCCATCGACATCGGCTTTCTTGTCGATCATGGTTTGTGTCTGGTCGAAGGCGATACGGGGATCGCCCTTGATGTCGATCACCTGAGCGATCTTGATGCCCGGATATTTCTCAAAGACATCACGGTATCCATGCATGCGTTCTTCGGTGTTGACCTGACTTCCCAGCGTGTACACCACCACGTTACCTTTGCCGTTCAGTTGCTTCGCCATTACCTGCCCACCAAGTTGTCCAGCCCGGTAGTTGTAGGTTCCGATGAAGAAGAGCCGGGTGGAATTCGGTGAGTCGGTATCGATGGTGATCACCGGAATCCCGGCAGCGATGGCCGCATCGATTTCCGGCTTTAGAATTTCCGGATCTGCGGGTGAAACCAGAATGCCGGCGGGTTTCGGATTTTTCGCCAGCAGCGCGTGAAACTCATCGCGCTCATTGGCTGCGTCGTAAGTGTCGGGGCCGACCACTTCCGCGCGCACGTTCATCTGCTTCGCGCCTTCGAAAAACCCGGATGCGGCGTTCTGCCAGTAAGGAATGCTCTTGTTTGCAGTTACCAGATAATAGTGTTCGTCGTCACTGTGACGGCGGCTGCATGCCAAAAGGCATGCGATGCAGAAAATGAGCAGCAAAGAAACCGTACTCTTAACGAGGGCCATACCGACCTCCAGGATGTATGAATGCAGCGTTAAAGCGCAGCGGCTGAATTGTAGAGCGATGGGTAACAGCAACACAAATTTTTTGCGTGATTACACGCCGACGGGGAAAGGCTTGGAGTGGGTCTCTCCCGTTTCGGAACGCAAGTGGAAGCGCTCGAAACGTCCCTGCAGCAGCGACAACAGGCCCGTATACCAGTAACCGATCACAAACAGGAACAGGAACGGCACCGTGAAATAGTTTTCGTTGCTGATCGCGTACCAGACAGTGAGTGCGAAGTACGATCCAATGAGAAGCTCGAGATACGGAACCAGGCCCAGCCGCTTGCGGTACTTCTTGGCGGCCACTGCCTTGTCACTCTTCGAAACGACGCGATACTTCGGAGTGCGGGCAAACGTCGTCTGCTTGCGGAACAAGGCTTCCAGAACGGCCTTGGAATTGGTCAGCGTCAGCCCGATGCCGAGCGACATCAGGAACGGCAGATAGAGAAACGTCCGCAGCCAGGTCTTGGGATAAAGCTCTTTTTGTGACACCAGGTAGAAGCTTGACACCGAGAACGTGGACGCCATGAAGAGCGGCACATCGATGTAGAGCATCTGGAACCATCCCTGGTAGAAGCGAATGATCATCGCCGGCAGCAGCAGCGTGGAGAGCACGATCATCAAAGGGTAGCTGATGTTCGCCGTCAGGTGATACCAGGCTTCGAGTTTCTCGCGCCGGTCGATGTTCTTGTCTTTGAGAACGAACGGCAGATCTTTCAACGCACACTGGATCAGACCCTTCGCCCAGCGCGCCTGCTGCGTCTTAAAGGCCGTCATTTCGATGGGCAATTCGGCTGGACACTCGACATCCTGCAAATAAACGAAGCGGTAGCCCTTCAGCTGGGCGCGATACGAGAGGTCGGTGTCTTCGGTGAGCGTGTCGTGCTGCCAGCCACCGGCGTCAACGATCGCCTGTCGCCGCCACATTCCGGCTGTGCCATTGAAGTTAAAGAACACGCCTTTGCGCGACCGCCCGCCATGCTCCAGCACAAAATGCCCGTCGAGCAGGATGCCTTCCACTTCGGTCAGGAACGAATAATGGCGGTTCAGGTGGGTCCAGCGGGTTTGCACCATACCAATCTGGGGATTGGTAAAGTGATGGACCACCTTCATCAACCAGTCTTCCGGCGGGGTGAAGTCGGCGTCGAAGATGGCGATGAACTCGCCTTTCGAGTGAGCCATGCCATTCTGCAGCGCTCCGGCCTTGAATCCCTGGCGATTCGTGCGATGAATGAACGAGACCGGGTATCCTAGCGCCGCGTACCGCTCCACTACTGCGCGCGCCACTTCCGTGGTTTCGTCGGTGGAATCATCAAGCACCTGGATTTCCAGCTTCTCGCGCGGATACCGGATCCGGCAGACGGCTTCCACCAGGCGGTCGATCACGAATTGCTCGTTGAAGATCGGTAGCTGAATGGTGACTGTCGGCAGGTCTTCGAAGTGCCGGTCCGGTTCCTTCGTCGCCTTCTTCGCATTGCGGTAATACATCCAGACGAGCTGGTAGCGGTGCAGCCCGTAAAACGCCAGCGCGATCAGCACAATGAAATAGGGCACCAGCAGCATCATGTCGAAGGCGTTCGGCGTGTACAGGCCCTTGAATGTCGTGTCGAGCACGTGCGTTTTCACCCAGTGGCCGAGGCCGCGCTGCTGGGCAAACACCAGGAATGCGAGAAGCGAAGTCAGACGATGCCCCTACCGGCTGGGATTAGCGCTGCAGGTACAAAGCAGCATTGTACTAGACTTGTGGATCTTCGCTTTCGAATCGGCATCGGCGTGCCCAGTTTGGGCATTCTCCAAAAGTTGACTATGCTAGCTCCGAATGAGCAGTGCACTCCAGGTCTCCGCAGGGTCACACGACAAAACCCCTAGTCGAAACCGATTCATCGAGTTTATCTCTCTCGTGTTGATTTTCACCGGCGCGTTCACCTTTCGCGCCTGGCCGCTCACCAACATCCATTATTGGGACGAAGCGGTTTATCTTCAGGATGCCGAAGTCATCTGCTGCGGCAAAACGAACTACTCCGACCTCGATAGCCGTCCACCCCTCATCTCGCTCATGTTCACGGCGGTTTTTCTCGTATGGCATCACGTGTACGCGGCCCAGATCCTTACCGCTCTGGTGAACGCCTCCGGAGTTGTCTTTTTGTATCTCGCCGGACGTCTGCTTGTCGGTCGTGTTGGCGCAGCAATCGCCGCGCTCCTGCTGGCATTCGGTCCGTTCTTTATCAGCATCTTTCCACCGTGGTTCGATAGTGACAACACCGGCAATAGCCTGCTGACGGACAGTCCGGCGCTGAGTCTCCTGATCCTCAGCTTCTGGCTCTTGCTTTTGGCGCTGCGCCGGCCGAGGCTTAGGCGATTTGGGCTCATCGGATTCGTGTTCGCTCTCGCCTGCCTCATGCGCTTCGCCTGCCTCTCGAACGTTGCCGTGCTTGGACTGTTGATCCTGACCACTGAGAAATGGTGGAAGAACGTGCTCGCTTGCGCCGCGGGATTTTTCGCCGGCTTTGGCCCATATCTCGTGTGGTCGCGAATCACCTATGGCGGATTCTTCGAAACCATGCGCCGTGGGTACCAGTACTACGAGGGCGCGCGTCAATCACCCATCTACTACCTTCAGAACTTCGGCGTGATGTTCGGCTGGATCACGCTCGCCGGACTGCTGCTGTGGATCCTTGGCTTCGTCCTCGAGCGGAAAGCGGGCCTCGTCGCGCAAGGCTTGCCACGCTGGCTCCCTTACTACTTGTGGCTCTGGCTCGCATTGAGCATCATGATCTTCTTCGTACTGCGTCATCAGGAACCGCGTTACGCCATGCCTTGGGCTCCGCCCCTATTCCTCCTCGCGGGTAGCGGTTTGACCTGGCTTATTTCTTTTCAACGGCGCCCGGCTCGCGTAATGGGAACCGTTGTGGTTGCAGCCGCGCTGCTGATCACGTTCCTTCCCGATCGCGAACGCTTCGACACCCCATTCATCGATCACAGCGTCACGGAGGAGATGCGGGTCGCGGCCTATCTCGATCAGACGCTTCCGCGCAATGCGATCGTCTATTCGAATTTCAACTATCCTTTGTTCGGTTACTACACTCACCTGAAGGTGCACGAACTTCCAGAACAAGGCTCAAAACTGTACGAGGCCCTGGCCCATCTGCCCTCCGACGGAGTGCTGGTGGCGTACACCGATCCCGACATCATTCCCGATCCGAAGCCAGAATGGCTGGCGGCGAATCCGCACTTCGAGCCCTTCAAAACGTTCCCGAACATGACGCTCTACTGGTACAGGAAAGATGCGGCCGAAGGCGTAAAATTGACGGTTCCACGGGAGCCATGATGAGCACAGCCACTCGTACCGACCCTCTTTCCTATCTCGGCCGGCAACTTGATGAGTTGAAATCCAAGGGCACGTACTTCCACCTGCGTGTGCTGGAAGATGAGCAAGCGCCAGTCTGCCACTTCGATGGACGCGAGGTGATCAATCTCGCTTCGAACAACTACCTCGGGCTGACCACTCACCCGAAGCTGCGCGAAGCTGCTCTCGAAGCGACGAGGAGGTACGGTGTGGGATCAGGCGCGGTGCGCACCATCGCCGGCACCATGTCGCTGCATATGGAACTGGAAAAGAAGATTGCGAAATTCAAGGGTACGGAAGCCTGCGTGGTCTTCCAGTCCGGCTTCACGGCGAACGCGGGGACGGTTTCGGCGATTCTCGGCAAGGAAGATTTCATCATCTCCGACGAGCTGAATCATGCGTCGATCATCGATGGTGCGCGGCTTTCGCGGGCCAAGATTTTGGTCTTCCGGCACAAGGACACTGCTCACGCGGAAGAGCAACTCGCCAGCGTCAAAGATCAGCCCGGCCACAAGCTGGTGATCACCGACGGCGTCTTCTCGATGGACGGCGACATCGGCCCGCTGCCAGGCCTCTGCGAAGTAGCCGAAAAATACGGCGCGATCATGATGGTTGACGATGCGCACGCCTCCGGCGTTCTCGGCCGCAACGGCCGTGGGACGGTCGATCACTTCAATGTTCATGGCCGCGTCGACGTGCAGGTCGGCACGTTGTCGAAAGCCATCGGCGCACTTGGCGGATACGTTTGTGGCTCGCGCGACTTGATCGAGTTCCTCTACCATCGGGGGCGTCCGTTCCTGTTCTCGACCTCTCATCCCCCGTCAGTTGCCGCCACATGTATCGCCGCTTTCGATGTGCTGCAAAACGAGCCCGAGCTGATCGAACAGCTCTGGGATAACACGCGCTACTTCAAGAAAGAACTTGGCGCGCTCGGATTCAACATTGGGGGCCAGAATACTCCGGCTAGCGAAACACCGATCACCCCCATCATCGTCGGCGAAGGACGGTTGGCGATGGAGTTCTCGCGCGAACTGTTCAAGGAAGGTGTCATGGCGACAGGCATCGCGTTCCCAACGGTCCCCGAGGGCAAGGCGCGTATCCGGACCATCATGACCGCGACCCACACGCGCCGCCAACTCGACCAGGCGCTGCAAACGCTGAAGAGTGTCGGCAATCGGCTGGGGATTGTCGCATGAGATAAGCTTTTGCGCTTTACGAACCCGAACAGCGCTACGTTAACGTAAATGTTCCGTTACAACTGCAATTTAGCCTCGCCTGTTGTACCCTGTCTGCCATGATCAGATTTGGGATTGTGGGATTTGGGCTGCACGCGGTCAAGCGAATGATGCCGGCCTTCACGGCTTCCAAGAGATGCAGTGTAACGGCCCTGGCGCGACGCGACCCGGTGAAGGCGGCGGAATCGGCGCGGCAATACGGGATTCCGCATGCGTTCACTTCGGTCACGGAGCTATGTCGACACCCTGACGTGGATGCCGTGTTTGTGACCAGCCCGAATTCACTACATCTGCCCGATGTTCTTGCGGCAGTAGCTGCGGCAAAACCAGTACTCTGCGAGAAACCGATGGGCATGAATGCCAGCGAGTGCCGTGAGATGGTGGAAGTCGCCCGTAAGGCGGGTGTTCCGCTCGGCATCGCCCACGTGTTCCGGTTTGAGGAGTCCACGGCAAGATTCCGGGAACTGCTGGCGGAAGGCAAAGCCGGCCGCCCAGTATTCGCGCGGTCGGACTTTTACTTCCGCGCCGATCCAGGGCATCCGCGCAAATGGTTGCGTGACAAGTCGATTGCAGGCGCAGGTCCCACATTTGATATCGGCGTGCACTGTATCGATACTCTGCGCTACGTGTTGCAGGACGAGGTGGTGCGCGTCACCGCACGATCGGTACAAGACGCTCCGCCTTCCACGATCGAGTCGTCGGCGAGCCTGATTCTGGAATTTGGGCGCGGCACACTGGCCAATGTCAGTATCTCTTACGCGGCTGAGTACCGAACGCCGTTCGAAATCATCGGCGAGTTTGGTTCCATTCGCGCGGAAGATGCGCTCAACGTGGAACGTCCAATTACGATCGAGTTGCGCCGGCCCGGATCGGATGTTTACTCCGAGGTGGTTACAAACCAGGATGCTTACATCCGGCAGGTCGATGCATTCGCCGACACCGTCGAGGAAATCGCGGACTTCCCGGTTACGGGCGAAGAAGGCTGGCAGAACCAGGAAATACTCGACGCGGCGATGCGGAGCATGGAGACGGGCAGAACAGAGTCCGTGAAACAAGTTCTTGACCGCTCACATAGCAGAAGCCAGTCGTTGTAACTCCCATTCCCAATGATGACGGTTGCAGATTTTCGGCGGATTGCTCTCAGCCTCGAAGGCGCCGAGGAAGGATCACATATGGGCGCCGCCGATTTTCGCGTTGGCGGTCGAATTTTTGCCACACTCGCTGCCCAGGACAAGGGCTACGGCAACCTCATGCTTACGCCAGAGGTGCAGGCGCAGTTTGTGGCCGAAGCTCCTGACGTCTTCGTGCCGATTGCAGGCGGCTGGGGAAGAAATGGCGCCACTCACGTTGTGCTCGCGGCAGCGAACGAAGACCTGTTGGCCGGTGCATTACAGACAGCGTGGAAAATTCGTCTCGCCAAGAACCAAAAGACGAAACGCTCGCCGGCTAAACGGGCCGTCAAGAAGCCATCGCACAAGTAGCCTGCTT
>Ga0335070_10005848_pt1 | contig 14506 bp, 16 predicted proteins | sample Lox_Sample_13_FD_206722 | JGI IMG/M metagenome (GOLD analysis project Ga0335070, IMG submission 206722) | Soil microbial communities from Loxahatchee National Wildlife Refuge, Florida, United States - Lox_Sample_1.3 | ecosystem: Environmental > Terrestrial > Soil > Wetlands | place: USA... | reverse complement strand
CGTCACCCTCGCCGCGCGAGGCCTGCCGCTCGCCGCCCTGCTGCAAAACGCCCTGCAAGACGTCCATGTCCGCCCCGGCGCAGAACCCGCGTCCCGCTCCGGTCAGAACGATCACGCGAACCGCGGGGTCGCGGGCCGCATCTGCCATCGCGAAGCGAATGCTTCCCGCCATTCGGTCCGTATAGGCGTTCAACCTGTCCGGCCGATTGAGCGTGATGGTGGCAATGCGATCCTTCACTGCATAGAGAATGTCCGGATATTGGCTCATCGTTACCTCCGCGTGCGCGCCACGCGCATCAGCTTGTTGCAGTCCGCCCTGCTCCATGTTCCCATATTTGCACGTCCCTTCAAGCGCGATGGAGACTTCCATGACGGAAACTTTTCGCACCATCCTGTACGAGACGATCGAGCCGGGCGTAGCGCGGATAACGCTGAACCGGCCCAAGCACATGAACGCCTACACCAATCCCATGTGCAACGAGATTGTCGCCGCACTGCACCATTACATGGAAGACGATGCGCTGCGATGCCTGATTATCACCGGCTCCGGGCGCGGCTTCTGCTCCGGCGGCGACGTCAGCGGTTCTTCGAACGACGCGGATCGACCGGTGTACCGCACCAAACAGATGGGACACGGTCAGGAAATGCGTGTCGGCATGCATCGGGTCATCGCGGCGCTGCACCGGATGGACAAGCCGGTTATCGCGATGATCAATGGCCCCGCCGTCGCGGGTGGACTGGCGCTCGCCTGCGCTTGTGATTTTCGGATTGCCGCCGACAGCGCGAAGTTGGGAGACACGTCGGGAAAGTTCGGTCTTCTTCCGGACGAAGGCGGCGCATGGCTGTTTCCACGCGCGATGGGGCTCGACCGGGCGCTGAAGATGACGCTGTTGCACGAAGTCTATCCCGCGACCGAGGCACTGCGCCTCGGACTCGTCACGGAAGTCGTTTCCGACAAGGAATTGGCCGCGCACACGCTCGCCTTTGCGCGCGCCATCGCGAAGCGGGCGCCGCTCGCAGTCCGTCTGGCCAAGAACATGATGCGCAAGGCCACGGACTCGTCGCTCGAGAACTCGCTCGACGACGCTGCGCTGTCCGTAATGATCGCCAATCCGAGCAAAGACGTCCGAGAGGGTGTGGCGGCCTTTTTCGAGAAGCGCGAGCCGAAATTCGAAGGACACTAAGTATTCGGCGGATAGAGCCTGCAGTTTCGCAAAGCGCGCGTAAACCTCAGCAAGAATTGACGATCTGTACTATAGCGTACAAGCAATCCGATTGCGGTATCAAACCGATATCTGCACACTCGCCGCGTTGATCTTCAGTAATCCTGCGGAATTGAACGCGAACAACTTGCAGCTCCACAAGGCGCCTCTGCCGCGATGTCCTGCGAGGGCCTCGCGTGTGAACTTGCGCCGACCAATGAAGTCACCGCTGTCGAAGTCAACATGCGCTGTGGAGACGCTAGGAGTTTCGAGGAACAGAGCGCATGCTAACGGTCGGACGGTCTTCAGCCCGCTCGGAACGCTTCGAGTGCTCCGCCGACTACAGTTCGTCTGAGGGCTAGATGTCACCAGTTCCGAGTACCAACCACGTCCTGGGGTCGCTGTCTGCGAGCGATCTTGCGCTGTTGCAGCCGGGGCTCGAGCGTGTCGAGCTGACCTTCCGTCAGGAGCTGGAGCAACCCAATCACGTTCTCGAGTTTTCGTACTTTCCCGACGACGGAATCGTTTCCGTCATCGCAGACGACGGCACGGGTCGTTCCGTCGAGGTCGGCATCGTCGGCAACGACAGCTTCACGGCGCAAGCCGTGACGATGGGAACCGACCGATCGCCCAACCTGTCGCTCGTACAGGTCGCAGGCCATGCGCGGCGAATCCGTGCCGAGAATCTTCGCCAAGCGATTTCGCATAGCAGGACGCTGCACGTGACTCTGCTCGCCTCCGTGCAGGCGTTCATGGTCCAGACATCGTTCACGGCATTGGCGAACGGCAAGGCGCGCATCGACGAGCGCATGGCAAGGTGGCTGTTGATGGCGCACGACAGATTGTTGGGCGATACGCTATCGCTGACCCACGAGGTTCTGGCGAACACTTTGGGCGTGCGGCGTGCAGGCGTCACCGTCGGTCTGCAGAAGCTTGAGTCGGCGGGCCTCATCTCGACGAAGCGAAAGGCCATCGAAATTCGCGACAGGCGTGGGCTCGAGCAGCTCGCTGGCGAAGTTTACAGTGTACAGACCAGGGAACAACGCCGACTTACGGGCTGGAAGCCGACAAAATGACACCTCCCTCTCGCATGCCTTAATCACTTTGATTACCATGCGAGTTGTCGGCCGCTCAGGGCGCTTGGCGGAACAAGGCTAAGGTCGCCTACTCAAATGCCGCTGTATTTTTTTCACGTAAGAGACGGAGACGATTTGATCCCCGACCAGATCGGGATCGAGCTGCCCGATTTCGCCGCCGCCCTGTCGGAAGCTCGCGCCGCCATTCGCGAGCTCGTCAGTGAGGCACTCCGGAACGCTCAGGGCGTTCAGCGCCTGGAGATCGAGATCAACGATGGCAGCGGTCGCACTCTGCAGGTTGTTTCGGTCCGCGATGTGTTGGACGGAGACCAAACCTAGGACGCAAGCGTTCGCGCATGCCGCGGCCTCCCCCGCAGCATTTCGATGACAGGAAGCTGCGATCGCAGGTTCGGAAATCCCGCGAGCCATCCGCGCGAACACCTTGATCCGCTTTGGATATTTGACCCGGGTCTTGGCAGACCTCCGTGACGCTGTGTAAATGCTGCTTCACAGGACCGGATTCGGTTCGCGGGAACCCGTAGCTCAGTTGGATAGAGCAGCCGCCTTCTAAGCGGCAGGTCGCTGGTTCGAATCCAGCCGGGTTCGCCATGATGCCGCTCGCGGCCGAAATTTCAGTCGATATCGACCTCTCGTCCATGGACCGTCTGCTGGGGTTGGGTGGCGTTGTTCGGTGCGGCGAATCTTCATGCGGCGCCTGCGAAGACCCACAGTTGACGCGCGCTCGACAGTTCAGCTCTCGGATCTCGAGAGCCCCGCACCTCGCGAAGAAACGAGCAGCAGGAGGATTCCGGCGGCGACCGCGATCGAGGCTGCGATGAAGGCGCTGGCGGGACCGCGCGACTGCCACAGATACCCTCCGGCAATGCCGGCGATCAGCGCGCCACATCCGCTCACCGCGTTGAGCCAACCCAGTCCGCTTCCGCGCTGTTCGGCTGAGGTGAGTCGCGAAGCGAAGGCGCGCTGAACGCCGTCCGTGAGAGCCGGAAACAGTCCGAACACCAGGAAGCCCAATACCAGCAACCAGACCGTCTGCGCGACGCTGATGAGATAGTAGCTCAGCAGAAGCAGGCCGTATCCCGCGAGCATGACGGTCGTCGGCCCGGTTCGATCACTTGCCTTGCCGGCCGCCATGGAAAATCCGGCGTAGGAAAGGTTGTAGACCGTGTAGAACAACGGCACGTCCGCGATGATGAGCCCGAGCGAGCGGGTCTTCAGCAAAACGACCGCGACCGGCAGCGAACCCGCGGACAAGATGAAGATCGAGACCAGGTAGAACTTGAAATGGACCGAAAACCGTCCAAAGGACGCGAAGATCGCCGCACGTTTCGCGCGATCGCGCACGACAACGTCGCCGATGAAGATGAGCGGCGCCAGCGCCGCCAGTCCGACCACAAAGGCCGCATAGAAGACGAGATTGAACTTCGACGGGAAAAACCTGAGCAGCAGATAGGCGACAAGCGGGCCGAGAACCGCGCCGGTAGTGTCCATGGCCCGATGGAATCCAAACGACCGTCCGAGTTCGTTGTCGGGCGTCGAAAGGGAAATGATCGCGTCGCGTGCCGAGTCCCGGACACCCTTTCCGGCCCGGTCGAGGAACCTCAACCCGAGCGCACCGAACACGGTGGACGTCATCGCATAGAACGGCCGGGTCGCAACGGAGAGCGCATAGCCTGCGATGACCAGCGGCTTTCGCACCTGAAAGCGGTCCGAAAGATGGCCCGAGTAGATTTTGAACACGTTCGCCGAGGCTTCGGCGATGCCGTCCACAAGCCCGAGCGACGCTGCTCCGACGCCAAGCACGCTCGTGAAGAACGCGGGAAAGACGGCATAGACCATCTCCGATGAGAAGTCGTTGAAGAGGCTCGTCAGACCCAGCAAGAATATGTTTCGTGGTAGCCCAAATATTCTGTCGGACATTGCTGCCTCGCCGCCGGTACGATCATCCGCCCGTCGCAATCCGCCAATTCCATACAGTTTGCGTCAGCGGCCGCAACGACCTCTAACTCTATTTCAGCAAGAGCGGATGGGACACATCGGAAGCAATAGCGTACGGACCTCGCCCAGATGTCCATTGGACGATGGTGTTGCCCACGCCTAGACGCGGCAGTCGAGGCTGCGCCGCGACGGGCGCGCGAAGGCTTTCCGCCGGCCGGCTAATGGCTCCAGGGAGTCTTGCGGTCGACTCGAAAATTGTCTGAGTACGACTTTGACTTGGGCGCCGGCTTGTGCGGCTCGAACACCTGGAACGGAATGCCGTGCTTTTCCGCGTAGGCGATTGCTTCTTCGCTGGTGTCGAATTCGAGCTGAACCTGCTGCAGCATGTCGCCCGAGCTGGTCCATCCCATGAGAGGGTCGATTTGGCGCGCCTGCTCGGGCTCGAATTCCAGTAGCCACAGCTTGCTGCGCGCCTTTCCAGACTGCATCGCGTTCCTGGCCGGTTGATAGATTCGGGCGCGCATGTCGTTCTCCTTCCGCCGGTGGTCGGGGCGGCGTGATTTGAACACGCGACCCTCTGCTCCCAAAGCAGATGCGCTACCAGACTGCGCTACGCCCCGCCGGCGGGGGTCAGATACACGTCGCGGCCACGGGCGGCAAGAACCCCTGCGTTAATCCACGTTGTGGAATATCACCGCATGGACCCGGTCGCCGGCGCGGATACCCAGGTCGTGCGCCCGCCCGCCATTTATCTCGAGTACGGCGCGGACCGGCTCGGCCGAGGGGATGAGCATCGTCGAATACGGGATGGCATTGGGCTCGATGGTCGAGATCGTACCGTCGGAACGAATGAAAAGCATGTCCAGCGGCAACACGGTATTCTTCATCCAGAAAGTCAACTTCGCGTCGTCGTGAAAGTCGAACAGCATTCCCGCATCGGCCGGCAACTCGCGCCGGAACATCAGTCCGCGCTGCTGCGAAGCCGTATCCGATGCAACTTCGACGGTGAAGGACTTGGGGCCGCTGGCGGTATCGACTGTGATTTTCGTGACCGGCAAGCCAGCCGCACCGCTCGCACAGCCCGACAGAGAGAAAAGCAGGACAGCTTTGACAATTGCCGAACGCATGATGATCGACCCCGGGGGCTAGTGCGGCGCAGCCTGCCGCATCGCGCGTTGAAGCGCAAAAATTCCAAACTGCGGCACCCAATGGGCAACAGAACGATAGTCGCCTCGCCACCAGCTCGGGCGATGCAGGTTCGTCTCGATGTGATCCAACGCCGATGAAAGCAAGTCTTCGCCGCCGCCGGCCTCGGCCAGGGCGAGGAGCGCCCAGCCGCGGCTGAAATTGAGAGCACAATGGTGCGGCTTCTGTGGCTCCGTGATGGGCCGCAATGCCCGGAGCCGCTCCCCGGCCCGGCTCATGACCGCAGCGGCGTCGAGCGCCCCCGATCGGACAGCGAGTTCGCAGAGCATCGGCGTCACCGCCATGAAGTCCGGCCACTCCGACTCTTCCGATTGCGCCGGCAGACGTTCCAGTGCGGGGAGCATCCGCCTTGCCATGTCCTGGACGAGCGACGTCAGGTCGGACCGGGACTCGACGGCCGAATAGTCCAGGAGATTGATCAGGGCCCAGCAGGGGTTCGCATATTCGCGCGCGAACGGATCGGGCGGCCGCTCGCCAAAGTGCGCCGTCAGCGACGTCGCGACGTCGCGCGCCATGAACGTCAGCCGCGTCGAACCTGTTACGAGTCGATCCTCGAGCGCGAGCCGCAGAAACCACGCCCGGCCATACGGCATTTCGAACTGCGGCCGCGCGGAAAGGTCCGCGGCCTCCGCTCCCAGTTTGGCCGGCATGAGGATGCTGTCGACGAGCGATTCGTATCTCACGTCACCTGTGATGCGGCGATGGGCAAGCAGCGCCCAGGTCGCGTGACAGGCGGAGTGCCAGTCGATGCAACCGTGAAAGGCCGCGTGGTTGGTATCATGGCGCTGCAGGTGGCGCGCCGGTACCTGCGCCAACAGCTCGACCCAATGCGGGATTTCGGATTGGAACGCCCGGAGTCGCGATCCGACATCTGCCATACTTCGCACTCGTGGAGTGACCGGCTAAGGATCGACGAGGACGACTTCTGCCGCAAGTTCGCCTTTGGGTCCGTCGCCGGTGCGGACTCGCACCCGCTGCCCCTGACGCAGCTCGCGGATTCCGTAACGGCGTAGCGTTTCCATGTGGACGAAGATGTCCGGCGTGTCCGGACCGCGCGAAATGAAGCCGTAGCCTTTGCCGCGATTGAACCATTTTACAGTGGCATCAAATGGCAGACTTGTTGCTTCGGCCACAAATCGCTCTCCACGCGGGGATGGCGCCGGCGTGATCGAGGCAGTGGAGTTGTCCAGCGAAATCAGCCTTCGGGCCTGCAGTCCGCGGGGGCCAAGCACCGCCTCGCACACGACTTTGGCGCCCTCGTACGCCGTCTTGAACCCGGACTGGCGGACGCAGGTTTGATGCAGAAGTATGTCGCCGTCGGCGCCGCTGGACGGCTTGATGAAGCCGTACCCCTTGTTGAGGTCGAACCACTTGATCATACCCACCACTTCGCGCGCGCCATCTCCTGCGTCCGACGAAGTCATTGCGCGTCCACTCATGCCAAACCCTAATGTCCCTTGACGGCATACGGAGAACCGCCAAGCCCTGCTCGACGAAGAATTTCTCACGGCTGGCATTGGCGCGCATACCCCCCTATTTGAGGGATGGCGCATTGCAGCCTATACGGCTTCACAAGGACATTTATCTGGGGAACGAGTCGATGGATTTCACCGGCCGCTACGAAATTGGCGCGGCGCCGCAGAAGGTTTGGGAGGGTTTGAACGACCCGGCCGTCCTCAAGAACTGCATTCCCGGTTGCGAGCAACTCGACAAAACGAGTCCGACCGATTTTATCGCCACGGCTCGGCTGAAGATCGGACCCTTGAGCGCGACGTTCAAAGGAAAGGTGAGCTTGTCGGAGCTGGATCCGCCGCATCGCTGCAAACTGAGCGGCGAAGGGCAAGGCGGCGTGGCGGGATTCGCAAAAGGAGGCGCGGAAGTCGTGCTGACCCCGTCCGGAACGGGCACGGTATTGACCTACACCGCTAAAGCGACCGTCGGCGGCAAACTCGCGCAGATCGGTCAACGCCTGATCGACGGTGCCGCCAAGCAGATTGCGGACGATTTTTTCAAGCGCTTCTCCGCAGAGCTTGAACGGCCCACGCTGGTGCCGGACCCCGAAGTCGAGCCTGCGCCGCGCCCAGCCGAGGCCGCTGCGGACGCGCCCCGCCCCGGGCTGACGCCGGTCGTCTGGGTGACGGGACTTATCGCCGTGATCGTGGCTTTGCTTTTGCTTTTCGGGGTGAAGCTTTAGCGGCCGGCTCGGGCGCCCGTTTCGCTGATGGCTTCCTGAAGAGCGCGTCCAGATCGGGAAGTTGGGGTCCCCGAGCAGTCTGGCGTTCGCTCAAAAGCTCCCCGCCGATCGCCCAATTGTCCCTATCATGCTCATGGATGAGGACCTGGGTGGCGCTCCGCTCGAGCTCCAAAATGTCCGTCACCGCGTCGGTAATGGCCGTGATCAGGCGCCGGCGCTTCTCGAGGGGGCGTCCCCGGGCAATGTGTACTGCAACAAAAGGCATACAAATCTCCTCTGGCTGCCGCCACTATACCAGTGCTTGACGCCGCGCCGCTGTACCCCGAAACTTTCCATTCACAATTCACAGCCGAGGAATCACATATGGCCGTTGTGTCCATGACGGTGAACGGAAAAGCGGTTTCCGCCGAAACCGAAGACCGCACCTTGCTCGTCTATTTCCTGCGCGAGCAGCTTCGCCTGACCGGTACCCATATCGGCTGCGACACCAGCCAGTGCGGCGCCTGTGTCGTCCACGTGAACGGGAAGGCGGTCAAATCCTGCAGCATGTTCGCCGTTCAGGCGGCGGGTGCGGAGGTGACCACGATCGAGGGTCTTGCAAAGGACGGAAAACTCCATCCCGTTCAGGAAGCGTTCCGGGAAAATCACGGCCTGCAATGCGGGTTCTGCACCCCCGGGATGATCATGACGGCCGTCGACATGATCCGGCGCAAGCCCAAACTCGATCGCGAGACCATTCGGCACGAGCTTGAGGGCAACATCTGCCGCTGCACCGGCTATCACAACATCGTCTCGTCGATCGAAGACGCGGCAAAGCGCATGGGCGGAGCCGGCTGATGATCACCTACCCCTTCAAATACAAACGTGCCGGGTCGATCGCCGAGGCGGAGACGCTTCTCAAGGCTGCCGCGGACGGCAAGCTGCTTGCGGGCGGTCAGACCTTGATCGCCGCGATGAAAATGCGTCTCGCCAACCCGTCGGACCTGATCGACATCTCCGGGATCAAGGAGCTGTCCTACATCCGCGCGAGCGGCGATGCGGTGGCCATAGGGGCCGCGACCACGCACTGCGACGTGGCGACTTCGGCGGAGGTAGCGCGCGCCATCCCTGCTCTTTCATATCTCGCATCGCTCATTGGAGATCCCGCCGTGCGCCACAGGGGCACGATCGGTGGATCGGTGGCCAACAACGATCCCGCGGCGGACTATCCGGCGGCCGTGCTCGGTCTCGGGGCAACCATCAAAACCAATCGACGCAGCATCAATTCGGACGACTTCTTCACCGGGATGTTTTCGACCGCACTCGACGAGGGAGAGATCGTGACCGAGATCTCATTTCCGGTTCCCCAGAAGGCTTCGTACAAAAAGTTCCCGAACCCCGCGTCGCGCTATGCCATGGCAGGCGTGTTTGTGGCGCGCACCAAGTCCGGCGTGCGTGTCGCCGTCACGGGCGCGGGCCCTTGCGTTTTTCGCGTGCCGACGATGGAAGCCGCGCTGTCCAAGACGTTTTCGCCCAACGCGATCGAAGGCGTTACGGTGCCGGCCGATGGGCTCAATTCTGACATTCACGGCTCAGCCGAATATCGCGCCCATCTCGTTGGCGTAATGGCGAAGCGGGCCGTGGCGGAAGCGGCATGAGCGCCGCCGCCGAGACCGATGTCCTGTCGACCGCGGCCCAGTGGGTCGAAGCCGGGCGCAAGGTTGCGCTCGGCACGGTCATCAAGACCTGGGGATCGGCGCCGCGTCAGGCGGGAAGCCAGATTGCCGTTCGTGACGACGGCGCGTTTGTCGGCTCGGTGTCCGGCGGTTGCATCGAAGGTGCCGTGATCGAGGCGGCGCAGGAAGCCATGCGCGATCACAAGGTGCGCACACTCGAGTTCGGCGTCAGCGACGAGACCGCCTGGTCGGTCGGACTCGCCTGCGGAGGCCGTATCGAGGTGTTCGTCGAACCGGTCCTTTGAAAGCGGAAATACTCGCGGCGATCAATCAAGCCCGTCGCGCGGGACGCGCGGTCGTGCGCGCGACGAATCTGAAGAGCGGCGAAGACCGATTGATCGATCCGGTCACGGATACGTCGCCGCTGGGCGCTTCGGCGGCAACCGCAGCACGGGCCGACCAGAGCGGTCCGGTCGAAATCGGCGGCGAGAACTGGTTCTTGGCGGTGTTCAATCCGCCGCTCGACCTCGCGATCATCGGGGCGGTGCACGTCGCGCAACCTCTGGCGGCCATGGCGTCGCTGACCGGTTTCGGAGTCCGCGTCATCGATCCGAGGACCGCGTTCGCCACGGAAGCGCGATTTCCCGGCATTCGTGTCAGCCATGATTGGGCCGATGAGGCGTTCGCCAAGGAGCCGCTCGGCGCTCGCAGCGCGGTCGTGGCGCTCACCCACGACCCCAAGCTCGACGATCCCGGCCTTGTCGCCGCCATGCGATCGAACTGCTTCTACATCGGCGCACTCGGCTCCAAGAAAACCCATGCCGGTCGTCTCGCCCGCCTCAAGGCAGAAGGATTCAGCGAAACGGATCTGGCGCGCATTCACGGTCCGATCGGATTGGATATCGGCGCGCGCTCGCCGGCCGAGATCGCCGTGTCGATCCTCGCCGAGATCACGCAGACTTTGCGCGGACCCAGGCGCGCCAACTCCGCTCCGTCCGCCTAGTCGGTGCCCTCCTGCGGAGGTTCGTATCGCGCATTGCGGGAACGGCCGCCATGTGTTTGCGGTTTCATCTCGTCCGCGGTGATCGTACCGTCGTGGTTACGATCGAGACGTGCGAACAGCCTCTCCGACGTGGCCGCGAACTCCGCCAAACTCAGCTTTCCGTCTCCATCCTTGTCGAGACGCTTGAACATCCTGGCATTCGTGTCGCGGTAACGCTGTGCCTCATACGCGGCAAACTGAGCCAATGTCATCACCGCCGCGCCGTTCGACGCTGCACCGAAATCCTTGGCCACGACCCGCTCGAACTCCGCGCGGGTCACCTGGCCGTCGCGGGACAGATCGTTTTCGTCGCAGAAGCGCGCCAGCCCGAATCCGCCCGTGCCCTGCCCGCCTTGCCGGCGGCCGCGTGACCCGTACGCACTCGTGGAAGGGGCGGAAGCGCGACCGCCGGCGCGACGTTCCGGCTTGCACGACACCGTTCCCGAACCTTCGCGATCCAGCATCTCAAAATGCGCGCGTTGTGGCGCCGCGAATTCCTCCAGCGTCAGCCGGCCGTCGCCGTTCCAGTCGATGCGATGGAACATCTCCGCGACGTGCTTCTGGAAGTCGGGCATATGCATGGCCAGAAATTGGTCGGCCGTCATCAATTTTGCGCCGTGCGTCGCCGACGCAAAGCGGCTTCCGAGCACGTTGTTGAATTCCGCGTGGCTGATCTTCCCGTCGTGATTTACATCGAACTCCGACAACAGCCGGTCCGACAGCCGATCCCGATGCATCAAGCCCTGCATCGGGCCATCCGGCGGAGGCGGTCCGTCCATCTGCGCGATAGCCATCGCCGTTCCGCCCATCACGATTGCCGCGCCCAAAAGCAGCGCCACTATGGTGTTGGTTCGCATGAAGACGTCTCCCAAGTCGATCGCGGCAGAAGACCGGCTGGACGTCGGCGAACTATGGCGGAACAAAACGTGATCGTCTCAAATTGTATGCGGGCGCGCGGCGCTTAAACTTTGCGTCATTTCGGATTTGCAGATGCGGAGTAAACTCTCCAGATTCCGTGGCGTCATGAGCAAAGACGAATCCAAGCCGCACGTTCTCGTCGTCGAGGACGCTCGCGACATCCGCGAGCCGCTGGCCCGTTACCTGCGCGAACATGGCTATCGCGCGACGACTGCCCCAGACGCCGCCTCTGCCCGCAAAGTCATGAAGGGTTCGGCGATCGATCTTGTCGTGCTCGACATTATGATGCCGGGAGAAGATGGCCTCAGCCTCTGCCGTTCCATCCGGGAGACGTCGCAAATCCCGGTGATCCTGCTGACCGCGCGTGGCGAGGAGGTCGATCGCATCATCGGGCTGGAGATGGGCGCGGACGACTACATCCCGAAGCCCTTTTCGCCGCGTGAACTCATCGCGCGCGTCGCGGCCGTCTTGCGACGCACGCAAGCGCTTCCTCCGCGCCAGAAGCCGCCTGAAGCGGAGCGCATCCGTTTCGGCGACTGGGTGCTCGATACGGGCCAACGTGAGCTGATCGGAGTCGACAACGTCGCCCTACCGCTTTCGAGCGGCGAATTTCGCCTGCTTACCGCCCTGCTCGAGCGCCCCCGGATCGCGCTGACCCGCAATCAGCTTCTGGATCTGACGAAGGGACGCGACGCCGACCTCTTCGACCGTTCCATCGACAACCATGTCAGCCGCCTGCGTAAGAAGATCGAACCCGACCCCAAAAATCCGCGCTACATCAAGACGGTGTGGGGCGGCGGCTACATCTTTGCCATGGACCCCGAAGTCAGATGAAGCTGTGGCCGCGTACCCTTGGCGTTCAACTGATCGTCGTGACGGCCGCCGCCGTCCTGGTGTCAAATCTCGCGGTAGCCGCATGGTTCGAACTCGGCAACGAGCGGCTTTCCGAGAGCGAATTGAACGAGCGTGTCCTGGAGCGGGCGACATCGACGGCGACGTTGTTGGCTGCGATACCGTTCCGCGCGCGCGCCGACGCGGCTTCGGCCATGAGCAGCGGTTTCTGGACCTTCAAAGTCCGTTCAGGGAAATCGCCGCCGGCGGACATGAACGATGAAGAGCAGAAGCTGGCCGTGCGCCTTAAGGCGATGCTGCCGGCAGCCAAAGCGGTGCTGCCCGTATCGGTCCATATCGCGGTCATGACACCGCCGGACGACGGCCACCACCGGATGCCGCGACCGCCGACCTCGGCGATTCAGATAACGGTGCCGGTCGTCCGCGGCTCTCAACTGGTGGCGACATTCTATCGCCCGCCAGCGCCTGGCTGGCCGACGGAAGTCGTCATCGCCGGCTTCATGGCGATCGTCGTCGCTTCGGCAGCGGCCGCGTACATCGCCCGACGCGTCGCGCGGCCCCTGTCCGCCCTTGCGTCTGCCGCTACCGTCGCCGCGCAGGGCGGCACCGCGCCGCCAGTGCCTGAGGAGGGTCCGGACGACGTCCGCAACGCCGCGAGAGCGTTCAACGCCATGACCGATCGTGTCACGCGCACCATGGAGAGCCAGCGGCAATTGCTGTCGGCCGTCGGTCACGATCTGCGGACGCCGCTGACCGCGATGCGCATCAACCTGGAGTTTGTCGATGACCAGGAATTGCGCGAGCGGCTTGCGGCCAATCTCGACGAACTGCAGGCGCTGACCGAGTCAGTGCTCTCCGCGGCACGGGGAACGGGCGGCGAGACAAAACGCAATATCGATCTCTCCGCGCTTGTGGAGAGCCTGTGTGCGGACCTGGACGATCTGGGCGAGCCGGTGACGTGGCAAGGCCACGGGCCCGCGCCGTTGGCCTGCCGGCCGGACGAGATTCGACGCGCCGTCCGCAATCTCGTCGAAAACGCGGTCGCTTACGGGCGCAGCGCCGACGTCCGGATATCCGACGCCCAGGGCGCCTACGAGATTCTCGTCGACGACCATGGACCCGGCATAGCCGAAAGCGACCAGATTCGCGTTTTCGAACCGTTCGTAAGGCTCGAAGGGTCGCGAAACTCCGATACCGGCGGCACCGGTCTCGGCCTCACGCTCGTCAAGGCGATCGCGCAAGGCCATGGCGGAGCGGTCATCCTCGAAAACCGGCCCGAAGGCGGCCTTCGCGCCCGGTTGCGTTTGCCGCGCGAGGCTGCGACCGCCTAAACTGTCGCATGCAGTTCGGATCGGTACCCATACCCGCCGCCGTCGGCGCGATCTTGGCGCATGGCGTGCGCGCCGGCGAGACGCGGTTCAGGAAAGGGCGCGTGCTCTCTGAGGATGACGTGGCGCAGCTTCGGCGCGCTGGCACGGAGACTGTCATGGTCGCCCGGCTCGGCGACGGAGACGTGCCGGAGGACATCGCCGCCACGCGCGTCGCGTCGGGGTGTGGCGGCACGGGGGTTCGGCAAGGCGCCGCCTTCACGGGCCGCGTGAACTTATACGCGACGGCGGAAGGCATCGCCGTCGTCGCCGCGAATGCGGTGAACGCTACTAACTCCGTGCACGAAGCCATCACCATTGCGACGGTGCCGCCATTCGCGCGCGTCGCAAGAGGCCAGATGCTGGCCACCATCAAGATCATTCCGTTCGCCGCGCCCGCCGCAGCGGTGGCAGAAGCGGAGAGGATTTTGGCCGCTCTCGGCCCTGTCGTCGCGGTGAACGCGTTCCGGCCAAAATCGGCTGCGCTCATTTCCACCTTCTTGCCGGATACGAAGCCCGCACTGCTCGACAAGAACCGGAGCGCCTTGCATGAGCGTCTGGAAGCGTTGGGGTCCACTATCGCGTCGGAGCGGCGCGTGGCGCACGATGCGTCCGCACTGGCGGCGGCAATCGCCGAGGCGCTGAGTGCCCATTGCGACCCGATCCTGATTTTCGGCGCAAGCGCCATCACCGACCGCCGGGACGTCATCCCCGCAGCCATCGAACTGGCCGGGGGGCGCATCGAACGCTTCGGGATGCCGGTGGACCCGGGAAACCTTCTGCTCCTGGCGCGAAAGGACGGGACCATGATCGTGGGGCTGCCGAGTTGCGCGCGGTCTCCCAAGCTGAACGGTTTCGATTTTGTGCTGTGGCGTCTCCTGGCGGGCATGGACGTAGGCGCCGGCGAACTGCATGCGATGGGGGTGGGCGGCCTCCTGACCGAGATTTCGAGCCGTCCCCAGCCTAGAGACGAACGACCGGAGGATCTTCCGCGCCTCCCCAGGATCGCGGCGGTCGTCCTGGCCGCCGGGTTGTCGT
>Ga0335070_10005847_pt1 | contig 14507 bp, 11 predicted proteins | sample Lox_Sample_13_FD_206722 | JGI IMG/M metagenome (GOLD analysis project Ga0335070, IMG submission 206722) | Soil microbial communities from Loxahatchee National Wildlife Refuge, Florida, United States - Lox_Sample_1.3 | ecosystem: Environmental > Terrestrial > Soil > Wetlands | place: USA... | reverse complement strand
ATGCAGAAAATCGGGCCTGAAATAGACCAGAAGGAAAAAGATAAAAACTAAAAAGGCACCATAGTAAACGAAGGCCAAAGCTTCCCTGAAATTGACCATGCTTACTTTCTTGATCAGGCTGGGAGCTCGAGTCCCTGCGGTTTCGATGAGGCCCATCCCGGAGAGCTCTACGAGAATCTCACTGGCATTGAACTTCCCCAGGAGGCTCCGATCAATGATCTCTTGAACGGTGCGAGTTCCATCCACCAAATTGTAGATCAGTTCCTGTTCAGAGCTCAGTTTCTCCTTCAAGTAACTTTGAGACGGGAGTCCGCCGACCGATTTCTCCTCGAGTCCGAGGGGCCTCTTAAAAACCAGGTGGGGCGAAGAAATCTTCTTCTCGATCTCCGACCACTCATCCACCATGCGGAGAATGTTCAATAATACCTGTTCCGTGCTTAGGGCGAAGGGAATCTTTTTATAACTCTCCGCCAATTTCAGATCAAAGTTGAACTGACCATCTTCCCACCAAAAAAGATCGTAAATCGTTTCATAGATCTGTGTTGAAATCACCTTGAGGACATCTTCCTTGGTCAAGAGTTGGAGTTCCACCAGGATTTCGCCCAGATACTTGAGCGTATCTTTTTGAATCTTTAAAACCCGCTCCAACTGTTCTTCGGTGATCAATTGCGCCTTCACCAATATCTCACCGATGAGGTCCTTTTTTCCACGATAATTTGAATAGACATGGACAATCATCCCGTCGACAAAATGGATCTCCACGAGATCCTTCCCCCGGCGGATTTTCAAAACTCCCGTCTTGAGCTGTTGACCGATGAGTTGAACGATCTCGGTAATACTGAAATCTTTTAAGGTCCCTTGAAGGGCCATGGGCTTCCCCTTTTCATCTCATCCCCGGGCACGGGACAGGATTGTCATCGATCGGTCCTCATTCAAAGCAAAAAATATTCTAACGGCCTTTCGGTCGATCATTTTCTGTTTCCGCCTTGAATTTTGGTTTCAATCGGTAGAGATATCGAATGGAAAGGACATAAAAAAGAATAAAACCCCCACCCCAAGACATATAACTCCAAAAGGGTGAGAACACCTGGGGGAAGGGAGAGGGCATCACTCCGCTCCAGTAGACAAACTTCAGAATGAAAATAAAAAAGAGAAAGATGAGAAAGAGCCCTTTGAGAATCTCTTCACGCCACAAGTAGCCAAACCCCACGAGAAAGAAAGAAAGGAACTTACCGACCAAATGATTCTGCCTTTGAAATTGGCTGATCTGAGAGGATTTCTTTTCAATAATTTTCGGGTGAAGTTTTTCCTTCTGAATAAAAATACGATAGCAATTGAAACAGATAAATTCCCGGTCAGAGCCCCCTAAATAAAACCGGTAGGTGGGAGTGCCGCACATGGGGCACCGAGTTAGAAACCGTTTCGTTCGGAAGTACCTGGCCATCCCGATTAAGAACCCGAGGAATAAGAGGGGCACCAAAAATGGGACCCTCGACGGAATTTTTTCGAACCAGGCTTTGAACAGCCGGAACAAAAATCCCTCCCTTCCGATGAATTGGTCAAGAGACCGTTTCCAGAGTGCCTGAGAGGTCAAGAACTCGTCAATCACCAGTCGATTCGGATTGGGGGAGTCGATCGCCGAATAGTAATCAACCAGCTGGGGGTCGAGCTGTCTGGCCTTCTGAAAGGCCTTATCGATTTTCCCGGAAAGAAACGTTTCTTGGGAATAGGCCCGGTAAAGGTTGTAATAATACGCGCCCCGGCTGGGATCCAAGTCCGTGGCCTGTTGATAGGAAGCGATGGCAAGAGGAGTCTTTTTCTGTGCCAGATAAACATTTCCTAAATTGGAAAAGGCCGCGCTGAATTTAGGATCCTGGTGGATCGCCTTTCGATAAAATTCTTCGGCCTCGGGGTAACGGCCTCGTCTTTTTTCTGTCAGCCCAAGAGAGAAAAGGACTTCAGGATCGTCGGGATGAGTCGCCAACCAAGTTCGCAATCTCTCTTCTGCTGACCTTCCCCAGTCTTCCTGATTGATCTGATTCATTTCGAAAATAATATCCGAACGATTCCCATCTAAGAAAGAAGAGGACGAGCGCAGGAAAAAGGGAAGGTAGACCAAGAAGATCAGAGAGACGAGAATGAGTTGTTTTTCTCTGTTCGTGACATACCCCCACAGTAAAACGGACCAAAAGAAGATCGCCCAGAGCACATCCAAGCGGAGGAAGAAGGGGATGAAGAGGACGAAGATCTTGAGGCTAGTCAGGAGAAGTCTTGAGATCTCCTGAGTCACATTCTTCCGGATATCATAGAAATAGAGAGGCAGGTATCGAACCATGACGACAATGCCGAAAATGATAAAGGTCATAAGGATCGCATTGGAAACGACATAGAACATGTTATAGAAAAGTCTGAGGGAATTGGGATAATAGCGAAATCGTTGGACCTCTCCTTTCAGCACTTCCGGAAGGATTTTATGGAGCTGAAAGGGATTCTGCCGCCAGAGGGCCCTTGCCAATTCAAAATAGGGTTGGGGAAGGTCAGGGGAAAATTTAGTCGCCTCGATCGCTATCCGGACGGCCTGCTCCGCGTCCCCTTTTCCTCTTGTCCTTTCGGATTCTCTGATAAGCAAGAAGGAGAGGAGGGGAATGTTTCGTGTCCCTTGATCCAATTTCAACTGGTAGAGTTGATCCAATTCCTTCTGGCTTAAGGAGGTACTTCCCTTAAGATCCCATGCGCGATCCGAAGAGACAGGGCTTTCAACGGAAAAGAATTCTTTGGAAAAAGGGAGGGTTTCTCTTTTCGTCAGGGCACCCGTGTAGTAGAGGAGCGTCAGGACGATAATCGCTAAGATAAAGATGGGTTTTTTCATGAGACAACGATTCCCAAGAGTCCCGGTCTATTCCAAACGGTAATTCGGAGCCTCCTTGGTAATGATCACATCATGAACGTGGCTTTCTCTCAATCCCGATGATGTGATTCGAATGAATTTTGCTTTGTGCTTCAATTCTTGGATATTCTTCGCCCCCAGATACCCCATCCCTGCTTTCAACCCGCCGATCAATTGCTGAATGCTGTAGGAGAGGCCTCCTCGATAGGGTACCCTTCCTTCGATTCCTTCTGGAACCAGCTTGCTCTCGCTCTCCACATCCCCTTGGAAATACCGGTCCTTGCTCCCCTCCTTCATCGCCTCGATCGACCCCATCCCTCGATAAACTTTATAGCTCCTTCCCTGATAGAGCACGATTTCTCCGGGGCTCTCATCCGTTCCGGCAAATATATTTCCAATCATCACCGAGCGCGCTCCCGCTGCAATGGCTTTCGTAATATCTCCAGAAAACTTGATTCCCCCGTCGCCAACGACTGGGACTCCATTTTTCTCCGAAAGCTCGGATGTCTCCATGATGGCCGAAAGTTGCGGGATCCCCACCCCTGCAATGACCCGGGTGGTACAAATCGATCCGGGCCCGACCCCCACTTTCACCGCGTCGACCCCTGCTTTGATGAGGTCCAACGCACCCTCTCGGGTGGCCACATTGCCGCCAATGAGCTGACAATCTGGAAAATTTTCTTTCGTATCCCGCACAGCATCCAATACGTCCCTGGAATGCCCATGTGCCGTATCAATCACCAGAACATCCACACCCGCCTTGATCAATGCCTCGGTTCTCGCCTCCCTGTCCTTTCCCGGGCCGATGGCAGCTCCCGCCCGAAGCCTTCCAAGGGGATCCTTGCAAGAATTGGGGTACTTTCTCATTTTCTCAATATCTTTGATCGTGATCAGCCCCTTTAAATTATTATGCTCGTCCACGACCAGTAATTTTTCGATCCGGTTCTTATGAAGGATCTCTTTAGAAGCCTCCAGGGTGGTCCCCACGGGCACGGTAATGAGATGATCCTTCGTCATGACGGCTGAGATCCTTTCATCCAGTCGCTTCTCAAACCTTAAGTCGCGATTGGTCAGAATCCCGACTAACTTTCCATTCTTTGTGATGGGCACCCCCGAGATTCGGTACTTCTTCATGATCTCCAGGGCTTCATAAATTTTCTGCTCCGGGTCCATGGTGATCGGGTTGAGGATCATCCCGCTCTCCGACTTCTTCACTTTATCCACTTCAACGGCTTGGTCCGCGACGGGCATATTCCGATGGATAATACCAATTCCGCCTTCCTGGGCCATGCAGATCGCCGTCCTGGACTCGGTGACCGTATCCATGGCTGCACTGACCAATGGAATGTTTAATCGAATCGCCCGGGTCAATTGCGTGCTGACATCCACATCTTTGGGCAACACCGCAGAAAAAGTTGGAACCAGCAACACGTCATCAAAGGTCAGGAATTCTTCAATCTCTATAGGATGGTTTCCCATCGGTGGGCCTCATATCCATCGTCCAATTTTGATTTGATATATCAGACGAATCTTCATTTGTCAACCCAACATTGTCCTTCCTGTCCGGGAGGCGCTCTTCCCGGTTTCGAGCCGCATCGATTTCCCACAATTTTCTATCGACCGCCAGGAAAAAGGTCTCCAGGCTTTCGGGCCGGAGGGCTGAGATGGAGATGCCCCCATACTTTTGGCAGACGGCTTCCGCTTCTTCTCGACTCAATTTGTCTTCTTTATTAAAAACGCGCAACCTGGGGATACCATCCAACTTCAATTCAAGAAGGATCTTTTCGACGGACTCAATATGCTCCGGGAAACGGGGATGGCTAACGTCAATCAGATGAATTAACAAATCTGATTCTCTCAGCTCATCAAACGTCGGCCGAAAGCCCCCCATCAGGTCCTTCGGCAAATCTTTGATAAACCCCACCGTGTCGGTGATCACCACGCGATGGTTCCTCGGAGACCTTAATCTCCTCGTTGCCGTATCAAGCGTGGAAAAGAGCTTGTCCTCGACCTCGGATTGACTCCTCGTAAGAAGGTTGAAAAGGGTTGATTTTCCAGCATTGGTGTATCCAATAAGGGAAATAATGGGGATTCCTGTCTTCGCCCTCCTCGATCTCATCTGCTCCCTTCTTCTGCTCAATCTCTCCAATTCCCTTTCCAGGAGATGGATTCGATCCCCGACGCGTCGACGATCGATCTCTAATTTCGTCTCCCCAGGTCCCCGTCCCCCGATCCCACCGGTCAGGCGAGAGAGAGCCAGTGTCTTCCTGGCCAGCCGGGGAAGCATGTACTTTAACTGCGCCAGTTCAACCTGGACCTTCCCATCCAGGGTGTGGGCCCGCTGGGCAAAAATATCCAGAATGAGCTGGGTGCGGTCAATCACTCTCAATTCCGTGAGATCAGAAATCGTCGCCATCTGACCGGGTGTTAAGTTTTGATCAAAAATGATCAAATCGACTCCGAGTTGCATACACTTGACCAATAACTCTTTCAATTTCCCCTCGCCCATCAAGGTTGTCGGAGAAATACTTTGCGGCCGCTGAATGATCGAATCGACGACGAATACTCCGCTTGACTCAGCCAGTTCCTTCAATTCTTCCATCGAATTTTCTAAACGCTCACGGCTCTCCCTGCCGACGCTGACCAGGATCGCCTTTTCCCTGGCTCCCTTAAGGAAAATCGATCTCTGGCCTCTTTGAAACTCATCTTCGAGAGATTGGATCCACTTCAAGAAATCCACATTAAGATGGCCTAATGAGGAGGGGGGATCAATTTCCCAGACCTTGCTATCCGGGTTGCCAGGAAGGAGGTGTGCGGAAAAGACTGAACCCGGGCCATCAACACCGTTGGCGTTTAGGGCAACAATCATATCCAGCCGGAGGAGAGCGAGATCTGTCAGATCCTCCCCTGTCAACGGTTCCCCGTGAAGGTGGGTGTGAATGAGACGAAGGCCCCTCAGACGAAGGTCTCCGGACCGATAACGGGAGAGATCAGGAATAGTTAATCCCTTCTGATCTCCTACGATGACGAATTCTATAGATCCTCTGCGACCAACAAGAATGCCAATCTGACGCCGTATTTCATTTGAGAGGTCACTCAGGAAGCGGACAATTTCGGTCGTAACAACCTTTTGAGGAGGGATTTTCCTTCTATAAATATGTTCGATCCTTCTGATTTGGTTCGGCTTTAAGCCGATTGTGTTCCCGTAAACTCTGTTAATTTATTCCTCCTTTTTAGGAATTTTAATACGACGGGGGAATCAAGTCAAGTCTTTCTATTCATTAGGAAAATCTACTCTTCCTGGTCTTCCCAACTCTCCCCGCGTCTGAATCTTCGTCTCCATAAAACGGGCAACGACCCACAAATTGGTCAAAAGATGCTCCGTCATTTGTGTGGTGGTGAAGCAAGAGTAGCCTCTGGCAAGAGCCATAAAGGGGACGAGCTGGTCTGCCAAGTGAGGATCAACACAGCCATCCGATTCCAGGTAATTCTTCAAAAAATCTACGGCCTCATCAGCCACTCTCTCCGCAGGCTTTCCCCTCGCACCCAACGATGAAAACCCCACAACAATCCCTTCATACTCAGCTAACAAAAATAGAAAGGATCCTTGCCCAATGGACGGTACATCATAAAGAATGTTGATCTCTGGATCGATCTCTAGCTCTTTTCGAATCCTCTTCAGAGCTTGCTCTTTTTGCCTTTCGGCCACATGTTTGGGAAGGTTGGCGATAGCAGAGGTACCACGGATCTTCTTGCGTGAACCTCGTTCAACCAGAGAGATAGGCTTCAGCTCATCAACTTGACTAATTTTTAATCGAACTAAACCTCCCCCCTTCGGATAGAACCCCCACTTTTCAATCATCGCCTCAGCAGAGACTCCCATCGGTCTCAGGCTAGGCAAGAAAACTTGAGAAAGATAATGAAAAGGTGGGCTCCATGGAACGTGGGTGCCTCCGACCAAGGTCAGCGTTGAATCTCCTGGGGCCACACAGAGGGGGAGAAAAATTGTCTGAAGGAGAAGGGTGACAGACCCCGCTGTTTCTATTCTAAACTCGTAATCTCCCGGGCGGAGTTCCTGAGGAATGAATGTCAGCGTTTGAGAACCAATTTTATTTCCCTCGATGGTGGCACCCGAAATCCGCGCCATTGCGTTTACAGCAGCCAGGTGCTGATTTCCAAGGCCTGGATTTTTCCGACTCGCCCTGATGTTCTTAACAAGGATAGGGATATTGAGAATCGTGGAGAAGGCCAAAGCGGTTCTTAATATCTGCCCACCGCCTTCTCCGTATGATCCATCGATTTCGATCATCTACGCCTCAGATTCATAAGTTATTAAATTGGCCATCCGATGTCAAATCATTTTGCCAACTCGGAGGAGTGAAAAAAGGAATTACATTATCTCTGTTTCATGGTAATCTTATAAGCATTAGCTACGATCATCTTACCTCTGACGGGAGAGAACTTTGGCTGAGTTGATTGTATTGGGCTCGGGGACGGGGATTCCTTCTCTTCGAAGAGCATCTCCGGGCCTCCTTGTGTTCTCGGACAGTACAATAATATTGATCGATAGTGGATCCGGAGCACTGAGAAAAATGCTGGAGGTTGGAGTCACTTATCGAGATATTGACATGATCCTTTACACACACATTCACCCTGACCATGTTGCTGATCTCGTTCCAATCATTTTTGCGACGAAGTATGCGGATGTTCCGCGCGAAAAAGAATTATTATGCATCGGAGGACCTGGATTCGAATCTTATTTCGAGAAATTGAAAAATGTCTATGGTCACTGGGTGGACCCCCAATCTTATGAATTAACTATCAAAGAGACTTCTGAACGAGGGCTCCTCTACAGGGACTTGAAAATTCGATCAAAGCCAATGGCCCATATTTCCGAGAGCGTCGGCTACCGAATTGAGTTTAGGGATGGAAAATCCATAACGGTTTCCGGGGACACAGACTACTGTCAAAACATTATCGATCTCGCCATCGAAGTTGATCTCCTTGTTCTTGAGTGCTCTTTCCCCGACGGGAAGAAAGTTGAAGGTCATCTCACTCCTTCTTTGGCCGGTAGAATTGCATCAGAATCTCACTGCCGCAAGCTAATGCTCTATCACTTTTACCCGGTCTGTGATCAATACGATATCCTCATGCAATGCAGGCAGGCTTATCAGGGAGATGCCTTATTGGCAGAAGATCTCATGAAGGTTAAGATTTGACAATCTTGCTCTTTTGGGCTATTTAGTAAAAGGAGGAAATGTTGAAAAAATACAAGCTCTTAATATTCCTTTCGATGTGTTTATTGCTCCTTCCTTTTGGGATTTGGGGACAGACCGAAAAGTCGCCCGTCTTCGTCATTGAGATCGACGGGGACATCAATCCCGCTACGGGCAAGTTTATTATTGATTCAATAGATGAAGCCACCAAGCAAAATGCTCAATGCCTGGTCATCCAATTGGATACGCCCGGAGGAGCGCTGGAGTCAACGAGGTTGATCGTAAAGAAGATTCTGGCCTCTCATATCCCAATTATCGTTTATGTCGCTCCGAAAGGGGCTAGAGCAGGTTCTGCGGGTGTTTTCATTACCATGGCTGCCCATATCGCTGTAATGGCCCCTGGTACCCACATCGGAGCAGCCCATCCTGTCACATTGGGAGCAGAGGGAAAAGAAAGTAAAACAATGACGGAAAAGATCGTCAACGACACAGTTGCCTTCATTAAGAATATTGCAAAGACTCGAGGAAGAAATGTAGATTGGGCGGAAAAAGCTGTGAGGAAAAGCATCTCCATCACTGAGGACGAAGCAGTCAAACTTAATGTCGTTGATTTTATTGTCCGTGACTTTCAGACCCTTCTCACGGACCTCGACGGGAAGGTCATAAAATTCGATGGCGTCACCCGAACCCTTCACACAAAAGGAGTCCAACCCAACCGTATTGAGATGACCTGGAGTCAGAAACTCCTGGCTATCATTTCCCATCCTCAGATTGCCTTATATCTTCTCATGTTAGCGAGTTTGGGAATCTTTTTTGAATTGTCAAATCCTGGAGCGATCCTTCCAGGGATCGTCGGAGGGATTTCTCTAGTTCTCTCCTTGTATGTATTACAGGTGCTTTCCGTCAATTATGCGGGGTTGGCGCTGATCCTTTTTGCCTTCATCCTATTCATCGCTGAGATCAAAGTGATGAGTCATGGTTTGCTGGCCGCCGGCGGCATCATCTCCCTTTTCTTAGGTTCAATCATGTTGTTCGAGACCCCAGAGGGGGGTATGAGACTCTCTCTGGGAGTTATCATTCCCACCGTCTTAGTCACGTCAGCTTTTTTCATTTTCGCCTTGACCATGGCGATCCGAGCTCGTCTGAAGAAGCCAACTACTGGCTTCGAAGGCCTAATCGGAGAAATAGGAACCGCTTCGACCTCGATTGCTCACGAGGGGAAAGTGTCTATCCATGGAGAGTTCTGGACGGCGACCAGTGATGCGAGTATAGAAAAAGGGGAGAAGGTTCAAGTCATAGGGGTGAAGAACCTAAAACTAAACGTCAAAAAGATAGAATAAGGAGGGAATCAAATGGGTATAACAGGTCTTCCATCAGGCTTCTTTTTTCTTGTTATCTTTCTGGTTATTTTAGCTGCCTCAGCGATAAAGATTCTGAGGGAATATGAACGAGGTGTCATCTTTAGGCTGGGAAGGCTTATCGGCGCCAAGGGCCCGGGGATCATCTTTATCATCCCGGGAGTGGACAAGCTCTTGAGGATCAGCCTAAGAACCGTGACGCTCGACATTCCTCCCCAGGATGTGATCACGCGTGACAATATCTCGATCAAGGTGAACGCCGTCGTCTATTTCCGCGTCATCGATCCAAATCGTGCTGTGGTTGAGGTTGAGAATTACCTCTATGCGACTCAACAGTTGGCCCAGACGACCCTTCGGAGCGTGGTGGGGCAGGCGGATTTGGATGAATTGCTCTCCCAGCGAGATAAGATCAACATTACTCTCCAGGACATCCTGGACAAACACACCGAACCATGGGGGATTAAGGTTTCGCTGGTCGAAACCAAGCAGGTGGATTTACCAGAAGAGATGCGGAGGGCAATTGCCCGTCAGGCCGAGGCAGAGAGGGAGAGAAGAGCTAAAATTATCCATGCCGAGGGCGAATACCAGGCCGCTGAAAAATTGGCCCAGGCTGCGAATGTCATCAGCACCAATCCTGCAGCCATACAATTAAGATTCCTTCAAACCCTAACCGAAATTGCCACGGAGAAAAACTCGACCACCATCTTCCCCGTGCCCATTGATCTTCTTACACCCTTTTTGAAAAAGTAGCGGAAACTCTTCTAAGATACTCTTTGGCCATCCATGACCCTTCCCCCACCCCGGGGAAGGGTTTTTTCATTTCTTATAACCGACAGGCATAATCAATAAAGGTTCGTGTTTAGACGGCAGACTTGCTTTGTTTGAGACCTCCGAATCGTTAAAGGCTCCCACAATCCCCGCCCCCAATCCCAGGGCTTCTGCTTGAAGGAATAGATTCTGGCCCACATGTCCTACTTCCACGAGTGCATATCGAATTCCCCTCTCACCATACTTCCCGGTGATCCTTCGGTATTCAGCCGTGATGATAAAAAGCACGGGTGCTCGGGCCATCCACATCTGAGACAAAGAGGCCACGGCAATCTCTTTCCGGCGATCTCCTCTTGCGATCGGCAGGAGGGAATGTTCCTTTGGTAAATATCGATAGACGCCCCCCTCCATTTTCTCAACGCCATTCTCCCCGGTGAGGATGTAAAGATCCAAGGGATACAAGGCGCCTGCGGAGGCCGCAGCCCTCCTTTTTTCTGATAAATCCGTGATGCCCTGCCCGGACCATGCGAGTTGTGAAAGATGATTAAGGGAAAGACTTTCTTGTCTAAAATTACGAACGGTCCTTCTACCCTTGATGGCTTTCTCCACTGAAACCTCTCCACCGGAGGAGGGTTTTGGGAGTGAGATCGAAGCCTCATTCGTTTTAACTTCTAATGGACCCATTATTTCTCCTCTCCCGTGTTTTCAGAGACCCTTCGTTTTTCCAAATGCCGGTCCATCTGACTCCAGATGCCCTGGAAGATACGAACTTCTCTTTCATCCATCTGGCTTCTACCAAATAGTCGCCTCAGCGATCGCATGATTCGTTTGGGATTGTTTGAATTCAGGAATCCAATGCGGACCAGGGTCTCTTGCATATGTTCGAGCATCCTCTCCAATTGCTCCGCCTGAGCCAATTGAGCTGAATTCCTTGGACTCTCCATTGAGACCTTGAATAACTCATAGCAAACGACGATCACGGCCTGTGCAAGATTGAGTGACGGGAAGGATTCCACGGAGGGAATCCTGGCGCAGAGATGACACAGAGATAATTCGTCATTCGTCAATCCCTCTTTCTCCGAACCAAAAGCCAGGCCGATCACATTCTTCCGTGACAAAGGAATCAGCTTTTCCGCAAGGGCTTCCGGTGTCAGATCGGGCTGCCTTTCCCTTCCTCCCCGTGAAGTGAACCCGACCACAACTCCCATCTCGGAGATGGCTTCTCCCAATGTGAAGCATTCTTCCGCCCTTTCCAGAATATCTTCTGCCCCAGATGCCAATTTATACGCGTTGGCATGGAGAGGGGAACACCCATTGACCACGATCAACCGGCTCGATCCCATGTTTTTCATCGCCCTGGCCACGGAGCCGATGTTTTCCGGGAATCTGGGCCTGACCAAAATGATCGAGATGGAATTGAGTGGGATCTTCTTTCTCATGGGCTTTATTATACCCCCTCCCTCCCCTCCCCCTCAAGGGGGAGGGTTAGGGTGGGGGCCTTGACTATCAATTTTTTTTGTCTTAATAACCTTCGTATATTTCTCCGTTGTGGAAGAGATCATCGATGAAAACGCACGTTCCTTTTTTTGACTTGGCAGTCCAATTTAAATCGATCGAAGAGGAAGTAAAGTCTGCCCTGGATGAGGTGTTTCGCACCCAACAATTTATCCTGGGATCTAACGTCCAGGCACTGGAGGAAACGATTGCCCGGTACTGCGCGACCCGGTCTGCGATAGGAGTCGCCTCCGGTTCGGACGCCCTGCTCTTATCCTTGATGGCTCTAGGAATCGGGAGCGGCGATGAAGTCCTCCTTCCTCCCTTCACCTTCTTTGCGACAGCAGGTTCTGTTTCCCGGCTTGGAGCCATCCCGGTCTTTGTGGACATCGATCCAGAGACCTATAACATCGACCCCTCCGGGATTGAGGAGAGGATCTCTTCCAAAACAAAGGCAATCATCCCTGTTCACCTCTTCGGACAATGTGCGGACATGGACCCTCTTCTCAAAGTAGCCAAAGGGAGGAAACTCTTTGTCATCGAAGATGCCGCCCAGGCATTAGGGGCAGAATATCGGCCGATCGCTGGAGAAGAGGGGCGACGGGCAGGGCAGATGGGTGATCTCGGATGTTTCTCCTTTTACCCGACAAAAAACCTGGGGGCTTTCGGGGATGCAGGAATGGTCGTGACGGATAATCCCGAACTATCAGAAAAGGTTCGACTGCTCAGGGCCCACGGAAGTCAACCCAAATATTTCCATAAGTGGATTGGGATCAATAGTCGCCTCGATACCGTTCAAGCAGCGATCCTCTTAGTAAAATTCAAGTATCTGGAAAAATGGACGGGGGAGAGACAAAGGAAGGCTGAGCGTTATCGATTATTGTTCCAGGACCTTCTCTCTTCCGTCGATGGCATCCGGCTCCCGACCGTTCAATATCAGAACCGTCATATCTTTCATCAGTATGTGATCCGTGTTCGAGAAAGAGACCGGCTGAGGAAATCCCTGGCAGAGGGAGGAATTGGCACAGACATCTATTACCCACTGCCTCTCCATCTCCAGGAATGTTATGCCTCTCTGGGATACCGCCGAGGAGATCTTTCTAATTCCGAGAAGGCTTCCGAAGAAGTGTTAGCCCTCCCAATTTATCCCGAGTTGACCGAAGATCAACAGATTGCGGTCGTGGATCGAATCAAGGCCTTTTACAGAAAATGAGGCTCGGGGAGATGAAGACGATGAACAAGGCAGAGCAGTTCATTGAAAAAATTCTGAGGAAGGAAGCCCTGGTCGGGATCATCGGGATGGGATATGTCGGCCTGCCGCTCGTTTTAAGGTTTTGTGAAGAAGATTTCGGAGTCTTGGGGTTTGATGTCGATTCTAAGAAAGTGGCCACGCTGAAGAGAGGGAAAAGCTATTTGAAATCTATTTCTTCCTCGCGGATTTCACAATTTATCCGGAGCGGGCGTTTCGATGCGACCGATGACTTTTCCCGCCTCGGCGAACCTGATTGCATCTTGATCTGTGTTCCCACCCCCCTGACCGAAAAAATGGAACCAGACCTTCAATATATAGAAAAGACCATCGAAGCTGTTCGAGGACGGTTGCGGAAAGGACAGTTGATCGTGCTGGAAAGCACGACTTATCCGGGAACGACGGAGGAGTTGATTCTGCCCCGATTGGAATCGCGTGGCTTGAAGGTAGGGCAAGATTTCTTTCTCGCCTTCTCCCCGGAGAGAGAGGACCCTGGAAACAAACGATTCACAACCCATCAAATCCCTAAGGTGGTTGCAGGAGTCACTCCGTCCTGTCAAAAAGTGGTCACAGCCCTCTACGGTCAAATCATCCAAAAAGTCGTTCCTGTTTCATCCCCGAGGGTTGCAGAATTGACCAAGCTTCTCGAAAATATCTATCGAAGTGTGAATATCGCCCTGGTGAATGAATTGAAAATGTTGACAGACCGCATGGGGATCGACATCTGGGAGGTCATCGAAGCCGCCAGTACGAAACCCTTCGGATTTTCGCCCTTCTACCCCGGCCCCGGGATGGGCGGCCACTGCATTCCGATCGATCCCTATTACCTCTCCTGGAAGGCTCGAGAATACGACTTCACGACAAGATTTATTTTCTTGGCAGGGGAAATCAACGTCCACGTCCCTTACTACGTGGTGGCAAAGATTCAGGACGCCGTCAACGGAAGGGGAAAGAGCATCAAAGGAGCAAGAGTCCTGATTTTGGGGGTGGCTTATAAAAAAGATGTGGACGACGCCAGAGAATCTCCTGCCCTGGCCATCATGGACCTTCTCCAGAAAAAGGGAGCGACCATTCTCTATCACGATCCCTACATCCCTGCCCTGCCCCATTTCAGAAAATATTATTTCAAGTTGAAATCTTCTCCCCTCACAAAGCAGTTGCTCCAGCGGATCGATGCTGCCGTGGTGGTCACAGACCACAGCTGCATCGATTATTCATGGGTGGTGAAGCATGCTCCCCTGGTGATCGATACCCGAAATGTGACGAGGGACCTGAAACAGTGGAAGAAAAAGATTGTGAAGGCTTGATTGATTTCCGATTTTTGATTTTATAAATACATAACCCTAAGCTTCTCATTCGATCAATTTTTTCAACCGCCTGGCAACCAGCTTGTAGGCCTCCTCTTTATCTCTCTTCCCAATGCCTACGATCTCTATTACCTCGATGTGCTTTCCAATCAGCCGATAGACAACCCGATATTTCTTCTTTGCAACGTGGAGTTTATAGAACCCTGTCAGATCCAATCCATACTTTTT
>Ga0335070_10005846_pt1 | contig 14507 bp, 15 predicted proteins | sample Lox_Sample_13_FD_206722 | JGI IMG/M metagenome (GOLD analysis project Ga0335070, IMG submission 206722) | Soil microbial communities from Loxahatchee National Wildlife Refuge, Florida, United States - Lox_Sample_1.3 | ecosystem: Environmental > Terrestrial > Soil > Wetlands | place: USA... | reverse complement strand
CATGCGCTGGTCCGAGCCGTCGATGTTCATGGTGAAAATCTGGTCGCATTTCACGTCCCCGTGCGAGGACTGATAGATGAGTTTCTTGCCGTCGGCAGAGAAGTAAGCTTCGGCGTTCTGGCCTCCGAAGGTGAGCTGATGCACGTTGCGCAGATGCTTTTCCTGCGGCGTCGCCATATCGGGTGTGGGAGTCTGAGCCGGAAGCAGGGAAGAAAAGAGTGCGAGACCCGAAAATGCCAGGACTGAAAAAATCGCTTTCATAAGGAGGGGCTAGTTTAGCAAAGCAACGCAGTGTGCGCGCAATCCGGCGAATGCTCATTGGGAATGGTCAGACAGTTTGCTGTAGTATGCTTCCGGCGAAATGGAGTACCGCGACAAACGGAACGAGTGGGTGCGGGAGGTTGAGGCGAGGCGGCGCGATGTCGAGTTTCCGCAGGCCTCAAAAGAGGAAGTAGAGTCCTGCCGGAACTACAAGCAACAGCCGCTCCCACTGTTGGGGAAGATGTTCTACGCCGCCCTTGCTCTGTGCGCGGTGGTCTGCGTTCTGTTCGTTACCTACAGACTGCATCGTGCAGGTCGACTGTTGGAGGCTGTGTTGGTTCTAACTCTGACTGCCTTCCTATCCCTCGGGCCGATCTTTGTCGTGCTCGCTTGGTCGACGCATCGGAGTCTGCGCGAGATTCGAGACCTGAATCGAAATCGCAAGATTCGACCGCATCGATATTAGGTTTTTGCCGTTATTTTTCGGAGGCTCTATGAAATCCTTTCTACCGGTCCTGGTGGTTTCATTTCTGGTGTCGACGATTTTCCTTGCCGGGTCGCACTGGGAGGTCTCGGCTTCTCCGAAAGCTACAGCGGAGACTTTGAAGCAACTTGAAGGCGAGTTCATGAAAGCCACGGCGGAAAAGGGGTCGCGGGGGTACATGTCGTACTACGCTGACGACGCAGTCGAAGTGCCCAATGGCGCGCCGCTGATTCAGGGCAAGGTGGAGATCGCCAAGGGGATGGGATTTCTCGACGACAAGAACAACCAGTTGATCTGGACCCCGGTGGGTGCGGACATTTCGGCGTCTGCGGACCTGGGGTACACGTATGGGAACTACGAATTCCATTCGAAGGATAAGGATGGCAAGCCGGTGATTGAGTATGGAAAGTACACCAGCATCTGGAAGCTGCAGAGAGATGGAAGCTGGAAAGTGGCGCTGGATATGGGGAATGCGAGTCCGAAGAAGTAGATCTCTTGTCTTAAACCTGCCGTTGCGATTGAAGAACCGTCGCTGAAACCCTGCAAGCAGATCGTTCGAAATCAGCGCGCGAACGGGCCAGTCGCCACTCGTGCCAGGTTGGCCAATTCCTGGCGAAAAATTGGGCGCAAGAGAAGCGGTGAGAGCGCCTTCTCGATCACCCCGCGGAATCCCTTTGGTACTGGCGCTGTTGTTGATATGGTGACGCGGCAATCCGCGGGTGCCGTGCCCGGATCAATCGTGAATGTGGTCACGATTCCTTGTGGCTCCAGATACTTCTCCACCAAAATGCGTCCCGGCTCGGGCTCGCTGATTTCGCCATGGAAGTTCTGCGTCTTGCCGAGGACGTTCATGCGAAATCGGATGACTGTTCCGGCACCCACTCCGCCTTGCTCGACCACAAGACTATTGAACTGTTTGGGCAGGATGCGGGGATGGCCGTCATTGTAGTTGGCCAGGATTGAGTAGACGCGTTCGCGTCGGGCGGGAATGATCGCCGACTCTGAAATGGAATAAGTTCCAGCGTTCTGGTTTTCCATGCGATAGATTCGATTCGAATCTTAACGCCGAAGATTCACTTGTGGAAGTGATTGCGGATGGCCTCCGCCTGGGTGCGGGTGACGACAGCGGAGAGTGCGGCAGGGTCGGCCTGCTTGACCGCTTGCACGCTGCCGAAATGTTCGAGTAGGCGGCGCGTGGTGCTGGCGCCGACGCCAGGGATTTCCAGCAACTCGGTCGAACGATCGCGGATTTGGCGGCGTTTGCGATGGAACGTCACCGCGAAGCGGTGGGCTTCATCGCGGATGAGCTGGACCAGGTGCAAGACGGGCGAGTGGTGGTCGAGCGCGATCGGATCTTTTTCCTGCCCATAGACGTAGAGAATTTCTTCGCGCTTAGCGATGGACGCCAGTGGCTGGTTGATGATTTCGAGAGCTTCGAGCGCGTCGGCCGCGGCATGCAACTGCCCAAGTCCACCGTCGATGAGAACCAAGCTGGGCAGAGGCCTCTCCTCATCCCGCAGGCGCTTGTAACGGCGCGTGACCACTTCGCGCATGGAAGCGAAATCGTCGACCCCGGCGACGGTGCGGATGATGAATTTGCGGTAATCGGACTTCTTCATCTTGCCGTCTTCCCACACCACCATGGATGCGACGGTCTCCGCGCCTTGAATGTGCGAGATGTCGAAGCACTCGATGCGCTTGGGCAGGTCGGGCAAGCTGAGGGCCTCCTGCAATTCTTCCCGGATCTTACGTGCGTTGGGCTTCAGGACACGGAAGCGTTGATCGTAAGACTGCTTGGCGTTGTTGCCGGCAAGGTCGATGAGCGAACGCTTGTCGCCGCGCTGCGGGACCAAGATGTGCACACGGGCTCCGCGGGCATTCTCGCTCGCGCCTTGATCAGACAGCAGATCTTCGAGTTCCTCACGGTCCTTGAAATCTACGGGCACGTAGAGATTGCGCGGGACGTAGGGTTGGCCGATGTAGAGCTGCTTGAGCAGGGCAGAGAAGAATTCGCCAGGGTGAAAGTGGACGGCTCCGTTGCTCGCGTCGCCTAAATGCGCTGGCGCGCTTTGCTGGCCCGGACGGGCGGGGTCGTCCGTCCCCACATGGTCCTCGGTTGGTGCATGGTCGGTGCGGGGATCCAGGGGGTCGGTGCCCTCTTCTTCTGCCAGCGCAAATTCCGGCAAATCTTCCCAGAAGAACTCGCGGCGATCGACCATTTTTCCGCCGCGCATGTGAAACAGATTCACCGCTAACATACCGTTTTCGAAGTGATAGCCGAAGACGTCGGCGTCGTCGCCCTCGGCCGCGGCGATGCGCTGCCGTTCCTGCAACTGCTCGACCGTGGTGATCAGATCGCGGTAGCGGGCGGCGCGTTCGTACTCCTGGTCAGCGGCGGCCTGCTCCATGCGCGTGCGCAACGATCGTGCCAGATCCGTGGGACGCCCTTCCAGAAACATCTTCACGTCATGCACGGCTTCCTGGTACGTCTCGGGAGTCGTCAGGCTTTCGACACAGGGTCCCAGGCAGCGCTTGATGTAGTACTGCAAACACGGCCTGGGATGAAAGCGCGTCAGATCGACTTTGCACGACGGAATCAGAAAATTGCGGTGGATCAGATCCGTGATGCGATAAGCGAGATTCGCCGGAAAGTACGGCCCGTAATAAGCGCTGCCGTCTTTGCGCAAGCGGCGGGTGACGTAGACACGCGGCCAGCGCTCACCCAGCGTCAGTTTCACATAGGGATAAGTCTTGTCATCCCGCAGCAGGATGTTGAAACGCGGCTTGCGCTGCTTGATCAGGTTGTTCTCAAGCGCGAGGGCTTCTTTGTTGTTACCCACGACGATGTAGTCGACGTCGACCGCTTCGCGCACCAGAGTCCCGGTTTTTGCATCCTCCCATCGGCCTTCGTGAAAGTAGCTGCTGACCCGGCTGCGCAAATTCTTGGCCTTGCCGACGTAAATGACCTCGCCCTCAGCGTTTTTGTAGAGATACACGCCGGGCTCAGTCGGAATGGTGCGGATTTTTGCCAGCAAGTCCATTGATACGGTTGTTTCCATTTTACTTTCTCGCAGGCACCGCGTGATTGCCCAGGCAACGACGACGCCGAGGCCCAGACTTGTCCCTATACAGAAACAGGCGCTTATACTATGCAGTTCACTTTATGGACCGCGCCTCCATTAGTCAGCAGATCGACAAAATCTTGTGCAGCCAGAGCTTTGCCAGCAAGAGCCAGCTCAGGAAGTTGCTGGAAGTTCTCTCGCAGAATTTCGATTCGCAAGCCACGCTCAAGCCCGACCGAATCATTCGGGAATTGTGGCCCGAAGAAACCAGGACCAAGGGATCCGCAGACGTCGCGACCGAGATGAACCGACTGCGGCACGCGTTAGACGGCTATTACAGCGGGGAAGGCAGTAGCGATCCCATCACAATTGTCCTTCCCAATCGTTCGGTGGCGGCGGCAGATGGAACCCAGGAAAAGCGCTGGATCGTCGCCAAGCCTCGGGGTGCCGAGGATCGTCAACCGGTTCCTAGCGCACCATCCCGCAGGGTCCTGATGACCGCCGTCGCGATTGCCGCCGTTTGCCTGGTGGCATACCTCTCCGTGCGCTGGCTGGTGCCCGGGAGCCATCCTCGGGCTGCGCGCATGGAGGGTGGAGCTCTTGTGGTGATGAACGCGGAAGGTAAGGAACTATGGAGGAAGGCTTTCCCCGATGGACTCGGGCCCGACTGGTATTACGCACAGGGGGTACAGAATCGGATATGGTTTGGCGACTTAGACGGAAACGGCCATACCTCGGTTCTGTTTCTTTATTCGCCCGCTCTTCCCGATCCACAGGGATCAACCCTGATCTGCTTTTCCGATCGCGGCAAGGAGAAGTGGCGATGGACTCCCGGCAGAGATTTGCCAGAGCTGTCGGGTAGCCCTCCGACCTATAAGACGGTGAGCCTTGCGGTACTGAAGGCGACCAAGGCGCGGCCTTCCCGGATCGTCGTTTCCAGTGTGCATCAGCCCTGGTGGCCCGGCCAGATCGCGCTCATCGATTCCAATGGCAAGACAGTTTCTGAGTACTGGCACTCTGGGGCCTTGATGTTCGTCGCGTTGGCTGACCTCGATGGCGACGGCCGAGAAGAGATCATCGCTACCGGAACCGCCAATGGATACGATCATCAAGCAACGTTGGTCGTGCTCGACCCCGACCGGGTGTTTGGCGCTTCGACCGAAGTGCGGCCCGAGTTTCAAATCCACGGCATGGGAGCTGCCCAGGAACGGTTGCGCTTGTTGTTTCCGCGAAGCGATTTGAATCGGGCATTGTTCCAATTCAATATGGCCGAATATCCCACGGTGGAGCACGGCACCCTGCGGCTGACGGTGGCCGAATGTATTACCCCGATGGGCTGCCGCATCTGGTACGAATTCGACAGGAATATTCGCCTGATCGCGGCCTTCGCGGGTGGGGATGAGTTTCGCAGCGCTCATGAGCGCTTCTTCCAGAGCGGCAAAGATGCGCACTCCCTGAGCGCGGAGGAACGAGCCGCGTTCCAGAAAGTGCGCTGCCTGGTGGGATGCAATTCAGAGTTCGTTTCTGTCGGTAAGTTGGTTCCGTAATCTCATTCCTGGCTCAGAAGCAGGGCTGCTGGAGCATTCATCCCCGTTTTGATCCTGACTTCATACCAATTTCATATCATTTCCGGCCTGCAGCCGGTTTCAGTAGCGTGACCTCGTGCTAGCATCGCCCAGCTTGGAGCGACGGTAAGGGGAGCATCGGATCAAGATGCTACGGAATCCCAGTCCGCCCGCCTCGGTTCCAAGAAAAACTTCCTGATCCGGAGGAATGCCGTGAAAATGCACCGCCGCTTCTTGTTGCCCTTGGCAGCTCTTCTTTTCGTGGTTATCTTCTCGCCCCAGGCCGCACAAGCGCAAACCTCCGCCAACTGTCCAACGGAGCCTAAGCTGAATGTTCCTATTGCGGACGGCGAAACTTACACAGGTTCCAACTGCGTCGTAAACACCGCTGCCGATATAGACTCTTTCACATTCACCGGAAATCAAGGGGACACTTGGAACCTCGTGTTGGGCTCTTCGACCCCCAAGAACCACGATGTCTGCTTGACGATCTACGACCCCAGCAACAACAAGCTCAACTCCGGGTGCACTTCCGGCGGCGATTACACCGTCGTATTCGACCAGGTGCTGACCACAAGCGGCACCTATACCATGGATGTATATGAGGACACATCTGGCTCCCAAGGGTACTCAGTGTCAGCGGAGCGACTTTTCCCGTTTCCCCCTGTCGCACAACTGGTGAACATCTCACAACCCTACCCCGACGCTATCGCGTGGGATACGGAAGCGAATGCATTTAGGTTTCAGGGCGTTACCACCGGTCTATTTCAAGTCTCAGCCGCGGTTCAGGCGCCAAAAAACTACGATCTGTGTATGACTTTGTACTATACGAGCGGCGTGGTGGCCGGATCGGGCTGCACTACCGGCAGCAACTACAACATTATCATCCAGTTCACTCCGTCTAGTAACGGCACGCTCATGGCATTCCTTTACGCCGCCGGATGGAACGGGACCGTGAGCTACACCTTCGAAGTCTCATGCCTGTCTGGCAACTGCGGGACGACGAACTTCCCGGCGTGCACGCTCAAGGATGCCGCCACTTACAGCGCCACCACCGATACACTGACCATGATTTTCACGGTAGGGAACAAGGCTGCCACCACCTGGAACGCCTGGCTGACCTCTAAGAACACCATCACAGCCCTGAGCGGTTTCCCCATCTCGCAGCCCATCACCAACCCGCCGGTGCTGATCACCAAGACTGCTACTCTGTCTCCGTCAGGCACAGTTGGAGTTCTGACCACCCTAACCACGCCCGCAAAAGGGATCATCTGCTCCAACTACACATCAATCAACACGGGAACACCGTCAACACAAAAAAGATGATTCTGAACGCGCGCGACGGGGACGACCGAATGGCGCGTTGCTAGTGGTGGCTGAATGTTGCAGTTCCCATTCAGCCGCCACGAGCTTTCCGCAGACGTTGCCCTGAGAATGGGCTGCTGCGCCGGCGTGGAGTGCGCGTAGGGTGTGCTAAAAAAGAAAGAGTGAGCGTGCTCATTCCTGCCACCTCTTTCGGTCGTCGCTATCTGCTCTGTAGGCTTTTTCTTCTCGCCTTTCTAGCCTTGCTCAGTTCAGATCGGATCCGCGCGCAGATCGCTCCGGCGCCGCCTGCCAGCCAGTCCCAACCGCAGGTCACCAAGTCGCCACAAGGAAAGAAAGAGGAGGCGGCCAGGGCCGCGGCCCGTGCGAGTGCTCGCCACTTCGATCGCGTTCTCATCATCGTTCTCGAGAACGTCGACTATGAACGGGCGATCCAGAACCCGGACCTCATGGCGCTCGCCGCAAAAGGCGCCAGCTTCACCAATTTCCATGCGCTGTTTCATCCTTCGTATCCAAATTATCTCGCCATGGTAGCCGGCACAGATTTCTACCTTCATCGCCGCGGCAGCTATTTCGGCGATAAGCAGGTCAACTTTCCCGATGATTCCGCGCACAAAACCATTGCCGATCGCCTGGTCGCGGCTGGCCTCGACTTCAAGCAGTATGCCGAAGAACTTCCGGAGGGCCCTTGCCCGTGGAATGTTTCCGGCCAGCACACGGCGGAGAAGCAAGGCAACTATGTGCGGCGGCACGTACCTTTCCTGAGCTTTCGCCAGGTGCAGACCAAGTGGTGCGATCATGTGATCCGCGTCGACTCGGGCAAGGCAGATAATTTCTTTTCCCGCGATGCCAGGCAGGGACTCGTCGCCTATTCGTTCTATACACCCAACACGAATCACGACGGCCACGACACCACCGTCGACGTCGCCGCAGCGTGGGTGAAGAGATTTCTGGACGAGACCTTCCCCGAACGTTTGCGCCAGGGAACCCTGGTGGTCATCACCTTTGATGAGTCGGGAGGGAATGAAGACAATCGCATCTTCACGTTGTTTCTCGGTGACATGGTCAAGCCCGCGAACCAGCAGGACCCGAAATCTCTCGACAAGCACTACACTCATTACAACGTGCTGCGGATGATCGAGGACAATTTTGGGCTCGAACCGCTGACGGCAAATGACCGGAACGCTACCCCGATTACTGACATTTGGAAGTAGGACGCAAGGATTTGCGACTATGACGGGAGGGACCGTAATCTGAGCCGAACCGTATAAAATTTCCATCCCCTATGTGAGATTGCGGCATCCAAGGTCGTGGTGCAGCGGTTCGACCGCCGCGCCTGGTTCCCATAAGCCGTTGAAACGTATATATTTATCGTGTCTCGCCTGAGTTCGGAAAACTGGCATCCGCCGTGCAAAAGTACAGGCGGGACATGAAGCTGTAGATGTGATTTTCCCAGGCCTTAAATTGGCTGTTTGCGCGCGGGGCAACCCGGACGCGCCAAAAAAATCGAGATTGGAAAGAAGGAGCCTCATCCCTATGAACCGCACTTCGTTAGTGTTGTGCCTGGCAGTCAGCATCGCCGCAACCGTCGGCTGCTCGAGCAAGAATTATGTGAAGCAACAGACGACGCCGCTGATCAACAAAACCAACGAGCTCGACGACTTGACTGCGAAAAACACGAAGGACATCAAGGACGTTGACGCACGGGCGCAGGCCGGCATCCAGGCCGTCAATGCCAAGACTGCCGAAGTCGAGCAGAAGGCACAGACCGCCGGACAGAATGCCACGCAGGCCCAGCAGATAGCCGACGCCGCCAACGCTCGCGTGGGCGTGCTGACCAACACGGTCGCAAATCTGGACAACTATCACGCCGTCGCCGAGACTTCGGTGAAATTCGGCTTCAATAAAGACAATCTGACGCCGAAGGCGAAGGAAGCTCTCGACCAACTGGCCGGCAGCATCGCGTCGACCAAGGGCTATATCATTGCTCTGGAAGGCGGGACGGACTCGGTTGGATCGGCCGACTACAACTACGATCTGAGCCAGCGCCGCGCCAACTCCGTGATTCAATACCTGGCGACCAAGTACAACGTGCCCGCACACAAGATTTATGTGATCGGATTGGGCAAGGACAAGCCGGTCGAGTCGAACAAGACTTCGACGGGCCGCGCCGACAACCGCCGCGTAGACGTTCGCCTGATGACCAACACCGTGGGCGACACGAATCAAGCCGCGCCGGCCACGACGACGGGCCAGAACAATCCGTCGTCGATGTAAAACAAGTTTACCCTCCTCCCCGGAGGACTTCGCCAACCAGGCTGCTCAATGCCTCCCCCTGAGCAGCCTGTTTTTTTGGGCGGAATGTTTCGTTGTCCAAACACCCCGTGACTGGTGTCACTGACAAGTTTTCTTCACGAAAAGGAAAATAGCCGCGAAGAAACTCGCCTCCCCGAAGAGCACGTCCCATCCCCGGGACTCCACACCCCCAGAGGCGAGATGCCAACCGCTGCCAGTCTTAGGTGATTGGCTTTCACAAAAAAATTGATCTCGAAATAAGGAGAGCGCTATATGCGTATGCTTCGCTTCGCAGTGCTTGGGTTGCTGTTCGGTGCATTCGCTGTCGCTTTAGTCGGAATTTCGAGCGCGCTGGATTGCACTTTGCCGGCGCCCGTCGTCATGAAAAAGATCGGTCGGCCAATATGGAAACCGGTAGACTTCCACGTCTTCAGCGCATCCGTCGGTACCGCGGATGATGGCTATGCCGAATTCGGACAGAATGAGACCAATCTACTTTATCCCCTGAGGCATCAGTCTTGCGCGGAACTCGGAATCGGTCCCGGCAATCCTCATCAACCACCCTACGTGCAGGAAATGGAGGCTGGCCTCGACGTAATGAATTTCAAAGATGCCGCGGTGTTTTCTGTCTCAGACTTCACCACTCCCAATGGAGTGTGGGCGGTATGGATGACGGTACCGAACCCGGGAACGACTGGTTCCTCTCCCGACTTTAAAAGCGGACCGATCATTCCGAACACGCTTTTTCCAATCCATATTCAGGGGCAGACTTACCGCAATAATCAGGTGTGGGATCCGAACCTCGGTGCCTTCGACATTCCAGCACTTACGGACCAACTGAGTTGCCCCTTCTCGGTAGACGGGCACAGCCATTTCCCGGTGTTTTTTGCCGATACATCGAGTTTCGGACCGGGTGGGGTTCTTACTGGCGGTTATCAATTCCGGATCACCATGATCGATAGCGGCGGGAATGGTTGGTCTGTCACTGTCTATTTCGTGGTTCAATGACAGAATATAAATGAGCGCCCGTGAACTTCGCTTGGTCAGGCGCAGTAGTTCAGGTCGGTCGCCCGGAATTCGGGCGACCGTATTTCTGAATGCGTCCCTGTTCCCTTGGCGTAAGATGGCAGCCATGCCATCCTCCAACGTTTCCCGTCGTGGTTTTCTGGCTATATCCGCGGTCGCCCCGTTTGCATTTCGTAGCCTTGCTTCTGGTCTTGCATCGTCCACCTCGATTCCCGTCGGCCTTGAGCTTTACTCGGTTCGCGATGAGCTGAAAAAAGACCCGGAAGCGACGGTACGTGCTGTGGCGAAGATGGGATATCAGGTCGTCGAGTTCTACGCCCCGTACTTTGAATGGACTACCGCGCAAGCACAACACATGCGCAAGGTTATGGATGAAGCGGGCATCAAGTGCAACTCGACGCACAACGACGAAGGCTACTTCGGGGCTGACAAAATCGACCGCGCCCGCGAACTGAACCAGATTCTGGGCGCGAAATACATGGTGCAGGCATGGAGCGATCCCAAGCCCACCCTGGATGCCTGGAAGGCACTGGCTGACCATCTAAATGCTGCCGCTGAAAAACTCGAGCCCGCCGGGATGAAAGTCGGCTATCACAATCACGACGCGGAGTGGAAGACAATCGACGGCAAGCGGCCCATGGAAGTTCTGGCCGCGAATACGAAGCCATCGATCATGCTGCAGTTGGATGTAGGTACTTGCTTGGAGGCGGGAGGCGACCCGGTCGCATGGATCAAAGCCAACCCGGGAAGGATTCGCTCCATCCATTGTAAAGACTGGTCGCGCGATCCGGCAAAAGAGTACAAGGTCCTGTTTGGCGAAGGCATCGCCGACTGGAAGGGAATCTTTGCCGCTGCCGAGAGTGTTGGCGGGGTGGAGTTCTACCTGATCGAACAAGAAGGCAGCCAGTATTCTGAGCTGGAGACGGCGCAGAAATGCCTGCAGGCATTCCGGGGCACGCACGTCTAGCGGTTCTCGCTCCGAAAAATCGTGGCGGAAGATAAAATATATCTATGCGTATTTTGTTGTTCTTGTTGATCGCGGCTTGTGTTCCGGCGTGGCCCCAGAGCTCGTCGAACAGCGCGCCTCCCTCCAACTCCCAGGCACCCGCAGCGTCATCCAATGACAAGCAGCGAGCCGGGCGGCCGGACTTGTCTCCTCCTCGGTCTGATCGCGTGAATGTGGACCAACTGGGGGACGAGCCAGGCAACAGTTCGAGCAAGGATACGCAAATCGATTTGAGCCCTCCGCCGGATGATGCAAAAGCGCATCCGCAGAGCTCTGATATTTTGCGTGACGAATCCGGCGACGCGAGCGGCAGTGGCGACGTGGCCGAATTCCATCCCTGGGATCCGCATAAGGCCGCTAAAGATGTTGAGGTCGGGGACTTCTATTTCAAGAAGAAGAACTATCGGGCTGCCGAGGATCGCTATCGCGAGGCGCTGCTTTACAAAAATAACGATGCCATCGCTACGCTCCACTTGGCGCAATGCCTGGAGAAACTGGAAAGACCACAGGAAGCACTCGAACAATACGAAAGCTACTTGAAGATTCTGCCCTACGGACCAGAAGCGGAGGCCTGCCGCAAGGCCATCGAGCGACTCAAGACGAGCACGGCCAAAGGCCAGCCGGCATCTTGAGCGAGTCGTGTCCGGGCCAAAGGCTAACGCGAGGCGCGGAACGTTCAACGATGCCGTTTTCTGGAGTGAATCCGGGACTTCTCGATGTTTCCATTCCCCACATGACTCGCTTTTCCCTCGCCGAGAACCAATGTTGATGGCCACTTTGGTCCCGTATTGGGCAGTCCCTTTTCACGAACAGCACAGCTAATAATTGCGTCGAGGGCGTCAAGACACGAGTGCACGGTCTGGATGCGCAAGGCACCTTCAAAGCGCCCGCGGATGATCAGTATCGCTGTTCCGTGCATGAGGGCCCACAGAGCTAGCATGAGGCGCGTATGGTCTTTCGGTAATCCGCCAATATGGGCCGCAACGCGCTCACGCATCAGGTTAAACGACGGCCAGGGTTCATGCAGGGAAGGTGGCTTGCCCACGCCATCGAAAAGAACCTCGTAGGCATGACTGTTTGCCAATGCAAAATCCAAATGGCGCTGCATGGCTTCGCGCAAAGTGCGGGCGCCGCTCACTGCAGCGAAGAGTTCTTCGCGGGTTTGCAGGCGCAGGGCGCGGAGGATGTCGTCGCGGTCCTTATAGCGCTCGTAGACGGTGGGTGTAGTTGTGCCGGCTGCCTTAGCGACGGCACGCATCGTGAGCGCCTTCTCGCCGCCGCGCGCCCACAGACGCGATGCGGCATCGAGGATCCGTTGTTCCAGTTTTGGGTCGGGTTGACGGGGCACTGCGCCTCCAAATTAGACGGCAATTATTAGTTGAACTATGTATTGCTAACGCTGTATACTATTTCCAACAAAAGCAACAAAACTGACGACCTCGCATGGCGGATTGCCGCCGGGTTCCAGGCAGTCCTCCCATTCCAAGAACCCCGGCAATCCGCCTGCGTATTTATCCCTCACCTGAGGAGCAGTGGATGAAACCTGCAGTTAAAAAGGAAGTGGATCTGAACCGCCTGCGCGCCGATTTGGCGTCGGCCGCAGTCGAAATATTAAGCGCGCATTGCGCCTCTGATCGTGTGCGACTCCAGTACCCTCTGCGAGACATCGTGACTTATGGGGAACGCCAAGCGCTGAAGCGAGCCATCGCTTCGGTGCAGGCTATGCATCAGTTCTTTTCCCAGTTGGGTGCGCAAATCCAGAACCAGGAAGCAAGCGAGTAAGGGCCGTTTACGGGCGCAAAACCAAAGCATGAGTCATCTGCGTGGGGATTATCTCTTCATCATTTCTCCACGCGGATGAACTCGCCGGTAGAAGCGTTGACCGCCACCCGAAGCTTCGAATCCTCGCGGCTGGACCCATAAATTACGTGCCACACCAGTTCATTGGTATTGTGATTCCAGTCGAGGATGTAAGTGACCGGCGTTTTCGGATCTGCTTCGAGGATCTTATCGCCGCCATGCTTTTGCGCGGTGGCCTCCGCCTGATCGGAATCGACCTTCAGAAAGTTGATGTCAAAGACCTGCGTCGAAGCGTTGGATGGATTGTAGCTGTCTTCGGTTCCCGGGTTAATGCCACGAGCTGGGGCGCCGTCGGCCGAGCTGCCCGACCAGGTGTAAGGCTTGGTGGAACGCTGAGTCGCCGAAGCGAAGCTGGCGCGCCACACCGCCCATTTGCCATCCTGGCCATTGCCGTCGGTAGTCACCGACGATTCCAAGCGGAAGGGCTTGGCATCCTGGTTCCACCCGCGGGCGGCCACATAACACTTCTGGAAAGCGGAACGCCCCGTCACGAGTTCGGGACCCTTGGCCTCGGGCTTCGCGGTTTCCGTCTTGTTGTCGTCGGAACAGGCGGCGAGAAACAGGAGAGAGGTCAATGCCAGAACAATCGAGACACCGGCAATTAACCTGGCGTGGGTGCGGGTTCTTTTCATTGGATTTCCGGTCAACAGAGCTCGCTCCGATTTCTCCGCAACCTTGGCGGGGGGCTCCGATAGGGCGGGGCTAGCCGTTTCCATGGCGTCCTTCCTGTATAAAATTAGTGGATTGAATCGTCGCGCAACATTCTACCTTGAAGTGAAAGAAAAAGTGAGTGACTGACATGGAGCCTCATCTGGAACGGCTACAGCACACTCTGAACGCCGCGATCGCAGGGTTCTCGACAGAGCAACTCACGTGGCATCCTGAGGGAAAATGGAGCGCAGCGGAGGTGCTCGAGCACTTGTATCTGACCTACACGGGAACGATCAAAGGCTTCGAACGCGTGCTGGAAGCGGGAAAGCCGATTGTGACTCCCGCCACGTTGAAGCAGCGCGTCGGGATCGTTGTCGTGCTTGGTTTCAGTCATCTGCCATCGGGACGAGAAGCGCCGAAGATGGCTCGTCCCCGTGGATTGCCGCAAGAGAAAGTGCTGGCCGAGATTGTCCCCAAAATTGCCGAGATGGATGACTTCCTTACGCGATGCGAACAGAAAATGGGACCCGGAAAACTGCTCGATCATCCCATCCTCGGCCCGCTCACGGCGGCACAGTGGAGAAAGTTTCATCTGGTGCACGGGTTGCACCACATAAAGCAGATTCGGCGGTTGCGGGCCGCAGGCAAAGACTGAAAATCCGAAGAGAGAGCCAATGAAAAAAGCGCCGGGAGTTCCGGCGCTTCGTTGTTTGAATTGAATTCTGTTATGGCTCGCGAATCGATGCGGGAACGCCGGCTTTGCGGGCATCTTCCTGCATGTCTTCCAGTTTCTGTTTGGCATCGTCGAGAGCTTTTTGCTTGTCGGCGATCTGCTGCTTGTATTGCGTATCCTGCTGGTCCCAGTTGGATTGGTTGCGCAGGCGGTTGCCCGCGTCGGCGTACATGGCGGCGGCTCGAATCTGATATTCACGCTGCGCTACGTCGAGCTCGCGTGTCATCAAGTCGATCTGATC
>Ga0335070_10005845_pt1 | contig 14508 bp, 15 predicted proteins | sample Lox_Sample_13_FD_206722 | JGI IMG/M metagenome (GOLD analysis project Ga0335070, IMG submission 206722) | Soil microbial communities from Loxahatchee National Wildlife Refuge, Florida, United States - Lox_Sample_1.3 | ecosystem: Environmental > Terrestrial > Soil > Wetlands | place: USA... | reverse complement strand
CGGATTTGTGGGCGCCATGAGCGGAATGGGCGGCGGCATCATTTTGATCCCCGTGCTCACGTTCCTGGGAATGGATATCAAAAACGCCATTGCTGTAAGCATCGTCTCGGTGATCGCCACGTCGAGTGGTTCCGCTTCAGCTTATGTCAGGGATCGCATTACGAATCTCAAAGTAGGCATGTTCCTCGAGATGTTTACGATTGTGGGGGCATTAGCCGGAGCAGCCATCACACTCGTTTCCGGAAGAAGGTTTCTCTTCATCCTTTTTGGCTTTGTCCTATTGTTTTCATGGGTCGCTCTGTTTCGACAAAGAAATGAAGACCGGCATTCAACCGTCCATCAAGATCATTTTTCCCGCTGGCTCGAATTGCAAGGAAGCTATTTTGACCAATCCATCCGGGAAACAATCGCCTACCGAGGCACACGCGCCTACCTCGGCGGTCCTTTAATGTTTGGAGCGGGCATAATTGCCGGCCTTCTGGGCATTGGAGCAGGAGCTCTGAAGGTGTTAATCCATGATCTGGTCATGAGACTTCCTCCAAAAGTCTCAACGACTACAAGTAATCTCATCATCGGAGTGACGGCCCTCGCCGGAACGAGTGTCTATCTTTCAGCGGGAATGATCGATCCTGGATTAGCGGCTCCGATCATTCTCGGCGTTGTAATAGGCGCGACTCTGGGCACACACTTTCTCGTCCGGCTGACCAATCAAATGGTACGCCGTATCTTTCTCGGAGTATTATTGATACTGGGAGTTGAAATGATTATCCGCGGTGTGGTGGGAGTCTGATGGCGGAACAGACATCAGCGAATTCTGAGAAGGTAGAGACCCATCGCCATTTCGATATGGAGATTCTGATCGGGTATATCCTTTTGGTAGGGGTTCTGCTCAGCATAGCGTTGCTTGGTATCGGTTTCCTCTGGCACTGGGAAAGGTCCGGGAATCTGCGTTTCCAGCATACCATTGTGGGAATGAATTTCTCCGAATTCGCCTTAACCAGTCTCAAGCAGATGGCTTCCTATGAGCTTCGTCCCCGTGTCATGGTCAACATGGGAATGGCTGTCTTAATGCTGACACCTTTTGGCCGTGTCCTGGCTTCTGTATTCTATTTTGCTCTTGTCGAGCGTAACTGGAAATATACTCTTTTCACGGGTTTTGTCCTCAGTGTACTCACCTACAGTCTTTTCCTCCGCTAAACCATTTTTTAAGAGGCAAAAACATCGGAACGCATCTATGCGTTCCCTGCAATATAACCGCCGACCGTTTCATACCCCTTTGCAACTGACGGTCATAAATTGTGTATGCAGGAGTCAGGCTTTGGTGATGAGGAATGAATCACCAAAATACTGTCTTCCGATTAATAAAATACAAAGTCCACCTTATTCATTTTCCGAGACCTGTCTATTCTAATGGAGATTGGATGACCGGAAAAGAAGGAAGAAAGATGAAAAAACTATCTCGACGCCCCGTCCCCTTTTCCATTTTTGGTCTTCTTCTTTTTACCTTTTTCTCCGGCTGCTTACCTATTTCCAAGACATTGAGAGCTCAGGCGGATAAAACACTTACCTTCCAGCAAGTTTTTCAAAACCCGGATGCCTATAAGGGTAAAATCGTCATCTGGGGCGGAGAGGTCGTTGAAACCACCAATCAGAAGGATGGAACAACCTTGATCATCGTTTTGCAGCGCCCTCTCGATTGGACGCAAGAGCCAGAATTCAGCCGCTCCGAAGGAAGATTTGTCATTTTTGTAGAAGGGTATATTGACGCGTATGTCTTCAGAAGAGGGAGGAGAGTTACCGTTGCAGGTGAAATCCTGGGGAAAAAAGTCATGCGACTTGGTGAAATGGAATACCCCTACCCTCTTCTTCTGAGCAAGCAGATCTACCTCTGGGGGGAGTATTACTACTACCCATATCCATATTACTGGTATTATCCTTACTGGTGGTAACAAAACTCTCGGGACGAGACAAGCAAGAGGCGAGATACCGCCTTGCGCGTGTTGAAATTCCAAATTGCGATCCGCACATCATCGACGGTTCGCCTCGTCAACAGTTATGTGTGTAACTCAGACGAGGTTCTTGTAGATCGTGTCGCCACATTATCACAGTGGAAGTGCTAGATTACTTAATAATAATTCTTGAAAGGAAGTTGAAATAAACTCTCGCGGAGGTAACCAAAATGCTATCAAAAATACCAATCAATCTTGACAGAATCAAAAAAGAAGACTTGGACAAAGAGATCTTGAGAGTTGCGATTATTGCGGAATTAGATGCGATCAACCTCTACGAGCAAATGGCAGGCATAACTCAAAACAGAAATATTAAGAAACTGCTTCTGGACGTGTCCAGGGAGGAGAAAACACACGTAGGAGAGTTTCAGACCTATTTGTTAAGTGAAGATCCGCAACAAAAGAGTGAACTGAAAGAAGGAGCAAAAGAAGTTGAAGAGCTACTGCGGGAGAAGTAAAAATATTTCACTGCTTCTCTGGTAGGATCTTAAGAACTTCCTGCTCCTTTGGCTAAAGAAGATTTGAGCTGCAGAAATGACGCTTCACTTAGACGATCTGAGCCTGTCATAGAATTCCTGTTGTTTTGAACTGATCTTTATTTTCTTGGGCTTTTCTGCTCTTCGCTGTGCCATGATTGTTCACCTCCAATTTCTATGCTTAAATAAATCACTGCTTAATAATTCTTCAAGGAAGGAAAAACAAATTGCCGCCTAAATACCTTACTCCCGAACGGAAAATACGGGATTTACCTTATTCATTTTCTCAAATCATAACGAGAGAATAAAGTATCAATGCCTGATTGACAGGAGGACAATTATGCCGATCTCTCGCCAATGTCGTCGATTAGCGATTCCCTTTCGCTTTTTTCTACTGGGAATGATGTTAATCTTGTTCCAGTCGTTTCTTGTGGAGGCTGCGGACAAGGGAAAACCAGTCGATCTGAGCACAGCCATCATACAGGTAGCAAAGCAGAATCTCCCGGCTGTCGTCTACATTGAAGTGACGGAAAGCCGGGAAGTGTCCAATCCCTTCTTGCCCTATGAGAATGATCCGTTCTTCCGTCGATTCTTTGGCAATCCCAAAATGCCCAAAAAGTTCAAACAGGAACTGAAGGGCTTGGGATCAGGAATGATCATCGATGCCCAGGGTCACATCCTCACCAACTTTCACGTCGCAGGAGGCGCAACCAAACTCCAGGTGACACTGGCCGATGGGAGCAAATACACGGCCACATTGGTGGGAGGCGATCCGAAGACAGATTTGGCAGTAATAAGGATTCAAGCTAAAGAAAAACTTCCTTACGTCACTTTTGGCGATTCCGATAAGGTGGAGGTGGGAGAATGGGTTGTGGCCATTGGCGCTCCCCGTGCGCTGGAAAAAACCGTTACCCAGGGAATTGTAAGTGCCAAACATCGTCGGGGAATCACCGATCCGACCGGCTACCAGGATTTTCTGCAAACCGACGCAGCGATTAATCCGGGCAATAGTGGTGGTCCCCTCTTGAACCTTTATGGGGAGGTGATAGGTGTCAACGCCGCCATTGCTACTGAGTCGGGAGGCTTCGAAGGGATCGGTTTCACCATCCCCAGCAATATGGTTCTCCATGTAGCCAAAGCGCTGATTGCTCATGGCAAGGTGGAAAGGGGGTGGTTGGGAGTTACCATCCGTGATCTCACACCGGAATTAGCTAAATCGGTCCATGCTGAAACCTTGAAGGGAGCACTCATTGTGGATGTTGTCAAAGGAGGGCCGGCAGACACGGCCGGTATGAAGAAGGACGACGTTGTGATCGCCTATCGAGGCAAAGAGATTTCGGATACCAGCTCGCTTCGAAATGACATCGCGGAGACACCCATCGGCACAGAAGCAAAGATAACGATTCTTCGCAATGGGAAGAAAGAGGAACTGAACGTGAAGATCGGGAACCTGGAAGCATCGACCAAAATCCTCGCCGCCGCGGTTAAGGATCGTTTGGGAGTGGAGGTCAGATCCCCCAATCCGACAGAGGTCACCAAATACGGAATAACCCCCAATCAGGGAGTGGTGATTACGTGGGAGGATTCAAAGGGTCCTCTGAAGGAAGCAGGATTTGAAATCGGAGATATGATCCTCGCGATCAACAACCAGCCCATTGAGAGTATGGAGAGCTTTGTCGATCTCGTCAGTCTGTTAAGACCAAAACAGAAGATATCTATCCTCGCTCTCGACCACCGAACCGGTAATACAGGTATGATTCAGGTGGTCACGCAATAAACAGCTCTCCCTCCGACGTAATCAGAGTTGGGAGACTTTTATCCTAACCGGTTGACGCTAGACGATACAGGCCTCGTACTCGTAGCCGTGACCTATTGACCATTTTCATGATACGCGGATGTCCAACCAGCCATGACTAATTTATTAGGTGTGAAAATCGTCAACTTCAAGCGCCGAATAGGATCCGATTTGCTCACGCTTCGACTGTGCCAGCTGAAAGATTTGCGAAGATTATTTTCCCTATTTACGCTTGAAATTTTCCCAGAGGGACAAGAGTCTAAAAGTAAACCCAACTCTTTGTTCTCTTTCTATAGATGGATGAAGAACACCTTCCAGGTGATCTATCTCGTGGAGATTGAGGAGAATGGCGGACACAGGATCGTTGGCTTCGCCGGACTTTATGATATGGAGCTGGGTCGGAAATTAAGACTATCCCTCGCAGTATTTCACCCTGAGGACAGAAGGCGAGGATATGGAGAAAAAGCCCTCACCCTTCTTCTCAATCTTCTTCAAAACAACAAGGCAGCAGAAGTAGTTTATGCAGAAATCTTAAAAAGCAACCTACCTTCTTTGCGCCTTTGTAGAAAGCTTGGTTTCGAAGTGAAGAAACTCCATCAACACACATTCTTACTCGAAAAGAATGAAAAAAATAAATTGGGATATATCGCTATTAATCTCTTCAGTCCGTTGCAGATGGGAGACGACCACGACAAGCTTTTAGGTAATGAAATTGAGTAACAGTAGAGATCAAAAAAAGAATATTAAACCTTCTATCAACACAACCCAACCCTCCTTGGGTAGGAGCAGACATGGATGTGAGGATCGCATTATTCAGAGATACCTTTCAACCGCCGGGTGGTGAGATGGGACCTTGGATGAGGGGCTGGGAATATCATATGGGTTTTTTTCCCATCATCTTGATGTTTCTTTTTTGGATCGCTGTGATCGTGGCCATCCTTTTCCTCATCCGATGGCTGGTGGTTTCCACGCGGCATCACAGGGATCGGAAAGCCGGGTCAACGGATTCAGCCCTGGAAATTCTAAGGATAAGGTACGCGAAAGGCGAGATTAACAAAGAGGAGTTTGAACAGAAAAAGAGGGACCTTGAGATTTAGCCAGAGAAAGGTCACGAGATGAGAAAGAAGATACTGACCCTGTTAAGTTTCATGCTTTTTTTCCTCTCTCCAAACCCAGCCTCAGCCGACTGTGCCGATCTTTCTAATTATACCGATTGGGTTCGCGAGGACAACCATACGATTCTTTTCTACATGGGAAATATACCCTTAGCACGCCTCAACATACCCTATTGCGAAGTCCTTCCCTCATCAACCATTCGCCTCATCAAATTCTACGTGTGTGATTCGGACGACATCATCATAGACAATAAGAGATGTACCCTTATGACGGTTCAAGTACTATACTAAATTAGGTAATTTCGTCATGTCCGCAATGTCCTATTGGTCATTAACACTGAACGATTCACCCACGTGATAATAGACAATCAGCAAGTCGGATTTTGATCCGTTCTCTACAGATGATCAATGAAATGATTGGGTTGTGAGTGAAGGATATCCAAATGGAACAAGCTGGAGAAAGTCCATCAAAGGAACTTCGTACCGAATTGGAAAGAGGATTAAGTTCGGACGAAGTCCAAAAACGCCGACGTGAGTATGGATACAACGAAGTCCCGGAAAAAAGGGTAAGCCCCACGATCAGGTTTGCCAAGAAATTTTGGGGCATCACACCCTGGATGTTAGAGATCACCATCCTGTTAGAATGGATCCTGGGAAAATATTTCGAAGCGTATGTGGTGATGGGTCTTTTAGTTTTCAATGCCATCTTAGGGTTTCTTCAGGAGGAACGGGCAAATTCTGCCCTTGAGCTCCTCAAGGAAAAACTGAAAATCAATGCCAGGGTGAAGAGAAACGGGAACTGGACCCTCGCTCCTGCCAGAGAGCTTGTCCCAGGAGATGTGATCCGGCTGAGAGCGGGAGATTTTATCCCTGCAGACGTCGAGGTGGCAGAGGGAAATGTAGAGGTGGATCAATCATCTCTTACCGGAGAATCTCAAATGGTCGAAAAAAAAGTGAATGAGATTCTTTACAGCGGGTCCATTCTTAGAAGAGGGGAGGCCACCGGAGTGGTCACTTCGACCGGAGCAAAAACTTACTTTGGCCGGACCGTGGAACTCGTTCAAGTAGCCAAACCAAAGCTGCACATGGAGGAGGTCACTTCCAAAGTTGTAAAATGGCTGGTGATCATCGTCAGCTCCTTCCTTTCGGTGGCCCTCTTTTTAACAGCATTAAAGGGCATGAATCTGTTCGAAATTCTTCCCCTCGCGGTCGTCTTGATGGTTTCAGCCATCCCCGTCGCATTACCGACCGTGTTCACGATTAGTATGGCCCTGGGTTCGTTAGAACTCATGAGAAAAGGGATTCTCATCACCAGATTGAGTGCAATTGAGGACGCTGCGACCATGAATATTGTTTGTGCGGATAAGACGGGCACCATGACCATGAACAGACTCTCTGCAGAAGAAGAGATGGCCGTCGATCCATATGATGAGAAGGATGTGATATTATACGGAGCTTTAGCCTCACAGGAGGCGGATCAGGACCCGATCGACTTAGCCTTTCTCTCCGCCTCAAAAAACTTGGGCGTCCCGATGAACGGTTACCTTCAGAAAAAATTTGTTCCCTTCGATCCTTCTACACGGAGAACAGAAGCTATCATTCAAAAACAGGGGCACCAATTTACTGTATTGAAAGGCGCTATCAACACGATCATGCCTTTATGTAAAATCGGCGCAGACGAATTACAGAAAATGGAAGAAAGGATGGAGGCCTTATCGGCCAGGGGTTACAGGGCGATAGCAGTTGCCAAGGCTGCCTCCCAAAATGACATCAAGCTCGTAGGCATTGCGTTTCTTTATGACAAGCCCAGGCCAGATTCCCCTCAACTGATCCGTGAGCTCAAAGAACTCGGCGTTAATGTAAAAATGTTGACCGGCGATGCCCTTCCCATCGCTAAGGAGGTGGCAAGGCAACTCGGCCTAGGAAACCAGATTATTAGAATATCCGATTTAAAAACAAGTACCCAGGATGACTTATCCAGACGGATCGAGGAAAGTAATGGATTTGCTGAAATTTATCCAGAAGACAAATTCCTCATCGTCCAGAATCTCCAGAAAGGAAAGCATATCGCAGGCATGACGGGAGATGGCGTGAACGACGCGCCAGCTCTGAGACAAGCCGAAGTCGGGATCGCGGTGAGCAATGCAACCGATGTGGCCAAAAAAGCGGCAAGCGCCGTGCTGACGACGGAAGGCCTGGAGGGGATCGTGGATCTGGTAAAGATAGGAAGGATGACCTATCAACGAATCATTACTTGGATTTTAAATAAGATTATTAAAACATTCCAAATCACGGTCTTCGTCGTCCTGGCCTTACTTCTTACCGCACAGTACATCATCTCTGCACTCCATATGATCCTCCTGCTCTTCTTGACTGATTTTGTCACCCTGTCGATCTCTACGGATAATGTTCGGTACTCTGAGAAGCCTGACACATGGAACATTACAGGCATTGCAAAAGTGGCCTTATTGCTTGGAATCTTGGTGATCGCCGAGTTAATGTTTTTCCTCTATATCGGGGCTTCCTATTTTGGGCTATTCGGTGATCTCGGCCAACTTCACACGTTTACGTTTGAAATGCTGATCTTCGTGGAATTGCTCGACCTGTTGATCATCAGGGAGCGAAAGCATTTCTGGAACTCCAAGCCAAGCAGGTTTTTAATTCTGGCGATTGCAGGTGATTTGGTGCTGGTCTTTCTCATATCCGTCTTGGGGCTTCCTGGAATCGTTCCAATCACCCCAACGGCAGCACTGGCCGTTGTTAGCTTCTCGTTTATCATCGCTTTTTTAATAAACGACCCGGTCAAAGTGTTTCTGGTAAAAAAGCTTTGGCAATAATTGTGAAGACAGCTTGTGAGCAATCCCAGTTTCTAGATCCTCAAAATACAGCATTGATTACTGTGAAATACAGAATTCACCTTATTTACCTCGGGGTTACACCTTTTAATAATGGGGTATCGCTATTATCTGTCTTTTCAATGGCGGCGCGGTTAAGACAAACCATTAGTAGAAATTGGCTTAAATTCAAACTCAGAAAGGAGAAAAGGTATGAAGCTAAAGGCATTATTCTTGGTCTCAGTATTGGTGTTCGCGTTAGCGGTCATTAGCCGTGAGGGTTTTGCTGTCCCCTCTGGGAAGACTCTGGAGTTTAAAGACGGATCGACCGGCAAGGTGACATTTAGCGGCAGCATCCACGCCGAGAAGGGTCTAAAGTGCAACGACTGCCATCCAAAAATCTTCCCGATGAAAAAAACCACCGAAGAGCTAAAGATGTCGGATCTGAATGCAGGCAAATACTGTGGCGAATGCCACGATGGGAAAAAAGCTTTCGCTACGAACAATCCCGCTGATTGCTCAAAATGCCACAAAAAATGAGCGCGCTCATTGCAGAGAACGAACCCGGTTGGCTGTTTTCTAACTGATGGAGTTTCTCCGAAAGGGTAACGGCCATGGACAAGAAAAGACCCATGCGCGGCCTTTACCGAAACGCGGTCAGCTATTTCGGTGGTATGGTAATCATTATCAGCCTCGTGCTGATCCTCTTAAAAAAGGGAGTAACCCAAAATCACCTGGCGAACATTTTGGTATCGAGGCCTAGATCAAGATGAGGATCTGACAAATTCAAGGACGGGAGCGTAAGAATGCCAAAGAAAAAATTTGTAAAAGACTATCTGGAACCGATCATTCTTGCAATCCTGATCGCCCTTTTTATCAGGGCCTTTGTGGCCCAGGCTTTTAAAATTCCGTCGAGTTCGATGGAACCCACGTTGCTGGTCGGAGATTACCTACTGGTAAACAAATTTATCTACGGATTGAGAATTCCTTATACGGACACCAAGTTCTTTCAGTTTAAGAAGCCTCAGCGAGGGGAAGTCATCGTATTCATTTTTCCGTTAGATCCATCGAAGGATTTTATTAAGAGGATCATCGGAACAGAGGGAGAAAAAGTGGAAATCATCCACAACAAAATATATATCGATGACAGGTTGATCGACGACCCGTGGGGACACTTTGCGACGAACAATTTTCCAAGAAGTTATCTCCAACGGATGGAAAACTTTGGCCCGGTCGTCGTGCCGAAAGATTCTCTTTTTGTTATGGGAGACAACCGCGATAACAGCGAAGACAGCCGTTTCTGGGGATTCCTCAACCTCAATGCTGTTTTAGGAAAGGCGTTTATCATCTACTTTTCATGGAATGGCAATGCTGAAAATCTCCTCAATATGGTCAGGTGGTCAAGAATAGGAAAACTGATTCATTAGGTAACCGTGACCCTCCTTAATGAGATACTTCTCTCACTGATGTGCGCCCAAGAGGGTGCCATGAGATTCGGAAAAAATGGTAACGTGAGGTAGATCGAAATACAGCATTTCCCGCCACAAGATATCCTATGAATGACCCAAAGGGTTTAAGCCTGATCTTTCGAGCTCTCCATTCGAGAAACTATCGCCTCTTTTTCGGCGGCCAAGGCATCTCTTTAATCGGGACGTGGATGCAGCAGATTGCGATGAGCTGGCTGGTCTATCGGATGACCAATTCACCATTCCTCCTGGGTCTCATTGGATTTTCAAGTCAAATCTGCAGTCTCTTTTTCTCGCCCTTTGCCGGTGTTATTTCTGATCGATGGAACCGTCACCGCATTCTCGTCGCAACTCAATCACTGGCCATGATCCAGGCCTTCATTCTAGCTGCCCTGACTCTCACGGGCACAGTCACTGTTCCTCATCTTATCATCCTCGCCCTCTTTCTCGGTTTTGTGAATGCCTTCGATATGCCCACTCGTCAGGCCTTCGTGGTGGAAATGGTGGAGAAGAGAGAGGATCTGGCAAATGCCATTGCACTGAATTCGTTCCTGTTCAACAGTGCGAGATTGGTGGGACCCTCCGTCGCGGGCATACTTATTTCAATCCTGGGAGAAGGGATGTGTTTTTTCCTCAACGCATTCAGTTTCCTTGCCGTCATCGTCGCCCTGTTAGCGATGAAGATGGCCTATCACAAAAAGGGGAGCCAAGAGACACAAATTCTTCAAGGTTTCAAAGAAGGGTTCACCTATGCCCTTGGCTTTCCACCTATCCGATCCATTCTCTTCTTTCTTGGTTGGATCAGTCTGGTGGGGACTGCCAACACAACCCTCATGCCTATTTTCGCTAAAAAGATCCTCCATGGGGGCCCGCAGACTTATGGTTTTCTCATGGCCGCGATCGGTGGGGGAGCCATCATTGGGGCCATTTTTCTTGCCTCCCGGAGAAGCGTGCTGGGATTGGGGAGAATCATTGTGTTTGCTTCCGGTATCTTTGGAATTGGGTTGATCTCTTTTTCTTTATCTCATTTTTTATGGCTCTCTTTTTCTGTTTTGTTGCTCGTGGGCTTTGGCATGATGGTACAGATGGCATCGAGCAATACGATCCTCCAAACCATGGTGGATGATGACAAGAGGGGCCGGGTGATGAGCCTTTACGTCATGGCATTTATGGGGATGGCCCCTCTCGGAAGCTTAGCCGGGGGAAGTCTGGCGGGCGTCATCGGAGCACCCTATACGCTGGCCGTCGGTGGAGCCTCATGTCTTTTGGGTTCTTTCATATTCACCAAGAAACTTCCAATGATAAGGGAAATGGTTCGACCCCTTTACATCAGAAAAGGCATCCTTTCAGAAAAATCGGAAATAGAAATCCCGACCAAGAATTAACCCAGCCTGTCATTCCTGCGCCTGCTTGCCGGTAGGCAGGGAAGCAGAGCCTGCCCCGCACTTGATGCGGGGAATCCAGTGTTTCTACACCTGGTGTCCTGCTTTTGCAGGGACGGAGTCTGGATTCCCGTTCCCCGATCGCTGTCGAGGACAAGTTTCACGGGAATGACAAGAAAGTTGCTGTAGTGGTAGTATAATCGATGTGATGTTAGAGGCAAGCACACTTGTTGAACATTTTCCGTACATCGGAATCTTCATTCTCTTGATCCTCGGAGGAGTAGGATTACCATTTCCAGAGGACGCCACTCTCATATTGACCGGATTCCTCGTTGCCCAAAATGTGATTAAACCCGTCCAAGCTTTTTTACCCGTCTATTCTGGCCTATTGATCAGCGATTTTCTTCTCTATTGGGTTGGCAAGAAATATGGAAGAATGCTGGTTTTACACAAAAGATTTCAGAAGATTATATCCTCGGAACAACTTGCAAGGCTTGAAGAGAAGTTTAGGAGGAGAGGCGTGTGGGTCGTTTTGATCGGAAGACATTTTCTGGGATTAAGGGCACAGATATTTTTGGTGGCAGGGGTGATGAGGATGTCTGCAATAAAATTTCTTCTTGCAGATGGAGCCACTTCCTTATTCACGATTGCCCTCATGGGCGGAATAGGCTACGCCGGCGGGAATAGCGTGGAAATGTTAAAGAAGAATGTGAAAAGAATCGAACATATTGTGATTCTTCTTGTCGCCATCTTAGTCACTGGCTGGATTGTTTGTAAATACTTCAAGAACAAAAAATCTTGAAAGAAATCCGAATTAATAGATCCAAAATAAGGTCTTTTCCAACATAAAATACAGGGTTTTACCTATTTGTTTTTCTTAACTTAATGGTAATCTTCATATAGAAATATAGCTCCAGAAGGTGGAAAAGAATGGAGGGGTATAAAATGACAAAGAGAGATGGCTATCGAAGAAGGTTTTTTTTATTTTTTCTGATGATATCGATCCTCGTGCTGCCCGCATGGAGTCTCGCTGCTGAAAGAATCACTGCCAAGGACTGGAGAAACGGCTTTGTGGAGGTAGCCAAGAAAGTCAAACCCTCGGTGGTGGCTATTCGGTCTGAAAGGACGGTGAGCCTTTCGCCCGGGGAAGGGTTTGGAGAGGATTTCTTCAAGGGCACACCCTTTGAGGATTTTTTCAAGCAGCACGGGGGCCCTCCGGTGAAACGCAAACAGATGGGTGAAGGCTCGGGAGTGATCGTCGACCAAAAAGGTTATATCCTTACCAACTATCACGTCGTCACAGGAGCAGAAAAAATCACGATTCATCTTTTCGATGGCCGGGAGATGGCTGGAACGGTCCGGGGAACCGACCCCAGAACCGATCTTGCCGTTGTACATGTAGAGGCGACCGATCTCCCTGTAGCCGCCCTCGGCGATTCGGATAAAATACAAGTGGGGGAGTGGGCCATTGCCGTCGGTTCACCCTTTGGCCTTGAGGAAACCGTAACAGTAGGTGTCATTAGCGCGAAAGGTCGCTCAGGGCTTGGGACAGGCAATTATGAAGATTTTATCCAAACCGATGCCTCCATCAATCCGGGAAATAGCGGTGGTCCCCTTGTCAACATCGATGGCGAGGTCGTTGGAATTAACGCCATGATCATCCAGCCCGGACAGGGGATTGGTTTTGCCATTCCCATTAACCTTGCCAGGGCGATTATGCTGGAGTTGATCAAGACCGGGAAGGTCATTCGTCCCTGGGTGGGAATTGGTCTTCAGGATATCACCGCTGATCTGATGAAATTCTTCAATCTCAAGGAGAAGGAAGGAGCGCTGGTCAGTCAGGTGTACGGAGGGAGTCCTGCAGAAGAAGCTGGTTTGAAGGTGGGGGATGTTGTGACCGAAATTGACGGCGTCAAGATCAAAAATAGCCAGGATCTAGTCCGTGAAGTTCTGAAGAAAAAAGTAGGTCAGAAGGTTAACTTCGTGGTCCTCCGAGAAGGAAAACGCGCTGAAATCTCAGTGACCACTGCCCAGATGCCAGAAAAAATAGGAGAGCGAGGCCCTGCCAAGCCTGCAAGAGAATGGTTTGGTCTTCGGGTCTCCAACGTCACCCCGGATGTTGCCAAACAATTGGGTCTCACCAAAACGGAAGGGGTCGTTATTGTTGGAGTCCAGCCCAATTCATCGGCTCAGGCCGTAGGTTTGAAACCTGGGGATATTATCTTGGAGGTCAACCATCAGAAGATTGCTAATGAAAAAGACTATCGTGCTGCCATGGAGAAAGTCAAGCCAGAACAAGGCGTCCTGTTCCTCATAGATCGGGGAGGCTCAACATTCTTCGTCACGCTGACCGAAGAGAAATAAACAAGACTCTGAAGTCGTAGACCCTGACCCTGAAATAAATTCAGGATGACACTACTTGATTCAGGGCATGGTTTATGGTGACAAGAAGAGGTTACAACACCGTAGCCAGAAAGGAGCTGGGTTTGAATACTTCGTTGAGATTCATACGGAGACTATTTCCGCTTTTGCTGCTCTCTTTCATTCTCTGTGTTTCAATTTCCGAAGCAGGGTTGAAAGAGAATGTCTTTGAAACCGTTCTGCCCAACGGGCTAAAGGTGATCCTCCTCGAAAACCACAAGGCGCCCCTTGTCACCTTTCAGGTCTGGTACCGGGTGGGATCCCGTAACGAGTCCTGGGGGAAGACGGGTCTTTCTCATATGCTCGAGCACATGATGTTCAAAGGGACAGAGAAATTCGGTCCTGAGGAGTTCTCGCGCATCGTTCAAGAAAACGGGGGAAATGATAATGCCTTCACTTCCCGTGATTACACCGCTTACTTTGAAAATATGAGCACAGACCGGGTGCAGATTCCCATCGATCTCGAATCGGATAGGATGCATAACCTTCTTCTCAAGGAGGAAGACTTCCAGACCGAGCGAATGGTCGTCATGGAAGAACGGAGGCTCCGCACAGAGGACAATCCACAGGCCAACTTACAGGAACATATGGAGGCCACTGCATTTCTGACCTCGCCTTACCACTGGCCCACGATCGGATGGAAGGAGGATATTGAGCGGTTTACGCTAGATGACCTGAAAGCTTACTACAAAACTTATTACAACCCCGTCAACGCTTTTCTCGTCATCGTAGGAGATTTCAAGAGAGAAGAGCTCCTTCCAAAGATCGAAAAGGCATTCAGCCCCATAACAAAAGGGATCGCGCCGAATCAGGAGAGAGATGTGGACCCAATACAGATTGGCGAGCGGAGGGTCTTTGTGAAAAAGGAGGCGCAGCTTCCCTACATCGTGATGGGCTACCATGTCCCCAATCTTCGAGAACCCGACAGCTACACGCTCGAACTAACCGCTGCGCTGCTCTCCGCAGGGAAAAGTTCAAGACTATACCAGAGTCTGGTGCGTGAGAAACGA
>Ga0335070_10005843_pt1 | contig 14508 bp, 11 predicted proteins | sample Lox_Sample_13_FD_206722 | JGI IMG/M metagenome (GOLD analysis project Ga0335070, IMG submission 206722) | Soil microbial communities from Loxahatchee National Wildlife Refuge, Florida, United States - Lox_Sample_1.3 | ecosystem: Environmental > Terrestrial > Soil > Wetlands | place: USA... | reverse complement strand
GCTCGCCAGGTAGCTGCCGCGCTGTGGGGTGCACAGGAAGACCACGCGCCGGACGAAGGGCTCGGGCGTGAAGAACGCGCTCATGCGCAGCGTGTCCCGCACGGAGTCGGAGAGCTGGAGCTGGTCGAGGGGCACGCGGGAGATCTGGTCCCAGAACCGGTTCCCGCTGTCGACGGCCGTGAGCTTCGTGAGCAGGCCTCCCTGGCTGTGCCCGATCACCACCATCTGGCGCAGCGCCGGGTCGTGGCCGCCCGGGTCGAAGCGGTCGACGGCGCGCTCGAGCGCGCGGCGCAGCAGGCCCGCGGAGTACCCGATCGGATTGCCCGTGTTGTAGAGGAAGAGCCAGGTCTGGTAGCGGCTCCCGATCGCGCGCTCGTTGCTGAGCTCGTTCACGAGGTTCGCCCAGCGCGCCGGGCTCGACGCCGTGCCGTGTACGAGCACCACGGGAATGTGTCCTGGGCGATACGGCTCGAGGAACAGCAGCCCCTCGTCCGCGGCCTCCTGCGTGACGGCCTTCTGCCCGACCACCGCGGTCTTCACGACGTGCTCGAGCGGCGTGAAGGTGGCGGAGAAGAAGCCCTTCAGCTCGAAGTCCCAGAGCGGCGACTCGGCGAGCGATGCGGCCAGCGACGACGACGTCTCGAACTCGACCGGCACGTCGCGGCCGTCGACCGAGACGGTCGCGGACTCGTCGGGCGTGTAGATCTCGACGTGGGCGCGCAGATGTCCCTGCGAGAGCGAGTGGCGCGGATCGTCGAAGCGGAAGAACACGGTGGCCGGCACGCGCAGCCCCGGCAGGAAGCGCTCGGCCGGCGCGAGGTCCGTCTCGGCGCCGAGCTCCGCCGAGAGCGGCGCGCCCACGCCGGAGCGCCGGTAGCGGTTGCGCAGCCCCTCGACCGAGAGATCCGCCGCGGCGACGAAGCGCTTCATGCGATGGCCCGCCCAGACGAGCTCCGCGTCGGGCACGTCGATGTCGACGGTGCCGAAGGGCAGGTTGAAGATGCCCGGCTGGAACACGACCTCGGTGCCGGGTCCGGGCCGCATCGACTGCGTGATGCCGCGGTTGTACAGGTCGAAGGCCATGCGCACGCGCGGATCCGACTCGTCGAGCAGCTCCTCGCCCGGGCCCGGAAAGAGCAGCGCGTAGGCGTAGGCTGCGGACGCGAAGTAGTAGCTGCGATCTCCTGACTGCTCGGCGTAGTAGAAGGAGAGCTCGGCGAGGGCGCACAGCCGCCGCTGGTCGCCCTTCGGCAGGAGCTGGCGGTGCAGCAGCCGGAGCGTGCGGACGGGGTCGCGCTCGAAGCGCTCGCGCAGGCCGAGGCGTTCGAGCACCTGGACCGAGCGGTCCGACGGCGTGCCGCGCGTCAGCACGTTGCCGGTGATCTCGCGCTGCACCTCGCGCGGGTCGGAGGTCTCGACGCGTACGGGGATCGTCTGGCACGCGCTGCCGAGCAGCGCCACGAGGAGGAGCGCGGTGTGCCGTGTGCGCCGAGGCACGACGGCCTTCACGGTAGCAGCGAGCCGCAGGCGAGCGGAGGTCGGGGGCAAGCCGGGCGCGCTTCGCGCGCGGCGCGCAGCGAGCCGCAGGCGAGCGGAGGTCGGAGAGCCTCGGCTACCGCGGGGCTCCCGGCGCGGGCGCCAGCAGCTTCGCCGACCAGTGCTCCCCGCCCCAGGTCTGGTAGTTCACCGCGCGGTCGACCTCGTCCCGGTGCCCGTCGCGGCGCGTGTGCCGGAACTTCTCGCCCTCGACGGTGGCCGTCCACTCGGTGCCCTTCCAGTCGATGTAGTTCAAGCCGATCGACTCGCGAGACTGCGTCGAGCCGCGCTGCGTGTGGAGGAAGCGGCCGCCCCCGAGATAGGACGCGGTCCACTCGCCTCCGCCCCAGGTGATGTAGTTGATGGCCGTGTCGCGATGCGCCTTCGTCCAGTCGCCGTTCGGCGCCTGGAGGATGGTCCACATCGCCTGCGCCGGAGCGACCTCGGGCTGGGACGCGCGAACCACCTGGAGCGACGAGGCGCGGTGGTCGAACGCGTCCGTGACGGCGAGGCTCGTCGAGCCCTGCGTCGTCGACCACTCGCGGCCGCGGTAGTAGAGGTCGCCGTAGAGCGCGACCTTCGCGTCGCCCTCGACGCGCACCGACGCGATCGCATCGTCGTGCCCGGAGGGCCGCAGATCGGCGATGCCCGGGTCGCCCGCGCGCACCTGGAACAGGTAGCCCTGGTATCCCTCGTCGGAGAAGAAGTAGGCGACGCCCGGATCCCCGGCGCCGAGCGGCGGCTCGAGGCTGTCGACCTCCAGCGAGCGCGCGCGGTCGCTCCACTGGAGCACCGCGAGGTCCGGGCTCGAAGCCACGAGCTTCTCGCTGGCTCCGGCGAGCTCCGGCTCCGCATAGAGCGTCACCTGCGCGGGGCCGCCATCGATGCGGACCGACGAGATCCGCCCGGCAAAATTCGTGGAGGGACGCACGCCGGTGTCGCGCACCTTCGCGAGGTCGCGCTGGCTCTGGCCCGCGTTCACGCACAGGCTCGCGCCCGCGAAGTTCTTCTCCGCGAAGAAGCAGGCTCGCACCGGGACGGCGGGCGGCGGCTGCGGCTCCGGTCCGCGGCTCCTGTCGATCTCCTCCTGGATCCGCGCGAGCATCTGCTCCTTGGTCATCTGCGCCGTGGCCATCGCGAGGGCGGCGGGCTCCGGCAGGACCTCCGTCGGCGGCCCGGGCAGCAGATCCCGGGAGCCCGGCGGCGGCGCCAGCAGACCGGATGGATTGGCCAGCACGGCGGACCAGTGGCCGGAGGGCGAGCGGTAGTCGACGCGCAGGCCGCGGTAGACGAGCGGGGGATTCTGGATCGGGATGGCCTGGATCTGGACGCCGCCCGCCGTGGCCGTCGCCGCGGAGGGCGGAGGCGGCGCGGGCCGCGGGGGCTTCACGATGGTGAACTCGCCGTGCTCGAGCCCTGCCGCGCACTGCTGGTCCTGCCAGTCGAGGAAGTGCAGCTCCGTGACGCGAATCGGCACCTCGGAGTCCGGCTCGTAGAGATAGAACTGCCCGCCACCCAGGTACTCCGCCCGCCAGGTCCGGCCGTCCCAGCCGAGGAACTCGAGATCCGGGCGGATCGACACCTGATCGAAGTCGCCGTCGCGCGCCTGCGCGAACGCGAGCGGACCGCCGAGCTGGGCGCGGGAGAGCTGCCAGGCCAGCGCCGGGCCTGGCGCGCGGCCGGGCTCTTCGGCGGGGCCCGCGCCCGCGCCGAGCAGCGCGAGCGCTCCGATCACCCAGAGACGCACCGATCGCATCGCAACCCCTCGCCCGTCCATCCGCCCGCACTCTCCGTCCGCCCGAAGGCGTAGCGCAAGCGCCAGCTTCGACGATGGCACGCGGCGATCCGTTCGGCGCCGGGCCGCGGCATGGCGTGGCGCGCGCGCGGCGCGCGATACTCCCGCGCCAGCGGACCCGAGGGGGCCGCTCGAGGTCGCACATGGCGCTCGGGACCCGCGCGGACCACCCTCGGCGATGAGCCTCGGGGCCGCGATTCCGTACGCGGGGCGCACGATCGTCGCGCTCGCCCCGGATCACTTCGAGCAGATCCGGCGCTGCGTGGCGCTCTGCTTCCGGCTCGCCCACACGCCGGCGTGGCAGGCGCGCGTCGATGCCGGGGCGCCGGCGTCGCTGCGCCACGCGCCCGGGAACTTCGGCGTCTTCATGGGTTACGACTTCCACCTGACGCCGGACGGCCCGCGCCTGATCGAGGTCAACACGAACGCGGGCGGCGCCCTCCTCAACGGGCTGCACACGGCGGCGCTCTGTGATCCCGAGCGCCTCGCGTGCGTGTGCGCGGAGCTGCTCCCCGTCGCGGAGATGGAGTCGCGGCTCGTGGGGCAGTTCCGCGACGAGCTCGCGGCGGTTCGCGGATCGGGCGCCGTGCTGCGGCGCGTCGCGATCGCCGACGAGCGTCCGCCCGAGCAGTTCCTCTACCCCGAGTTCGAGCTGTTCCGAGCCCTCTTCGGGCGCGCGGGGATCGAGGCGCGGATCTGCGACACGAGCGAGCTCTCGCGAACGGCGGACGGCGCGCTCGCGCTCGGCGACTGGCCCGTCGATCTCGTCTACCTCCGCGACACCGATTTCACCCTCGAGACGCCGCGCGTGCGCGCGCTGCGCGACGCGTATCTCGAGGGCCGCGTCGTCGTGACGCCCTCTCCACGCGAGTACCACCTGCTCGCGGACAAGCGCCGGCTCGTGCTGCTCTCGTCTCCCGCGGTGCGCGAGGCGCTCGGCGCGACGCGCGAGGAGGAGGATCTGCTCGCCGCGGTCGTGCCGGAGACGCGCGTGCTCGCGGGGCAGGACCCCGAGGCGCTCTGGAAGGACCGCCGCGAGTGGGTCTTCAAGCCCGCCACCGCGTTCGGGAGCCGCGCCGTCTACCGCGGGGACAAGATCTCGCGCAAGCGCTTCGCCGAGGTGTGGGGGGAACCCGGCTATCTGGCGCAGCGTCGCGTGGAGCCGGGCGAGATCGCCGTCGAGACGAGCGAGGGGAAGCGCATCATGAAGTTCGATGTGCGCGCCTACGCCTACCAGGGCCGCGTGCTGCTGCTCGGCGCCCGCGTCTACCAGGGCCAGGTCACGAACCTGCGAAGCCCCGGCGGCGGATTCTCGGCGATCTGCGTGGCGCGGGGCCCCGAGTCCCGCTAGGCCTCTGCTGCGGAGGTCCATGCCATGACGATGGTCCGCTGGCTGTTTCGCGTCCTCGTCGGCTTCGCCGTCGCGATCGGGCTGCTCTTCGTGGTCGCTCGCTTCCACGACGGTCCCCTGGGTCCGATTCCCGGCGGTGCGCTGGTGGCCGGGGAGCTCGTCACCCAGCCCGTCACCGACTGGTCCTTCGTGAAGGACGTGCCCGAGATCGAGCTCCAGCTCGTCTCGCAGAATCGCTCGCGGACCGTCTGGATCCTCGAGCAGGGCGGCGAGGCGTTCATTCCCTGCTCGACGTCGTTCCCGCCGGGCAAGACCTGGTATCGCCTCGCCGCGCAGGACGGCCGCGCCATCCTGCGCATCCAGGGCCGCCGCTACCCCGTGATGCTGACGCGCAAGGAGGACCCGGCGCTCGGCGGCCTGCTGCGCCAGGAGGTGCTGCGCAAGTACAAGAACGTGCCGCCCGGCGAGTCCGAGGCCTGGGTGTTCCTGATCAGCTCGCGGCCTGCCGACAAGTGAGCGCGTGATCCGGGCGCGGGGACACGCGGGGCGGAGGTTCGCGGCGTGGGCCGCATGCGTCGCGCTGCTCGCGTCGCGTGTCGCGTTCGCCGCCGACTACGTGATCCACATCAGTGTGGACGGGCTCTCCGGGACGCTCCTCCAGGCGCTGGTCGCGAACGACACGCAGGGCAGCTATGCGAACTTCGCGCGCTTCGTCGCCGAGGGCGCCACCACCTGGAACTCCCGCGCCGACTACACCCACACGATCACGCTGCCGAACCACACCTCGATGCTGACGGGCCGCCCCGTCTCGCAGCCCGACGGCCAGCCGAACACGGTGCAGCACGGCTACACGAGCAACGTCGATCCGGCGCCCGGCACCACGCTCCACAACAGCGGCAATCCGAATCTCTCCTACATCGCCAGCGTCTTCGACGTGGTCCACGACCACGGGCTCTCGACGGCGCTGTTCGCGTCCAAGAGCAAGTTCGTGCTCTTCGAGTGGAGCTACGACGCCGCGCACGGCGCTCCGGACACGACCGGACCCGACGACGGCACGGACAAGATCGACCTCTACGTGAACGCCTCCGCGGCCTCGATGCAGGCGCAGCTCCTGACGGCGATCGCCGCGAACCACTTCCGCTACGTCTTCGTGCACTACAGCAATCCCGACGACGCGGGACACGCGAGCGGCTGGGGAAGCCCGACCTGGAACAGCGCGGTCCACACCGTCGACGGCTACCTGGGCGCCCTGTTCGCGCTGGTGGAGGGAGACCCCGTCCTCGACGGCCACACGTTGATCATCCTCTCGGCGGACCACGGTGGCACGGGCACGAACCACGGCGACGCGACGCTCGCCGCGAACTACACCATTCCCTTCTTCGTGTGGGGAAAGGGTGTGAAGCCGGGAGGCGACCTCTACGCGCTGAACGCCGGGGCGCGCGCTGACCCCGGCACGGGCCGACCCGACTACAACGCCCTGCCCCAGCCGATTCGCAACGGCGACGGCGGCAACCTGGCGCTCTCGGCGCTGGGTCTTCCCGCGGTACCGGGATCGAGCATCGACGCCGCGCAGGATCTGCGGATGGCGTTGCCGCCGGCCGTCCCGGCCCTGCCGCCGGGCGCGTCGGGAGCGCTCGCCCTGCTGCTCGCGGCGAGCGCGGCCAGGCTGCTCGGAACCCGGACGGGGCCGCGCGTGCCCCGCGCGCTCACGTCAGCGCTCTTCGGAGTCCGACTTGGCGCGCGCGGCGCTCTCGCGCGCGGCGGCAGCGAAGATCCCCTGGGCCATCAGCGATAGCTCGCGCTGACGCCGCTCTCCGTAGATCTCCGCGCGGGTGGCGTGCACCGCCGCGTCGTCGGGCGCCGCCTGCGCGGCCAGCTCGACCAGATGGCAGGCGAGGTCGAGGCGCCCGTCGGCCGCGGCCTGCTGCGCGGCGGACGAGAGTGCCCGCGCGCCGCCCGAGAGCGCGGCCAGCGCGTGCGCGAGATCCGCCTCGGGCGCCGGCAGCAGGTGCGCGGGATTGCCGTCCCACCAGCCGCCGTAGAGCCGCCACAGGTTGCGCACGATGAAGCGCGGGTCGTCGTAGGTCGGGCGCAGGTAGGGGCGCGACAGCAGATGCTCCGGAACGCGCACACCGTGCAGCAGATCGTCGAGGCGGGCGCCGCGGTTCATCAGCGCGAGCGTCTGTGCGACCAGCGTCTCGAGCAGCTCCGCCGTCTCGCCGAGCGCCTGCCGGACGCGCTCCACTCCGACGATCGGCGGGCCGTGGCCGGGCAGGAGCAGTTCGGCGCCGAGCGCCTGCATCTCGCGCAGCGCCGCCGCCCACTCGCGCGGGTAGCGCTGCACCTTCTGGGGGTTGCCGCAGTTGGGCGACGCCCAGATGAAGAGATCGCCGGTGTAGAGGGCGCGCGGGGCGGGCAGCCACGCCCAGACGTGGTCGTCGGTCTCGCCCAGCGCCGGATGCAGGACGATGCGCGCGCCGCCGATCTCGAGCTCGCGCGTCTCGCGCAGCGTCGCGTCGGGCTCTCGGAAGTCCGTCGGGAACACGGGCTTCGGGAAGCCGAACTGGCGCTGGTTGATCGCCGCGTTCCAGCCCTGCGTGAGCCGGTAGCGCGCGAAGCGCTCCGGACAGCGCTCGTGCGCGAGCACGCGGATCGGCGGCCAGCCGCGCTCGCGGGCCTCGCTCTCGAAGGCGGCCATCCCGAACACGTGGTCCACGTGGCCGTGGCTGTAGACGGCGGTGTGGACGCGCGCGGGGCTGTAGCGGCGCACCTCCTCGAAGACGCGGCGGGCGTGGAAGAGGCTCGACGTGTCCAGCAGCACGAGGCCGTCGTCCGTCGCGAGGACGCCCACGTTCGAGAACGCCGAGACGAAGCCCGTGCGCGGCGCGAGCTCCTCGAAGGCCAGCAGCGCATTGCCGGGGTGGACCTGTGTCCCCTCCAGCTCGCCGCGCCAGGCGCGCTCCGACAGCTCGAGGACGGCACCCATGGCGCGCACGATATCACGGACCGGCCTGACGTCGCGGGCGGCGCGCGGACCGCCCCCGGCGTGGCATCCTAGGCGCCATGCTCGTGAACAGGGCGCCTGACGCCGGAGCCGTGGCATGACCCGCCGCGCGAAGGCGCGCCGCGTCCGCGCCGAGGAGGCGGCGGCGCTGGTCCCGTCCGGCGGCTGGGTCGACTACGGCTTCGGCCTCGGCCAGCCGGACCTCTTCGACCGCGCGCTCGCGGCCCGCGCGTCCGAGCTGCGCGGCGTGCGCATCCGCAACTGCATGTCGCTGCGCCCGCGGGCGGTGCTCGCCGCGGATCCTTCCGGCGAGAGCTTCTGCGTCCTCAACTGGCACTTCAGCGGCTACGACCGCTCGCAGCACGACCAGGGGCTGTGCAGCTACATCCCGATGAACTTCGGCGAGGCGCCCGACTACTATCGGCGCTTCCTCGATCCGGTCGACGTGGTCTGCGTGAAGACGGCGCCGCAGGACGAGCACGGCCGCTTCAACTTCGGCGGCGCCGTCACCTATCACAAGGCGATGGCCGAGCGCGCGCGGATCGTGGTGGTGGAGACCTGCGCCTCGATGCCGCACGTCTCCGGCCGGGAGGAGTCGCTCGCGGCGGACGAGGTCGACTACGTGATCGAGGGCGACGCCGATCCCATGCCCGAGGTGGCGAACCCGCCCGCCAGCGACGTCGACCGCAAGGTTGCCGCGCTGATCGCGGCGGAGATCGAGGACGGCGCCTGCCTCCAGATCGGCATCGGCGGCATGCCGAACGCCGTCTGCGCACTGCTCAAGGACGCGGGCGTCCGCGAGCTCGGCATCCACACGGAGATGCTCGTCGACGGCATGATCGATCTCTACGAGGCGGGGGTCGTCACCGGGGCGCGCAAGACGCTCGACCGGGGGAAGATGGTCTTCACCTTCGCCGCCGGCTCGCGGGCGCAGTACGCGTTCATCGACCGCAACCCGGAGGTACTGGCCTGTCCGGTCGACTACACGAACCTGCCGCACCACATCATGCAGAACGAGCGGGTGGTGTCGATCAACAACACCACGCAGATCGATCTCCAGGGCCAGGCGGCATCGGAGTCGGCGGGGCATCGCCACCTGACCGGCACGGGCGGGCAGCTCCAGTTCGTGCGCGGCGCCTACGCGTCGCCGGGCGGCAAGACCTTCATCTGCCTCTCGTCGACGTACGAGCGGCGCGGCCAGCGCCAGAGCCGCATCGTCGCGACGCTCACGCCGGGCAACGTCGTGACGACGCCGCGTACCGACGTGATGTACGTCGTGACCGAGTACGGCATCGCGAACCTGAAGGGGAAGTCGGTGCCCGAGCGGGCGCGCGCCCTCATCTCCCTCGCGCACCCGGACTTCCGCGAGTCGCTCGAGCGCGAGGCGCGAAGCCTGCGCCTGATTCCGAAGGGCTTCTGCTGAGCGCTCCGCCCGGTCCGGGTCGTCGCGCGGAGGACTCGATGCCGGTCGTGCTCCAGACTGTGCTGTTGCTCGTGGGCTCGAATCTGTTCATGACGCTGGCCTGGTACGGGCACCTTCGGAATCTCGCGGATCGCCCGTGGTACGTGGCCGCGTTGGTGGCCTGGGGCATCGCCTTCTTCGAGTACCAGCTCCAGGTGCCCGCCAACCGCATCGGCTACACGGTGCTGTCGCTCCCGCAGCTCAAGATCCTGCAGGAGGTGATCACGCTGACCGTGTTCGTGCCGTTCTCGGTCTTCTACATGCGCACGCCCGTGCACAGCGACTTCGCGTGGGCGTCGCTCTGCATCATCGGCGCGGTCTACTTCATGTTCCGCAGCGGCGTGCCGGGCGCACCGTAGCCGGGCGGAGGGCATTCGCAGCTACAGCAACACCTTCCCGCCCTGCGACACGCAGTTGCTCTGGCGCGAGAAGCGCACCTTGCCGCCGATGTCGCACTTGACGTTCGGGTCCTTGCTGGGCTTCTCGTCCGCGCGCGAGAGCGTGTGCGCGCTCTGCCACCAGCTCTTCGCCTTCTCCTTGGGGTCGTCGGGATTCGGCTTGCCGCCCTTCGCGTTGGCGGTCGCAGGTTCCTTGTCCTTGGCCTGCTCGCCCGCGTGGTGGGAGAAGTTGTTGTCGAGGATCTTGTTACCCTTGTCGAGCTCGTCGAAGACGAAGCAGCCCGACGCGAGGAACGCGACGAGCAGGACGGCGAAGAGACGCAGGCGCATGGAGAAGGAATCGGCCCGCGGCGCGCGCGGATTGAGCGGGCCGGACGCGGCCTTCCGCCGCGCTCCCGCCGCGGACGCGCAGCGCGCGCGCAACGCGCGTGCGCCTTCGGGGTTGACAGCGGCGGATCCGCGGCGGTAGAGCACGGCGCATGCCGTACATCCGCATCGAGCGACCTCGCCCCCACGTCAGCGTGATCCGCATGGACCGACCCGAGCGCATGAACTCGATGGCCTTCGAGCTGGTCGTCCCGCTCCACGAGGCCTTCGCGGACCTCGCGAAGGACAACGACACGCGCTGCGTGATCCTCACGGGAACGGGGCGCGGCTTCTGCTCCGGCGCCGACACGCGCGACACTGCGCCGCCGCCCAACATCGCGGGACTCACGCTGACGCGGATCGCGACCCGCTCGATGACGCTGCTCGCGGATCTCGTGCTGGCGATGCGGCGCATGCCGCAGCCCGTGATCTGCGCCGTGAACGGCGCGGCCATCGGCGGGGGGCTCTGCCTCGCGCTCGGCGGCGACATCCGCCTCGCCGCCGAGTCGGCCTGCTTCCGGGCGGCGGGCATCAACAACGGCCTCACCGCCACGGAGCTCGGCCTCTCGTTCCTCCTGCCGCGCGCGATCGGGACGTCGCGCGCCTTCGAGATCGCGCTCTCCGGGCGCGACGTCCCGGCGGACGAGGCCGCGCAGATCGGGCTGGTCTCGCGGGTCGTGCCGGACGCCGAGCTGATGGACGCCGCGCTCGAGCTCGCGGATCGCATCAATGGCTGGAGCACCCAGGGCGTGCAGCTCACCAAGCGCATGCTGTGGGCCGGCCTCGAGACGGGCAGCCTGCAGGCCGCGATCGAGCTCGAGAGCCACACACAGCTCTTCGTGCGCCTCACCACGCAGAACTTCGAAGAGGCGAGCCGCGCGCGGAAGGAGGGGCGCAAGCCCGAGTTCCGCGACTGAGCGGATGCGTGCGAGACGACAGGGGCCGGGCCGCCTCGCGGCGACCCGGCCCCGGGGCAGGCGAGTCCCCGACTAGCGAGGCGGCACCCGCGTGTCCATGTCGTTCAGCACGTAGGCCGGGTCGATGCGGCAGCCGCCCGGCAGCCCGAGCGCGAGGCACGTGGCCTGGATGCTCGCGGCCGTCGGCTGCGGACCTCCCGCGATCCAGCCGCGCAGCGACTCCCAGCCGGCCACCAGCTCGCCCTGGGTGAAGCCGCAGTGGGTGTTGCCGGGCTCGTCCACGATCGCCGTGGTGAGGTTCGCGGCAGGCACCACGTCCCGGTACTCCTTCTCCTGCTCGACGATCACGAGGCCGTCGCCGTCGGTGTGGATCGAGACGATCTTCGTGTGGCCGACGTCGCCCGAGGGCGTGTAGTTCTTCTGGAGATCCTTGTGCGCCTTCTTGTCGTAGGCGACGCGCTGGATCGATGCGTCGATCGCCGGGTCGTTGTAGGGCACGCCGACGTTGCCGACGCCCTGACCGCCGTCGAGTTTTTCCGGAGCGAAGATCAGGTTCGAGAGGCCATTGGTCACGAAGACCATGTCGGTCACGACGAACGACTCGGGGAGCGACGTCACGGCCAGCAGCTGGGAGAGCCGCGCCTGCTGATCCGGAGTGCGGAATGCGGGGGGCGTGAGAACGCCGGTGCAGGCGTTCGCCGCGAGCGCGACCTGCGTCGTCGTGAAGCCAGCCGCCGGGTACCCCGGCGCAGGACCGCCCGTGGCGCCGCCAGGCAGCGCAGCGCCCGGCACGGCGCCGCAGATCGCGTCGTAGACGAGGCGCAGGTCGATGGCGCCGTCCCAGGAGCGGCTGCCCGCGAGCGCCCCGCAGAACGGGTAGGCGCCCACAGGAGATCTGTCGAGCTTCTCGACGGCCTGCGCGGTGACGATGCCACCGAGGCTCCCGCCAGTCAGGAGGACGTGGTGCGGCCTTCCGAAGTTGTCCTCGAAGATGTCGAGCAGCCGGTTCTGGTCCTTCTTGGTGCTGAACAGCGTCCAGCAGCAGTTGCTGTAGCTCGACGCCGCGACTGCGTAGCCCTCCGAGAGCTGGAGCGCCGCGAGCGGGCCGAGATCCGGATTGGGCGCCGGTGGATTGAAGTCGAAGCCGTGACTCGAGATGACGAGATCTCCGTTCCAGTTGGTGGGCACGGTGATCTGGAAGAAGGCGCCCTTCTTCTCGCCCGTGATCGTGGTGTCCGCGAGCAGCAGCGACGGCGCGAGCAGAGCCGCCGCCAGTGTGACGCAGAAAAGTGTGCGCAGACGCATGCTCATCCCTCCCTCTGGATCGCAAGAGCTGCGGGGTCGAGCGCTCATCTTCTCCCGGATTCCGACGGGGAAGCAAGCGTTTCGTGGCCGCGCGGCCCGTGGGTGCATCCCTTGGGGGGCAGCGACACCGCGACACGTGGCGCGGTCTACGGGAAGGAGGGGGAGCCCTCCACCTCGTAGCAGCCCATCTCGTTCTGGGTGATCGCGCGCCCGCCCGCCAGCTCTTCGGCGCGCCGGCGCGCCTCGAAGGCCTGGTCGAGGAGCAGGCTCCGCTCGTAGAGGGTCTGGAGATCGAGCCAGACCTGCGGATCCTCGGGGGCGAGCTGCGCGGCGCGCTCGAGCTGCGGCTTCGCCCGCTCGAAGTCCGCGGCGAGGGTGAGCAGGCGCCCGTAGTGCGAGCGCGGCACGCGATCGTCGGGATCCGCCGCGATCGCCGCCTCGAAGCTCTTCATCGCATCCTCGATGTTCCCCTGCTTCCAGGCCTCGAGGGCCTGGCCGTCGAGGGCGCGCGCCGACTCGAGGGGAACATGGCCGGCGCGCGCCGGGTCCGGCTCCGGCAGCTCGGCCTTCTGGAGCGACTCCTCGCGCGTGGTCTCCTTCTTCTCGAGCTTCCAGGTGTCCGTCTCCCCGGTCTCGGCGTCGTGGAAGCGCATCTCGACCTTCTCGCCGACGGGGAGAGGGGTGCCCGGCTCGACGACCCGAGGTCTTTGCTCGGCGGTCAGCCACCAGACCAGGCCCGCGAGCGAGGCCAGGGCAGCGACCGCGACGCCCGTCAGCGTGCGTCCGCTCATGCGGCGCGTCGCTCCGCGCTCCGCAGCCGCTTCGAGGCGGCGCGCGCCGCTGCCACGAGGCCGCCGAGGAGCGCGACGGCCGCCGCCGGAGGCAGCGCCGGGACGCTCGCCGGGCCCGGGCGGAAGGCGAGGTCGGACGGGCCGGCGAGACCGCCGCTTCCCGACGCCACGAAGACGGACTCGAACGCGCCCGTCGTGCCGTCGTAGCGACGCACCGCGTTGTCGTTGTGGCTCGTGACGAAGAGGTCGCCGCCCGGGCCGAAGGCCAGCGCCGTCGGTCCGCTGAGCCCGCCGGCTCCGCTCGGCACGAAGGTCGAGACGAAGGCGCCCGTCGTCGCGTGAAAGGCCTTCACCTCGCTCGGAAAGTTCGACGCGACGTAAAGCCTGCCCTGATGGAAGGCGAGCCCGTAGGGATCCAGCGGGCCCCCGCCGTTGCCCGAGGCGTCCACGAATACGGAGAGGAAGGCGCCGGTCGCTCCGTCGTACTTCAGGATTTCTCCGGTGGCGCTCGACACGTAGAGGTCGCGGTCGGGCCCGAAGGCGAGGCTGCGCGGGCTCTCGAGCCCGCCCGAGCCGCCCAGCACGAACGCACCGAGCGAGGCGCCGCTCACCGGGTCGACGCGGCTGACGCCATTGTCGCCGAGGCAGGCGACGTAGATCAGTCCGTCGGGACCGTAGACGACGTCGCTCGGCAGGAAGCCGCAGACGCTGCCGAAGGTGCGCAGCGCCAAGCCAGATGCGGCGTCGTACTCGACCACCTCGTTCCCTCCGAAGCTCGCGATCAGCAGGCGCTGGCCGTCGCGCGAGAAGGCGATGCCCCCGTCGAGGACGGGCGAGAGGCCGCGCGCTCGCACGCCCGTCGGGTTGCCGGCGGCGTCGTAGTAGAGCACCGCGTTCGCGGTGGCGCTGGCCACGAGCAGCGTGCTGCCGCTCCAGGTCAGGTCCTTCGGCGCGCCGAGGCCACCTGCACCCGGCGCCACCAGCGTCGTCACCGCGAGCGTGGTGAGGTCCACGAGCACCACGTTGTTCGAGTCGCAGCCGGAGACCGTGAGGCGGCCGTCCGGCGCGAGCGCCAGCCCGCAGGGTCCGACGACGCCCGCCGACGCGGGCAGCACGACGCGCGAGAAGACCCAGCTCCCACCGGAGAGCTGGTACTCGAGCACGCGGTTCGAGCCCCGATCCGCGATCAGCATCTGCGTCGCCGAGCGCAGCAGGATGCCCATCGGCTCGAGGAGCCCCGTGCCGATCACCGTCGTGGCGGAGCCCCCGCTCGCGGGGAAGCTCAGGACGCGATTGTTGTCGCTGTCGGTGGCGAAGACCTGCGCGCCGCTGACGGCCACACCGCAGAGCTCGGCGCCGACGACCGTCCCGACGTTGCTCAGCGTGGCGCCCGGCAGAGCGAGCTTCTTCAGCGTGTCCGTGGTCTCCGCCAGGGAGTCGAGGGGGTCCGCGAAGAAGAGCGTCGCACCGGTGGCGTCGAAGGCGAGGCCGCGCGGACCCTGGAGCCCCGTCTTCAGCGCCGGCGTGATCAGCGCGCCGGTGGCGGTGGTGTAGCGCCAGATCTCGCCCGTGGATTCGCTCGT
>Ga0335070_10005842_pt1 | contig 14508 bp, 12 predicted proteins | sample Lox_Sample_13_FD_206722 | JGI IMG/M metagenome (GOLD analysis project Ga0335070, IMG submission 206722) | Soil microbial communities from Loxahatchee National Wildlife Refuge, Florida, United States - Lox_Sample_1.3 | ecosystem: Environmental > Terrestrial > Soil > Wetlands | place: USA... | reverse complement strand
CGCGAGCGCGGCGACCTCTCGTCCGAGGCGCGCGCGAAGATCCTCGGCCTGAACGCGCAGCGGCTCTTCGGGATCTAGCGCGATGTCCGCGGCGCCGCCCGCCCGCGGCCGCTGGGGCGCCGCGACCGAGCTCGCCGACGTCTCCGGCGAGGTCGCGATCGTCGGGGTGGGCGAGGCGGACCACTCGGGCGCGTCGGGCCGCGACGCCGTCGAGATCGGCGCGCAGGCGGTGGAGCGCGCACTCGCCGACGCCGGCCTCGAGCCGCGCGACGTGGACGGACTGCTCTATCGCAGCGGCATCGGACCGCAGTTCGACGAGCGCGCCTTCCACCGCCACTTCGGCACCGACCACGAGCTCTTCGTGTCGCACGAAGGCGGCGCGATGACGTGGGCCGCGACGGCCCCCTACGTCGCGGCGCAGGCGATCCGCAGCGGCAAGGCGCGCGTGCTGGTCAACGTGTTCTCGGTCGACTGGGCGAGCCGGCGCGGACAGATGACCGGCGGGCCCGGCGCCTTCCACGCCCAGGAGCGCATGAAGGCGAACCTCGAGATGCCCTTCGGCTGGTTCCCGCAGCCGGTCTACTTCGCCACCATCGCGCGCCGCCACATGCACGAGTACGGCACGAGCGCGGCGCAGCTCGGCGCCATCGCCGTGGCCGCGCGGCGCCACGCCAACGGACATCCCACCGCGGTGCTGCGCGAGAAGCCGCTCTCGCTCGAGCAGTATCTGGCGCGCCCGATGCTCGCCGACCCGCTGCGCGTCGAGGACTGCTGCTTGATCTCGGATGGCGGCGCCGCGTACGTGATGACGGGCCTCGACCGGGCCGCCGATCTGGCGAAGCCGCCGGTCCGGGTCCTCGGCATCGGCGAGGGCCACTCGGACAGCGGCACGTTCTGGAGCCAGCAGGCCGACTTCACCGCCACCCCGCAGGTGTTCTCGGCGCCGGGCGCGTGGGCGATGGCCGGGGTGACACCGGCCGACGTCGACGTGCTCGCACTCTACGACCCCTTCACCATCGTCGCGCTGATGCAGCTCGAGGACATGGGCTTCTGCAAGAAGGGCGAGGGCGGGCCGTTCGCCGAGGGGGCGTCGCTGCACTTCGACGGAGGGGGCCCGCGCTCCCGGGGATCCAGCGGGGTGCCGCTGAACACGCACGGCGGGCTCCTGTCGCACGCCTACGTGCTCGGCATCGCGCACGTGGTCGAGCTGGTGCGCCAGCTCCGCGGCGAGGCGGCCAACCAGGTGCCCAGTGCGCACATCGGCGTGTACGGCGGCTACACCGGCGCGACGGCCAGCACGCTGGTGCTGGGGCGCCCGTGACGAGCCGTCACCATCCGCTGCCCGACGTCGGCTGGGAGCCGCTTGCGGGCTTCTGGGCCGGAGCCGCGGCGGGCGAGCTGCGCCTCCCGCGTTGCGGGTGCGGCGGCTTCCGCTGGTACCCGCGCGACCGCTGCCGCGACTGCGGCGCGGCGCCGTACGAGTGGGTGCGGACGAGCGGGCGCGGCACGCTCTTCTCCTGGGCGGTGGTGCGCCGCGCGCTCTACGAGCCCTTCGCGACGTTGGTTCCCTACGCCACCGGCCTGGTCGCGCTGGCGGAGGACTCGCGCGTGCGCATCGCCACCCGCCTCGTCGACTGCGACGTGGAGACGCTGCGCATCGACATGCCGGTCCACGCCGTCTTCGCCCCACTCTCCTTCCCCGGCGTCGACGGCTCGGTGCCGGCGCCCTTCTTCACACCCACGAGGTGAACCATGAGCGATCTGTTCCACGACGTCGGAAGCATCGACTACCCGATCCTCGACGCGGACGCGCACGTGAACGAGCCCCCGAACCTGTGGCAGGAGGGCGTCCCTGCGAAGTGGCGCGAGCGCGCGCCGCGCGTCGTGCACGGCGAGCGAGGGGACGTCTGGGAGTTCGACGGCGGCCGCGAGAAGTGGCCCGTGGGCCTCACCGCCACCGCGGGCCAGAGCTACTTCCAGTTCTCGCCGATGGGACAGACCTACGCCACGATGCGCCCCGGCTCGTTCGACCGCGACGCGCGTCTGCGCGACCTCGACGCCGACGGGATCTGGGCGCAGGTGCTCTATCCGTCGGTGACGCTGAAGGGCGCCAAGATCTACTCGAAGGAGCGCGAGCTGCAGCTCGCCTGCGTGCGCGCCTACAACGAGTGGATCACGGCCTTCTGCGCCGGCTCCGGCGGCCGGCTGGTCCCGCAGGCGATCATCCCGACGACGGGAGTCGACGACGCGCTCGCCGAGCTCGCGTGGGCGATGAAGAACGGGCACAAGGGCGCGGTGATCTCGTCGTTCCCGAACGGCTCGCTGGGGCCCGACGAGGTCGATCGGCCGTTCTGGGCGCGCGCCGAGGAGGCGGGCTTCCCGCTGGCGGTGCACATCGGCAGCTTCCTGCGCCGACCGCCGGCTGGCGCACAGGACAAGAGCGGGTCGTGGGTCGGATCGCTCGCCTTCGTCGCGCGCGCCGCGTGGACGAAGGCGGGCGGCCAGACGCTCGACGTCGTCTGCGACCTGCTCTTCTCGGGCCTCTTCGAGGACTTCCCGCGCCTCAAGATCGTGCTGGTCGAGTCCAACATCGGCTGGATCCCGACGCTGCTCGAGCAGAGCGACGACATGTTCCGCCGCTATCGCTGGTGGACGGGCGCGCACGAGAAGATGTCGGAGCTGCCGAGCACGATCTTCCACCGCAACTTCTGGGCCACCTTCATGGTCGACCGAGCCGGCATCGAGCTGCGCCATCGCCTGAACGGCGACCACATCTGCTGGTCGACCGACTACCCGCACAGCGGCACCGACTGGCCGAACTCCTCGGTGTCGATCGAGGCGCTGTTCCGCGGCCTCCCCAAGGCGGAGGTCAAGCGGTTCCTGCACGACAACTGCAAGGCTCTCTACGGCATCGACGCGCCCGAGAAGGCGCGGGGGCGCTGACTCAGGCCGGTCGTTCACCCTCGATCGTGATCCGCTCGAGGCGCCGCCGCGCGGCGAGGTTGTCGGCGACCGCGCGGTGCTGCGTGCAGCGGTTGTCCCACATCGCGATCGAGTTCTTCTGCCAGCGGAAGCGGCAGTGGAACTCCGGCGCCGCGAGGTGCTCGTACAGGAGGCCGAGCAGCGCCTGGCTCTCGCGCCCGTGCATCCCCTCGATCCTGCGCGTGAAGGCCGAGTTGACGAAGAGCCCCTTGCGCCCAGTCACCGGGTGGGTGCGCACGACCGGATGCACGGCGTGCGGCGGATCCTGCGCCGAGGCCTTGCCGGCGGAGGGATAGCCCTCGCGCGAGAAGGTCCGCGACGTGTCGTGCACCGCCTCGAGGCCCGAGAGCAGACGCTGCATCGTGTCGGAGAGCGCCTCGTAGGCCGCGTACATGCTGGCGAACATCGTGTCGCCGCCGTACGCGGGCACCTCGACGCCGCGCAGGATCGAGGCGCTCGGCGGTCGCTCGAGGAAGGTCACGTCGCTGTGCCAGCCGGAGGCCACGTAGGGCCGGGCCGCATCGCTCTCGAACACGACGATCTCGGGATGTCCCTCGGCCTTGCGCGACGGCAGGAACGGGTGGACCTGCAGCGTCCCGAAGCGCGCGCCGAATCCCTTGTGCTGGTCTCCGGTGAGGTCCTGGTCGCGGAAGAAGAGCACGAGGTGCGCCATCCACGCGTCATGCAGCTCCGCGAACGTCGCGTCGTCGAGCGGCTCGCGCAGGTCGACGCCGGAGACCTCGGCGCCGAGCGCCCCTGCGATCGGATGGAGGGAGATGCGGCGATAGCTCATGCGGTCCTCCCGTCGGCGCGCAGTATAGCGGCGGGACCAGACCGAAGACTGCTTGCTTGGAGGGCGCGGGGCGCGCCCTCTAGATCTGCGAGTCGGGCGGACGGGAGGCTTCCGCAGGCGCGGATTTCCGAGCGACGGGCAGACGGGCCCGACCTCTGCGAGCAAGACGCGCCGCGCCGACGTCCACGAGTAGAATGCACGTCGCTCGGGCGCCGGAGGAACCTCCCTCCGCCCGACCTGACAACGTTCCTACTTCTTCCCGGGCAGCGCGATCAGCTTGGTCTCGAGGTACTCCTCGAAGCCCATGCGACCGTTCTCGCGGCCGAGGCCGCTCTGCTTGTACCCGCCGAAGGGGGAGTCGACACCGAACCACATGCCCCCGTTCACGCCGAGCGTGCCGGTGCGGATGCGCCGCGCCACGCCGAGCGCGCGCTCCTCGCTCGCGCTCGTCACCGCTCCCGAGAGGCCGTAGATCGAGTGGTTGGCGATGCGCACCGCGTCGTCGTCGCCGTCGTACGGGATCACCGCGAGCACGGGCCCGAAGATCTCCTCCTGCGCGATCGTGGAGTCGGGATCGACGTCGACGAAGAGCGTCGGCTCGACGTAGAAGCCCTTCGCGAACTGCTTCGGACGCCCGCCGCCGACCAGGCAGCGCGCGCCCTCGCGCTTGCCCTTCTCGATGTAGGAGAGCACGCGCTCCTGCTGGCGGCGGCTCACCTGCGGGCCCTGCAGCACCGACGGATCGGTGGGCTCGCCGTACTTGAAGCCCTGGAAGGCGGTGCGCAGCGTCTCGATCGCCTCCTCGTAGCGAGAGCGCGGCACCAGCATTCGCGTGGTGATGGCGCAGCCCTGGCCGCCGTGCGTGCAGGTGAGCGCGCCGCTCGCGAAGGCACCGCCGGGCGCGTCGTCGAGCACCACGTTCGCGGACTTGCCGCCGAGCTCGAGGAAGATCTTCTTCACCGTCGCCGACGCCAGCTCCATCACGCGGCGGCCGGTCGCCGTCGAGCCGGTGAAGGTGACCATGTCGACGCGAGGATCCGACGCGAGCAGCTCGCCGAGCCGGTGCTCCGACGACGCCACGATGTTGACCACGCCCGGCGGGATGTCCGTCTTCTCGGCGATCACGCGGCCGATCGCGGTCGCGCTCCACGGCGTGTCGGGCGCCGGCTTGAGCACCACGGTGCACCCGGCCGCCAGCGCCGGCCCGAGCTTCGCGAGGTTCAGGTAGAGCGGGAAGTTCCAGGGCGTGATGGCGCCCACCACGCCCGCCGGCTCGCGCCGCACGATCCGGCGCTGCGGCTGGCCCATGAACGAGCCATCGGTCATGCGCTCCTCGTAGGGATACGAAGCAGCCAGCTCGGCCCAGTAGAGCAGGTCGTCGATCGAGCTGTTGCACTGGATGCCGTAGGTGAGCAGCACCGGCGAGCCGGCCTCGCCCACGACGATCTGACGCAGCTCCTCGCGCGCCTCGACGAGCCCCGCGTGGAGCTGCGTCAGGCAGCGCTTGCGCAGCTCGGCGTCGACTGACCACGCGGTCGTGTCGAATGCGCGGCGCGCCGCCGCGATGGCGGCCTCCATGTCGTCCTTGGTGCCGTCGGCGCAGACGCCGATCGCCTGCTCGGTGGCGGGATTCACGTTCTCGAAGGTCGCCCCGCTGCTCGAGCCGACCAGACGGCCGTGGATCAGGTTGCGGGGCTCACCGAAGGGCGAAGGCGCGGCGGACATGGCAGGCTCCTTCCAGCGTTGAGCAGCGGCGGCCCACGCTATCGGAGATGACAGCGGGATGCACGCACTCCGCGAACTGCGCGTCGTCGACTTCTCGACGGGGATCGCCGGCGCCTACGCGACCAAGCTCTTCGCGGACGCGGGCGCCGACGTCGTGAAGGTGGAGCCGCCGGAGGGCGATCCGCTCCGAGCCTGGTCGGCCACGGGCGCGGACCTCGGAGGCGAGGACGGCGCCCTCTTCCGCTTCCTGCACCACTCGAAGCGCGCCGTCGTGGGACGGATCGGGGAGAAGCCGACGGAGGCCCTCGTCGCCGCGGCCGACCTCGTGGTCGAGAGCGGCGGCGCCGGAGGGATCGACGGAGTGGCGCTCCGCGCCCGGTTCCCCGGACTGGTCGTGCTCTCGCTCACGCCGTTCGGGCGCGGCGGTCCGCTCGCCGGGCGCGCCGCCACCGAGTTCACGCTGCAGGCGGAGGGTGGCTCGATCGCGACGCGCGGGCTGCGCGGGCGCGAGCCCTTCCAGGCGGGCGGACGGATCGGCGAGTGGGTGAGCGGCACCTTCGCGGCGGTGGCCGCGCTCGCGGCCGCGCGCCGCGCGCGCCAGACCGGGCACGGCGAGCACATCGACTTCTCGCTCCTCGAGTGCATCCACATCGCCGCGAGCAACTACCTCGACCTGTTCCACGGCCTCCTGGGCCGGCCACCCGCGCGCGGGCTGCCGCAGGCAGTGGAGACGCCGTCGATCGAGCCGACGGCGGACGGCTGGGTCGGCTTCTGCACCAACTCGGCGCAGCAGTTCGCCGACTTCCTGCTCCTGATCGAGCGCCCCGAGCTTCGCGACGACCCCGCGCTCGCGCAGGCCGCCGGCCGCTTCGCCCGCCTGCCCGAGTGGGAGGCCATCGTCCACGCGTTCACCCGCAAGCACCCGACCGCGGAGATCGTCGAGCGCGCCTCGCTCCTCCGCATTCCGGTGTCGCCCGTGAACGACGCGCGCGGGGCGCTCGAGCACGAGCAGCTCGTCGCGCGCGGCGCCTTCATCGGCGACCCGACCGGCCGCTTCCGCATGCCGCGGCCCCCCTACGCGATCGACGGCGAGCGGCCGCCTCCGCCACGGCCCGCCCCGCAGCGCGGCGAGCACACGGGAGCGATCGACTGGCCGCCGCGCCAGCGCCCCGCGCCCGCCGGCCCGCCGCGGCTCCCGCTCGAGGGCCTGCGCATCCTCGACTTCACCGCGTGGTGGGCGGGGCCCTCCGCGACGCACATGCTGGCGTCGCTCGGCGCCGACGTGATCCACGTCGAGTCGACGGCCCGCCCCGACGGCATGCGCATGATGGCGGGCGCCTTCCGCAGCCGCGATCTCTGGTGGGAGCGGAGCCCCTTCTTCCTGGCGGCGAACGCCAACAAGCGCGGCCTCGCGCTCGACCTCTCCGACCCGCGCGGCCGGGCGCTGGCGCTGCGACTGGTCGAGCACGCCGACGCGCTCGTCGAGAACTTCACCCCGCGCGTGATGGACGGGTTCGGGCTCGATGCGTCGACGCTGCGCGCCGCCAATCCGCGCCTGATCCACGTGCGCATGCCCGCCTTCGGGCTCGATGGGCCGTGGCGCGACCGCACCGGCTTCGCGCAGACGATGGAGCAGATGACGGGGATGGCGTGGATCACCGGCCATCCCGACGACCAGCCGCGCATCCAGCGCGGCCCGTGCGACCCGCTCGCCGGCATGCACGCGGCCTTCGCCCTGCTGGTCGCGCTCGCGGGCCGCGACGCAGACGGGCGCGGCCGCCACGTCGAGTGCGCGATGGTCGAGGGCGCGCTCAACGCGGCCGCCGAGCAGATCGTCGAGTACACCGCCCACGGCCGCCTGATGCAGCGGATGGGCAACCGCTCGCCCGAGGCGGCGCCGCAGGGGCTCTACGCCTGCAAGGAGGGGCCGCCCGAGGATCCTTCGAGCACCGCGCAGGAGCGGCGCTGGCTCGCGCTCGCCGTCGCGAGCGACGCGCAGTGGCGCGCCCTCGCCGCCCTGCTCGGCCGCGCGCCCGAGCCGGGCCTCGACGAGTGCGCGGGGCGCCGCGCGGCGCACGACCGCATCGACACCGAGCTGCGTCGCTGGTGTGCGGCACGCCCCTGTGACGAGGCGGTCGAGGCGCTGCAGGCCGCCGGCATCCCGGCGGCGCCCGTGCGCGATCCCCGGCTCTCGAGCCGCCATCCGCAGCTCGTCGCGCGCCGCTTCTTCGAGGTCGTCGAGCATCCGGTGATCGGCGCGCAGCCGCTGCCGACGCTGCCCTTCCGCTACGCGAGCGTGCCGCGCTGGCTGCGCCGCCCGCCGCCCACGCTCGGCCAGCACAGCCGCGAGGTGCTGCACGAGCTGCTCGGTCTCGGCGACGGCGAGCTCGACGTGCTCGAGCGCGACGGCGTGATCGGGACGCGGCCGAAGGGGCTCTAGCCGGCTCGCGGCGGGAGCACGGCCTGGCGAACGCCGCCGGCCTCGACCTCGAAGCCATCCGCGGTGGCGACGACCCGCACGTCGCGCGCCGCGCCGGCGAAGCGCGCGGCCTGCGCAGCGACGTCGCGCAGCGCGAGGTCGAAGAGGACGGCCTCGCCGCGCGCGAGCCCGGCGAGCGCCGCCACCGCCGCGTGGAGCCCCATCAAGGGATCGGCGACCGCGTCGGCGCAGAAGACGGGAGCACCGAGCCCCCGACCCGCGAGCGAGGCCAGGCCGGCGGCGGCGGCCGCGTCGTCGCCGAAGCCGACCCAGGCCGCGCCGGGCTCGCGACGGCCGTAGCCGCTGATCGCGATCCAGACGAGGCCCGGGCGCTCCGCCACGAGCGCCTCGGCGTCGATGCCGAGCTGCGCCAGCGCGCGCGGCCGGGCGCTCTCGATCACGACGTCGGCCTCGGCGACGAGTCGCTGCAGCTCCGCGCGTCCCTCCGCGCGCGTGAGGTCGAGCGCGAGCGGCCGCTTGCCGGCGTTCAGCCTCGCGAAGAACGCGCCGTGCGCGCGCGCCGCGTCGGGGCGCGACGCGCTCTCGACCTTCAGGACCTGCGCACCGGCCGCGCGGAGGAGCTGCGCACAGAGCGGACCCGCCCAGAGCGACGAGAGGTCGACGACGCGCGGCGCCGCGCCGTTCCGCGTCCGCCGCGGCCCGCGCACGGCGATGCGCATCCACGGAGGCGGCGCATCGGGCGGCTCGGCGACGGGCGCCACCGCCAGGCCGAGCAGCCGCGCGCGCTCGACCAGCTCCTCCACCTTCCCGTCTCGGACGCGAGCCTCGACGGCGCGCCACCGATCGGCGCCCGGCTCGACGCCGAGCCATGCCGGGAGCGACGCCAGGTCCTCGGGGCGCGGGAGGCTCGCGGCGAGCCAGCCGTCCGCGGCCGGAAGCAGCCTGGACGCTCCGCCGGCCGACACGCGCCCGCGTCGGGAGAGGCCCAGGAGCGCAGCGCGCTCGGCGAGGAGCGCCGGTCCGTCGACGGCCAGCTCGACGCCGCGCTCGGCCGCGAGCGCGTGCAGCGCCAGCGCCGCGCCGCGCGCGACCGCCGCCACGCCGGCCGCCTCGACGCGCGGCGGGCGGTCGGGCGGACCCGTGAGCGCCATCGCGCCCGAGCGCGCCCAGTCGAGGGCGGGGTGCGGATCGGGCGGCGCTTCGCGGCGCGAGGCCACGAGACCGAGCGAGCGGAGCAGCTCGGCCGCGTGCTCGCTCGCCGGACCGGTGCTGGCAATCTCGCAGCCTGCTAGCAGGGCCGCGGCCTGCCGTCGTGATCGAGCAGGAACTTGCGCAGTGCCTTGTTCACCTTGGCCGGCACGTCCTGGATCAGGCTGTGGCCAACGCCCTGGAAGATCTCCAGTCTCGCGCCGGGAATGGCCTGCTGGGTCGCGATCAGATGACTCCGGTCGACTAGATCGTACTCACCGCCGACGACCAGCACCGGTGCGCTGATGTGATGCAGCGCGGTGGGGGTCAGGTCGGGTCCGGTCGCCCACAACTCCTCCAGCTCGTCATCGCTCGGGCTGTTGGCCTCGTCGCGGCCCAGCAGGAGATCGTAGAGGTCCTGCGCCAGCTCGCTGCTCCACTCGTGAGGCGGCTCGGGCGGCGACTGCGGATTCTCGATGAGGCCCGAAGGATGAAAGTTCGCGCCGATCACGACCATGCGGCAGATGCTCTCGGGATGGGCGACCGCCAGCACCAGTCCGGTGTTGCCGCCGTCGCTCCAGCCGATCAGATCCGCGCGCGCGATCTGGCGTTGCTCGAGCAGCGCGTAGACGTCCTCCGCATAGCGCTCGTAGCTCAAGGATCCGTTGCCGTGCTCGCTGCGGCCATGCCCGCGGCTGTCCAACGCGTAGACGTGGAAGTGACGCGCCAGGAAGGGCAGCTGCGCAAAGAATGAATCGCGGTTGCCGCCGCCACCATGCAGGAGCAGGAGCGGGGGGCCACTGCCCGCCTCGACATAGTGCAGGCGGGCGTCGTCGCTCGAGTACTCGCGCTCCTTGCCCTGGCCGCTCAGCTGCCACAGCCCGTAGCGCAGCGCATAGCCGGCAGGCCAGTCGGAGAAGCCGAGCGCACCGACGCTCGCGGTGACGGCTATGACGAACACGGCCAGGTACGGCAGCGCGCGCTTCATCCCACTCATCCCGCCCATCCCGCCGATCGGTCTCGATGAATCTAGCCCTCGCCGCGCTGCGATCAAAAGCAATCAGGGCGCGTGCGAGCCCGCTCTCGAGTGGTCCTCCCGACCCGCTTGAGGCCGTCGGGGCATGGAAGCTAGAGTCTGAGGCCTCATTCACTCCCGAGCGACGAGAGGAGCGCTGTGCCCGTTCTGAAGCCCGGCAGCCGACTTCGCAGCGCCACCTGCACCACCGAGGTGATGGTGATCCAGGCGCCGGCCGCCGACGTGGATCTCACCTGCGGCGGCGCCCCGATGCAACCCCTCGGAACCGGGACCGCCCCCACCGCTTCCGCAACGACGGGCACGTCGGGCTCCGGAACCCTCATCGGCAAGCGCTACGTGAACGCGGCCGGCGACCTCGAGTTGCTCTGCACCCGGCCCGGAGCCGGCACGCTCGCACTCGGCGGTGCGGCCCTCACGGTGAAGGGCGCCAAGCCGCTCCCCTCCTCCGACTGATCGCACCTCCATGAACCTCGTCATGCTGCTCGAGATGGCCTGCGCGAGCTTCGGCGACCGCGTGGCGGTCTGCTGCGAGAGGCCGGGCGGCGGGCGCGATGCCCTCCGCTACGACGAGCTGTTCGAGGCCTCGCGCCGCGCGGGAGCCGCGCTGCGCGCCGCCGGCGCGGAGCACGCGGCCGTCCTCGACACCACGAGCCCGGCGCTGCCGGTCGCGCTCTTCGCGAGCGCCTTCGCGGGCGTGCCCTTCGTCCCGCTCAGCTACCGGCTGACCGGCGTCGAGGTGGATGCCCTCCTGGAGCGCATCGCACCCTCGTACCTGGTGACGGACGCGGAGCGGGCGGCACAGCTCGCGGGCCGCCCCGGCGTGACGCCGATCGCCCGCGACGCCTTCCTCGAGCGCGCGCATCGCCACGAGGCCGAGGTCGGCGACGCGGAGGCGCTCGTCGATCCCGAGGCGATCGCCGTGCTGCTCTTCACCAGCGGGACCACCGGGGCGCCCAAGGCGGCCGTGCTGCGGCACCGGCACCTGGTCTCCTACGTGATCGGCAGCGTCGAGTTCGGGAGCGCCGGGCCGGACGAGGCGACGCTCGTCAGCGTCCCTCCGTACCACGTGGCCGCCGTGGCCGCGATCCTCTCGTCCGTCTACGCAGGCCGCCGCATCGTGCAGCTCCCCACCTTCGACGCGCGCGCCTGGGTGGAGCGCGCTCGCGCCGAGCAGGTCACCCACGCGTTCGTGGTGCCGACCATGCTGGCGCGCATCGCCGAGGTGCTCGACGCGGAAGGCGGTACGCTGCCCTCCCTGCGCGCGCTCTCGTACGGCGGCGGCAAGATGCCGCTGCCGGTGGTGGAGCGCGCGATGCGGCACCTCCCGCACGTCGACTTCACCAACGCCTACGGGCTCACCGAGACGAGCTCGACGCTGGCTCTCCTCGGGCCCGACGACCACCGCGCCGCGGCTGGGAGCGCGGATCCGGCGGCGCGCCGGCGGCTCGCCTCGGCGGGCCGGCCGCTGCCGGGGGTGGAGGTCGAGGTGCGCGACCCGGCCGGGACGGCGGTCGGACCCGGCGAGCGCGGCGAGATCCACGTGCGCGGCGAGCAGGTCGCCGGCGAGTACCTCGGACGTGGCAGCCAGCTCGGACCCGGCGGCTGGTTCGCCACGCGCGACGGAGGCTGGCTCGACGAGGGCGGCTACCTCTTCATCGAGGGACGCATCGACGACGTGATCGTGCGCGGCGGCGAGAACCTCTCGCCGGGCGAGATCGAGGAGGTGCTGATGGCGCACGCGGCGGTCGCCGACTGCGCCGTGGTCGGCGTGCCCGACACGCAGTGGGGCGAGGCGGTCGCGGCGGTGGTGGTGCCGCGCGCGGGATCCGCCGTGACTCCGGACGAGCTGCGCGATTGGGTGCGCGCGCGGCTGCGCAGCGCGCGCACGCCCGATCGCATCGAGTTCCGCGCCGAGCTGCCCTACAACGAGACCGGCAAGCTGGTGCGGCGCCGCATCCGCGCCGAGCTGGTCGGAGATGCATGAGCCGCGGCCTCTCGATGCGCGAGGCCGTCGAACGCCTGCGCTCGTACGAGGCGTTCGAGAGGTGGTCGCCGCTCGCTGACGAGCCGGCCCTGGTGGTGGACCTCGGCGCGGCGGGAGCGCCGGGGCGCGGCGCGCGTGCGGCGCTCACCGTGCTCGACGCGCTTCCTTGTCCGACGATCGCTCTCGTGCCCGAAGGCGAGCTGTCGGTGGCCGCGAAGAGCTTCCTCTCTCGCTTCGATGTCGCGGCGCGCACGGAGGAGGAGCTCGCCAGCATGCTCGCCACCGTGCAGCACACCCCGCTCGCCGCGCAGGTGCTGGTGCAGCTCCTGCGCGGCACCGAGCGGCGCACCATCGAGGCAGGTCTCGTGGCGGAGTCGCTCGCCTACTCGACGCTGCAGGCCGGTCCCGAGTTCGCGGCGTGGTCGGCCGCGCGCCCTCCTGCGCGACACGCCGACGCGTCGGCCGGGCCGCCGGTCCGCGTGCGTCGCGACGGCGACTCGCTGCGCCTGACCCTCGATCGCCCCGAGCGGCGCAACGCCTGGTCGGCCGCGATGCGCGACGCGTTCGTCGAGGCGCTGGCGCTCGCCGCCGACGACGCGACGATCCGCGAGGTGGTGATCGACGGCGCAGGCCCCGCGTTCTGCGCCGGCGGCGACCTCGACGAGTTCGGGACGCGACCGGATCCCGCCACCGCGCACGCGGTGCGCACCACGCGAAGCGCCGCGCGCCTGCTCGCCGCCATCGCCACCCGCGCGCGCGCCGAGCTGCACGGCGCGTGCGTCGGAGCCGGCATCGAGCTCGCCGCCTTCGCGTCGCGCGTGGTGGCGCGCGAGGACGCCTTCTTCCAGCTCCCGGAGCTGTCGATGGGTCTCGTCCCGGGAGCCGGCGGCACGGTGAGCCTGCCCCGCCGCATCGGCCGCCAGCGCACCGCGTGGCTCACGCTCACGGGCGCGCGCCTCGACGCCGCGACGGCGCGGGCGTGGGGCCTGATCGACGAGGTCGTGCCCACGCCGGTCTGAGAGAGACCCCTCGCGAAACAGATTGACGTTTTTTGTCCGATCTGTTCAAATTCGCCCCGATGAGCCAGCCCTTGTCCCTCCCCAGGCCCGAAGGACCCGAGCCGAACGAGCCCGCGACTCGCGCCCGCATCCTCGAGGGCGCCGTCCAGGCGGTCGCCCGCCACGGCCTGGCGAAGCTCGCGATGAGCGACGTGAGCCGCAGCGCGGGCGTGTCCCGCGGCACCCTCTATCGCTACTTCGCGACCCGCGAGGCGCTGCTCGACGCGCTCGCCCAGCGCGAGGCCGAGCGCTTCTTCGATCGCGTGATCGACGCCACCCGCGCCGCGCCGCCCGGCGAGGCGCGGCTGCGCGTCCTGATCGAGCACGCGACGAGCGAGGTGCGCGCCCACCCCGCCCTGCAGCGCCTGCTGCAGAGCGATCCGGCCGAGGTCCTCGAGGGCATCCGCCGACGGCTTCCCGAGCTCGTCGACGCCTTCCACGGCTCGTTCGGGCCCTCGCTCGAGGACACCGAGGCAGTGCGCAGCGGCGCCGTCACCTCGCGGCAGATGGTCGACTGGATGACCCGCTTCCTCGTGTCGATGTACCTCTTCGAGGATCCCGAGCCCGAGCAGACGCTGCGCGGGCTCACCGCGATGTATCGACTGCTCGCGGAGCCGAGACCTTGACGCTCCAGCCGGTGCGGAGCACGGAGCTCTTCGGCTCGGGCGACTTCGGAGCGCTGCGCGATCCGTATTCGGTGTACCGCCGCCTGCGGCGCGACCGGCCGGTGCTGCCCGTCGAGCTGTTCGTCGGCACGAGCTGGTTCGTGACCCGCTACGACGACGTGCGCGAGGCGCTGCGCAACGACGCGCTCTACTCGAATCGCTCGAATGCGAAGGGGATCAGCCTGGTCATGGGCCGCACCATCGTCGAGATGGACGGCCGCGAGCACCTGCGGCACCGCAACCTGGTGACCCCCGCGCTGGCGCCGCGAGCGCTGCGCGGCGACTTCCCCGCTCTCGTCGCCGAGATCGCCCACGAGCTGATCGACCGCTTCGCTCGGCGCGGCAGCGCCGACCTGGTGGAGGAGTTCAGCTTCGTCTACCCACTCAAGGTCTTCGCGCGCATCCTCGGGCTCCCTGACGAGGACTGGGCCGAGGTGCACCGCTGGGCGATCGACCTGATCGGCATCGCCCGCGATCCCGCGCGTGGGCTCGCCGCCTCGCAGACGCTGGCGGGCTATCTCGCGCCCTTCCTCGCCGAGCGCCGCGCCGAGCCGCGGGGCGACCTGATCAGCCGGCTCGCCCACGCCGAGGTCGAGGGCGGGCGGCTCACCGACGAGGAGGTGGTGAGCTTCCTGCG
>Ga0335070_10005840_pt1 | contig 14510 bp, 14 predicted proteins | sample Lox_Sample_13_FD_206722 | JGI IMG/M metagenome (GOLD analysis project Ga0335070, IMG submission 206722) | Soil microbial communities from Loxahatchee National Wildlife Refuge, Florida, United States - Lox_Sample_1.3 | ecosystem: Environmental > Terrestrial > Soil > Wetlands | place: USA... | reverse complement strand
CCGTTTGATGCATGACCGAACCTGCGGAAAGGAAGAAAAGCCCCTTACTCACCGCATGATTAACAATGTGAAGCACCGTTCCCAAAATTGCACCACTCACTAGCACGATGTTAGCGAGGAGCAACTCTTCCTGAGCCAAAGCCGTTGACGAAGCAGATGCGGCAGCCTGAGCCAAAGTAAGAGCGGTTGCGGCAGGAAACAGCGACAAACCGAACAGGACGTATCCCATGTGCGCAATACTTGAGTAAGCAATAATGCGTTTTATGTCCGTTTCAACAATCGCGATGAAGGCCCCGAAGAACGCAGAAATCACGCCAAAGACCGCCAATCCATGAAGGAACGTGCTCGCAAATGATGCGTCATTTAGCACAACTGCGGGAAGAACAGTACATAACGCTAGTCGAAGAATTGCGTAGGCACCTGCGCTTATAATAACCCCGCTCAGCAAAGCAGACATAGTTGCAGGAGCCTCAGCATGTGCGTCGGGTAGCCACATGTGAACTGGAACAATAGCCATCTTGACAGCGAATCCAGCTGTAAGCGCAAGAAGGATCCACTTGGCGATCGAGGCAACGCCTGGAGCTAGCAATGCAGTTTGAGCTGCAAACATGTCAGTCGAACCTGTAGTAATGTAGATTGCACCTATTCCCAACAAGACGAATACGGCACCTGCGTGTGTGAATATAAAAAGCTTAAACGCAGCTTTGTAGCTATCGCGGTATCCCCAGCCGCCAATAATGAAGTAAGCTGGAACCAACATGAGTTCCCAGCAGAAATAGAAAAGCAAAAAGTTTGAAGTTATAAACACACCGACAAGACCCACAGACGTCAAAGACAAAAGCGAATAGTATACAGGTAGATTCTTCTTGTTTTCCATGTACCTAATGCTGAACAAAGAAGCCGCTATTATAAGGACCAAAGCAATTGTCGCAATTGAAACACTGACCCCATCAACAAAAAGGCTGAAATGCGAATTTAGGACAGGAATCCAAGCGTAACTTTCCTCATAAACAGCGCCTCCAAGAATAGTTGGAACCGTGGATGCCAACAAGGCAATGTTGATTGCGGCAATTAATGCAACCAAAAACCCGCCGATTTTCGCCGACTTCCTCGCGGACACATAAACGAAGGGAACCCCCACGACGGGCAGCAAGAATATGAAGAGGAGGCTAGGGAAAGACATCTTAGGGCACCTATAGCCCATCTAATTTGCAACATAATAAATATAAATCTATCACAAAAAAAGGCTCTTCAGAAGCTAAAGAAGATTGTAACAATATCACGCTGTTATTTTAATCCTCCAAGCAGTAAAATAGATTTTTGAAAGCATTGCCGGAAAAGATCGGACTTATAACAAAGAAATAAGAGAGGTTTGAAACAAACAAGAAATGTGTTAAGGAGCAAGAAATTGACTTCTTGCTGAAGGCTAAAGAGGAATAATTGCCGCCAATTTTGATGCTGAGTTAATTAGGTTTACAAAGAGCGACGGGTAGATGCCGACAATGACAACGAGAACAACAAGTATGACCATGCCGAGCTGCATAAATCTGGGAACTTCAAGTTTCTTTTGTGCACCTTCTATGACTGGGTTCTTTGATTGCCCAAGAAAAACCAGCGATGTAAACCTCAGAGAGTATCCTAAAGAGAATACTGTGGCTACAAGCATAAGAGCTGTCGGAATGATGAAGAAGTTAGCCAGCGGTCCAGCACCTTGAATTACTTGGAATGCACCCATGAAAATTAAGAACTCACTGATGAAGCACGCAAAGGGCGGCGCTCCAGCTAGGCTTAAAGCAGCAATTGTGGAGGATGTTCCTGTGACGGGCATTTTGCCTGCCAGCCCGCCCATTTCCTTGATATTGCGAAGGGCTAATACTTGCATTACTCCTCCAGCTGCAAGGAAGAAGAGTCCCTTGCTTAGAGCATGCGTGACTATGTGAAGAACAGTCCCAGTTAATGCCGTTTGCACTATTGCTCCCGCTGTGGCAGCTGCTGGAATGAGAGAGGCGCCAAACAATATGTAGCCCATGTGGCTGATGCTTGAGTAAGCTATGACACGCTTCAGGTCGACCTCAGCCAAAGCAATGAAGGAACCAAAGAACGCGCTAAGGACTCCGAATATGGCTAGTCCTTCCAAGAAATTATTCCCAAAAGAGGTCCCTGCTACGGCTGGAAAGATTATACCTATGGAGACTCGAATAACCGCATAAGCTCCTGCACTAGTCAATACTCCGCCCAGGAGAGCAGACATTGGAGCTGGCGCCTCGGCGTAGGCGTCTGGAAGCCACATGTGAACTGGAACAATTGCCATTTTAACCATGAAACCACCGGTCATGGCGATTAACACAAGTTTTGCTGTCTCGACGAGAGCAGGATTATTGACGAGAGCTTTCTGCACGGTTGTGAAGTTTAGACTGCCGGTTAACATGAAAAGTGCACCTATGCCCAAAAGAACGAAAACGGCGCCAGCATGGGTGAAAACGAAGAATTTGAAGCTGTTTTTGTAACTGTCTTTGTAACCCCAGCCGCCTATTATGAAATAGGCAGGAACGAGCATAAGTTCCCAACAGAAATAGAAGAACAGCAAGTTTGAGGTAATGAAAACACCAACCAAACCAACAAAAAGCAAGGATAAAAGCGCGTAGTAGATGGGCAGGTTCTTCTTACCTGCCATGTAGTTAATCGAGTATAGCGCGGCAGATAACATAAGAACCATGGTTACAATTGCCATTGACAGACCAATACCGTCGACGGAAAGCGTAAACTGTGAGCTCAAAACAGAAATCCAAGGGTAAGATTCACTGACGTTACCACTGCTGAGTACAGTAAATGCCGTAGTTAGGATCAGACCTAAGTCAGCCAATGCAACAGTAGCAAGTAGCAGAGCAGCTAATTTCGCGGATTTTCTTCCCGCCAGATAAACGAAAGGCACACCTATTAACGGCAAAAGCAAAACAGAAAGAAGGACGTATGACATTGCTTAAAGACCCCTCCACACAGTAATTACAATTAATACAACAAGCATTATGAAGCCTATGACAGCAGCAGCCAAATACTGCTGCAGACTACTCACTGGACCTCTCTGGCTTTTTGAAGCGCGAACCGTGCGCCGCCCAATTATGTCCAACAACTTGTCCGCCGCTGAGTCAAGGGCTCGCACCTTTGAAGCGCCTTCCACCGACTTACCAGCAACAGTTATGAGTAATTGATCTGCAGCAACGTCGAAATACTCATGGACCACACCCGCAAACCTAACGACACCGTTGGCGAAGATAATTGGGAAATACTCCAAGACAATGAGGTCAAAAGCTTTGAAGCCACTTGAAAGCAGTGTGAAAAATCTGTAGACAACTCTTTCGTAGAAATCATCGAAGAAATAAGCTCGGTTAAGCAATTTTGCAAGCGGGTTCTTGGCGCTTCTAATGGCATTCATTATCGAATAGTTCTTCCAGTATGTCGCATAAACCAGCAAACCAGCGGGGATGAGGATGAGCGCAAATATGACTGTCTCAGTGCTCAAGAAGGAGCCAAGCAAGCTCGGGATGGTTTCGACACCCATGAAACTGCCTAGTTGAGGCATGAGAAAGCCCCAAACGAGACACGCAGCTGCCAGGACGCCAGCGGGCACAAGCATAACTTTGGGGGCTTCGTGTGGATGCAGTTTTTCCAGGTGGTCGGATTCCTTGCCTAAGAAAACCAGCTTTAGGAACCTTAAGCTATATGCAAACGTAATCATCGTGGTAGCGTAAATTATTATTAGTTGAAGCAAGTTTCCAGCGTCACCGATACTCGTTATTATTAAGCCCTTGCTGAAGAACGCTGCAAACGGAGGCAAGCCACTGGTGGTAATAATCATGACTAGTGCCAGAATGAATGTCACGGGCATGGCCTTTCGAAGCCCGCCCATCAAACGCATGTCGCGAGTGCCCAGAGCATGGATTATTCCGCCTGCCAAGAGGAAGCCCAGCCCTTCGAAGAAAGCGTGACTCATCATGTGGAATAGGCTTGCAAACCACCCGGTGGCAGCAGGACCTGTAAGAGCTGAGCCCAATGCTGCCATCATGAATCCAAGCTGACTAACTGTGGAGTAAGCGAGAACTCCTTTGATGTCAGAAGTTGTTAATGCGAGCGTGGCTCCTACTAGAGCTGTTAAGACGCCTATCCAAGCAACAGTTGGAAGCCATAACGGCTGAAGCGCAATAATAACCGGAGCGGCTGCTGCGGCAATGAGGATCCATCTTGCAATTAGGTATATACCTGCTTTGACCATGGTAGCAGCGTGTAATAGTGCGCTTACTGAAGTTGGGGCTTCCATCGCGCTGTAGAGCCAAGTGAATAATGGGAGCTGAGCAGACTTGGCGATTGCGCCACCTAAGACCAGGAATGCAACAACAACCAAAAGTCCTGTATTCAGGGTTCCAGCTGCGGCAGCATTCCGGATTGCCAGTATGGTGCCATGAAAGCTGAATGTGCCAAAAGTTGCAAACAGAATGCCAATTGCTGCAAGGAGAGAAATATCGCCGATGCGGGTCATGAGGAAAACTTTGTTTCCTGCCTTAACTGATTCAGGACGATTATTCCAGAAGCTGATGAGCGAGTAACTGCACATGCCCACCATTTCCCAGAAAATGAACAACTGCAAGAAGTTGTCTGAAATCACAAGACCAATCATTGAGCCGACAAATAGGAGTATGAAGAAATAATACCTAGTTAAGTTCTCTTCATGTTTCATGTACCCTTGTGAATAAATCACAATTATTAGCCCAAAGAAGCCCACAAGACAAGCGAACAACACGCTAAGAGGATCAAGGTAGACGCCTGCACTTATGCTTCCGGTAATCCAGGGCAAGGTTAAGTAGACTGGTGAACCCGAAACCACAGCAGGTATCAGTGCGAACGCAAGAAAAGCGGTTATCGAGGCGATAACGATTACAAACGCGTTTCTTGCTTTCTCTCCCAAACGGGCAATTAATGGGACGAAAACGCTAGCCACTAGGGGCAGTGTCCAGACAAGCCATGCAGAGTAATCAGAGAACGCCATTACTTTCCAGCCTCGTTGCTTTCTTCAGTTTTCTCAGTTTCTATACTTGGCACTATTTTGCTGATGTCGCTTGTTCCGTATTTCTTCGACACGATAACCAGCAACGCCAGAATTACGGCGCTGACAGCAGTGTCTGTGGAAAAAGCCAGGATAAGGTATGCTTGGCTTACGCCTAGGCCGTTCATGCCCAACATTACGAAGTTGAGCGTTGCAGCTGTAGCGATTAACTCGATTGAAATGAATAGCTTAACCAGATGGCGTTTAGTAAGCAATCCGTACACGCCAATTGCCAACATGACCATGGACAAGATAACATAGTCCATTATTAGGTGGCCTCCTTAAGTTTCGGAACATTATTCTTCTTTCTTTGATAAAGTACGATACTTATGCCAACTGCAACGGTCAAGATGACAAGACCTTGCAAGACAACATCTACCGCGTCAAAGTTCCATAGGGCATCGCCGAAGCTTACGAAGTTTGTAGGGGGCGTCGGCGTGTAAATCGTAAAGAAAATGGCGGGCAAAGACAAGACTGCCCCCAAGACTCCAACAGCAACCGAACTAGACAGCTTCGTCTTGGTCAAGGGTTTCTCACTAAGCATTTCCCCCGACAGGAACAGTATTGACAAAGTTCCTATGCCAACGGCGAACTGAAAAATACCCGCATAGTAAGCACCGTTTAGAGCGAAAAGCAACGCGGTTAGCATCAGGGTCCCAGCAAGGGCGGCGACTGAGTAGATAGCCTCGTCAAAGAAGATTGCTAAACATGCTGAAACTACTAAACCCGCGCTAACGATTTCAACGATCATGACTGAGTCCCAGCTGGTTTTGGCGCTGCCTTCGGTTTGATAACAAGGGAGGATTTATCTGTCGTGGCTAACTCAAACAGGTCCGTGCTCTTAATAGCGTTCCTTGGACAACTTTCGGCACACTGATAGCAAAAAATACAACGATCAAGCAGAAACATTGGACGTTTCTTACCCTCGACATCCACCATTTCGATGGCTTTGGCGGGGCAATCGCGGCTGCACAGTCCGCATGCAACGCAGAGGTTTATGTCAAATACTTGTTGACCCCTGAAACCTTCAGCTGGAACGCACTTCACGAAGGGATATTTGCCCGTTGAGGGTTTCTTAAATATGTGATTAAACACTTCTTTGAACATCGGGGAAACTCTGCTCTTTGTCTTCTTCGCCATCTTAGCATCACACCAGTGGGAAAATCCAATATGTCAAACTAACGGTTAAGATTAGTGACAATATAGACAGGGGCAGTATTATTCGCCAATTAGCACGAACTACTTGATCGATGCGAAGTCTCGCAAATAACACCGTCATGTACTCTGAAACCAAGACAATGCCCAACACTTTAAGCACAAACCATAGTGTTCCCCAGAATTGCGGCAAGAAACCAAACGGAACTGGACCGTTGGCGCCTCCTAAGAACAGCACGGAAATTAGGCCAGCACCGAAAACGATTTGGACGTCTCGAGCTAGCTTCAGGAAAGCTAGTTTGCCACCGCTGTACTCGGTCTCGTGACCGCCAACAACTTCACTTTCTGCGTGCGGAACATCAAATGGGTCTTTTTCTAGTTCAGCCTGCATTGTTATAACAAACAAAACGAAAGCCCAGGGAGCCAGTATGGCAAAAGGTAACCACTGACTTGAAACAATCGTCGAAATGGTTAAGCTCTTCGCAAGAAAAGCTGGAGCTAAGGCCAGTAGGACAAGAGGAATATCATAACCTAGAAATTGAGTGAGGACCCGCGCAGCACCAACAGCGCTGTATGGATTTGACGATGACCACCCAGCAAGGAACAGGGCAAAGTTCGCAATGGAAACGAGAGCCATTACAAAGATGAGGTCGCCTGCAAAGCTTACCCCAGGAATAACACTACTGCCATCGATTGGCAAGAAACAGAGTGCAAAAACTAGCACCGAAAAAGCGAGAATTGGAGCATATCTGTAGATGTTCCGCTTTGTTTCGCAAGGAGTGATTTCTTCTTTGGTAAGAAGTTTGATGAAGTCCGCAATAGGTTGTAGAATTCCGCCAGGTCCAGTGAAGGTTGGTCCCATGCGGTTTTGCATGCGAGCTTCAAATTTTCGTTCAACCCAATCGCAGAACATGGTGAAGAGTACAATGAACGTGAACCCCGGGAAGACCAGAACGCGAAAGAGTAGCAGTAGGTAGTCAATCACCGTTTCTTCACCATTCATCTATCAGTGCATGAGAAACATGGGTCTAGACTCACGAAGTTAGGTGGAACGTCAGCTATGGTTTCGCCTATAGCGGTTTTCAAGAACGCGGGAATATTTGAGAAAGTTGGAGTGCGCACCTTGACACGCTCTGGCATTGTTGAGCCGTTGGCCTTAACATAGTAGAAGAGTTCGCCTCGAGGTGCTTCTACTCGTGCTATTGCCTCGCCTGCTGGAACAACCCTGGGCACTTTGACTCTGTAGGCACCGGTTGGCATGTGATCAAGCGCGTATTCGATTATTTTGATGCTTTCTTCAACTTCGTCCATGCGTACGTTCATTCTTGCCCAAGTGTCCCCCGAGCTTCTGACAATTTCGTTGAAGGGAATTTCTCCGTATGCTTCATATGGGTCGTCTTTTCGGATGTCTATGTCGACTCCGGAACCTCGAGCAACTGGGCCTACGACACCAAGTTTTAGGGCGTCTTCTCTTTTGAGAGTCCCAACGTTTTGCATGCGAGCTCGGATCGAAGGCTCATTTTGGTATAGTTCAGTGTAGAAAGGCAATCGTTTTCTAAGATCACTCAGAACGCTTCTGATTTTTGGAATATCTGTATCTTTCAAGTCACGGCGAACCCCACCCACAGTCAGAGATGAGGAAACGACACGATTTCCAGTCAATATTTCCTGAAGATCCATTATAGGTTCGCGGTCACGCCAGAAGTACTGGAAAAGGGTTTCGTAACCGATTTCTAAACCTGCATGTCCCAAGGTCAGAAGGTGACTATGAATCCTGTTGACCTCAAGAATTATGGTTCTCAGGTATTTTCCTCTGGGCGGCACTTCAGTTTTAAGAATTCTCTCTACAGCTTCAACAAACCCAGTAGCATGGCAACTGTTGCATATACCGCAGATTCTCTCGACCAAATAAACATCTTGAAGGTAAGAACGGGACTCAGAAGCTTTCTCAACTCCTCTGTGAACATATCCAATGCGAGGCTGAACAGCTTTCACCGTCTCGCCTTCGACCAGTACCGCAAACTTCTCAGGCTCGAGAAGCGCAGGGTGCTGCGGACCAATGACGATTTTTACCAGTTTGCCCTCGTCGGATTTCTCTTCTGGAAGAGGAGGGTTCTGTTTCACTTCGCTTGCGTTAACGTTTTTTCGAAGCGGGAATACGCCCTCAGGCCAGGTTTCGGGAAGCACAAAGTGCCCTGAACGAGGATTCCCTTCAACGACTACGCCTATGAGGTCTGAGACTTCGAGTTCATGGAAAGTAGCGCTTGGGGCGATGTCATTTACAGTTTGAATCTTCGGGTTGTCTTTGGGAACTTCTACTTCAATGGTTAAAAATGCATTTGAGGTCCGTACGTGATAGTAAACTCCTAGGTTTGCGCCCAAGTCCAGACCACTGATCGCTGAAATAGCAGTGTATTCGTCTGCGTCAACCAAAGCTCGAAATACGTCTCTATGGTCGCCCGGGGCAACTTTGACGGTGGCCGTTCCGAGTTGACCAGGCAAAATTTGAACTGATTTGCTGCTTAGTTTGGACTCGAGGGTTTTTACGATATCTATATTACTTTTGGGCATCTGTTTTTACCTCTTCCATTTTTTTAACCACTACTTCTGGTTCCTTTGCAGGAAGCGGGGCTGGTGCAGGTGGAGCTTTAAGCGCGTTAAGTAGTTTTACTACGCCATCGATTATGGCTTCCGGTCTCGGTGGACAACCTGGAATGTAAGCATTAACAGGCAAGATTTTGTCGACCCCACCTAGTACATTGTAATTGCCCTGGAATACGCCTCCTGAGCAAGCGCATGCGCCGATGGCTACGACAAATTTTGGTTGAGGCATTTGGTCGTAAATGCGTTTTAGCCTCTCGGCACATTGATGGGTAACTGAACCTGTTACTAGCAAAACGTCTGCGTGCCTCGGCGAAGGTTCAAGTTTAATGCCGAAGCGTTCCACATCGTATTTGGGCGTGAGCAAAGCGACGATTTCGATGTCGCATCCGTTGCAAGCTCCCGAGTTAAAATGTATGACCCATGGGGATTTGAGTCTTGACCACATAGCTAAATTAGTCATTGCGTTTTCCTCCTTCCACAACAAGCAATCCAGCAGCAAGAATCATGCCTAAGTAAAGCAGAAGAAGAGGAGTGTTAATTCCTGAATTTGCAAGAGGTCCAAAGTTGAGCGCGCCGAATGCAAGAAGGAGGACGGAGCTGTCCAAGATGACAAAGTAAATTAGGTATTTGTAGAGAGAAACGTTGACTTTGAGATTTGGAAACGTCACTTTTTCGCCACAAGCGTACGCTGAAACTTCAGCCGCGCTTTGCTGCGGTTTTGGAGCTGCTCTTCTACCGAGCAAATAAACAATTGATGCTGAAGCCACAATTAGGACGAAGGCGATGATGGCTGCTATGAAAGCGTCAACAAACATCTAACGTGCCTCCTGATGAGAAACAGTCTCTTGAACAAGTTTTTCATTTTTTCTCGCTGCTGTTCGCATTTGTTTGTGTTCTGCACAGTCAGCGTGAACGTATATAAGTTTTCCGTATATTTTAAATGGTATTTGTTTCATTGTGATGTGGGGAACAATAGCTACTGCGTCCGCACAAGTTTTTTTCACACTGGCTCCCCCAAGCCAAGTTGCTGCAACCTTTGATTTGCTCATGATGGTCCGAGCTTTAACCCTCATAGTGTTACTTCAGATGCTTTTAAAGTTTGGGAATGAATGGAACAATTACGTTATATGGTTTGCAAGGAAAAAAGAAATACATAGGATTAAAGATGTGCCGAGGCTGTGGCTTACTCTGTCTCCGCTGCACCATGCCATCTGCGCTCAAGGTACAGAATGAGGCTGAACAAGGCTCTTGAGAGTATTACCAGAATCAGCAGTTCAACTTCGTCGAATGTTCTTACGACAACGGTTTTTACGATTTCTGCGCCAATGAAGAAGGTCAGCCCCAGAGTTAGGTAGCCTGATAGGCTGCGTGTGGCTTCGGAGGGTTTCTGCGGGTCTTTAAGCTTGATTTGTACAAATCGGATTGCAACGAGGATAGTCCCAAAGAAGATTACTGCGCCGCCAAATAGATAGAGCACATCTGTGGCCATCGTGAGCAGAATGTAGACTACTTCGAAAATTTCGCCTCCAGGCGTGTAGGGGGTTCCGCCTGGTTGGACACCTGGTTGGAAGAGGAAAACAAAGTCCTTGTCGAATAGACTGGCAGCCACGCCTAAAATGGCTAAAACTACTATAAGTACTAACAGAGCCGCAGTGAGTGAGCTTTTCTTGGTTTCCATCATGCGAAGTCTGCTCAGCGGATTTCGCTGTTATAGATAGTGAATTCTCAATTTATATGATTTGTTTATATCAGATAAAGGTTAACGCATACTCCAGCATTTTGTCATAGGCGTTATATGAAGGACTTCCCCAAAACACAGCAATAAGTTGGAAAAGGGGGGTCGATAAGTATTTATGTTCGGCTTAAATCTGTAGAGGTGCAAACCTGTTGGAAGGGCAAAATCTAGGATTGAACATCGAATGGTTAGAAAAGCACGAATCCGCCTAACAAGCACCGACTACGGCAAACTCGAAGAAGTATGTGAAGAGCTAAGAAGCATAGCCCAGAAAACAGGAGTCAAAATAAACGGTCCAGTTCCGCTCCCCACCAAACGTCTCCGCGTGCCAGTTCTCAAGGCACCCTCAGGGGAAGGCACAGCCACTTGGGACAGGTGGGAGATGCGCATTCACAAACGCCTAATCGACATTGACAGTGAAGAGCGTGTTATGAGACGCATTATGCGTATTCGTGTTCCAGAAGAAGTTCACGTTACAATAGAACTCATCTAAAGCCAATTATTCCCAGATTTCACTATTCCTTGATTCTGGTCAGTCTGAAAATTTGACTTGCGCCACCTTTTCCGCTAAAGAAGGAATAGTGGGATCCTGGATTGCAAGTATTGTGTTTGTTTAGACAATAAGGTATGTGTAGATCGTCAGTGCAGCACTTGCGGCAAAAGCTATTGCCCAAACCGCCTTGTTCCAGCTAAAGATCTTGTACCCGTCCAAGATGCCCAATGGTATGAGGTTGAAGACTGCAATGAAGGCGTTGAATGAAGCAATCCAGAGGAACAAAACGAAATACGGAAGCGACGTCGTTAAAGAAGCCGCGGCGAGCATCATTAGCGAGATTGACAGATTTACACTTGGACCAGCTATTGATATTTTGCCGATATCGTCGAGGTTGGCAGGGCCTGCGATCATAACTGCGCCAGGGGAGATTAGTCTCAAGGGTGTGAAAACAGAGATTAGGGTGATTATTGCGCCCCAGGTCGTAAGGCGGAATTCTGCCCACAGACCGTGGCGTTGTGCAGTGACTTTGTGCGCCATTTCGTGAATGAGAAATGAGGCCGTTAACAGTACGGAGAAGATAGAGATTTCTGTCCAGCCCCACCCTACGCCTGTGAAGTAGTTACCGTTGAAGTAGTTGTTGTAGAAAACGATAGAGAAGCCAATGCCGATAATAAGCAACGCTGCGGGTATTAGGTGCTTGAGCTCTGTTGGGCTCATGTAGACTCTTCCTCTGGCGTTTCGTGGTTGACCGAAACTGACGGAATACTGGTACGAGTTTTTCTTGGGAGCAAAGACGTCGGCGACGACCTCTTGTCTCTGAGCGTGAGCTAGCCCAATTCGAGGGCAGTCATGGTTTTCTGGAAGCCTGTGCTGGCTACAGAATTGGCCTCCACAGTAGGGACATTGGAAAGGCATCAGGGTTTCTTGGCCGCACTTCTGACAATTCATGCTGAATACAGTCGCTCTTTTTCAGCTTACACGCGGTTTTTCGGTTTATATGTTTCTCCTGCAAAATGAGAGAAGCAATGGCTGAAAGGTACGATTGTGAGCAAATGGGAATTAGTGCATTCGTAGACACAAGCTTTGAAGAGAACTTCTAAGAGATTAGCTCCAGTTTCACTGTTGCTTTAAACAATGCTTAAAGCTCACAAGTTCCGAATTTGTTCGCAAACAAATTACGTCAATTGCTGGAAGGGGAACTGCGCGAGTGAAGGCTTTCAGTTTTGTTCATACGGCAGATCTGCATTTGGGTTACAGTCAGTACGGGCTGGAGGTTCGTAGACAAGACTTCGAAAACGTCTTCAACGAACTCGTGGAAAAAACAATCGAGTTAAGACCCGACTTCATGATTATCGCGGGTGATTTGTTCCATCAACCTCGCCCGTCAAACATTACTTTGGAAAATACTATTCGCAGCTTCAAACGGCTGCGAGACGCGGGTATTCCAGTTCTGACTGTGGATGGTTCGCATGATTCCGCACCCAACTCGATAACAAGCACTATTCTTTATCCTTTAGACAGCGCGGGTTTGATCCACCATCTTCCAAGACATGAAGGAGCCTGCTGGCGAAAACCAGCCTGTTGTTATGTTTATGGGATTCCTAACTTTCGGACAAGACATAAGACAGAAGAAGCGCTACCACTTTTCATGCAGCAAAATGTGCCTACTCCCGACCCTTCCGTAGCGAACATTTTTGTGCTACATGGGGCGGTGGATTTGCCCGGCGTCAAGCCACCTTACATAGAGGCTGAATTGCCGTCTGAGCTCTTGCCTGAGGACTTTGGATACTATGCTGCTGGCCACATTCATGAGCGCTATGTGACTGGCTTCAAGAAGGGCATCTTGGTGTACAGTGGCTCCACAGAGACTGTTAGCTACGACGAAGCAAAGTATAGCAAAGGCTTCTATTACGTCAGTGTCAACGAGAAGGGCGAGTTTAAGCCTGAAACCATAGAACTCACTTCTCCGCGCAGGTTCATTGTACTCGAACAGGAATACTCGGGCATGAGTGCCCACAGAATAAGTGACCAAGCCGCCCAACTGGTCAGAGGCGCGGATGAAGAGGGCGCCATCATAATTCCTATCTTGAAGGGAATCTTACCAGCTGAAGCTAGCCGTAGCGAAATTGACGTTGGCCATATACGAGCAGCTGCTGAAAAAGCTCTCCTTGTGCATCCCATTGTACTTCTGAGGGAGACCGCGGTTTCTGACGAGGTTGTGCGCAGTATATTTGAGAGTGAATTCAAAGACTTGAAGACAAAAGCTTTTGAGTATTTTACTGAGATTTTCATTGAGCGATATGGCCGAGAGGAGGCTGAGAAAGTCGCTCGAACCGCAATTGCGTTAATAGATCTGTTGACGCGCAACCAGGAGGAGAAAGTTAAGCAAACGCTGGAGGATTTGGCGAAGTGAAAATCGAAATCGTCCAGCTTGAGAATGTTCGCAGTCATGCGAAGTCTACAGTGCCGTTCACTCGGGGTTTCAACTGTTTACTCGGTGGTGTAGGTTGCGGCAAGAGCAGCGTGCTCTACAGTATAGATTTTGCGTTTTTCGGGGAGCCCATAGGAAGGAGCTTTGATTATTTGCTTCGTGAAGGTGCTGAAGGCTGCAAGGTCACGGTTCAGTTTAGTCACAGCGGAAACACATACGTTCTAACTCGTGGACTTCGCAGACGAGGAAAAAATATAAACCAGGACTTCGAAGCTCTTAAGCTCGTTCAGGATGACAAGGTCATAGCTAGCCAGAAAACCGACGCAATAGCTGAACAGTTGAAATCAATCACGGGACTGGATCGTGAGCTTTGGCGAGAAATCGTCTGGGTGCGTCAGGAACACCTCAAGGAACTGATTGATGCTGCACCTCGGGACAGACAAAAGCGGTTAGATGAACTGTTCGGACTGTCCGATTATGAAGTGGCTTGGAGTAGCATAGCTCAGTACCTGCGTGACTATGAGACCGAGAAGCGTCTTCTCGAAAAAGACCCAGATATCACAAGCAAAGAAAAACTCGCCGCCGAATACAACCAAGTGACCGAAGAGTACACTCTCCTAGAGCTTGATCTGCAAACCAGCCAAGAAAAAATTGCTGCAGCAAAACATGCGTTGGAAGGTGCGGAGGCGAAGCTTAAAAATCTTGAGGAAAAACGGCTTGCCGTTGAAGAGCTGAAGCGTAAAGAAACGAGACTTCACACGAACATTGTAAACCTAGAAGACACCCAAAGAGCCCTGGTCGAGCGACTTGAAGGCAAGAAAACGATTCTCACTAATCTGGGTCAGAGACAGAGCAGCATTGACGCCCAACTAAAAGCCTGCTGTGACAAACTTGCCGAAGCTGGCGTTCAGCCTAATCAGCCTATCGACCTTTTAAGGCAGTGTCTGGCAGCTTTCGATGACAAACTTAGCAACTTGAAAGCAGAGCAGGA
>Ga0335070_10005837_pt1 | contig 14512 bp, 11 predicted proteins | sample Lox_Sample_13_FD_206722 | JGI IMG/M metagenome (GOLD analysis project Ga0335070, IMG submission 206722) | Soil microbial communities from Loxahatchee National Wildlife Refuge, Florida, United States - Lox_Sample_1.3 | ecosystem: Environmental > Terrestrial > Soil > Wetlands | place: USA... | reverse complement strand
TTTGGCGTTCGTGTTCCGGGGGCCAGGGTTTGGCGATCTGGATTTCGCAGAAAATATCCAACTTCACGTCGCTGTCCTCGGCTCAAATTTATGCCCTTTTGTAACATAACAGCTGTTACGGCAACAAGCCAATTTTACATAACGCGTGTTATAAAAAGGCGAGTTTGGAGCCTGTGCGTAACCCTTCGGCGGCTGGGACAAATGGTGCCCCGCCGCCGGGGAAGGTTGAAGCCGGAAGGATTGCGCCGCATTCTTGGGTGGCGATATTCAGGGTCCTCGGACCAGCCATCTGCCTGGAAGTTCATGCCGAAAAAGGTCGATCACAAGCTTCGCCGCGAAGCGTTTCTGGCTGCGGCCTACCGCACGATCAAGAAGAAGGGTCTCGCGGGCGTTACCGTGCGAGCAGTTGCGCGCGAGGCCGGGTTCACGACTGGTGCATTGGTCCATTATGTCGATTCCATGGACCGGCTACTTGTCGAAGCCGCCGAATACGCCGCCAGGGACGTCCGCGTCGATATGGAGCGCATGGCGCAATTGCCGGACAAGGTCGAGGGGCTTCGCCAGGTGCTCTATCTTGCGCTGCCGCTGGACGAGGACCGTCGCGGCAACTGGAATTTCTGGCTGGGATTCTGGGAACGCTCCGTGCGCAACGCTGCCGTTCGCAGGCTGACGCAGGCGCGCTACAGCGAGTGGCTCGGGCGGGTCGAACATTTGATCGTGAACGCGCAGGGCTCCGGGGCGTTGCCTGCAGAATTGGATGCTCGGCGCGCCGCGCGCCAATGCGTGGCGCTTATCGACGGTGTTGCCGCGCAGACGCTGCGTTCGGGGTTTCCCATTCCGCCCAGCGAACAGTGCCAGATGATCGACGACTGGATCGTCAATACGCTGAAGCCGTTTCTGCCTCTTGCGCCATCAGCACCGGCGCGGCGGCGCCGGCCACGCACCAACGGAAAATCGGCTGGGACAGCCGAGGCGAAGCAGCCTTGATACCCCAACATTTGCCGCCTCGGCACTTTCCTCCCAATTGCGCCAAGACATAACAGTCGTTATTTTTAAAACGAAGCGCGCGGGCACAGGCGCGATGGGAGGCGGGCATGGCGGCAGAGTGGCACCTGGAGCATCTCTATCATGCGGTGATCAACGTCCGGGACCTGGATCAATCTATCGCGTTCTACAAACTGCTCGGATTCGAAGTCCTCAACGATCGGCGCCACGTCGAATGGCCCGACTTCGTCGCCAATATCTTCGGCATGAAACGGGCAAAGGGGCGCGGGGTGCTGATGATCCTGCCCGGTGATCCCAATGGCCCCATGATCGATCTCATCGAATGGCTGGAGCCGCGCCCCCATTTTGCATCCATCCCCGTTGCGGATGGCGAGGTTCCCAGGATCATTGCGTTTCGCACGAAAAATGTTCACGCCGCGTATGAGGCACTCGTCGCTAAGGGCGTGAAATTCACCTGGGAGATCTTCGGACCCCATCCCGGGCTCGGAATAGTCGGAAGCTGCTGCTGCTGGGATCCGAACGGCAATCTGATCGAGTTGATCGAGTTGAGCCCCGGACAACGCCATTCGAAGGCGACCGAAGCGCTTTCGAAGGCGCATTGATCGGGGCGGCGATGACTGCGAGATACGAAACCAAGGAAGATCTGCGCAAACTGTTCGACGACGTGTCGAATTGGGGACGTTGGGGCGCGGACGACGAAAAAGGCACACTGAACTATCTCACGCCCGCGCGCGTTGCCAGTGCCGCCAAGCTGGTGCATAGCGGCCGCCAAGTCAGTTGCGCCAGGAATTTTCCGGTGCAGCCCGGTCCGGAAAATCCGACACCTGCCTTGCATCATATGATTATCGGCGGCGACGATCCCTGCGCCGCGGGCGTACCGGGGCTCGAATGTTCGCTCGATTTCATCGGCATCGCCTATCACGGTCTTGCTTCGACCCATATCGACGCGCTGTGCCACGTATTCGTCGAGGGCCGGATGTACAACGGCGTGGCCGCCACCGAGGTGCGATCCACCGGCGCGCGGCGCAATTCCATCATGTGCGCTCGCGAAGGGATCGTCGGCCGCGGCGTGCTCCTCGATATCCCGACCGTGCGGAACGCCGAATTTCTCAACCCGGCCGAGCCGGTCAGGCTGCACGAACTCGTCGCGGCCGAGGAAGCGCAGGGCGTCAAAGTCGGCGAGGGCGACATTTTGCTCATTAATGTCGGACGTGATGTCCGGCGCGACAGGCAACCGCCTGGACCGGGCGAGTCGCCTCCGCTCGGTGGATTGCATCCCGAGTGCATCCCTTGGCTGCATGCGCGCAAGATCGCGGTCCTCGGGTCCGACGGCGTGCAGGATCCCGTGCCGTCACCGGCGCCGATCGAAGACTGGCCCATTCCCGTCCACATGTGCGGCCTCGTAGCAATGGGCCTGCATCTTCTGGACAATCTCTATCTCAAGGATCTCCGACAGGCATGCGTGCGAGAAAGCCGTTGGGAATTCCTCTTCACCGCCGCGCCGCTGAGAATCGAGCGCGGCACGGGATCGCCGATCAATCCCATCGCCATTTTCTGATTTTGCTGTTGCAGGCGCGCGACGCTTTTTTTGTTTTCGAACGTGTGTTATAAATAAGCAAAACAAGGTGGCGTCCGCGTGATGGAAGCCAGGGAGGGGCCGATGATGGAATGGGTTGCGCTTTTCGCCGTATTCGCCTCGGACATTGCGCACTAGCGCGGCGGGCGGCGAATGGAGCCAATCCAGCAAGTCAGAGATTTTTTGGCGGATCTCATCGGCGGGCCGGACACCCATTTCATGGAACGGCGAAAGCAGGCGGAGGCTTTCGAAGCCGCTTTCGTCATGCCGAAAGGCATGTCGGCAGAATCGAGATCGCTGGGCGGTGTGCGTGTGGAATGGATCATCCCGGACGGCGCGCCCGACAAGCCCATTCTTTTTCATCTTCATGGCGGCGGTTACGTCCTCGGTAGGCCTGCGGGGTCCCGCGCCTTCACAACGGAGTTCGCACGCCTGACCGGCGCGCGCGTGGCCAGCGTCGACTATGCGCTCGCGCCGGAACAGTCGTTTCCGCGCGCCGTGACAGACGCTGTAGCTGCCTATCGCGGCCTTCTGAGTCAGGGCGTATCGGCGCTGTCGATCGCGGTCGGCGGAGAGTCGGCGGGTGGTGGACTGACATTCGCCATGCTTCTGGCGGCCCGCGATGCAGGCCTGCCGATGCCGTCCTGCGCCTTCGCGATCAGTCCGTGGACGGATCTGACCTGTGAGTCCGCGAGCTATGACAGCAAGGCCGCCGTCGATCCTCTTCTGACGCGCAACAGCCTGCGCCAAATGGCGGACGCCTATCTCGCCGGCAGCGATCCGCGGCTTCCTTATGCCTCGCCCAATTTCGGCGACCTGAAGGGGTTGCCGCCGCTTCTCGTCCATGTCGGAAGCGAGGAAGTGCTTCTGGACGATGCCGTGACACTTCATCGCCGCGCGCTGGCGGCCGACGTACCCGTGAAGCTCCGCGTTGCCAAGGACATGATCCATGTCTGGCACATGTTCCACGCCATGCTCCCCGAAGGTGCGCAGGCGATTGCCGAGATCGCGGACTTCACGACGCAGCACTGGCGTCTCGGCGTCTATGAGGAACGGGTGGGGTAGATGCGCGCCACGGCAACAAACACGACGTTCTCCGATCTTCTCAATTCGCTGTGCGCGCTTCGCTCGGATTGGGCCGTGCTTGAGCTCGGGGAAGATTGCGAACTCAGCTTCCAGCGATCTGATCGGGCGTTCCTCCATTTCGTTGCTGAAGGAAGCCTGACGCTTCGTGACGAGGAGAGTGCCCAAGGGGCGCGTCTCCCCGCGGGGAGCTTTGCGATCATCCTCGATGGCCGAAAGCATGCGCTTCACGAAGGTCGGGGCTTGCGCCGTTTCGCCGCGGATCATTTTGCGGAAGACCATACATTGGACTGTCCGCCCGTGCTCGCTTTCGGCGGTCTGACGGCAAGCCGCGTCTTCAGCGCCACTTTCGCCTTCTCGCATGCCGGTGGTGAAGCCATCGCGAAGGGGTTGTCGCCCGTTCTCTGCGTGACGAACGCCGATTACGCGCGCGGCGGCCAGCGCGCATTCCCTCTCGATCCGGCTGCGGTCGGGCATGCTGCAGCGGGTGCGGGCGGAATGGCCTTCCTCGGCTCCGTCGCCGACATGCTTCTGGTGCAGGCCATCAGGGCTGCGGCCGAAGGCGTCTGGCCCTCTGCCGAATCCGCAGCCGAGATTCTTGGAACGCCGCAAATCGGAACTGCTCTTCGGCTCATGGACACCCAACCCGGCCGGAATTGGTCCGTATCTTCCCTTGCGGCCGAAGTCGGAATGTCCCGGTCGGCTTTCGCGGCTCATTTTCGCGATAGCGTCGGGAATTCGCCGATGCAATACCTCGCGAAGCTGCGGATCGAGCAATCGGCGAGACTTCTCCGGTCCAGCACCTGCTCCATCGCGAAGATCGCGCAGGATGTCGGTTACGATTCCGTGTCGTCGTTCGCGCGCGCCTTCAAGAAGCGCTTCGACGCCACGCCGGGGGCTTATCGGCGGTCACTTCGCGATGCGGCGCGTCACGCGCGCCGCAATCCCAATCGTAGCACTTCGCCGCGGTCCTTATCGCTTCTCGAGGAAACACCATGAAAAGCGCAATTGCCGATATCGGCGTGATTTCCGCGGACTCCCACATCACCGAGCCGCCGGACTGTTACAGCCGTTTCATCGATCCCGGATTTCGCGATGTCGCGCCGCGCATGGTGAAAGACACGCGAGCCGGCGAGACGGGAGACGTATTCGTCATCAAGGATTATCCCGAACCGCTGGCGCTCGGCCTGGTCGCCGCGGCAGGAAAGAATCCGAAGGATCTGAAGATCGGCGGCTCATTCTTCTCGGAGATGCATCGGGGCGGCTGGGATCCGAAGGCACGCCTGACAGACCAGGACCGAGACGGCGTTGCCGCCGAGCTCATCTATCCGACCATCGGCATGGTTCTCTGCGGCCATCCCGACAGCGCCTACAAAAACGCCTGCTTCCAGGCATACAACCGCTGGCTCCAGGAATTTTGCGGCGGTGCGCCCGGAAGACTCTATGGGCTGGGAATGACGGCAGTCAGATCGGTGCCGGAAGCCATCGAAGATTTTCGGCGCATCAAGGAAATGGGTTTCAAAGGCGTGATGCTTCCCGCGAATCCCGCGACTGACTTCGACTATGATGCGCCGAGCTTCGATCCGTTGTGGCGGACTGCCGTGGAGCTCGGCTTGCCGGTCAGTTTTCATACCTTCACGGAACGGCGCAACGCGCTGGCCGACGGCTCGGCGCAGCGAGGGCCCAAGATAGGCGCCTGGCAATCCGTCATTCGGACCTGCCAGGACATCATTGGCATGTTCATATTCGGCCGCGTGTTCGAGCGCTTCCCCGATCTGAAGCTCGTTTGCGTCGAAGCCGATGCGGGCTGGGCGCCACATTACATGTATCGCATGGATCACGTCTACAAGCGCCATCGGGCCTGGCTCAAATGCGAAGAGATGGCCAGGCTCCCCAGCGAATATTTTCGCGAGAACGTCTACGTGACGTTCCAGGACGATTGGGTCGCGTTCAAGATGACGGGGATGTGCAATCCGCGGCGGCTGATGTGGGCCAACGATTTTCCGCACAGCGACTCCACGTGGCCCTGGAGCCAGGAACTGCTCGCGGAGCATACCCAGTCGCTATCCGAGGAAGAGAAGATCTGGGTCCTCCGCGACAATGTGAAAGAACTCTACGGGCTTCATTGATCGACGGTCGTTTTGGAAATGGAGGCGGGAATGGGGCGCGTCGCCGGCAAAGTCGCGTTGGTCACGGGGGGCGGTAGCGGCATCGGACGCGGATGCGCGTTGACGCTGGCGGCGGAAGGCGCCCGGCTTATCGTCGCGGACGTCGACGAAAAAGGCGGCCAGGAAACCTGCGCACAGATCGTGGGGACAGGCGGCGCGGCGCAATTCGTCCATCTCGATGTCTCCGATGAGGATTCCTGGCGCGCGCTGTCCCGCGACATTGGGCGCGATCCGCTGCATGTGCTCGTGAACAATGCCGGGATCTGCATTTCCATGCCTATTCTCGAGATGCGTTTCGAGACCTGGCGCAAACAAATGGCTGTCAACCTCGACAGCATGTTCCTGAGCGCCCGATGCGTTTTGCCCTTGATCACGGCGTCGGGTGGAGGGTCTATTGTCAATCTGTCCTCAGTCGCGGGCCTCAAGGGGATACCGGGGCTGACGGGATACTGCGCAAGCAAGGGCGGCGTCCGTCTTTTCACGAAAGCACTGGCGATCGAATGCGCCCAGGCGCGCAACGGTGTGCGCGTCAACTCCATTCATCCGGGCGCCATCGAAACGCCGATCTGGGTGAAGATGCAGAACGGCGGAGTCATGCCGGCGCCGCAGATCGGGCAGAACGTCGACGTGATGGCGCAGACGCGCGAAGTCGCCTCGTCGGTCACGCCGCTGGGCTTCTACGGACTGCCTTCGGACATCGCGGCCGGCGTTGTCTATCTCGCCTCGGACGAGTCCCGCTTCGTCACGGGGATCGAGCTCGTCATCGATGGCGGCGTTTACGCGGGCTGACCGTCGCGGCTTCAGCCTTTCGGCGACTGCTCTCCGCGGACCAGTCGTCCGGGCGTTGCGCCGGTCGGCCGTCCATCGCGCTGGATAGCCGTTCCGCCGACGATTGTGGCGACGTAACCGTCTGCCTGTTGCACCAGCCGACGTCCACCCGCCGGCAGGTCGTTGACGACGATGGGTCTGCGCAAACCGATCCTGCCGTAGTCGATCACGTTCAGATCGGCCTTGCAGCCTCGCGCAACGAGCCCGCGATCGCCAAGCAGCACGCTCGCGGCCGTGTCGCCGCTGAGGGCCCGTACAGCTTGCTCCAGCGGCAGGCGGGATCCGCGCCTATCCCGCGTCCAATACGACAGCATGAAGGTGGTGAAGCTCGAGTCGCAGATCATCCCGTAATGCGCACCGCCGTCTCCCAGCCCGAGTACTGTGTTTTCGTCCTGCATCATCGCGAGCGCCGCGTCCAACGAGCCGTCCGCATAATTGGCGATCGCCACATAGAGCATGGAACGGCCGTCGTCCTCGAGCAGCAGATCGTAGGCGAGTTCTTCGGGCGTCACGCCTTTTTGACGGGCCTGCGCCGCTATCGCGCGTTCGAGCGGCGGTTCGTAGTCGGGCGGGTCTGATACAGGAAACATGCGCGCAAAATTGCGTCCCAGCAGTGAAAGCGGTGCACGCGCGTCGGCCGGCTGCTCGTTCAGGAGGCGATTTCGCGTTTCGGGCTCGCGCAGTCTCGCCATGCGCGCCGCCAGGGAAAGCGTTTCCAATGGCCGGTATGAGGGACACAGGCTGAATGGATTGACCGACAGGTTGAATCCGACGAACATCCCGATCGGTCTTGGAAAGACTTGCGCCTTGACCTGAGATCCGTCGGCCTTGAGCCGCGCGACCTGATCAAGGACGTCGCGCCAACTTCCGGCGTTCGACGGGTCCTGCGCGAGCGAGAAGGTCACGGGTCGACCCGCAGCTCTTGCGACGCGCGCGGCGAGCTCGATTTCATCCGAAAACGCTGCCGACGGCGACCCGAGCACGAACTGCAGCACGCCGCGCCCGCGCTGTTTCAGCCCATTCGCGATTGCCTGCAGTTCCGCTTCAGATGCCTCGTAACTCGGAATCGGCGCGCCGTCATGTGTGCGGTGGATGAACAGGCGGGATGTCGAGAAGCCTAACGCTCCCGCATCGATGGCCTCGACTGCGAGCTGCCTCATCCGCTCGCGATCATCTTCCGTCGCGGGCTCGCGCGCGGCGCCGCGTTCGCCCATGACGTAAACGCGAAGCGCCGAGTGCGGCAGCTGGGTGGCGATATCGATGTCGCGCGGGCGTCGCGCGAGCGCGTCGAGATATTCGGGAAATGTTTCCCAGCTCCAGTCCAGACCCTCCGTCATGACGATTTCGGGAATGTCTTCGACGCCTTCCATGACGCGCACGAGCATCGCGTGATCCTCGGGGCGACAGGGCGCGAAGCCGACGCCGCAATTGCCTGCGACGACCGTGGTCACGCCGTGCCAGGAAGAGGGTGACAGGGAGTCCGACCAGATCGCCTGACCATCGTAATGGGTGTGAATGTCGACGAAGCCGGGCGTCACGAGCAGACCCTTCGCGTCTATCTCGTCGGTCCCTCTAGAGAGAGTGCGGCCCAGGGCTGCAATGCGATCGCCGCGAATGCCGATATCGGCCTCCTGCAACGGGCCACCTGTCCCGTCCGCGATCGTTCCGTTGCGGATGACGAGATCGAATTCGTGCTCCATCTGCGTGCCCTCCTGCCGGATCGTTTCGCGCCGCTACGGCGCGGGCGCGTATTGCGGCGGCCGCTTCTCGAGAAAGGCCTTCATCGCTTCTTCGAAGTCGGGACCCCGGCCGCAGATCGACTGTGCACGCTCTTCGAGGTCGATTACGGCATTGAGATCGTTTACGTCGAGCGCCTTGTTCAGCGTTTCTTTGGTCATGCGCAGTCCCAGAGGAGTGGTCCGCAGCATGGATTCGATGAAGGGACCCGCTGCCTCAGCCAGCTCTTGGTCGGGCGCCACCAGGGATACGAGTCCGCATTGCCTGGCGCGCTCGGCGTCGATGAAGGCGCCCGTGTACATCAGTTCGGCAGCTATGCCCAAACCCACGATCTTCGGGAGGTAGTAGGTGAGCCCCAATTCGCATCCCGAGCGTCCCAGCGTCACGAACGCGTCGTTCATGCGCGCCGACCGGCCGGCGATCCTGATGTCCGCGGCGAGCGCCATGGCAAACCCGCCGCCGCACGCAGGCCCATGAACGAGCGCAAGGATGGGCTGCGGGCAGCCGCGCATCAATCGGACGATGTCGAAGAGATGATGTCCCGGGCGCTGGCGGCCGGCTGTTTCGGGCACGCGGTCGCCGCCGAGATGCTCCTTGATGTCGAGTCCGGCGCAGAAGGCTCTGCCGGCGCCGCGAAGAATTGCTGCGAAGCCCCTCGAAGTAAGCGCACAGCTCGCGCACCATCGTGCCGGTGATGGTGTTGAGCCGGTCGGGGCGGTTCAGCGTCAGCCAGTCGACCGGTCCCTGCCGCTCGATCCGGATCGTCTGCGGCGCGGTCTCGCCCATCTATGTGCCTCCTTGCAAAAAATAGCGCGACGTGCGCCCGAATTTAGCACACGCCGCGCTGTCCGCGTGGAGAGCCCGACGGGAGTTATCCGCCGAACTTCACGCCGAGCCGGACGCCGAACGTTCTGGGCGGATAATAGGTGTAGTTGTCAGGCTCCTGCCCCGAGAGCCCGCCCAGCGAAAGCGACTGCAAGCCGTCGTTGGAGATGATGGCCGTATTACCCAGATTCTTGGCGAAGGCCTCGATGGAGAAACGGCCCGAGTTGTCGACCCATGTCACGTTGACATCGGTTTGGTTGTAGTCGGACTGATGCGTGAGATTGTCCGGGATGAAATAGACCGAGCCGGACCAGAACGAGTCGAGACGCGGCGTGATCGTGCCGAAGCCGACGTCCAAACTGTACTCCACGCCGAGGTCGACCGTGTATGGCGGGGTCTGATTGAGATAGTGGCCGGCGAAATTGCATCCCAGCGGCGGGGCGCCGCAGCCCGGTCCCGGAAATGCGAACCGGTTGTCGTCCGTCAGGTATTTGTCGTATTTGCCGTTGGTCACCGCCATCGCGAGATTGATGCGGAGCCCGTCGACGGGAATGGCGACGGCCTGCACTTCCACGCCGTCGACATGCGCCGCCGCGGCGTTCTGCAGCACCGAGTTCGGCCCGCTCTGGATGAACACCTGCATGTTTACGAGGTCCTCGTGATAGCCGGAAATGTCCAGCTGCAGGTGGTTGTCGAAGAACTGCGTCTTGGCGCCCCCCTCGTAGGACCACACATGTTCGGGCTGATAGAAGCTCGCCAGCCCGATGATGTTGCCGCCGGAGAGATAGCCGCGCGAGACGGAGCCATAGACCATGATATCAGGCGTGAACTGGTAGGCTGCTTCGAACTTCCCGGTCCATTGGCCCCAGTCATGCGTGGACGTGGGTGCGACGATCGGGAAACCCGAGTAGAGCAGTGCGCCTTGGCCGTATTTCTCGTCGTCGGTGTAACGCAGGCCAGCCGTCAGCGTGAGTGGGAAGTGCAGAGCCGTCTTGCCGAGATCGAAATCCACCTGGCCATAGGGCGCGAAGGAGCGCGACGACAGGTTGCCGTGGCTGAAGAACGAGTACGCGCCAGCCGGGAAATTGTAGCCGGTGTCTACGAAGTCGAAGTTCTCGTAGTTCTGCGCCTGGAAGAAATAGAACCCGGCCACCCATTTCAGCGGATCGTCGGCCTCGGTGTTCGAAACAAGCCGGATTTCGTCGGAGATCTGCTGCTGCTTGAGGAGCCAGTCGCCGTTGTAGGCGAGGGGAAGGCCGGAACCGTCGCCATCATTGGTCGAATTGTAGTTGCTGTTTTCGTATCCGGTGATGTTGGTCAGCGTTGACCAGTGCAGGTCCCAGTTCAACGTCGCAATAAACAGATTGACGTTGCTCACGCCGGTGTCCGGATAGTCGTTGCTCACCGTCCATGGGCTCGAATAGAACGTTTGGCCGGCGTAACGCTGCGGGGTTTCCCAGAACTGCACCTTCGTGGCGACAGGCGAGTTGTCGTGGAGCGTACTGCCTTCGAGCAGCAGGTCGATGTCGTGCGAGAGCTTTACGTCGACTTCTCCGCGGATCATCTGGAGGTCTTCGGCGTCGAGCCTGTGGGTCGCGCCGGGCGCGGTCGACACATTGGTCACGTAGGAGCTGTGATAGCCGTCCACGCCGGCCAGGCGGGCATTCACCTCGAAGCCGCTCTGGTCGCTGAAAAGAGGGAGATTGACGAAGCCGCGGAATATCCGCGACGAATAATCGCCAAACGCGGCGTCGGCGCCCGCTTCAAAGACGTTGGTGGGACGGTTCGTCCTGACGTGTATCGAACCGCCGACCGAGTTGCGCCCGTCGAGCGTTCCCTGTGGGCCCTCGGCAACTTCGATAGCGCCGACGTCGTAGTATTCCGGATCTACAGCCGTCGTACGCTGCAAGGTGACGCCGTCGACGCTATATGCCACCGGTGAGTCGCCGCCGGGGGTTGTGTTCTGGCTGCCGACGCCGCGCATGGTGATGACATTCTCGCCGCCGGTGACGCCGGAGCCGAATCGCAGATCCGGGACGCGCTGACTGAGGTCCTCGAACCCGGTAATGCCTTGCTCGTCGAGGGTCGAACCGTCGAAAGCCGTGATCGCAATGCCGACGTTCTGAATGTTTTCCGACCGCTTGTTAGCGGTGACCATCACGGTCTCGATCTGCGTGTCGTTGTTGGGCGCCACGCGCTGCTGCGTCGGCGTGTTTGCGCCGGATTGCGACTGCGCCATCGCGGGCAACGCGAGAAGCAGGACGGACGCCGATCCTGTGAGCAGTAATTTTGATTGCCGATTGAACATGGTTTTCCCCCTCGCGCGACGGACACCAATTTATGGGCATTCCGCGAGCGCCCCGCTCGCATCGTCGCTTTCTATCTTGAAATATTACGCGTGTTATAAATTATATCAACCGCGAATGTCGGGCATGCACTCTGCGGAGACCTTATGTGCCTCGCGAAACAGGGGAGTGCGGGGGACGTTTGAACGGGAATTTTGGACGCCCGAACCTATTGCGACCGCTTTCTCGGCGCGGAATTCTATTGCGCCGCAACATAAGCAGGAGTGTGCAAGAAGAAGTGAACGTTCCGTACAATGAACGACTACGTCGATGATGGGACGGAAAGCAGAGAACCTGATGCGCAGAGATATGGTGAGAATTGGCGGCGCCTGCGGAGCATATGGCGACAGCACGCGCGCCGTCCCGCAACTGCTCCGCGACCCTCATATCGATTATCTGGTTTTGGATTATCTTTCGGAGCCGGTGATGGCGATGTTCGCGAAGCTCGCGGCAGCGCAACCCGAGGCGGGGTATCCGCCGGATTTCCTGAACGTGCACATCGGCCCTTATATCGGGGAAATCGCCAGACGCGGAATCAAGGTCGTCTCGAATGCCGGTGCGATGCGCCCACGCACGCTGGCGGCTGCAATCGAAAAATTTGCGGGAGATCGAGGTCTGAGGCTGCGCGTCGCGGCCGTTGACGGCGACGACGTGCTCGGTCGCGTTTCCGGATTTGCGAAGCAGGGCATCCGGGAAATGTTCTCCGGTCAAGCGTTCCCGGATCGCGACCCCACGAGCTGCAACGTGTATTTCGGCGCGTTTCCGATTGCGGCAGCGTTGGCGGCGGGTGCGGACATCGTCATCACGGGAAGGGTCGTTGACAGCGCGCTGACGCTCGGTCCGCTCATCCACGAATTCGGCTGGACGGTTTCGGATTACGATCGTCTCGCGGCGGGCACAGTGGCCGGACATTTGCTCGAATGCGGAGCGCAGGTTTCCGGCGGGACGTTCACGGATTGGCGCGACGTTCCCAACTGGGCCGAGGCCGGTTTTCCGATCGGCGAGTGTCGCAAAGACGGATCGGTGGTTATCACCAAGCCGCACGGCACCGGTGGGCTGGTTTCGCGAGGCACGGTGAGCGAACAACTGCTCTATGAGGTCGCCGATCCGCAGGCCTATCTGGTGCCGGATGTGACTTGCGATTTCAGCACCGTGGAGGTGCGCGAGATTGGACCCGATCGCGTACTGGTATCCGGTGCCACGGGATATCCGCCCACCGCCAGCTACAAGGCCTGCCTGTCTTACGATGACGGCTGGCGGGCGGTCGCGTACTTGCCGATGATCAGCCTCGAGGCCGTCGCGAAAGCCGAACGCCAGGCCGCGGCGATTCTCTCGAGAACAGCGAGCATGCTTCGCGAGCAGAATATGGGCCCGTGGACGAAGACCTGTGTCGAGATCCTGGGTGGTGAAGCGAATTTCGGGGCGCATGCGCGCGCGAGAGACGTACGCGAAGTGATGCTGCGGATCGCGGTCGAGCACGGTGAGAAGCGCGCGATCGATCTGTTCGCGCGGGAAAGTCCCTGCAGCGTGATGTCGATGTCTCCTGGGTCGACGGTAGGTTTCGTGCAGTCGAGCCCTGTCTCTCGCCTCTTCATGTTTCTGCTACCCAAAGCGGATGTCAGCCCGGTGTTGTCGTTCGGGGCACGAAGCGAGGAATTGCCCGATGTGCCCGGAGATTTCGCCGAAGTGATGATCGCGCGGCCGGATGCCGGGCCGGAACCCGATGATGCGCTCGGAGATGTCGTCCCCCTGATCGACCTCGCCTGGGCGCGGAGTGGCGACAAGGGCAATCTGTTCAACGTGGCCGTAATAGCGCGCCAGCCGGAATACCTGCCCTATATCCGCGCCGCGCTCACGCCTTCAGCCGTTGCGGACTGGTACGGGCATCTGTTCGCCGACAGGGCGCACAGACGTGTCGACCGTTATGAAGTGCCCGGCGTTCATGCACTCAACTTCGTCGTTCACGACTCGCTCGACGGCGGCTCGACGGCATCTGCGCGGCTCGACTTCGTCGCCAAGGGCATGGGACAGCAATTGCTGGAATATCCGATAAAGGTTTCGGCCGCGATCGCGCGCGCACTCTGCGAGACGCGCACGAAGGTCGAAGCGCAGCCTTATACCGGTCTTGCCTGAGCTATTCCGCCGCTTTCGCGGGAGGCGGTGGCTGTTCGCAAAAAATGCGGGCCGCTAATGCCGAATCGACGCTTTCAGCGCCGCGTATTCCCAGTGCAGCTCTGGCCTCTTCGGGACAAAGGTGCAACACGTCGTCGAACTTCGCCATGAAGTACGGCTCCGACTCCTGGCCGACCCTAATGCCGCGCGCGACACAATCCAGCACTAGCGGCCATATCTCGGGGTAATGAAGACCGGCGCGGCACACAAGCCGGAGGCCGCCCAGGACGCCGTGCACGTTCAGCTCCGCCGCAAGCGCGGGGCTGAGATGCTTCGCAATATTCGCCTGGCGCGCGAAATACGGGATGATCTCGCCGATCGAGTCGAAGCTTCCGCCGGTGACGATGTGTTCGTAGTCGTGGATTTGAGGCGTGCGCGATTTGTAATAGGTGTAGTTGCTCGAATGCGCGAGCTGCTCGCGCGACAGACCAAGCTGGACCTGAAAACCGAATTCCACGATCTGGCGGTTCATGATCGCGCCGCAACTTCCGGGAGGAAAGCTCTTGAAGTCGGCGGCCGTGAGCGGGGAAATAAAGCGCTCTTCCATCCAGCGGTCGAAGCGTGGGTTGGACTTGCGCTCCGCAACAAACAGCTCCTCGATGCGTGCATCGTCCTGAAGCGAGACCATCGCGCCGAACAGGCCCATGGCGTGGTCGGCTTCCACCGGCCAGTCAGGTCCGTTTCGCCTCAGCATCCATGTCGCGACAACTTCACGAATGAGCGGGTGGTTGAGAAATTTCGAAGAACTCACCAGGACGCTGCTGGTTGTGGCT
>Ga0335070_10005836_pt1 | contig 14514 bp, 18 predicted proteins | sample Lox_Sample_13_FD_206722 | JGI IMG/M metagenome (GOLD analysis project Ga0335070, IMG submission 206722) | Soil microbial communities from Loxahatchee National Wildlife Refuge, Florida, United States - Lox_Sample_1.3 | ecosystem: Environmental > Terrestrial > Soil > Wetlands | place: USA... | reverse complement strand
CCAGCTTTTTCCCTGGCCAGGCGTATCGCCAGTTCTCGAGGCGTCTCGTCGGTGCGAGGGCTTTCATCAACGGATGGCGAGGCCGTTTCAAAGCAAAGGCCAAGTTTTCCGAGCAATGCTTTTCGGTAAGGCGAACTCGATGCGAGGACCAGTTTGGGGGCAGTAGCCTGTGAGACGTTCATACGCTCGGTCGGTTGACAGTTTTTCCGTTTTCTCGGTATCATTTTGCGCTTATGTTGCAGCACTTGCCCGAGCTCGTCGATCCTTTGGCGCTGGCGGATAAACGGCGTCAGTTTAAAGGTTCCTTGCCTTTAGCCAAACTATCTCGCCTTCAGGATGTCCTTTCGAACCGTGTCGGAGAGGTGAGGTTCGAATTGAATTTCGGCAAGGAAGGCAAGATTGCCGCCGTGCAGGGACGGGTCGAGGCCGAACTGGAATTGCAATGTCAGTGCTGCTTGCAACCCGTTCAATGGCGAGTGGATAGCGTAGTACGCCTGGGTATCGTCAAGTCCATCGACGAGGCCAATCTTTTGCCGGAATCCTTCGAGCCGCTCTTGCTCGAAGAGGAAATCATTCCTTTGGCTGACATTGTTCAGGAAGAGTTGTTGCTCGCGATTCCAACGATTCCCCAGCATCCTCAATGCGATGGGGTGCTAACGATAAGGGAAAAACCCAAAAACGAGCGCGAGAATCCCTTCGCCGTTTTGGCTGATTTAATCAATTGACTTCACGATAGGAGTGATCCAATGGCGGTACAACAAAATCGTAAAACCCGATCCAAACGCGGCATGCGCCGTGCGCACGATGCCTTGACGGCGAATGCCCTTTCCATCGATCCAACCACCGGCGAAACTCATCTCCGCCATCATGTCAGCCCGGATGGTTTCTATCGTGGGCGTAGAATCCTCGCCGCCAAGGAAGAAGCGGGTACCGAAGAATAGGCTTCATCGTTTTTTCTCTGCTCAACTAACCCCTCTTTCACACAGTTTGTAGTCAGGGCGCAGCCACCAAGGCCTGCCACAATCACGTCAAGTCGAAATGTCAGATAATCAAGCGGTAAGCAAGATGGGTGTCGCATGAGCGACAAACCCATCATCGCGCTGGATGCCATGGGCGGCGACCATGGCCCCGAGGTGGTTGTTCCCGCCGCCTTGGATTGCCTGGCGAGAAATGCCTCCTTGCGGCTGATACTGGTCGGAGATGAAGAAATCTTGAAGCGGCATCTGGCCGGTGTGGACGCTTCAACGGGGGATCGAGTGAGCGTTCATCACGCCTCTGAGCAGATCGAGATGCACGAATCTCCCTCGAAGGCGTTGCGCAACAAGAAGGATTCGTCCATGCGGGTCGCCATCAATCTGGTCAAGGAAGGCGTCGCCGGCGCCTGCGTCAGCGCAGGCAATACCGGCGCCTTGATGGCGATCGCCAAATTCGTGCTGAAAACGATTCCTGGCATCGATCGGCCAGCTATCATCGCCTCGGTGCCATCACTCAGTGGCCACACCCATGTGCTCGATTTGGGGGCGAATGTCGATTGCACCGCCGAACATTTGCGCCAGTTCGCAGTGATGGGATACGAACTCGTCAGGTCGGTGGAGGACAATCCCAATCCAAGGGTCGGACTCCTCAATATCGGTGAGGAGGAAATCAAGGGCAACGAACAAGTCAAGCAGGCGGCGAAACTCATTGCAGATTCGCACATCAATTTTATCGGTTACGTGGAAGGCAACGACCTTTACACTGGGACCGTCGACATCGTCGTCACCGATGGCTTCGTGGGCAATGTGGCACTCAAAAGCAGCGAGGGGGTCGCCAAGATGATCAGCCATTCGATCAAAGACGCGTTCGGCAAGAATTGGCTGACCAAATTAGCCGGGCTGGCGGCACTGCCGGCTCTGCAATCCTTCAAGAAACGCATCGATCCCAGGCAGTATAACGGCGCCAGCCTAGTGGGCTTGCGCGGCATCGTGGTCAAGAGCCACGGCAATGCCGATCGCGTCGCGTTTGCCAAGGCCATCGAAATCGCCGCACGTGAAATCGAGAATGCCGTGCCTCAGCGGATTGGAGAACGGGTGGCGGCGATTTTCGCCGAGAGGAAAACCGCGTGAGCAGGCATTCCCGTATCGCCGGAACCGGGGGTTATCTTCCTGAAACCATTCTGACCAATGACGACATCGCGCGAACCGTCGATACCTCGGACGAATGGATCGTCGAGAGAACCGGGATCCGGCAGCGGCGTATAGCAACCAAGGCCGAAACCGCCTCCAGCATGGCCGAGATCGCTTCTCGGCAAGCCCTGATGGCCGCGCAACTCGAGCCAAAAGACGTCGATCTGATCGTTCTGGCCACCAGTTCCCCGGATCGGATTTTTCCCAGCACCGCGTGCTTGCTGCAACACCGGCTGGGCATCGGCGATCGTTGTGCGGCATTCGATGTGCAAGCGGCCTGTTCCGGTTTCGTTTTCGCGCTGAGCGTGGCGGATCAATATATACGGGCGGGCGCCGCCAAGCGGGTTCTGGTGGTCGGTAGCGAAATCAACTCCCGCGTGATCGACTGGACGGATCGCTCCACCTGCATCCTGTTCGGCGACGGTGCGGGCGCCGTGGTGCTGGAGGCATCCGCCCAACCCGGCATCCTTAGCACGCACATCCATTCGGATGGCCAGTACAAAGATCTGCTCTATCTGCCCAATCCCGCCTTCGAAGGCGACGATGGCGAAGACTGCGAGCGCATCATCCAGATGAATGGCAATGAAGTGTTCAAGATCGCCGTCAACACGCTCGGCAGCATCGTCAGCGAAACCCTGGCGGCCAACAATCTGCAGCAGTCCGACATCGACTGGTTGGTGCCGCATCAGGCCAATATCCGCATCATCGTGGCGACCGCCAAGAAGCTCAAAATGCCGATGGAGCGCGTCGTGGTCACCATCGAAAATCAGGGCAACACATCCTCGGCATCGATCCCCTTAGCATTGAACGAAGCGGTGCGCGACAACCGTATCCAGCGCGGCCAGACTGTCTTGATGGAAGCGTTCGGCGGTGGTTTCGCCTGGGGTTCCGCCCTGATCCGCTATTAATGCGCCTAGATATTCTGCATATGAATACGAATGACAATGGTCTGGCTTTCCTCTTCCCGGGGCAGGGATCGCAGTCGGTAGGGATGCTGAGAGAATTGGCGGCCGATCATCCCGAAGTGGAGCAAACATTTCAGGTTGCCTCCGATACATTGGGGTTCGACTTGTGGCGGTTGGTCAGCGAAGGTCCGGCGGAAAAGCTAAATCTCACCGAATATACCCAGCCCGCCATGTTGGCTGCGGGCTTTTCGGCCTGGCGCGTCTGGAGCAAGGTTTGCGGTGCGGTCCCCGGCTGGATGGCCGGACACAGCCTGGGCGAATACACCGCCTTGGTCTGTGCCGGGGCGATCGCTTTCGAGGACGCAGTTACTCTGGTGGCGGAGCGAGCCCGTCTCATGCAGCAGGCGGTGCCGCCGGACACCGGAGCGATGGCGGCCATTCTCGGCCTGGACGATCCCAAGGTGGTTTCCCTGTGCTCGTCTCTGTCCAGCGAACGCGAGATCGTCACCCCGGCCAATTTCAACGCGCCAGGGCAAATCGTCATCGCCGGTCACGCAGCCGCCGTGGCTCGGGTGATTGAGGGGGCCAAAGCGGATGGTGCGAAACGGGCGGTCTTACTGCCGGTAAGCGTGCCCTCGCATTGCCCTTTGATGCGGAGTGCGGCGGAGAAATTCAGGGAAACCCTGGCCAAGCTCAAGATTGAGACGCCAACGGTTCCCGTGGTGCACAATGTCGACGTGGCAACCCACCCGGCGCCCGAGGTCATCCGCGCCGTTTTGGAGAAGCAGTTGCATGGTTCGGTACGTTGGGCTGACTCCGTCCGATTCATGTACGAGCAAGGAGTGCGCCGATTCATCGAATGCGGCCCCGCTAAGGTGCTCAGCGGCCTCAACAAGCGTATCGTCCCCGCAGCCAGGGTCGAGGCGATATTTAACCCGGATTCTTTAAACAGGGCCTTGGAGCTTGTGAAATGAGCGGTCAAATTGCACTAGTGACCGGTGCGAGCCGTGGCATAGGGCGCGCCATCGCGATGCGCTTAGCGGCCGAGGGTCACACGGTGATCGGCACGGCAACTACGGAAGCCGGAGCGGAGTCGATTTCAATCGCCTTGGCTGAGGCGGGTTTGAAAGGCAAGGGCATGGTTCTGGATGTTTGCGATGGCCAGGCGATCGAGGCCTTTCTCAAGGCTGTCACCGACGAATTCGGCGCGCCGACCATTCTCGTGAACAATGCGGGAATCACTCGCGACAACTTGCTGATGCGGATGAAGGACGAGGACTGGGACGTGATCCTGCAAACCAATCTGTCTTCCGTATACCGCATGAGCAAGGCTTGCTTGCGAGGCATGATCAAGGCGCGCACGGGTCGCATTGTTAATATTACTTCGGTGGTCGGTGCGACCGGCAACGCGGGACAATCCAATTATGCAGCCGCCAAGGCGGGGATAATCGGTTTTACCAAGTCTTTGGCCAAGGAAGTCGGTTCCAGGAACATCACCGTCAACTCGGTTGCTCCGGGCTTTATCGACACCGACATGACCCGTTCTTTGCCGGAAGAGCACCAGAAAGTCCTGCTCGATTCCATTCCCCTGGGGCGTCTTGGCAGCTCGGAAGAAATCGCCGGCGCCGTCGCCTTTTTGTGCTCGGATGACGCCGGCTATGTCACCGGCGAAACCCTGCATGTGAACGGCGGAATGTATATGGCATAGCCTTAACGGCTGAATCTGGCGTCGCCGCCGCAAATCGTTCACTCTCCAGGTCGATCGTGTTATTGTTAGCCGGCTTGGGGTTTAATCGGGCGGGAAATAATTGTCACAAGTAATAAGTGGTCTCGTCTCAAGAGAAAGCTTGTATTACCACGAATTCAAATTAAAATTTGCCGACTCATCAATTCAAGAGAAAAAATTGAGGATAGAAAACAATGAGTGATGTTGCAGAGCGTGTTAAAAAGATCGTTGCTGAGCAATTGGGGGTGAAAGAAGAGGTTTCCAACGAGGCTTCTTTCGTCGACGACCTCGGAGCCGATTCCCTGGACACGGTTGAACTCGTCATGGCACTGGAGGAAGAATTCGAGTGCGAAATTCCGGATGAAGACGCCGAAAAAATCACCACCGTCCAACAGGCCATCGATTACATCGAAAGCCATACTTAACGGCCTACCCAAACGCCCCACCGGAGTCATCGCTCCTTTGGGGCGCGTTCTTTTCTACAGAATGTGAAAATTGCCTGCCTAAGGAAGAATCTTGAGCAAGAGACGCGTTGTGATCACCGGTCTGGGCGCCCTTTCGCCCGTGGGCCTGACCGTAGCCGATTGCTGGAATAGTGTACTCAGAGGCAAAAGCGGAATTGCTCCCATCGAGCATTTCGATGTTTCCGATTTCGCCACCCGTTTCGGCGGTTCCGTCAGGAACTTCGACATCGGCCAATACATTCCCGAAAAAGAGGCTAAGAAAATGGATGCCTTCATCCATTATGGCTTGGCGGCCGGGAGTCAGGCCTTCGAAGACTCGGGAATCGAGGTGAACGATAGCAACGCGGAACGTATCGGCGTCGCGATCGGTTCCGGCATCGGTGGTATTACCGGCATCGAGGCCGGACACAATGCCTTCCTCAAGGGCGGCCCCAGGAAAATTTCGCCCTTCTTCGTTCCCAGCAACATCATCAACATGATTTCCGGGAATCTTTCCATCAAATACGGCTTGAAGGGTCCCAATTTCGCCATCGTCACCGCCTGCGCCACCGGGACGCACAATATCGGCGACGCCGCGCGTCTGATTCAGTACGGCGACGCCGATGTGATGGTCGCAGGCGGCGCCGAGATGGCGACTTCTCCCACGGCCTTGGGCGGATTCGCGTCGGCGCGCGCATTGTCGCGTCGCAACGACGACCCGCAGGCCGCGAGCCGGCCGTGGGACAGAGACCGGGATGGATTCGTTCTGAGCGATGGAGCGGGCGTGCTGGTGTTGGAAGAGCTCGAACACGCCAAGCGCCGCGGGGCGAATATTTACGCCGAATTGGTGGGCTACGGTTTGAACGGCGACGCCTATCATATGACTCAGCCGCCCGAGAACGGCGAGGGTGCCGCCCGCTGTATGCGCATGAGCTTGCGAGACGCGGGCGTGAATCCGGACCAGATCGATTACATCAACGCCCACGGTACCTCCACGCCAGCCGGCGATATCGCCGAGACACGGGCGATCAAGGCCGTGCTAGGTCATGCGGCTTACAAGACCGCGATCAGCTCGACGAAATCCATGACCGGGCACATGCTCGGCGCGGCCGGTGGCGTCGAAGCGGTGTTTTCGGTCTTGGCACTGCGCGACCAAGTGATTCCGCCGACGATAAACCTCGACAATCCCGATCCCGAATGCGACCTGGATTACGTGCCGCACACCATCAGGGAAGCGAAGCTGGATATCGTCATGTCGAACTCTTTCGGCTTCGGCGGTACCAACGGGACACTCGTCTTCAAGCGCTACGCCTGAGTTTTCTCCCTATTCGTTAGCGTGGCCTCCAAGCTCGGCTCGGGGCCGCGCGAACCGAATGTCGGCTCCGACCTCTTTGACCCTGGGGCCTCTCGATGAAAACGCCTAAGTTTTTTGCTGCTAGACCATGCTTGGCTCCAAAAACACGCTGGTAAATGGCGTAGAAACGCGCTGCGTCGATTTCGCCGACCGAGGATTTCAGTATGGCGACGGCATCTTCACGACCATGCTCGTCTCCTGCGGAACCCCGTTGTTTCTGGGCGATCACCTGGACCGCTTGCAAAGGGACTCCGCCCGGCTGGCATTGCCCTTTCCGGGGCGCGAGATTCTGGCCGAGGAAGCTCGCCTCTTGAGCAATGCCAATCGGGAAAGCGTATTGAAAATCCAGTTGACGCGAGGAGCCGGGGGGCGCGGGTACCGTTGTCCTGATGAGCCGAATCCTACCCGTGTGCTGAGTTGTCATCCGGCACCCGACTACCCCCCGGAACTGCGTAACCTGGGCATTCGCGCCCGACTCTGCCGGGCGCGTCTGGGAATCAATCCGCTGTTGGCCGGCGTGAAGCACATGAACCGGCTGGAACAGGTTCTGGCGCGCTCCGAGTGGCATGACGATGAGATTCGCGAAGGACTGATGCTAGATCAAGAGGGCTGTGTGGTCGAGGGTGTCACTAGCAATCTGTTCATGGTGAACGACGGGCGGTTACGCACGCCCCGCATCGATCGCTGTGGCGTGGCCGGCGTCATGCGCTCCCTCGTGATAAGATTGGCGCAGGTGCAGGGCTTGGCAATCGAGGAAACCCGCATCTATCCGAACGAACTTTACGAGGCGGACGAGTTGTTCTTGACCAATTGCGTCATTCGACTTTGGCCGATCCGGCAGTTCGAAGGTCTGAATTATGAAGTGGGGACCGTCACGCGCATGATGCAAAGCCTTGTGGCGGCCATGATCGAGGAGGAGTTCCGTCAACCATGTCGCGGTTGATCGGGCTGTTCGTCATTTTCGCCAGCCTATGCACGGGCTGGTTATGGATGGATTACCAGGACGCGGTCGACAGCCCCCTGGATAACCGCGAAACCGCTTATTTCGAGATCTTCAAGGGACAGGGCCTTGCGGCCATTGCCGAAGCGCTCAGCGTTCAAGGTCTGATCCAAAAACCGTACTGGTTCAGGCTGTTGGCCTATGCGGAACATGCGGCGACCCACCTGAAATACGGCGAATACGAAATCCAGCCCGGCACAACGATGCGCCAGCTGGTGGCTCTCTTCGTCTCCGGTAAAGTGCGCCAGCATGCCCTTACCTTCGTCGAAGGTTGGCGCTTCAAGCAAATGCTGGCCGCATTGAATCAACATCCGGCCCTGACGCACCGTCTGGCGGGCAAATCAGACGAAGAGATCATGGTCTTGGTCGGCGCCTCCGGGGAGAACGCGGAGGGAGAGTTCTACCCGGATACCTACTTTTTCACCAAAGGGACCGAAGACATCGAATTGCTCAAGCGCGCCCATCACACGATGCGGCTCTTGCTGGAGCGGGAATGGCAGGGCAGGGTGGAAGGATTGCCGCTTACAAATCCCTATGAGGCCCTGATTCTGGCTTCGATTGTCGAAAAGGAGACGGCGCGCGCGGACGAGCGTCCTCTCATCTCCGGCGTCTTCAGCCGCAGACTGGCCCAGGGCATGTTGCTGCAAACCGATCCCACGGTCATCTACGGGATGGGCAATGAGTTCGATGGCGATATTCGCAAGGAAGATCTCGGCCGAGACACTCCCTACAATACCTATGTTCATCCTGGCCTGCCGCCCACGCCCATCGCCATGCCCGGACTGGCCTCCATCCACGCCGTCCTGCATCCCGATACGGGCGCTAGCCTTTATTTCGTGGCGCGCGGAGACGGCAGCCATGTCTTTTCGAGTACCTTGAATGATCATCAGCGGGCCGTCGAGCAATTTCAGATCAATCGTCATGAATAAGGGAAAGTTCGTTACATTAGAGGGAGGGGAAGGGGTCGGCAAGAGCACCAATCTGGAATTCGTCCGCCATTTCCTGGAGCGCCGGGGCAGGAAGGTTATCGTCACCCGCGAACCGGGAGGCACCCGGTTAGGTGAGCAGGTTCGCTCGATCCTCCTGGCCGATGGGGTCATCTCTCCACAAACCGAGTTATTATTGCTGTTCGCCGCCCGTGCCCAACACCTGAGTGAAGTGATTCTTCCCGCTCTGGCGGAGGGTACTTGGGTGGTGAGCGACCGTTTCACCGACGCCAGTTACGCCTACCAGGGCGGCGGGCGCGGGATCGACCGGAACTTCATCGAGATGCTTGAACAGCGGGTGCAGCATCCGTTGCAGCCGGATCTGACCCTGCTGTTCGACGCGCCCGTGGAAATCGGCATGATGCGTGCCAAAAAGCGCGGTCCCAGTGACCGCTTCGAAGCCGAAACCGTCGCATTTTTCGAGCGAGTGAGGGAGGCTTATCTCGATCGGGCAGGACGATTTCCGCAGCGCATCAGGATAATCGACGCCAGCCACCCCTTGCCGGTCGTTCAGAGCGAGATCGCCGCGCGTCTGGAAGCACTGTGTCGAACATGAACCACAGCGCAGCCGACCTGCCTTGGCTCGAACCTTACCGACGTCGTCTTGTAGATTACGCCTTGGCTGGTCGGGTGCCGCAGGCGCTGTTGATCGCCGGCATCGCTGGGCTGGGCAAGATGCGGTTGGCGCGGGCCTTCGCCCGGCGGTTATTGTGCCGGCGACCCGGGGCTGCCGCCTGCGGGGAATGCGCCAGTTGCCATCTGTTCGAGGCGCAAACCCACCCCGACTTTCTGGCGATCGAACCGGCGGAGCCGGGTAAGCCCATCACGATCGACGCGATCCGGAGATTGATCGGAACCCTGTCCCTCAAACCTCAATACAGCGGTTACCGGGTCGTGATTCTCGCGCCGGCCCATCAGATGAACGCCGCGGCTGCCAACAGCCTGTTGAAGACCCTGGAGGAGCCGGATGAACACACCGTCATGCTGCTCCTGACGGAATCGCCGGAGGCCTTGCCGGCGACCGTCCTGAGTCGGTGTCAGCGGATGGACATTACCGTTCCGGATCGCGGCCACAGCATCGAATGGCTGGCTGAACAGGGGCTGGCGGAGCAAGCGGAAGTGCTTCTCGCCATGGCGCAGGGTGCGCCCCTGAGAGCCTTGGCATTGGCCCAGGAAGGCGTGATCCAGAAGCGTGGGGAGTTCTACCTGGCCTGGGGCGATGTGGCTAGGTGCATCGAGGAACCCGTGCTGGTAGCCGAGAAGTGGGCTAAGTTTTCCTGCGAGGCGCTGCTGGACTGGATGATTTCCTGGGTAATCGATCTGATCCGGTTGCGCGCCGCGCCGAACTGTACAACACTCAACAACCCGGATTTACGTAAGAGTTTGCAAGCGACCGCCCTGCAGCTAGAATTGAAAAACATGTACCGTTTCCTGGATCTGCTGAATGCCACGAAACGGCGACTGTCGGGACAGATTAACCGGCAATTGGCCTTGGAAGAACTGCTGATTCATTGGTCAAGAATTCTCAAGACTGCGCAACGGAAGATTTATGAGTGATCCCCAAAATCCGCCCAGGCAAGGCATCCTCTCCTTGACCATCCGGGAAAAGAACGCCCTGTATGCGGCTTATATCCCGTTCGTCAAGAACGGCGGCCTGTTTATTCCGACCAATAAGCCCTATCAACTGGGCGACGAAGTGTTCATGCTGCTGAATCTCATGGAAGAAACCGACCGCATCCCGGTCGCCGGCAAGATCGTCTGGATCACCCCGAAAGGGGCCGAAGGTTACCGTTCCACCGGAATCGGCGTGCAGTTCAGCGAGCAGGATGGCGGCATGACCCGCAGCCGCATCGAGAACTATTTGGCCGGCGCGCTGGAGTCCGAGCGTCCCACGCATACGATGTAATCCAGAAGCGATAGCTAGCCTGGATTCGGGCTTCGAATCTTGATCTCGAACGCCAGGTCATCGCCTCGAATCCATGTTGGTTGATTCCCACTGCCATCTCGACCGCCTCGACTTGGCGCCTTACGGGCACGACTTCGCCCGCTTCGTGCGAGACGCCGAGGCTTGGGACATCGGCCACATGCTCTGCGTGTCGATCAGCCTGGAAGCCTATCCGGCGATGCTGAACCTGGTCGGTGGTTATTCCCAGATTTCCGTTTCGGTCGGCGTTCATCCCAACGAGCGGCATTGCCATGAACCCACGGTCGAAGAATTGATGGAACTGGCCGGGAATTCCAAGGTGGTCGCCCTTGGCGAGACCGGGTTGGATTATTTTCGCAGCGAGGGTGATCTGGGATGGCAGCATCACAGGTTTCGAACCCATATCCGCGCCGCGCGAGCCGCGGGCAAGCCTTTGATCATCCATACCCGGGACGCACGGGACGATACCCTGAGGATACTTGAAGAAGAGGGCGCCGAGGAAGTCGGCGGTGTTTTACACTGTTTCACCGAGGACTGGGAAACGGCGCGGCGCGCCCTGGATTTGAATTTCTATATTTCGTTCTCCGGCATCGTGACTTTCAGAAATGCCGCGCAAATACAGGACGTGGCGCGCAAGGTACCGGAAGACCGCTTCCTGATCGAGACCGATTCGCCCTACCTCGCGCCCATCCCGCACCGGGGCAAGCCGAACTATCCCCAATATGTGCGCCACGTCGCCCAGTTCATCGCCGATTTGCGGGAAATGTCTCTGGACACGGTTGCCCAACTGAGCACGCGTAATTACCACGCGCTGTTCGGGAAATCGTAGGTCAAGAAAGGCCGACGCTGAGTTCAGTCGAAGGTGTGTGAACCGCGCCCGCTCAGTCCAAAAACCGCTTCGTCAACCCGCCGTATTCGTCAATCCGTCGATCGCGCAGGAACGGCCAGATCCTGCGGACTTGCTCCGAGCGCGCCCGGTCTATATCCACGATCATCACCCTGCTTTCCCGGCTGTCGGCGTGCGCGAGCAATTCGCCTTGCGGCCCCGCCACAAAGCTGTTGCCCCAGAACTGGATGCCTTGGCTGTGGGCACTGGGGTCGGGTTCATAGCCGATGCGGTTGCAGGAGAGCAGCGGCAGCCCGTTGGCGACGGCGTGGCCACGCTGCACGGTGATCCAGGCGTTGAGCTGCCGTTCCTGCTCCTCTTCCGTATCCTCCGGGTTCCAGCCGATCGCGGTCGGGTAGAGCAACAAGTCCGCCCCGGCCAGCGCCATCAGCCGAGCCGCCTCCGGATACCATTGATCCCAGCAGACTAGAATGCCCAGCTTGCCGACCGAGGTTTCAATGGGTTTGAAACCCATGTCTCCGGGGGTGAAATAGAATTTCTCGTAATAGCCGGGGTCGTCCGGGATATGCATCTTGCGGTATTTGCCGGCGAGGCTGCCGTCCTTTTCCAGCACCACGGCAGTGTTGTGGTAAAGCCCCGCCGCTCGCCGCTCGAATAGCGACCCGACAATCACCACGCCCAGTTCCTTGGCGATTCGGCCCAGTTTCTCGCAAGTCGGTCCGGGAATCGGCTCGGCCAGATCGAAGCTTGAGGTATCCTCGACCTGGCAGAAATAAGGCCCCAGATGCAATTCCGGCAGCAGAACCAATTCAGCGCCTTGAATCGCGGCATCGCGGATGCCATTTATCGTCGCGGCCAGATTGTCATCCCGCGTCGAGCCGCAAGCCTGCTGGATCAGGGCGACGGTCAGAAGTTTTTTCATGGCTTCAACTCAACTTAGGAAATTGCATGGTCATGCAGTGGATGCTGCCAAATTGACGGATCAGCGGCGTGGAGGGAATGGCGATCATCTCGCGGCCGGGAAAACCTTCGGCCAGCCTCGCCAGGGCGATGTCGTCGGCCGGATCGCCGTACACAGGGACCAGCACCGCATCGTTGATGATGAGAAAATTCGCATAGGTGGCGGGCAAACGCGCACCTTCCTCGCTGCGGATCGGCATGGGCATGGGCAGCGGAACCAGTTGATAGGGCTGCCCGGCCGAGGTCGTGAAGACCTTCAGTTCGTCCTCCATTGCCTTGAGATCGGCGTAAAGCGGATCGGTTGGATCATCGCAAGCGGTGTAGGCGATGGTGCTCTCGGTGCAAAAACGCGCCAGGGTGTCGACATGGGCGTCGGTATCGTCGCCTTCGGCATGGCCATGATGCAGCCAGAGGATGCGATTTACGCCTAGGGAATCCCGCAGTTGCCCCTCGATTTGCGCCTGCGACAGCGACGGATTGCGGTTGGGATTGAGCAGACACCGGGTAGTGGTCAGCAAGCCGCCTGCGCCGTCCGATTCGATGCTACCACCCTCCAGCACGAAATCCACCGATTCCATTGTTGTTCCGTCGAACAGGCCGGCGTCGAACAAGCTTCGGGCGAGACCCGCGTCGGCCGAATGCTCGTACTTGTTACCCCAACCATTGAAGCGGAAATCCAGCAACGTCACGCCCTGCGGGGTTCGCACCGCAAGCGGGGCGGTGTCGCGCACCCAGACATCGTCGTAGGGAATCTCAACCAGGAGAATATTGCCCAGCGTCGCCCGCAGACCGAACAGACGGTTTTCGATATGGCGGCGATGTTCCCTGTTTTGACAGGCGACGATCAGGTTTTGCCGCCGGCTGATCTCCAGTGCGATCAGGTCATAGGTATTTTCGACTTCTTCCAGCCAGGGACTGAAATCGCCCTGGTCATAAGGCCAAGCCAGCAGTGCGCCGGATTGTTCGGCCCATTCGGGCGGGAAATAAATTGGGACGGCGTCGGTCATGGATTTGTCAGGTATCGCAAAAAGATCGAAATTCTAAATGCAAATCTCCATTTTGAATATTGGGCTTTAACGATCTAGCTTGCGTCCATGATGGATGCGGCGGGCGCAGTGCGAGGCCAGAGCCTCGTCGTGGACTTCCTTCGTCAGCCCTACCCGGTTCGGCCACGTAACCCCGATGGAATGAAACGAAATCGAGCAGGATAGAGAATCGGTTCCCTCGATTCCTCTAGCGCTACATCGAGGCTACCTTGCTCGAAGATTCAAAAGGGGGAGCATCCGGCATAAAATGCGGAAGGCGGGATGCGCACCTCGTCCCGCTCGTGAGGTCAATTCCAACCGGCATGGGACGATGCCGGAATCAAGCGGTGACTTTGAATTCAGATTACGCGGCAGGACCGAACATGAATTACCAAGACCGAATCACCATCGAACCCGGCAAACGGGGCGGCAAACCTTGCATACGGGGACTCAGGATCACCGTGTACGACGTGCTGCAATACTTGGCGTCCGGCATGACCATAGAGGAAATCCTTGATGATTTTCCCGAGTTGGAACGGGACGACATTATGGCGTGCCTGAGCTTTGCGGCCGACCGGGAACGGCATATTGAATCTCTCAAGACCTCATGAAGTTGCTGTTGGATGAGAATCTGTCCCGACGCTTGGTGCCGTTTCTGCTGAATGATTATCCTGGCAGTACGCAAGTCGTTCTGTTGGGCATGGAACGGGCCGGCGATCGGGAGGTTTGGGAGTATGCCCGAATACATGGTTTCGTCATCGTGACCCGAGATTCGGATTACTACGATCTGAGCACGATCTACGGACAGCCGCCGAAGATCATTTGGCTACGCACTGGCAACCAGACGAAAGCGGCCACCTTGTCGGCATTGCTGAATCATCGGGACGCTATCGAAAAGGCGCTGATGACCGATGGAAAAGCTTGCATCGAAGTTTACTGAACCGCCGACCGGTGCGGAGGGCTCCAAAACGCCACCATGTGTATAACGGCTGCCGCGTATGCTTGTCCATGTCATTGCTCAATTGCATTACGCGGGTTGTCGGAATTCCCACGATAGCGCGGATAGAGACATAGCATAAGGCAACCGAAGCGGCGTACTGCCATTGTGGTGGTCATGGTGTGGTGCGAAGCGGAGTCGGCGCCGTGACGGACACAGGCCGCCGAACGCAAAGCGTGTCG
>Ga0335070_10005833_pt1 | contig 14515 bp, 14 predicted proteins | sample Lox_Sample_13_FD_206722 | JGI IMG/M metagenome (GOLD analysis project Ga0335070, IMG submission 206722) | Soil microbial communities from Loxahatchee National Wildlife Refuge, Florida, United States - Lox_Sample_1.3 | ecosystem: Environmental > Terrestrial > Soil > Wetlands | place: USA... | reverse complement strand
TGATGGAAAGGTCGATGCGCGGCAGCAATTTCGCCCGTATCACCGCCATCGTCGAATGCCTGTGCGGCATAAGCCTGGTGGCCACCATCGGCATCCTTCGCGGCGCCAGGGCCTGCCTTCAGACGGTTCCAGGAGAGTCGCTCGGTCCTGTCACCGTCGCTTGTGTCGCCTTTGCGAGCCTGGCTGTGTTTTGCGGTCTCTCCGGATGTCTTTTCACACTTGCAGCCCGGATGATCCGCTCCCAATCTCCTGCAGCAGCCCGCTCCGCCGTTGGCTACACCTACCTCGCAGAGACCGTCGGATCAGCTCTTGGGGGGATCCTGACCAGCCTTCTTCTGCTTCGCTTCTTCGCGTCATTTCAGATCGCGATCGTTATCGCCGTGATGGACTTCTCTCTTGCATCTTGGCTTGCATTCCGCTTGCCGCGGACGCGCGCCGTCGCGACTTTGCTTACAGCGTCCCTGGGAATTACGGCCTTCACAATGCTTGCACCTCGACTGGAGAGTTCCACACAACAGTGGGTCTGGAAGGGCTTCAACCTGGTAGCCTCGCACGATTCGATCTATGGCAGGCTTGCGATCCTCAGTTCCGGCGGACTAGCTGGCATCTACGAGAATGGCGGCGTTCTTGCCAACATACCCGACCCTGCGTCCGCTGAAGAAACCGTCCACTACGCCATGCTTGAGCATCCCGCTCCCCGCCGCGTGCTCCTGATCGGCGGCGGAATGAATGGCAGCATCGCCGAAGCGCTCAAGCATCCGTCCCTGCAGCGACTCGATTACGTTGAACTCGATCCGGCCCTGATCGACCTGTACCGGCACTACTTCGCCACACAGTTCGCGTCCGCTTTCGCCGATCCACGCGTTCACGTTCACAATGCGGACGGCCGCCGCTATCTGAAGCAGTCAACCGAAGCGTTCGATGAAATCCTGCTCAGCGTTCCCAATCCTGACAGCGCCCAGTTGAACCGCTTCTACACCGAGGAGTTCTTTCAAATCGCGAGAAGCCGCCTTGCCCCCTCAGGCCTGCTGAGCCTGCAGTTGCGATCCTCTGAAGAATCAATCGGCCCCCAACTGGCCGACTTCCTTCGCTGTATACACCGCACATTTCAGCGCGTATTCCCCTACGTCGCCATCATTCCCGGCGACACCCTGCACATCTTTGGCGCGATGCAGCCCGGGATCCTGACCGAAGACCCCCAGGTTCTCATCGACCGATTCCGAAACCGGAATCTTCGCACCCTCTATGTCAGCTCATACGCGATTCCGTTCCGCATGATGCCCGATCGCGTAGACCAGATTCAGGACCTCCTGCGTCCGCGCCCCGATACGCCCGTGAACCGCGACTTCCATCCGGCAGCCTACTTTTACGGCGCCGTGCTCTGGAGTGCCCAGTTCAGGTCTGCCTATTCGCATTTTTTGCAGTCCGCGGCGCGCATTCCGTTCCGGAGCATTCTCCTCGCTATCGCTGGACTCTCGCTCGGACTCATTCTCGTCCGGACGAGATCGCAGTCCTCGCGCGTCCGATTCGTCGCCTTATGGTCTGTGCTCGCAACAGGGTACACGCTCATGACGCTCCAGATCCTGCTCCTCCTCGCATTTCAATCCGTCTACGGATACGTCTATTACGAACTCGCAATGCTGATTGCAATGTTCATGGCCGGAATGGCCCTGGCCTGCTGGTTCGGCATCGTCTGCTTCCGCGCTGAAACTCTGAAGCCCCTCCTCCGGGCAGCGGCATACAGCCAGGTCTTTCTGGCTGCATCCGCACCCCTCCTGCTTGCCGTTGTGAGCATCCTTTCGCGCAGCGTGGCCTCCGCCCATGAAGAACTCGCCGCAGCGATCACTTTCCCTCTGCTGGCTTTTCTATGTGGAATCCCGGGAGGCCTCCAATTCCCGGTCGCGTCAAAGATCTTTCAGCACGATCGACAAGCCCATCCCGGCCTGGGCACTCTCTACGCCATCGATCTCGCAGGTGGATGCATCGGCGCGCTGATCCTCGCGGGTTTCCTTATCCCCGTCTTCGGTTTCTGGAACGCAGCGTGGCTCACAGCAGCGCTGGGAGTTCCGCCGGCAATCGTCGCCTTTGTAGCCGGCCTTTCGGCTAGTTCGGATTAGGCTTGCTATGCTCTCCAAACACCTCGGCAGTAAACCGAAAGATGTCAGTATCGTCGTTCTGCCAGCAATCAGACGGCATGCCTGCCTTGATGCACGCTTCCCTCAGAAAGCGAAGGCGATCCCATTTCTGCTCCACGGGAACCTGCGGCAGCAGGAGCCCCTCGTGAGCGGCATCCTTCATCAGCAGCCCATCCCTGCCAACGATGACCGCGTCGGGATCGATCACACGACGCATTGGTGACAAGACAGAAATCTCGTACTCGAGTTCCTTCAGTTCCACAGATGAAACCGGCTGGAACCGCGGATCACGCAGCGCCGCGAGTGCCGCCGTATCGCGTACCGTCAGGTAGAGGGGCTCTATCGCCGAGGTATATCCGATACAGCCGCGGAGACTTCCACCTCGTCTGAGCGTCACAAATGCTCCCCGCTCCTGGTTCAGCGCCTCATCTTTAACTGCGTCTGGTTCGTAGCGCTGACTCCCTTGCACAGCATGTTCGACTGATTTCCGCGCCAAGGCGAGCAGTTCCTGCTTCTCCTCTTCGTTCAGAGAGAATGCAGTCTCGCTTGCCGTTGCATCCGGCGCTTTAACAAAGATATCCGCGCTGTATCCCACCACGCGCGAGTGGTCTCCCGACGTGTCGCCGCTGTTCGCATAATTCAGTACAACCGCCCGGTTTGCTCCCATTCGCTCGGCGGCAATCATGGCTGCCACAATCGGAGCTCCGCCGCACGCCTCCCATACACGCATCTCAAAGTTTCTCGACATGCTTAGGTAATCCCAGGATTGAAGCGCATTTAACGTCTTGTGATCGATTGCTTCGGCGACGTCATAGCTGTGGTAATGCGACAGGTCCGAACTTGCGACAATGAGCGTATCTTGTCCTGATGCTTCATCTGAATGGATCAGCTTGGCCAGTGCAACGCCGAGAGCGCGGCTGCTCTCGTAACTCTGGCTTCCCATCACGATTGGGACCAGGGTGAAGCTGCCAAGTACGTGCTGCAGCCACGGTAATTGCACTTCAAGAGCATGCTCGGCACCCTCTGCGGTCGCCGTGTGGCCGCGCTCTGACAGACGAATGGATGAATCCATCTTCGCGAGTTTTTCCGTAAACGCCTTGTCGACGGGCACAGTCCCGAGTGGCGTCACATATCCGTCTCCGCTGAAGACCGAGGAAAAATCGAACGCCACATAATGCGACGGCGCGATCACAACAACACGCGCAAAGCGGTGTCCCTTGAGTGCCGCGTATGTATGCGCCGCAACCGGGCCGGAGTACGGATACCCGGCATGAGGCGCAACAACCGCCAGAATCTTTCCTTCGATTGCCGGTTTTCCCGCATCGGCGAGCATTCCGTCCATCATGGCTGTCAGCGCTCCCGGTTCCGCGGGATAGAAGCTTCCCGCGACGCCTGCGGGGCGCAGTTTCTCGTGCTCACTGCCCTCATTTTGGCCGTGGCACCCATTGGCGACGAGGCTGATGAATAACGCTGCCATAAAGTATCTTCCTGTTCGAATTCCGATGTTCATGCGAATGTCTCGTAGTCGGTTGGTCATGCGTGCCACACTCCTGGAATCGCCTGCTTGCATGTTGGGCAAACGCCGTTGCGAATGACCATCTGCCGAATCTCAAATCCCCTGCGCTCAACGAGGATCCTCTGGCACTTCGGGCAGTAGGTATTCTCCGCGGGATGTCCCGGCACATTGCCGATGTAAACGAAGTGCAGACCTTCGGCGCGCGCAATCTCTCTGGCTCTTTCCAGTGTCGGAATGGGTGTGATGGGAAGGTTCTTCAAAAGATAGTCGGGATGGAACTGGGTGAAGTGGAGCGGGACGTCGGTCCCGAGATTCCCTTTGATCCAACTGGCCAACCCGTGAAACTCCGGCTCGCTGTCATTCAGGGTCGGAATCACGAGGTAGACAATCTCAGTCCACTTGCCGATCTTGCGAAGAGTCACCAGCGTATCCAACACCGGCTTCAACTGCCCCGTGACAATCTTCTGGTAGAAGGAATCGTTGAACGCCTTCAGGTCGATCTTGACGGCGTCCATCTTGCCGTATGCTGCTCGTAACGGCTCATCCTGGATGTAGCCGTTCGAAACCACAACACTCCGTATGCCTGCTTCGTGTCCCGCATCGGCTGCCTCCATCAGGAATTCGCTGAAGACGACAGGCTCACTGTAGGTATAGGCGATGCTCTGACACCGCCACTGCGCCGCCTATTCGGCCACTTTCTTCGGCGGAGTGTATACAGAGTCGATTTGCTCGGGGCGCGATTGCGAAATGTCCCAGTTCTGACAGAACTTGCAGTTCACATTGCAGCCGGCCGTCGCCAGTGAAAACGCCAGGGAGCCCGGCAGGTAGTGAAACAGCGGCTTCTTCTCCACCGGATCGACATGCGCCGCGCACACACGCGAGTGCACCAATGTGTAATACGTGCCGCCGCGGTTCTCTCTTACGCCGCAATACCCTCGCTCCCGATCGCCAACCGTGCATTCGCGCGGGCACAGTTTGCATTTGATCTTCTTGTTCGGAAGTTTCTCGTAGAAATGCGCCTCGACAATAAACCTCGAGTCGTCCTGATCGGCCACGCTGCGCAAAGAGGGCTCGGCCCGCAACTGCTGGCGCAGCGGAATCAGGCCCGTTGCTGCTCCTGCGGATGCCGCCCCCTTGAGAAACGAACGCCGGTCAAGCGTGAACGGAGCCTTCGACGACTTGCCCTCCTCTTCGAGATTCCCCAGACACGCGCCAAACTCACCCGCCTTGGCGAGAGCTTCTGAGCACATATCGATCTGCATGTCGCACCTCCTTCACGCCAGGGATTTCTCGACGACAACGATCTGGCGCATGTCGTTTGTGCCGAGCCGGTGCTCTGCATCGGCCGCTGTTTCGATGTAGCGAGGTGCTCTTCCTTCAGCCGCAAGCGTCTTCAATCCCCGTTCAGACCGTTTGCCCTCGATCATCTGCCATCCGGTCTGGTCGAGCGCGACGGGGTCCTGTGCCACGATCACAGCGTTCGGTTGCCAGGTGAACTCCGGCTTGAAGGCAGGACCGCCGTCAAAACACGCCGCCGTCGCATCGCAGATATGCAGTCGAAGTCTTGAGCGGATCTCCGGCAGCATATTCACGTCGGCAACATAGGGATTGCAGCCGTCCGGGTGGTATTTGTTGGGGTTGTGAATTGCGCCATACATGTTCTTCAGTCCAATCGAAACTCCGGCGCCATCGTGGTCCTTCAACACCGGAACATTGATAAGCACATCGCAGCGCTGAGTGAGAATTTTCGAGAGCTGGCTTCCAACGGATCCGAATTCGGAGAATTGCGCTTCGAACCCAACGCGGTCGGTGCCGAAGCACTGTACCTCGTTTCCGCCTTGGCGAATGCGAAATCCTGCACGCTCCAGTTCCTGCGTGTCGCGATCCCAGATCACGATGTCGCGAGCCCGGATTCCGGCCCGCTGGAGTCTCTCGCAGATGGCATCCACCAGCAGGACATTGCTTGAGAGGCCGCGGCCTCCGAGAGTGTTTACCTTCACCCCAATTGCTTGCCCGGGGCGAACAATCCGCGACCAGCTTCGAACCGGGTCATCATCTTCGAAGAGACCTCGAACGGCTCTATCGAGCAGATTCAGAATCCGCTTCGAGTCCACGCTGCCTGAATCCTTTGAGCCGATTCCATGGGCCGAGGAACCCCTCAGCAACGGGTCCCTGGCAATCGAAACCCTCGACCTGGTTCCATGTCCTGTTCTTGGGGTCTCAAATGCAGAGGAGCCTTCACCAGCAACAAAGGCCATGGCTCCGGCGAGGCATGTCTTGAAAAACCCTCGCCGACTTCCGGTGATGCGCTCGAAGCGCATGAATTCTGCCTCGCATGCGCAATGTCAGAATCAACCAAGCCTGTAATAACTCTCGCCGAGTCGTCCCTCAGTGACGTGCACCACACAGGATTCGCCCTCGCGAATCCCCTCGGTTTGCCCTCGGAGCGCTTTGAAGGGCTTTTCGGCGATCTGGCTTACCTCCCGCTGCCAGTCGCGTGGGGGCAGAACTACGACGCGCGTTCCATCTCTGGAACGTCGAAGTTCGAGAGATTCAATCCCTCAAGGAACTTCTTCACATCTTCCTTGCTCGCGCCGCCTCCGGGAAACTCATTCGCGCTGTCCAATTTGGAGGGATCTGAAGCAGCTTCTTCGCTCTCGGCAATGCAGAATGAGAATCCGATCCCATTCAGGCCGGTACGGGCCACCGTTGAAAGCAACGTAATCGACTTGCCGAGTCCGGACCCGCCGAGGTCAGTTCTCTCCAGAGTCACCAGCATCGTGGTTCCAGGCAGCCACCGTTCGAGGGTGATCATGTAGAAGCCCTTGAGACTGATGTCGGCAATCTGATACGGGCGGGTCGAATGCACCGCTCCCAGATAGGAAACGACCGGAGGATAGGAGCAACGCTGGGCTTTTCGCTTATCCGGATAGAGCCAGCGAAGGAAACGGGTGAACAACGGCTCTTTTGCACTAGTTGTTGATCGCGATCCCGCGACATCGGCGGCAGCCACACTCCCTTCCAAACCGCCCTTGACCTCGTGAGAGGACCTTTCGTGAATCGATGCCATCAGGGGCCTCGCTTTCCGCAACTCGACACCACCCGGAGAGTAACCACTCGGGACTCCCCAGCGTAACCACGCTAGCATTACCGCAAACCGGGTCATATCCCCAAAAGGTCGAATGTAGGGGCCAACTGGTAACCGAGGAAGGCCCGTCTGTCGGACCGGCCATCCACACTGTGGGTTAGAATCCAGGACCATGAGAGCAAATGGGGAAGTTGGGATCTCCACCGTTCTGTTGCTTGCGGCCGCAGTTGGCTTGGTGGCCATAGAGTTCGAGCCCGAGCTCTATTCGTTCTGTTGGCATCAACTTCACCGGGGAATTGCACAATTCACAAGCGAATCAAGGACCGTTTATGAACTGAAGGTCCCGGTCAGTTTTTCGGCGTTCCGGCCAGACGGGTGCTCGGTAACCGTCTCAAAGCAGTCCGGCCCTATCCGCTCTCACTTCGGGCGGCAATTGGCGTCCCAGATGTCCTTTTCCGCCTGCCGGACTGGTGCTACCGCGAAAACCATCGAGGCAAACTCTTCGAAACTCTGGAAGGAACTGGGGATTCTGACCGTCCCGCGAGAAGTTATCTCCGTGGCAGGCCAGCAACTACAGTGTTATGAACGCCTGGGAGGACCAGAGACGAAACGCAGCTCTCAACTCGCAACCGTGGATTGTGTGCCCCTCTCATCTGAGGGCGAGTTGTCTGCCTCGTTCGTCGGAAGTGACGACCACCTTCCGGCCTTCTATGGTCTGTTGAAGACTGTCAGGCGCCCTGAGATCAATTGACCTCTCTGAATCGCGCCAATGGCGAAGTCCCGGACATCAATCTGGGCTGCGGTCTTCCTGGGGTTCGATCGATTCACCCGCTTGAACCTCACCTGGCAGAAGGGCGAAGCCAAGTACCTCAAAGCAGTCATCACCTTCCTCGCCGGAGAAAAGGAATTTTGCCAGGGCCATTCTGTCGGTGGCGCGACTGGGCTTGATGTCGCGGCTGTTGGGGTCGAGCGTCTCGGGCATCACAAACTCGGCGCCGATTCCCTCTTCTCCTCTCCGGACAACCTTGCAGAGTACCGTGATCGAATCCCTGCGCTGTTTCCCCTCGGTGGACGGCTTTTGCAGGGTCATCAGAATCATCGTTTCGGGCATCCACTGATCTCGCGTAACGAGGAAGAACCCGCTGGCGCTGATATCCGATACTTTATAAGGCTGCGGCGCACCACCCGTGAAGTAGTAGGCAACCAGTCCCGGCACTGCGCGACGAACGGCCCTGCGCCGATCCCGGTGGAGTGCTTCCGGGATCAACCAGCTCGATTGTCTGTCGATCGCTGATATCTCCTGCTTGGCCGCAGACTGCTGTTCCGTCCCCCCACCGATGCGATGGAGAGCGTTCATCAGCTTGGAAATGGCCTCCGGAACTCGAGAAGCCCGTGATGGAGATTCAGGCACTGCCTCAACCACCAGGGGCCGACCCGGCTTCTTCGAGACTTTCACAACTGGCAGCTTCGACGGCTTGTCTAGGTCTCCCGAATCAACTTCAGATGCTGGGGCGACGACGTCTGCGGACTGCTTTGTACCTTCACTCGCATCTTGCGCCTTCGACGAAGCCTTTGCTGCTATCTCGGCGTTGGGAGAACTGGGTGAGATCTTCCAAAGTGGCAGGGATGGTTCGCGAAGCTTCGCGGCCTGTTCATGTGCGGCAGGTGCCGCAGGGGCCTCAGCCAAGTTCTTCATCTGGGTCGGCGCCTTGGCTTCCCCGCTCCCCAAGGCAGCTTTCGGCTCTTCCGAAGTCGATGCTGCCTTCTCTCTATTCAGCAGCAGATTCCTCCGCGCGGCTGAGGCGCGACGCGAAGCTCCGCCGGGCTTCCCAGGCTTGCCTATTGCGCGAGAGGTGAGCGCCGACCACTTTACATGCGAGCTGCGACTGGATTGTCCGCCATCCGGACCTCTTGTCGTCTTCTCGGCAAGTTTTTCGCTGCCTTCCGGCTGTGCAACGCTCTCCTTTGAGTCGACAGCTTCTTTCGCCACAGGTCTCTTGTCCGGGGACTTCGGACTCTCTAGCGCCGAAGCCTGCGGCGTCGTGGTGTTCACCTGCCAGTTGCGATATTGCGAAATGGTGAAACCGACACTCTGAATCACCGGGCGAGACGTTGATACGGTCGTCCGGGATGCCTCCCTCTTTTCGTTCTCCTTTTCAACAGAGTCAGCCTTCTCGGCAACATCCGTAGAGAACGGCATGGCCATTTGCGGCTCAGGCTTGTCTGCCTCGGCGCTGACTTCGCCTCCTTGTTCGGGCGCGCTCTTCGATTTCTTCGCTGAAGGCTCCTCCCCCTGTGCGACCGGTGCCCAGAATCCCTCCACGGGAACTTCCAAGTTGGGAGCACAAGCCGCAGGAACGGCGGGCAGTTCACCTTCGATCTCGGGTTTGTACTCAACAATGGCAAGAACAGGCTCGGGGGTTCCAGCAACGACTGCGAGTTTGTCCTCCGCCGTCGCAGGAGAAGCCGCAGGCGGTTCTGCATCGACCTTGGTCTTTTCCTCCTCCGCTGGAGCCCTCGCGGACAGACACTCATCCGTAGCGGGCGGAGTTACCTCGGTCGTCTCATGGGGGGCGACCACCTCGAGAGGCGCCGCTGCGACTTCCGCCGCAACCTCAGGTTCACTCGCCTTGACCTCCGGCACTGGCTCAGCCGCTTCGGCAGGCTGCTCTCGAACCTCTCCGTTCACTTCTGCGTCCTGAATCGTCAGCAGATCGCCGGGAAGGGTGCGTGAGAGAGAGGCCGCGTGGAGCGGGAGCACCATGGCACTCGCAGCTTCGTCACTGTAGGGCGGTATGTCGCTGCTCGGAAATATCTCTGCCGACTCAATAACCCTTTCATTTCGGTCGAGATATACCAGATCAAACGGAAAGACGCGTGGTACCTGCGGTGCGCCTGCCAGGGGTTTCAGCCAGAGGCCCGACTCAGAATCGAGGCCGAGACCGCCTATCAGAAGTTCGAGGAATTTAAGGGGTTCAAGCTCGCGATTGGCGATGGCGAGCTTCGAGTTCAGGAATGTCCCACGGGTCGAGTTGTATGCCGTGTATCGCCTTGTCTCCATACATCCTCAGACCGCTGTGTCTGATCGGCTGCTAGGAGTCTTGTCGCCGCCCCCCGCAGTCGCTCACGCACCCTGAAGTACTGGATTGTCTCAGAACCCAAACGGCTAATTCAATGGAAACGTGGCCCATGTGAGCGGTACTCAAAGGTCCGTTGCGATCCCCGAAGATTAAGACAAGTGAGTACCTTCGTAATCATCGAACCCGGCTCTAAGCCAACCGCCAACCACAATCGAGATACTGCCTAAATCGAACAACGCGAAGCGTTAAGGCCGCCCAGACTCAGCATTTCCCTCCCGGTTCTGCGAATGCTGGTGTCTGAACTGAGATGGGGCCTTGCTGGCTGCTTCATCGCCCAACAGGTCACTAAAGGACCGTGAGGCGGGTAACGACGATGCAGTTCGGCAAGTGGGTCTTGCGCTGTGTTGTGACCTTTCGTTGGATTGCTGCCGCGCCGGCCTCGGGCCTCACGACCTCCGCTAAACTCTCGACCCGCCGGGCATGCAGCTTCTCAAAGGAACTCAGAATCTGGCGAAGTTCAGATGCCGCATCATTGTGTGTAAGTCGGTTGTTGTTTTTCCGAGTCCCCTTGTTCATCGCGGTCTCTCTCCAGGCCTCAAGTCTAAGGCAGGGTGCGTCCAGACTGTGATCGCACAAGAGTGGTAACTTAGGTACAACTTAGATTCCCCCACCCTTGAATCCCCGCTCCACGCGACCTCAAACGTGCCCCCCTTCCTCGTTCCTTCCACCGGCGATAGCCGAATACTCCCTCCTTCACGGCCGGGCGCAGTTCTCCCTGGAACTTCATTTCAACCATTCTGGTCCCTCTTGCGAAGCTGCATCCAGCAGTTGACGATTCGCGAGCCGTCGGACCCTTCGATCGGCAAAAGGTTCGCAAGTGCGTAACAGAAATTCGCCAGGCCGAAGGTGGGTGACCATTGCCAGAACGAAGTTAGCAGCACATTGGTCAGCGGGCCTGCAAGGGCGATCAACAGGTTCTTCGCTGGCGAGCCAGTCTCGCGCACCGTGTAGATTCCCTTGTTCCACCTGATCCCAACCTTCTTGACGCGAATGCCCAGCGCCAGGGCGCACAGCAGATGTCCGCCCTCATGCAAGAGCATCGCAACTACTCCCAGACCCAACCCCCGAAAAAACGGAAAGAACCACACCACCGCAGCGTGCACAGCTGATTTCCCCTCTTGAGCCTCTGTCTCACCATTGTCATGGACGCGGTTGACTCCGCTCCACTGAAGATGTGGGAGACACCACCGATGCAATCCCAGACTGGGAGAGCGCTAACCGTTGTGCAGATTCGGGAAAATCAGACCTGATGCTCGATGTTGTGAGTCCGGCTTTAGTAGTAGTCGGCGCAGCTCAGGTAGTAGCCGCAATGCGTACACACCAGCTTGCACCGGTGCCCCACGAGCCGATGAGAACAAGTCGGGCAGATCTGGCAGTGGTGCTCCACCGGCTGGTCTTCAAGCGGACAGATCGCACCACTTTGTGGGATTTCCGCCGCAAAATCGGCGTCAAGAGCGGCGGGCCTCTGTGGGAACATGCCCGACAGATTAGCATAATGAGGTGGCTCGCCGGCACTCCCAATCCTGGCCGGTGACCGATGCTCCAAAGACGTTATGCCGCAATGGATGCCTCCTGCGGCAGCGTACCCATCAATGAGAGAAAACCGGATTCCCAAATCCCCAAGGAGAAACTTATGGCAAGCAAGGCAAGCGCGGTTTGGACAGGTTCTTTGAAGGAAGGAAAGGGCACAATCTCCACAGCGACTGGCGTGCTCAAGGAAGCGAATTATTCGTTCGCAACCCGCTTCGAAGGAGCTGCAACCGGAACAACTCCGGAAGAACTCATCGCGGCCGCTCACGCAAGCTGCTTTTCCATGGCACTCGGTGCGCAGCTCGGTGGAGCAGGCCTCACGCCCTCGAAGATCGAAACACACGCCGCCGTCACGCTCGGTAAGGTTGAGGGCGGCTTCGCAGTCACCCGTATCGCCCTGACCACTACCGCCAGCGTTCCCGGTGGTTCCAAGGAAGTCTTCGACAAGGCCGCTGCAGATGCAAAGGCAGGCTGTCCCATCTCGAAGCTCTTCGCCAACAACACTGAGATCACCCTCGACGCAAAGCTCGTCTAACTCTGCCTCTCAAGACTTTTCATCGTCATCCCATCCTTGAAGCTGCCTCGACTGAAGCACCAGGGATGGGATGTTCTCTTGGCCGCAGGGGCCCGTGCCCTTGCACTCTCAGCGAGGAATATGGGGATTTGATCGCGCTCCTCCTCCCACGATTGCTGAGGACCTCCCGACAATGAAGAAATACAAGTTCAAAGCCACCATTGAGTCTGCCGGCAGCGGAGCGTGCATTCTCTTTCCATTCGATGTGGAAAAGGAATTCGGAACCCGCGGCCAGATACCCGTCACGGCGACGTTCGATGGAGTTGCTTACACCGGATCGATGGTGAAATACGGACGGCCCGAACACATGATTCCGATCCTTAAGGCCATCCGCGAAGAGATCGGCAAGGGCCCAGGCGACACCATCGATGTCGTGATCGAGCGCGACGAATCCGTGCGGACAGTCGAGATTCCCGCTGAGTTCGCAGCGCTCATGAAAAAGGAAAAACTGCGCGAAGCGTTTGAAAAGCTCAGCTACACCCATCGCAAGGAATACTGCCGCTGGATCACCGAAGCAAAAAAGGAAGAAACCAGAAAGAGCCGCCTCACCAGGGCCATCGAAATGCTCAGAACCGGGGTGAAAACTCCCGGGTAGGACGAACGACCTTCGCAATTCCTGTCATCCCTCCTCGTTGAGCCGAAATTCAACTCCGCTCGATTCTTCTTGACAGCGCCTCCCTCGCCGCGCAAGAGTCATTCTCGCAACTCCTCTCCCTTCGCTGTCCCCACCCTTCGCAGCGATAACGTGCGTCGTAAATGGAGGCCGTATCGTGTATCACATTCACCACGATTTCAATCACCTCGCGATTCTCGTGTCGGCTCTTATCCTGTGGTTCCTCGGAGCCGCCTGGTATTCGCCTGCCCTCTTTGCCAAACCCTGGATGGCCATGCTCGGCATCGGGAAAGGTGAAGGAAAGCGAGCCACCTTGTATCTTGGAATGATCGCCTCCTTCATCGGCGACCTGATTCTCTCCTTCATGCTCGCGCATTTCATCATCTGGTCGGGCACCACTACCTGGAAAAGAGGCGCGTTGATCGGATTCATCGTGTGGATCGGATTCTTTGCAGCTCCGAATCTGCCGCAGGGCATCTACGAGAACAGACCCTTCAAGCTCTTCGCGATCAACAACGGCTATTGGCTGGTCGGACTCCTGATCGTCGGCGGGCTGCTGGGAGCCTGGCGTTAGGCCCGGATGCATAGATGGCATCGATGGTTTTGTGAAGGGGCACCAGTTTTCACAGCCTGACGAAAAATGCTCCTGCCTTGAAAGGGCACAACCTTAGTCGTGCCGTAAAAGGCGCATAAGGGCTGGGACCTTAGCCGCTGAGGGAAGGTTTTCATCGCTCATCGGGGCTTTTCCAACAAGCTCCTGGATCACCTGTCTTTTCGACATAAGACGCTAAAATCTTAACCATGAGCAAGACCGTCATCGCCACTCCCTCCGCACCCGCCGCCATCGGTCCATACTCACAGGCAATTCGCGTGGGCAACCTTGTCTTCACCGCTGGACAGATCGCGCTCGACCCTGCCACTCAGCAGGTCGTCTCCGGCGGCATCACCGAGCAAACCGCCCGCGTGCTCCAGAACCTCAAAGCCATCCTCGAGGCTACCGGATCCAGCCTTCAAAAAGCGGTCAAGGCAACCGTTTTTCTGAAGGACTTCAATGACTTTGCCGCAATGAATGCCGTTTATGGCGAGTACCTTGCTCCCGCTGGAATTGCTCCACCGGCTCGAACCACAGTCGAAGTTTCCCGGCTGCCCAAAGACGTCCTGGTTGAAATTGAACTGGTAGCCGAAGTTTAACAACAGCGTTTCTTGACTACGCATCCATCCCCGGCCCGGGAGCGTCCAATTGGCTTCGGGGCTTTTCCCCTTCCTCGGATAGGAGGTTCAATGAACGACTCCGGAGAGACAGAAAAGGTCAACCGGACAGAAGCTGAATGGCGCACAATCCTTACCCCGGAGCAATACCATGTGCTGCGTGAGAAAGGAACGGAACGGCCATTTTCAGGCCCCCTCACCCAGAACCACGAGACGGGCAACTACCATTGTGCCGGCTGCGGAGCCCTCCTCTTCTTCTCGGGTTCCAAGTTCGACTCTGGCTGCGGCTGGCCAAGCTTCACGATCCCTGCCGACTCTAAAGCGATTGCCGAACACGAGGACCTGAGCTTCGGCATGCGCAGAATTGAGGTCACCTGCGCCCGGTGCGGGGGACATCTGGGCCATGTCTTTCCCGACGGACCGCGCCCCACCGGACTCCGCTACTGCATCAACTCGGCCTCTCTCACCTTCACCCACGAGAGAGAGCCGGAATAGACGAAACGATCCCGCCCTCGCCGCGGCTTATCTTGAGCCACCCCGCAGTGAGAAGCCACCTCAGCATCTCGCGAATTGTCATGTTGAGCGAGTCCGAAGGACGAGTCGAAACATCTCGGTTGCCGGGTGCACCACTTCTCGATTTTGAGAGTCGGAATCCTAACTCCGCGAACCGCGCGACAGCGCATCTAACCCGCAAACTCCGCTCCCCGATG
>Ga0335070_10005832_pt1 | contig 14515 bp, 8 predicted proteins | sample Lox_Sample_13_FD_206722 | JGI IMG/M metagenome (GOLD analysis project Ga0335070, IMG submission 206722) | Soil microbial communities from Loxahatchee National Wildlife Refuge, Florida, United States - Lox_Sample_1.3 | ecosystem: Environmental > Terrestrial > Soil > Wetlands | place: USA: Florida... | reverse complement strand
TGTCGAAGCCATCGCTGCACTGAGCGTGGAGGACGGCGGCAGCCGAGGCCTGCTGGTTGAACCAGACGGAGCCGAATCCGGTCGAGGTGGCGCCCGTATCCGGATCGACTCGGACCTGGTAGATGCGAGGGAGATCCCAGAAGAGCAGAGCGCCGCTGCGGTCGACATCGAGGGCCAGCGAGCCGTGCCGCATCGGACCCGAGGTGATGCGACGAGCGATCCCCGTCACGGGGTCCAGCCTCTGGAACGAGTCCGAGTCGAAGCCCATCAAGAGCTCACCATCCCGGCCGATCGCCAATCCGGTGAAGGACCCGCCGGTCGCCCCGCTGGACCACAGCGTGGACGATCCGTCGGCGGGATCGAAGCGATGCAGCTCGAACCGGGTGCCCTCGGCGAGAAGGACCGCCAGCGTCCCGCCGGGCTCGCGCTCGAGCTCGCTCGGATAGCCCGCGAACGTCGCCACGAGGGCCTGCGCGCCGGTCGCCGGGTCGATGCGCACCAGCCGCGCTTCGCGGGGCCCGCCGTTCGCCAGGACGTACGCCACGCCATCGCGGCCGATCGCCAGGGCACTCGCATTGCTTCCCATGAGCCCGCCGGACGCCACGAGGGAGGTCTCCCCGTCGTCGATGTCCACTCGAGCGAGCTGACCCCTGCCGAGCACATAGAGCGAGCGCCCGGGCCCCGGCTCGACGTCCAGCACCTGGGGAATCGCGCCTTCCGATGCCAGGAGGCGAAAGTTGCCCTTCGGATCGATGTGGTAGATCGCGCGCAGTCCGTACAGCGACGCGAAAATCGAGCCGGGCTTCGGCCTGCGGTCGGGCTCCGGGTGATCGAGGGGGCAGCCCTCGATCGAGGCGCGCACGTAGGCGTCAGGGAAATCCGGGCCGCTGGCCCCGAAGATCACGTGGTGCGCGTCGCGACTGATCCACGCGGTCCCGATCGTCCATGGCTCGACAGGGTACCCGCAGCCCTCGATCAGCAGGTCCTTGAGCCGACGCGTACCCGTCTCCTCGGTCCAGACGAAGGCTTCGTTGACGTCGAGACACGTGTATGAGTACGGGCAGCTCGGGGTCTGCGCGCCGCTGGTGGCCGTTCCGGTCACGACGTGCCCATCGTCGGAGCCCGCTCCGATCCACGGCGCCTGTCGGCCACCCGGAAGGTCCTCGATGACGGTCCAGCCGTCCGTGTCGAGGCGTGCGGTCGGGCCATCGAGGTTGCCCGAGCGAACGAGCAGAACCGAGCCGTCCGAGTTCAGACGCATCGGGACGGGGGAGAGGACGCGGGGCGGCGCGGCCGGCAGATCCTCGACCACGCCCGCGCGCCAGCGGACGAGGCGGACCGAGCTGGCATCGGCGGGCCCGACCGTACCGACGATCGTCGCGCCGTCGTCGGAGATGAGGTCCGCAGTGGAGATGCCCGCGTCGGGCGGCAGGGGAAGCGTCTCCAGCACGCCGTCGACCCAGCGAACGGCCGCGGTCCTCCAGATCGCGGGGGTCCCCGGCAGTCGACTCCTGCCGACGACGATGCGCCCGTCCGCGCTGACGTCGCTCGCGACGCTGTAGCCCGCGGCCGTCAGGTCGGGCAACAGGGTAGGTGCTCCGTCGTGCCACACGACGGCGTAGAGATCGCCGGAGTAGGTCGGCGCGGAACGCGCCGCCGTCCCCACGACGTGCGCGCCGTCCAGCGAGATTGCGAGTGCGCTCGTCGGACCGCGTGCCCCGACCGGCACGGGGAGCGCGCGGGCTCCGCTCGCATCGATCAGGGTCGCGCGAGCAGGGTCTCCGAAGCCGACGTCGACGACGAGCCTGGAAGCCTCGGCGTCCACGTCCGCGAGCCGGTACAGGACCGTGCCCGGGGCTGGACGCGCCAGCAGCTCGAGTCCGTCCGGGAGCGGCTGGCCCGGAATCCGAGCGGGCGATGCGGTCAGCGCCAGAAGCGCCGCGATTCCCAGGCGACGCGCTCGCGCACCCGCGCGCATCGCTCCCGAGGTCGCACTGCGACCCTCGCTACAGATCTGCACGAGACCCCCGACGGCCGACCTGTGACGCCCACCGTACTCGATTCGCGGCGGCGGCGAACCCCCGAAGCGCAGCGCCGCGCACGCCGGGGTGCATCCGTTACCCTCCGCGCCCGACCTCGCACCCCCCGCCTCGCGGGCGGGTGCGGGGCTTTCGTGTGTCCGGAGATCGGGTTGAAGGGCGAGCGAAGAATCGAACCGGGTGATCCCCTCGCGGATCTGGCGCAGCAGCTCGTGCGGCGCGCGACACCGGTGCGGCTCACGGGTCTGCGCGGGGCCGCGCGGGCCGCCGTGGTGGCTCAGCTCTGCCGCGCGCACGGGGCGGCGCCGGTGCTCGTGGTGGTGCCGACGGCGAAGCAGGGCGACGCCTTCCTCGAGGACCTGCGCGCCGCGCTCGGCGAGAAGCCGGACGAGGGCCGGCTGCGCGCCTTCCCGCGCTACGACACGCAGCCCTACGAGCGCTTCTCGCCGCAGCCGTTCCTGGTCGCACAGCGCATGGACGTGCTCTACCGCTGGCTCGCGAGCCCCGCGCCCGCGCCCGGGGGAGCCGCGCGGGCCGAGCCTGCGCCGATCGTGGTGGCGCCGTGGACGGCGCTGGCACCGCGCGTGCCGACCCGCGAGTTCGTGCGCAGCAAGTCCGTGCACCTCGAGGTGGGGCGCATCGTCGACCGCGACGCGCTGGTCGAGACGCTGGTCGCCGCCGGCTATGCGCGCATGCCGATCGTCGAGGAGCGCGGCGAGCTCGCCGTGCGCGGCGGCATCCTCGACCTCTTCCCGCCCCAGCGGCGCCTGCCGGTGCGCGTCGAGCTGCTCGGCGACGAGATCGAGTCGATCCGCGAGTTCGATCCGGCGAGCCAGCGCTCCCAGGCCCCGCTGCCGTATGCGGTGGCGCCCCCGCCGCGCGAGCTGCTCATCGAGCGCTCGCTCGTGATCGAGCGCCAGGAAGCACTGCGCGCGCTCGCGGCCGAGCAGGGACTCGGCGCGCGCGACGTCGACGAGCTGATCGACACGCTGCTGCGCGGCAACGTGCCGCCCGGCGGCGAGGCCCTCGCGCCGCACCTGCTGCGCGGGATGGAGAGCGTCTTCGACTTCCTGCCCGCCGACACGCTGGTCGTGGTCGACGACGCCGGCGCGGGGCGCACGCGCCTGCTTCGCTATGCGGAGGACGCGCTGTCGAACTACGAGCTGTCGCGCGCGAGCGGGCGCCTGGTGGCGCCGCCGGACGCGCTGGCGCTCGCGCCCGATGCGCTCGAGCAGGCGCTGCTCGCGCGCAATCCCGTCCTGCTCGAGCGCCTCGACGCCGACCACGGCGACGGCATCGCGACGTCGCGCGTCTACAGCGAGTCGCAGGAGGACCTCCGCCGCGAGCTCACCAGGGCGCGCTCGCACAGCCAGGCGCTCGCGCCGCTGGCGCAGCGCATCGCCGCCTGGCGCGAGGCGCGCTACCGGGTCGTGCTGGCCGCGCCCTCGCTCTCGCACGCCGAGCGCCTGCGCGCGCTGCTCGCCGACTACAAGATCGACGCGCGCGCCACGGCGGATCCGCGCGCCGTGTGGCGCTGGTCGTCGCCGGGGCGCGTCGAGGTGCGCGCGACCCCGCTCTCCGAGGGCTTCGTGCTGCCCGAGGCGCGCCTCGCGGTCGTCACCGAGGAGGAGATCTTCGGACCGCGCGAGAAGACTCGGCGGCGCAGCGCCTGGCCCGCGGGCGCCGCGATCGACGCGCTGGCCCAGCTCTCGCCGGGCGACTACCTCGTCCACCGCGAGCACGGCATCGGCATCTACCGCGGCCTCGTCGATCTCGAGCTGCGCGGCGTCGCCGGCGAGTTCCTGCGCATCGAGTACGCGGAGGAGGCGCGCCTGTTCGTGCCGGTGCACCGCCTCAACCTGGTGTCGCGCTACGCCGGCTCGGACGGGCAGGTGCCGCGCGTCGACAAGCTGGGGGGCGTCACCTGGGAGCGCGCGCGGCGCACGGTGCGCCGCGCGCTGCGCGACATGGCCAGGGAGCTGCTCGCGGTGCACGCCGCGCGCGAGGTCGCGCAGGGCTTCGCGTTCTCGCCCCGCGACCACCTCTTCGAGGAGTTCGAGGCGCAGTTCCCCTACGAGGAGACGCCGGATCAGCTCGCCGCGATCGAGGACGTGCTGGCCGACATGCAGCGCGAGAAGCCGATGGACCGCATCGTGTGCGGCGACGTCGGCTACGGCAAGACCGAAGTGGCCGTGCGCGCCGCCTTCCGCGCCGCCATGGACGGCAAGCAGGTCGCCGTGCTGGTGCCGACGACGATCCTGTGCCAGCAGCACGAGGAGACGTTCCGCAAGCGCTTCGACGGTCAGCCCGTGCGCATCGGTGCGCTGTCGCGCTTCCAGCGCCCGGCCGACGCCCGGCGCGTGCTCGAGGGCCTCGCCGACGGGTCGATCGACATCGTCATCGGCACGCACCGCCTGCTCCAGAAGAACGTGCGCTTCCGCGACCTCGGTCTGCTGGTCGTCGACGAGGAGCACCGCTTCGGCGTCGCGCACAAGGAGCGCATCAAGCAGTGGAAGAAGACGGTGGACGTGCTGACGCTCACCGCCACGCCGATCCCGCGCACGCTCCAGCAGGCCTTCGCGGGGCTGCGCGACCTCTCGGTGATCGACACGCCGCCCGCGGACCGACTCGCGATCCGCACGCAGGTGTGCCGCTTCACGGAGCCGATCGTGCGCGAGGCGATCCTGCGCGAGATGCGCCGCGGCGGCCAGGTCTTCTACGTCCACAACCGCGTGCAGCAGATCGCGGCGATCGACGAGATGCTCGCGCGCGTGGTACCCGAGGCGAAGCGGATCGTCGCCCACGGGCAGATGCCCGAGCGCGAGCTCGAGGCGCGCATGCTGCGCTTCATGCACGGCGAGGCGGACGTGCTCCTGTGCACGACGATCATCGAGAGCGGCCTCGACAACCCGCGCGCCAACACGATCGTGATCCACCGCGCGGACGCGCTCGGCCTCGCGCAGCTGTACCAATTGCGCGGCCGCGTCGGGCGCAGCAGCCACCGCGCCTACGCGTACCTGCTCGTGCCGAATCCAGACGCCCTGACGCCCGACGCGCGCAAGCGCCTCGAGGCGATCCAGGACCTCTCCGAGCTCGGTAGCGGCTTCCGCCTGGCGAATCTCGACCTCGAGATCCGCGGTGCGGGCAACCTGCTCGGCGCCGAGCAGTCCGGACACCTCGCGGCGGTCGGCTACGAGACCTACATGGAGATGCTCGAGCAGACCATCGCCGAGCTGCGCGGCGAGGCGCGCGAGGAGGAGATCGATCCGGAGATCCGGCTGCCCGTGCCGGCGCGCCTGCCCGACGCGTACATCGATTCGGTCGCGCAGCGCCTCGTGCTCTACAAGCGCCTCGCGTCGTGTCGCGACGACACCGAGGTGGATCGGATCCGCGACGAGATCCTCGATCGCTACGGCCCGCTGCCGCAGGAGGCGCAGAGCCTCGTGCAGGTGATCCGGCTCAAGATCCAGGCGCGGCGCCTCGGCGTCGCCTGCGTCGATCTCGCGAACGGCGACTTCGTGCTGACGGCGGCGCCGACGACGCGCGTGGATCCGGAGCGACTGCTGCGCCTGATGACCCAGGCGGGCACGGGGCTGCGCGTCACGCCGGGGCACCAGATCCTCGCGCCCGCGCCCGGCGCCGCCGACCCCGCGAAGCTCTTCGACTCCGCGCGCGCGCTGATGACGCAGCTCGGAGCTTGACACCAGGCCCCGTCGGTTTCCAAGCGTCATGGGAAATCCGCAACGTTGTCGCATTCCCTCTTGTCCAGCTGACAATGCCAATTGGACATCGGCTGAGACCAGGACTGCGTTTGGATTCTGATTGACAGCGACGAACGGCCCCCATGACGATGATCCGCGAGGCCGAATGGGCGGCACGGCTTGGAGAAAAAAGTTCAATGAGACGCATCTTCATCGTCACGACTGCGTGTATGTTTGTAACTGCGATCGCCTACGCGAATCCCGACCTCACGCCCGACAGCAACGCGACCGTGGTGTTCCTCCGCACCGACTGCAATGTGAACGGAAATCCGATGGAGAACTGTTTCGAGTCGATGGCTGCTCTCTCGGATCCATCGACTGGTTGGATCTGGAACACGCGCAATCCAACGAGCAGCGCACCACTGCTCGTGGTAGTCGGTCCGGGCGAGTTCGATCAGTTCGTATGTCCCAACGGGCGTGGCTACGTCAGCCTGCGCGGATCGGGCCGTGAACAAACGATCATCGCAGGCTCCGATACCGGAATGTCGATCCGGAACTGTGAGGATCTATCGTTCACCGATCTCGGCATACGAGGCGGCAGGATCGGAGTGCAATGGATCGGGGGCGGCTTCTCCACGTGGTCGGATACCGACATCGTCGTATCGGGGGAGACGTCCGCTGGAACGACTGGGGCGTGGGGTGACCTCGTCGACGCCTCGCAGCAGCCCTTCGTGTGCGGAACGCACTACTTCCATGGATCGCGCGTGCGCGCGACCGGCGGAGGGAGTGCGGAAGCCAGCGCCTTCTATTCCCAATGTGGGGAGAGCTGGTTCTTCGGCGGCGAAATCCTCAATGAAGTGAGCAAGAGTACGAGGCAAGCGAACGCGGTACGCATCACCTCCCCATTCGGGGACGTTCGAACGTTCGGCACAGCAATCCGTGAGGTCGTCACGGCGCCGGTCAGCATCGGCGATGGCGAGCTGGTCGGGGTAGTCGTGAGCGGCGGGCACTTCCACAGCCACGGCTCGGTCATCAACGTCGACGCGAGAGGCGTGACCAATGCGAGTGCGGTCGGCCTCAGCGTCATCTCCGCGGGTTTCGCTCACACCCCCGAGGCGGCCTGGGTGCTTACTCCCGATGGCTCCGGAACGACGACGCGAGTGCGAACAGCCAATGGAGGCGTTGCGCAATCGCCCTACGTCTGGCAGTCGGGCAGCGCGCCTCCTGTGGTCACCTCGCAGCACGGGAGCGACCTCTTCGTTGAGACCGACTGCAATTCGAGCGACTGCAACGGACACTCCGATCCCCACCTGATGATCTACTCGAGCAACTGTACGGGCAGTGGGGGTCCGTGGTTCGACGTGGTCCGCCAGAGCTGCCGCAACTAGAGAGCGTTCCCTGTGTCACGGAGCCGGTGGCGGCGAAGCAACGAGCATCGTCGCCGCCGGGCGTGACCCTGGCCGGACACTCTTCCGAGGCGCCCTGCTCGATCGAGATCGCAGCTAGTCCGTTCGCGTCGCGCGCTTCACCTGGCTGCGCAGGAAGCCCGGCGCGAGGGCGCGGGCGAGGAAGGAGACCGCGAGCCAGCGCGGGTAGGTGATCTCGCGCCTGCCCTTCGCGAGCGCGGCGAGGATCGCGTCGACCAGGCCGTCGGGCTCGACCATCGACTTGCGCGCCACGCGGGAGAGCCGCTCGAGCATGCCGTCGAAGAACGGCGTGCGGATCACGCCGGGCAGCACGGTCAGCACGTGCACGCCCGCGTCCTCGACCTCCAGCGAGAGCGACTCCGCGAGTCCGAGCAGCGCGAACTTCGTCGCGGCGTAGGCGCTCTCCTCGGGCGGCGCGATGCGCCCCGCGACCGACGAGACGAACACCGTGAAGCCGCGCCCGCGCGCCACCATGTCGGGCAGCAGCGCCTTCGTGAAGTAGACCGCGCCGAGATAGTTGACGCGCATGACGCGCTCGATGTCGCGCACGTCCCAGTCGAGGAAGCGACGGTGTCCGCCGTAGCCCGCGTTGTTCACCAGCAGCTCGATCGCGCCGAGCCGCTCGCGAGCGCGCTGCGCCGCGGCGCGCACCTGCTCGGGGTCCGACACGTCGCAGGGCAGCACCAGCGCCTCGCCGCCGCTGGACGTGATCTCCGACGCGAGCGCCGCGAGCTCGGGCTCGCGGCGCGCGACCAGCGCCACGCGCGCGCCGCCGGCGGCAAGGCGCCGCGACAGCAGCCAGCCGATCCCGCTCGACGCGCCGGTCACGAGCGCTCCGACACCCTGGAGCGACGTGAGCCGCTGCCTAGCCATGCGCGCCGCCTGCGGGCTGCGCCTCCGGCACGGGCTGGTTCGTGAGCCAGGCCTCGAGCATCGCGTTCACAGCCTCCGGCGCCTCCTGCTGCACCCAGTGCCCGACGCCGGGAATCAGGCGGAGAGTAAGGTCTGGCACATAGCGCGGCGTAGGCCGCGTCAGCTCGATGCCGAGGGCGACGTCCTCGGTGCCCCAGAGCAGCAGCGTCGGCACGTCGATCGGGGGAAAGCCGAGCGAGATCTGACGGCGGAAGCCGCCGCGAAGGAGCGCTCGGTAGTAGTGGATCATCGCCCGCGCGGCGCCGGGCAGCGTGGCGTTGAAGCGGAAGACCTCGAGATCCGCGTCGTCGAACGCCCCCGGAACGCGTGCGCTCTGGCGCAGCATGCGGCCGACCCGCTTGCCCCCGCCGCCCGCGAGCAGTCGCTCGGGCAGCCACGGGAGCTGGAAGAAGAGCACGTACCAGGAGCGCAGGCGCTGCCGCAGCCCCGCCGCCTCGAGCGCCGCGCCTGGGTGCGGAATGTTCATGCACACCAGGCGGTGGAGCGGCCGGATCTTCCGCAGGGCGAAGAACCAGCCGACGATGCCGCCCCAGTCGTGGACCACGAGCAGCGTCTCGCGCGCGCCGGACGCGTCGATCAGGCCCGCGACGTCCTCCATCAGCGTCTCGATCGCGTAGTCGCGGACCGCCGTCGGCCGGTCGCTCTCGCCGTAGCCGCGCAGGTCCGGCGCCCACACGCGGTAGCCGAGGCGCGCGAGCAGCGGCATCTGGTGGCGCCACGAGTACCAGCACTCGGGGAAGCCGTGGAGGCACAGGGCCAGCCGATCGCCGCCGCCGGCCTCGGCGACGTGGAAGGAGAGGCCGTTGGCCCGCACGCGCAGGTGGTGGAACTGGTCGGGGCGGGGGCCGCTCATGCGGATGCGATGCTAGCTCCAGCTCTCCACTACGCTCGGCTCCGCCTCGCTGCGCGCTTCGCTTGCCCCGATCTACGCTCGGCTCCGCCTCGCTGCGCGCTTCGCTTGCAGGTCCTCCAGCCCGTCCGACTCGATCTCCAGCGGCACGGCCATCAGGTTGAAGAAGTTGCCGATGGCGTTGAGCCAGGTGAGCTCGACGATCTCCCGCTCGGAGAAGTGCGCGCGCAGGCGCTCGAAGGTGGCGTCGCTGGCCTTGCGCTGGCGCGTCACCTCCTCCGTGTAGGCGAGCGCGGCGCGCTCGCGCTCGGAGAAGTGCGGGCTGTGGGCGAAGTCGAGGAGATCGCGGAAGCGCTCGAGCCCGATCTCCTGCTGGATCGCCTGCGCGCGGTGCAGATCCGCGCAGAAGCCGCAGCCGTTCAGCAGCGAGGACTGCGTCGTGACCAGCAGCCGCAGGGCGGGATCGAGCGAGAGGCTCTCCATGGCCCGCACGATCCCGAGGTTCGCGCGCAGGAGCCGCGGCGCGCGCGCGTAGATCACCCGCAGCGGCGACATCACCGCACCGAGCTGGCGGCGCGACAGCCAGTAGCCGAGGCGGATCAGAAGATTCCCAGGTCGCTCAATGGGTGCGAGACGCATGGACTCCTCCCGGGGCGCGCAGGAGCACAGCGGTGGCCACGGCGAGCAGGACCGCCGGCAGGTACACGCCCGGCAGGTCGAGCGCCCAGTGGTCGCTCGGCACGGCGCCGCGCGCCGTGTCGAAGACGTGGAGCACCGCGTGGCCCACCGCGAAGACGGCCGACACCGCGATCAGGGGCGGCCGGTGGCGGCGCTCGAAGGCCGCCCACACCTGTGCCACGCCCACGGCGAGGAACGCGCAGCCGATGTCGCGCACGAAGTGCGGATTGAACGGACCCGTGTCGGGCACGGCCGCCGGAAGCTCGTGATACCAGCGCAGCGGATCCGCGAGCATCCACAGCGCATTGGCCACGGCGCCGACTCCCAGCACCAGGAAGAGCCAGCCCCATCCGTCGAGTCGTGTGCTCATCGCGGCCTCCGGGGCGGCGCGGGCGCGGCGCGGCGCATTGCGTCGGCGAGTCGCACGGCGGCCGCGTCGGCCCGCTCCGCGGCGAGATTCGCGAAGGAGAGCAGGACGTGGCGGTCCGCATCGAGCGCCGCCTCGCTGCCCTCGAAGGCGAAGGGCGAGCCGGGGCCGAGCGCGATGCCGCGCTCCGCCGCGAGGGCGTGGAAGCGCGCGACGTCGCTGCGGACCGGCAGCTCCAGCCAGACGCAGTTGCCGCCGACGGGCGGCGTCCAGCGCGCGCCCTCGGGCAGGTGCGCGGCGAGGGCGGCGAGCAGCGCGCTACGCCGCTCTGCGTAGCGCTGGCGCACGCGCCGGACGTGGCGCTCGAAGGCGCCGCTCTCGAGCAGATCCTGGAGCGTCGCCTGGGCGAGCGTGCTGGTGTGGCCGTCGGCAGCCGCGCGCAGCAGCGCCATGCGCCCGAGCAGGGGGCGCGGCGCGACCACGTAGCCGACGCGCAGCCCCGGGAAGAGGGCCTTCGAGAACGTGCCGACGTAGATCACGTGTCCCGCGGCATCGAGCGTCTTCAGCGCCGGAGTCGCCGGCGAGCCGTAGCGCAGCTCGCTGTCGTAGTCGTCCTCGACGATCGCGAGCTGGAACTCGTCGGCGAGCGCGAGCAGCGCGCGCCGCCGCGCATCCGAGAGCGCGACGCCGGTCGGCGACTGCACGGCGGGGGTCGTGAACAGCAGCTTCACGCGGCGCGCGCGCAGCAGGCGCGCCAGCTCGTCGGTGCGCAGGCCCTCCTCATCGACTCCCACCCCGACGAGGTGCGCCTCGCAGGCGCGGAACGCCTGCGCCGCGCCGAACCAGCCCGGCTGCTCGAGCGCCACGCTGTCGCCGGGATCGATCAGCGCGCGCGCGACGAGGTCGAGCGCCTGCTGCGCACCGTTCACGATCGCGACCTCCTCGGGGTCGCAGGCGATGCCGCGGGCGAGCAGCGTCCGCGCGACCGCCTCGCGCAGCGGCGCGAAGCCGCGGGGATCGAGGGCGTCCGCGAGCGACGCGAGCCGCGCCAGCGCCCTGCTGCTGGCGCGCTTCCAGGCCGCGGCCGGGAAGCTCGCCGCGTCGACGCGGCCCGGGCGCAGGTCGAACTCGACGTGGCGCGGCGTGGAGAACGAGAAGAGGCCGCGCGGCGCCGCCGCGGCGCGGGCGCGGCGCGCGAGGAGCCCTTCCCAGGCCAGCGCGCGCGGCGCCGCCGGCGCGGCGCGACGCAGGCCGTCGGCCACGGCCTCGCCCGACACGAACGTTCCCTGACCGACGTGGGCGCGCAGCAGGCCCTGGTCGACCAGCGCCTGGTAGGCCTGGTTCACCGTGTTGCGCGACACGCCGAGGCTCGCGGCCAGCTCGCGGCTGGCGGGCAGCTTCTCGCCGGGCGCGAGGCGCCGCGCCCGCACCAGCTCGTGCAGGTAGCGCTCGAGCTGGCGGTAGACGGGCTCTCCGGCGGCGCGGTCGGGCGCGAAGGCGAGGTCGAGCACGCGTCGAGGCTAGGAGAGCCAATCCGGATCTGGAAGAGCCAATTTGGTCCGAGCGGCTGGGGCCAATCCGGCAGACCGGGCCGCTCGGCCGCGCCCCCGAGAGCCCCGGCGCGGGCTACGCCGCGTAGCCGAGGAAGCAGCCCCCGAGCACGGCGGCGAGCAGACCCGCGAAGGCCGCACGCGCGGCGACGCCGCCCCGCGCCGCGAGCCACGCGTCGACGCGCACCGCCCCGTCCGCGAAGAAGAGCGCGAGCGGACCCGCGAGGACGAGCGCGTAGCTCCCCTTGGCCTGCGCGAAGTAGGGCAGCGAGGCCGTCAACACGAGCAGCGAGAAGCCGACCGCATAGCAGGTCGTGAGCAGGAAGGAGAGGGCGGCTCGCACGCGGGGCTCGGGATCGCCGAACGCGCGCGAGAGGCTGCGCAGCGCGCCGAGGGCGAGGAGCGCGGTGGCGGGCAGGCCCAGCAGAAAGGCCGCCGATACGAAGTCGTAGTGCCAGAAGCCGTGGCGCTGCTCCGGGAAGACGCGGCCCCCGATGCCGCCGTCGCCCCAGAAGGTCGAGTACACGCCGTCCCAGAAGGAGCGGAAGCCCGCCAGGTAGGGGTGCTGGAGCGACTCTCCGAACGCGGCGTACCAGGCGAGCGTGTGGAAGCCTGGCTGCTGCCACCAGGCCTTGTCACCCGGCAGGTGACCCCAGTTTCCCGCGACCGGCGTGCCGAGCTCGATCTGGTTGCGGACGTAGTACCAGCCGGCGACCGCAGCGAGCACGGTGGCCGAGAGGCCCGTGAGCCCCGCGGCCCGCGTCCAGCGCGCGCGCTCGACGGCGACCAGCTTGCAGGCGAGGAAGAACAGCGCGACCGGTGCAATCGCGAGCGCCGTGAACTTCGCGAGCGCGGCGAGACCGAGCCACAGGCCGAGCCACACCGCCTGCCCCGTCGTCGTCCGCTCGGCGAGCAGCGCGTCGACGCACGCGACCAGCGCCACGCCGGCCAGCAGCGCGTGGAAGCTCTCGTTGGTGAAGTAGGCCGAGCTGTAGAGAGAGACGGGCAGCGCGGCGGCGAAGAGCACTGCCAGGACTCCTACGCGCGCGTCCTCCGGGTACAGGCGCTGCGCCAGCGAGTGCGTCACGAAGACGAGGCCGAGCCCGCTGATCCACGGAACGACGCGCAAGGCGTGGCTGCCGAGCGGCGCGATCAGCGCCGCCAGTGCGTAGAAGAGCGGGGGGTGGAACATCGACCAGCCGTCCGTGGCGAGCGGCACGGCGTGGTGCTCGCGCAGGAACTCGACGTAGGCGAGGTGATGACGCGCATCGAAGCCGATCCACAGCGGGATGCGCGTGATCTTCGCCGCGAAGAGCCACGCCCAGGCGAGGGTCGCGGCGGAGAGCGCCGCGCCGGGCAGGGAGGCCACGGCGCGCGGCGACAGCCAGCGGCGTCCCGCGGCGAAGCCCGCCGCGCCGAGCGCGAAGAGCGCGAGCAACGCGCCCGCGCTGCGGACCAGCCCCTGCAAGGGCGTCTCCACGGCGAGCGTCGCGGGGTTGCGGCGCGTGTCGTCCGCGGGCACGGCGCGTCCGAGCGGATGACCATCGACCGCGACGTCCCAGTCTCCCGGCGACGCTGGATCGCCGGGCAGCCCCGAGAGACGCAGCGAGAGCAGGCCCGGGCCGTGGCGATTCTCGACCTCGATGGCGATCTCGTTCGCCCCGACGTGCAGCCAGGACGCAACTTCGACGCGGCGTAGCGCGCGCCAGTGCGTGCCGTCGCCGACGCCCCCGGTCGGAACCTGCCCGTTCACCCACAGGCGAAACGATCCCAGCGCGCGCAGCGCGACCTCCGCCTGCCCGGGCACGGACTCCAGCTCGACGCGGCGCGCGTAGCGCGTCACGGGGGTGGACTCGCGTCCCCACTGCATGAGGTCCGCTGCGACCGGCGCGGGCGGCATCCACCAGGGCGGTCCCGAGTCCGGGACGAGGAAGGGCACGTCGTCCGAGAGCGCGCAGCGAGCGAGCGCTACCCCGCAGGACAACGCGACGAGGGCGACGGCACCGGCGCGCTGCAGGCGACCCCAGGTCGACGCCATGCAGGACACGCTAGCCAGAGTCGACGAGCTAAGCTCCGCGCTCTCACGGGGTCGAGGCCAATGAACTACAGCGGACGTCCTCTGTTCGCCGTCTTCTTATGGGTCTTCTCCGCAGTGCTGGCCGCCCCCGGGTCCGCGCAGGCCGTCACCGCGTCCGACACCAACACGGCGAAGACACCGAAGACGGGCACGGCCGCGACGGGTCCGCAGGGCTCGGAGCAGCTCGTGGACGGCATCGCCGCCCAGGTGGGCTCGCGCATCGTGCTGGTCTCGGAGGTCCTGCGCTCGGTGCAGGCGCAGGAGGCGGCGCTGCGCAAGGCGGGCGGGGGCGAGAGCGACGTCGCGAAGCTGCGCGCCGACGCGCTCGAGCACCTGATCGAGGAGCGCCTGGTCGAGGGCGTGGTGGCGAAGCTCGAGGTGAACGTCACCGACGCCGAGATCGACAAGACGATCCATCAGATCGCCGAGATGAACGGCCTCACCCTCGAGCAGCTCTACGCCAGCGTGGTCTTCCACGGCATGTCCCGCGAGGAGTACCGCAAGCAGATCAAGAAGGACCTCGAGCGGCGCAACGTCGTGAACTCGCTGCTCGCTCCGGACGTGAAGCTCGACGAATCGGACGTGCGCGCGCTCTACGACCAGCAGTTCGGGAGCCAGCCCGAGCGCGCGAACGTGATCCGCGTGCGCCAGATCCTGATCTCCTTCGGCAAGGATTCGGCGCGCACGGCCGACCAGGCCTGCGCCACCGCCGGCGAGGCGCGCAAGCGCGTCGTCGAACGCGGCGAATCCTTCGAAGCGGTCGCGAAGGAGCTCTCGGAGGTGGCCCCCAAGGACGGCGGCGACCTCGGCTGGCTGCCGGTCGATCAGCTCGCAGGCTGGATGCGCGAGGCGCTCGATCCCGTGAAAGCCGGGGGCGTGAGCGAGATCGTCGT
>Ga0335070_10005831_pt1 | contig 14516 bp, 13 predicted proteins | sample Lox_Sample_13_FD_206722 | JGI IMG/M metagenome (GOLD analysis project Ga0335070, IMG submission 206722) | Soil microbial communities from Loxahatchee National Wildlife Refuge, Florida, United States - Lox_Sample_1.3 | ecosystem: Environmental > Terrestrial > Soil > Wetlands | place: USA... | reverse complement strand
TCGGTCTCACTCGGGTAGCAACGAAAGACGTTCCCGCCGTACCGAAAGGATCTCTTTTTGTCTTCAGCGGGTATGCGTACCAGATTCAACCATCAGGGGCGACGTTCTCCCCTCCACTTGCTTTGAAAATTACCCCCACACCGGAGGAATGGAAGCAGATTTCTGGTCAGGAAATTTCGATCCAGTATTACAACCCTGTCACAGGCCTGTGGGATCCCCTCTCTACAACATCGGACCCGGAAATGCATACGGTGAGCACCATGATCTCCCATGCAAGTGAGTTTGGCCTATTCATACGCCCGGCATCTTCTGCATATTCTCCTGTGACAAAATCAACAATGACCTCAATATCCGAGACTTTCCCGGTACCTGGGGCACCCTTGTGGCCAGGCCGGATTAATGTTGCGCAGCTGACTGTCCTAATCGCAACAGTCCTTGTGGCTTGTATAATCGGATTATATTTTTATCGGGCACGTAATGGGCACAAATCGAAATAGACAGGATTTTCATCATTTGTTTTGCATTGGACAATCAGATCGGGTGATTTTTTTCTGTTCATAAACCTATAACAAAATCGCCTTTGGGAAACACAATGCAGAAAGACCAAACGTCCATTGACGTGGAAAAGAGAATCCAAAGGTTAAATTTGTGAATGAAGCAGAAACCCTGCTATGAATAACAAGATTACTGTCTGGAAATGGGCTCGGCCGGATTCGAACCGGCGACCTCCGCCGTGTAAGGGCGACGTCATAACCGACTAGACCACGGGCCCGTGATGTGTTCTGGCTTACTAAATTCGACCCGGAGCGATATAATAATGTTGATTCGTGCGGCTTTCGCTCTGTATTTCGGGGTATTTGTGGGCAGGGTTGAAAGGACTCTTTATTTGCCAAGATTGACGAGATTTGCTTAATTTTCAGCTCTAGATCTGATACTCTTCCTTCAATATCAGGTGACCCAAGTTCTATCTCTGAGTGGCGACTTTGTTTAAACTTTTCATCAGTGAATCTGACGTTAAAACCGTCATTTGTCTCAAATATTTCAATCTCTTTACCTACCAATTCTTCTCTGTACCTCCAAGGCAACTTAATGTATGGAGCCAGATATCCTTGACGCGGGTTAAGTTTCTTCAGTTTGGTAATACCTAGCCCCTGTAACAGATCCTCTCACCATACCAGATCCCTTAACTCAAACAGCCTGTGGGAATTCATTCATTCCATATCAAAAATCTACCCTAAAATATCCCTTTTAATGCCGTGTTAAATTAAATCAGAGGATAATTGACTTATATTTAGCATTTCAACAATAAATTAAGCGTATTTTCATTACCTAGCCTATATAATATATAGGGGGTATTCCTGAAATCCCTCCTAGAGGTTCTGTAAAGTCTTCGGCAGCTGAGGGGTGTTTGGAGAGGCGGTCAAAATGCGGCAGCTGGGATAACTAAATCAGTAGATCGCAAAAAAATACATAAATCAAGTGGTTTTTATCCAGCCCGGAACATTATCTGTTGATCTTAAGAATGTCATTGGGATTTGGATTTGGTAATTAAAGGGTGCAAATACATCTGGTGTTTGATAAAGTTCATTGAACGCAGGGAAGGGATTCGGCATATTAGATGCTAAAGGTGGATTCGTTTCTACGTCTAAAAAAGTATTTCTCAGTGATTCTCCTGTTTCTGGAAGAAGATAGGAGGCATCAGTCTGTACCGGGTTCGCCTGATAATTTGCATAAGCAGTATTGATCAGGCTTGCAACATTTGAAGAGCCGGATCCCTTCTGGAATCCTCCACTTGCGTCAACTCCGGATACTGGCAAAGTGATTAAAACCAGCATCATTGCAATGAGAATGATGAATACCATGGGTTTCATGTTTTTCCCTTAGAATAATTTTGACCTATACCGCTGGAAAAATAAATAATTTCGCTTCTGGCCAGTAAATTTTTTTGAGCCCCGATTATTTTCATTCCACATTTGGTAGCTCCTGATTACCCGCTGTTATATCATATGAGATATGGAAAACAGATCATCGGAAATGGTTAAAGGTAGGAAATACAGGGTTGTAACAGAATGGGGTGAACAAATTTTAACATTCTGGGGAATTATGAAGAAAAATGGTAATCCGCTTTTTTGCAAAGAATGTTGTTCCGATTCAACAGATCCCGTGGGATGCGATTCTGGAGCTGGAACCGGTGGAATAAAAACAGAAAATTAATTAAAAAAATATTGCCGCAACGTAAAATAGAGATCCAGTTAGTAAAAAAATGTTAAATGTATTAAAAGTAACAAATTGAAATGGTGGGGATAAGTTGGTATAATTTTCTTAACCCAAATTTTGTGATATTTTTCAGTATTTTCAAAATAATCCTTCCACCAAAAATCATGATCCGTATTCCCATTAGGTTTTTGGTTCAATCATACAAAACTATAAGCGTTTCACAATCGGAAATAACAATTTCAGTTATGATAATATTAATTGCAATGCTTCTTGGTATTGCTATCCGAGTTAAATTATCAAATAAATAAAGAGGATAATAATATCATTTTCCATCAATACTATTCCAAATAACAAATATTTTGTTACTTCAATAAAACTCTCTATTTACAATTTTTTCTCTGTATAAAATAAAATCAACAACCCATACTAATCCAAAAAAGATTACAACCGCGCTAAAAAATTCTACAACGAAAGAAAAGTCTTTAATCATAAATTGGTGCCCCATTTAGTATATGGTGCCTGCGTCCGGCTGCCGATTTTTGACAGTTTTTCCTGAGAGGGAAAACTGCCGAAGACTTGACAGAACCCGAATCCGCATATAACATCGATAATGAACCGTCAATTGGTTTGCGGTCCTTCGATCAAACGAAATTATTGAGAACCTTAATCCTTCATAAAAAATAATGTTAGATAATTCGGGTATGATGAACTACTAACGATAAAAATTTGGTAAATCTGGCCTACCATCCTGGTAGAACATCAATATGGTTTAAATCAACAGATTGAAGGAATCGGGGATTATCGGATGCCATTGAACGAATTGCATACTGTTCCGCAGGTATCGGTCATAATGCCATCATTCAATGAAGAAAAAACTATCGGTAACTGTATACGGAAAATCAATGAAATTTTTGAGAAAAACGGTATTACTGGAGAAATTATTGTCTCCGATTCCTCAACAGACAGGACTGCCGAAATCGCAGAATCTCTTGGTGCGATAGTTATTCATCCGGTAAACAGGGGGTATGGATACGCATACCTTGAAGCATTTCACCATGTGAAGGCTGAATATATAGTAATGATGGATTCTGATGGAACATATGACCCGATAGCAATCCCCGATATGATCGAATTGCTGAAGGCAGGCACGGATCTTGTTATCGGCTCCCGTTTCAAAGGGCGGATTGAAGACGGGGCAATGACCCCCCTTCATCGTTATATTGGAAATCCCCTTCTTACTGGTGTATTGAACATTGTATTCCACACCCGGTTTTCCGATGCCCATAGTGGATTCCGGGCAATCCATCGCGATGCATTGGAAAAACTCCAGTTAAAAACTGATGGAATGGAGTTCGCATCTGAAATGCTTATCATGGCATCTATAAAAGATCTGAAAATTGCAGAAGTGCCAATATCTTATTTTCCAAGGGTTACACCCTCAAACCTCCATACATTTGCGGACGGCTGGCGGCACCTTAGATTTATCTTGCTCATGAAACCTGTCCCCTTCCTTGCAGTACCCGGGTTGATCTTTTTTATCTCTGGGTTTGCATTAATGTCGTTATTCTATTTGGAGGGAAATGTTGAAGTATCCCATCTCCATTCTTTTATCTTAGGCGCTATTTTGCTTATCAGTGGCATTCAGATCATTATTACAGGTGTTAATACTGAAGTTTATTCGACGATTTACAGATACCGGGAGGAAACAGAACTCCTGGAATTTTTCCTGAACTATCACAGCCTGGAAAAATTTCTGATTATCGGGGGGGTACTGATTTTAGGAGGTATTTTGATAGGACTTTCGATTTTTTTAAGTTGGATAAATGCAAAATTTGGAGAGCTTTCCCAGATTTCGACAAGTGTTGTAGCGCTATCACTTATTGTTATTGGTATTCAGATCATATCCTGTTCGATCTTTATCAGTATGATGCTCCTTGATGACGGGGGCTCCAGATAGGGGCTTAAATGAAAATTGCCTATGTTTATGATGCGGTGTATCCCTATCAAATTGGTGGTGTCGAAAAACGAATTTTCGAAATCAGCAAGCGTCTTGCTTCAAAGGGGCACGATGTACATATATTTGGGCTGAAGACATGGGATGGTAATTCTTCGTTTCGCCGGCATGGTATATGGTATCACGGGATCGGGCAGACCAGGTCATTGTATCACAAAGGGCGCCGGTCTGTAAGCGAGGCGGTTTATTTCGGATGCACGGTATTGAACCCTTTGTTGCGCGAGCATTTTGATATAATCGATTGTCAGAATTTTCCCTATTTCAGCTGTTTTTCATCGGTCATCGCATCGCGTATCAATCACATCCCTCTGGTTATTACATGGCATGAAGTATGGGGTGATTATTGGTACGAGTATCTCGGTAAACAAGGTTTTTTTGGAAAAATGATCGAGAAATATACAGCAGGATTGTCCGATAATCTTATTGCAGTATCGGAATTGACAAGAAGTGATCTGGTTGGATTGAACCCGAGAGCTCATATCACTCTAATATCAAATGGAGTAGATATCAGGCAGATCGACGCAACCCAGACCCTAGAAGATATCTCTGATATTATATTCATCGGGAGACTGATACGTGAGAAGAGGCCCGATCTCCTGATTCGGGCTCTCATATTGATAAAAAAGGAAATTCCCGATATAAAGTGTCTAATTGTTGGAAATGGTCCTGAAAAGGAAGAATTAATCCGGCAATGCCGAAAATATCACCTGGAGAAAAACATTCGGTTCATGGGCTTTCTCCAAGATCACAATGAATTGATCTCCTTGATGAAAGGTTCAAAAGTTTTTGCTTCCCCCTCTGTAAGGGAAGGTTTTGGTATGGCCGCAGCTGAGGCGTTGGCTTGTGGTCTTCCCGTTGTGACCTGTAATGCCCCGGAAAATGCTGTAAAGGATCTTATAGATGTCAAAACAGGAATCATAAGCAATATGACCGACGAAGCATTCGCAGATGCAATCCTTGAAGCTTTTCGGAGAAGGGAATCGATGACCTTGGATTGTAAAACTATAGCACGAAGATTTGACTGGGAGATAATTGTTCAGGAAATTGAGGAGTATTATGGGAGCGTGGCACTATATTCATCACGATGACATTCAATATCTAAATGTTTTTCTCATTGAAAGAATGCAGGTAATAAGTGTTTATTGATGAGGTGCAATGTCAGCGACTTGAACGGTTTCCGGGAAAATCACTACTGTTGGTATTATTGGAACTCGAATTTAATAATTTGAATGAGAAGAATGAATATCCTCCACACCCCTGCACGATTTTATCCATCAGTTGGAGGGGTTGAAAAATATGTGCTGACACTTGCCCGGGCATTAATCAAGAAAAAACAGAACATTTGCGTTATTTGTGCAGACGAGCCCGGAGAAAAGAAAATCAGGGATTATGAGGGTATCAGGGTTAAAAAAATATTCTCCATTGGCAAAATAGCAAATACCAATATAACTCCCTCCCTACCGTTCCGGTTACTGAAAAATGATGTCGATGTAATTCATACACATATCCCTACACCATGGTCAGCAGATTGGAGCGCAATTATCTCACAAATCAGAAAGATACCCTTAATTGTTACCTATCACAACGATATAGCCGGAAACGGGTTTTATCATTTCGTCGCAGCAGTCTATAACAGGACTGTTCTTCACGTAGTATTAAAACAGGCGAGATGCATCATTCTTACAAGCCCTAATTTTAAATCGCGCTTTCTTGATCCATATCATGGAAAGATTTTTATCGTCCCAAATAGTGTTGATTCTTCAATTTTTATACCCGTGTCTGAACCGATTATTGGTGATATTTTCTTTTTAGCGGTACTCGATGGTTATCACCGGTATAAGGGCCTTGACTATCTCATCGCAGCAGTCCAGCACCTTTCTCATGAATTCCCAAATATTAAACTGATTGTAGGTGGATCAGGACCGATGCAGGAGTATTACACCAATTTATCTGAATCACTTGGCGTTATGGATAACATCTCATTTGTGGGATACATCCCTGACGAAAATTTGGCAGGATATTACAATGGTTGTAAATTATTTGTCCTGCCCTCAACAGATCCAACCCGTGAAGGGTTTGGCATAGTCCTGCTTGAGGCGATGGCCTGCGGGAGACCTGTTATCTCTACGAAAATAACTGGTGTTGCAAATGACATCACCGATCGGGGAGCTGGAATTGTTGTGGAACCGGAAAATGCAAAAGCCCTGGCGCAGGCAATAAGGACAATTCTACTCGATAATAATCTCGCAGATAAAATGGGGGCGGCCGGACGATCCTTAGTTGAAGAAAAATACAGTTCAGAAAAAATTGCAGACAAAATGATTAAAATTTACATAGGGGCAGCAAATTTAAGTTGAAGTTGCCTGGCGGTATCGAAAATACTATAAAAAGAATTAACGGCAAATATGTCAGGTTTTCGAGTAGACCAGAGGCTGGTATGAACAAACTCAGATCCAATAGTATTGTTGAATTCTCCTTTTTTCATCCAGAATGAGGATAAAAAGGTCTGCTAAATAATAGTTACGGCTATTCTGTTAGTTCCTGGTATAGATGTTCATAATCACAAATCATCCGGGAGCAGGAAAAATCCCTTTTTCCAACCGTTTCGGCATCCTTTTTGAATTCAGAATAGCCATTAATGATTTCCCGGATTGCATCAATAAGTCCATCGGGTGAAAAACGCTCGACCACTTTGCCACAACCTGTTTCCTCTATATAATATGACATCGGAATAGGCCGGGATATAATAATTGGTCTGCCCGCGGCAAGTGCCTCCATTAATGAGTTAGGATATGATTTTACCAGGTCCGCCTTCGAGGCCAGAACCACTGCAGCATGGCAACGCGAGAGAATCCTGGAAATATCTCCCTTCTCCCTGATTGTCTCTACCCGCTCGGATAGTCCTGTTGAACGCACCTTTTCACACCATTCATGATATAATGTTCCCCTCCACAGGCATATGAGTCTGATTTTTGGTAAATGAATCATGGTCTCCAGCACAAGGTCGAATCCCTTACTTGCAAACTGGCTCTTTACCCAGGGTGCAGATCCGAAAAGAAGGACAAATTCATCATCCGGACCAGGATAAGGAGAAGATTCAATTCGGGAAAAGTCTATACCCGGCCTGATAATCCTGACTTGTTCATAACCCATCGATTGAAGAATATCTGCTTCCTCTTTTGAACTCACCACAAGTTGATATGGCACTTTTGCCTTCGGAAGATTTTCAGAAATCACACCCGATGTAAGGGAAAAGATTACCGGTTTTGATAGAGATCGAAGGATGCGAAAATCTACCAGGTAAGGAAAAAACACGTGGTGCAAATCGACCTCTCTGTCAAGTTTTCCGATAGCTGGTAAATGTTGAATCCCATAGAGATTTACAGGAAATATGGGAGGAATTGACCGAAATGGTGATAAAGCAATGCTCTTTCCCGTAAAAGATTCCTTCAGATACCCGATTTCAGTAAAGAGACCATCGGTGCCTGCAATGGGTGGAGGTGGGGATGGGCTGATATAGAGAATTTTCATGACGTTTTCCTGCTATTCACCTGCTAGCCATTCGGGGATAGAACTATCTTCCGGGGAATTAATCAGCAGTCTCCTAATTTCCTCGGCATTCTGAGATTTTTTCGAAAGGATCCGGCGCCAAGTTTCAAGCCACTGAAGCCCATTCCCGGCAATGATCGTGATATTACCTGTGGAATTGGTCATTCCGATCACCGAACCTTCCTGATATCCCATCTTTTAATCCAAGCCAGAGTGCATCGGCACGCGTTCTCCTGCCGCTGATACGAGCGAGGAGAATCTGCATGACTCCGGCTGCTATCCATCGGAGGATAAAAATATTTTTTGAATACCGGAAATGGTTGCGAACAAAGAGAAAACGGTTTCTCAGGGTATAATAATTATATAATGTCTCCCTTGCCGTTAATTCATTATCAGGGGCATGAATTGCCTGGCATTTCTGATACACAGCACATTTCAGTCCGGAGAGTCTCACTCTCCTGCAGAAATCAGCAATCTCCCCGCTGAAAAAAAATTCCTCATCCAGGAGGCCTGCCTTTCGGAACGCATCTCCCCGGGCCAGTAAGACTGTTCCCGGTACATAATCCACCTCCCTAAATGCTGTATCACCGTTCTCTGGTTTGTATGGAATTCTCGTATTCGAATAAACTCCAATATTTCGTCCTCCCGCAAATACCCTGCCTTTTTCCTCGATTAATGGACCCAATACACCTATAATGGGATCCTGGTTCATGTATTCCAGAAGTTTCATGATGCATTGCTTCTGAATCATGGCATCGGAATTTAAAAGCATAATGTAGGAAAACCCTTTTTCCAGTGCAAAAGTTATTCCCGCATTATTTCCTCCTGCAAACCCCTTGTTGGTCTTGTTTTTAATGAGGGCAAATCCTTGATTCAAACCTGATAACCGGGAAAGGTCTTCTTCAGATGAACCATTGTCGACGATGATCACTTCCACCTTTAACCCGGACCAGGCGGAGATCATCGAAAGGCACTCCAATGTCGAAACAGCGTTATTCCAGTTTAGTATTATTACAGCTAATCCCCAGTTTTTATCCATAGTTGCCAACAGTATATGGAAAATATTTGCTTCTTTGGGATATAGATGATCTGAAAAATGATCTGATAATAATATATAAGGTTCCGTAGCCAAATCATTGCTTTATACCTTAATAAGCAGCCGAAAAGCTGCTATACATTTCATATTATTTTTTCCCAGTTTTTAAAATTTTATGATACAAGGAATACAATTCTGGATAGTTTTGTTTCAATTTCGGACCAAAAAAATTCGCGTATTTACGATAAAATTTATTTGGAAATAAATAGAGCGCGAACATCAGGGAGTCTTCTTCATCACGTTTCATAAAATAAAAACGATACACCCGTTGGAGTGCCGGATTCGCTCCGGTCCATTCCCATAGTCCCTGTCCATCTCTTTTTATGTCAGTATCAGGATTAAAATCTGCATCACAGATTTTTTTGTGTCGCCCCACATAATCCCTATTTTCAATTTTGCCATGCCATAAATGCAAAACTACCCCTTCTGAAATAAACACACTCCCCTTAATTTCCCTGACTGCAATGTTGTACCATTTTAAATATTTTTGCCGAAATGAATCGGGATAGAGATCAAGTTGCCTAATAGTCATCGGATTGGAATTTTTAAACGCATGCAACATTAACGTATCCCCCGATCCAACTATATTATAATCAAAAAATTGTATTGTATCAAGAAGTTTTTTCCTTGCTGCCCAAATGCCGCGTGCACTGGGAGCAATATGACTGTTCGATCCGTCTTTTTTTTCAATGTCTTTAATGTGGATATTATTGCCATTTTTTTCACTGCTGCTTATCAGCTCATTTATCTCACGAGGACTAAGATCTCGTTTTCCTTTCGGTAATCTTATAAAATAGCGGAATGGTTGAACCAGAGAGTATCGCTCCAGCAGTTCAGATGTTTCAGTGATCCACCGGTTGTTCTTAAAAATGATGTCACAATCAAGCCAGACAAACTTATCGCAATCTAGTGGCAGGTTTATTAGGCCGATATTTAGCATCGCTTCTTTCTGCCAGAGTATATTTTCTTTTTTTGTCCTTAATTGAATTAAAATATCTGCATCCCGCTTACTCAGCTCAAAAGGTTTTTTTCCATATGCAAGTTCAACAGTAAGAAGCATTAAACCTTGTTTCTTACTTGATTCTCTGAATATTTTATAATTTTTAGATTTATTTCTGTATCCTAACGGATTAAAGAATGTAGTTACTCCCCAGAATGTTCCAGGCAATGGAACAGGATTTTCAGGAATGGTATCCTCGGGTTTCATGTTGTTGAAAGTAATTTAAGATATATTCTAAGATATTTTTTGTGTTTCTGGAACGATGTGGAAAAACTGTTGAACTATAATCAAAATCAGTCATGCCTATATCATTCCCTTTTTACTGTTTTTAAAATTTTATGATACAAGGAATACAATACTGGAAGGTTTTGTTTCAATTTCGGCCCAAAAAAATTCGCATATTTGCGATAAAATCTACTTGAAAATAGAGAAAGTTTAAATATAAGGAAGTCCTCTTCATCACGTTTCACAAAATAAAAACGATACATCCGTTGGAGTGCCGGATTCGCTCCGGTCCATACCCATAGTCCCTGCTCATCTTTTTTAATATCTCTGTCGGGATTATAATTTGCCTCACAGATTCTTTTGTGCCGTCCCCAATAGTCCCTATTTTCAATCGTGCCGTGCCATAGATGCAAAGCAGCTCCTTCTGAAACAAACACACTCCCTTTGATTTCCTTAACGGCAATTTTATACCAATTTAAATATTTTTGCCTGAATGTGTCAGGATAAAGATCCAGTTGCTTAAGTGTAACCAAATTGGAATTGGTGAAGGCATGTAACATTAATGTATCACCTGATCCACCTATGTCATATTCAAAAAATTGTATGGTATCAAGAATTTTTCTCCTCGCTGCCCAAATACCCCGTGAATTGGGATCAATATAACTTTTCGATCTGTCTTTTTTTTCAATGTCCTTAATGCGGATATTATTGCCATTTTTTTCACTGCTGCTTATCAGCTCATTTATTTCACGAGAACCAAGATCTCGCTTTCCTTTCGGTAATCTTATAAAATAGCGGAATGGTTGAACCAGAGAGTACCGCTCCAGTAGATCGGATGTTTCACTGATCCACCGGTCGTTCTTAAAAATTATGTCACAATCCAGCCAGACAAATTTATCACAATCTGTGGGCAGATTCTTTAAGCCGATATTTAACATCACTTCTTTGTGCCAGAGTAAATTTTCTTTTTTCGTCCTTAATTGAATTAAAATGTCTGCATCCGGCTTTTTCAGCTCAAATGATTTTTTTCCAAATGCAAGTTCAACAGTAAGAAGTTTCAAACCCTGTTTTTTACTTGATTCTCGGAATATTTTATAATTTTTAGATTTATTTTTGTATCCTAGCGGATTAAAGAATGTAGTTATTCCCCAGAATGTTCCAGGTAATGGAACAGGATTTTCAGGAATAGTATCCTCGGGTTTCATGTTGTTGAAAGTAATTTTAGATATATTCTAGATATTTTTTGTGTTTCTGGAACGATGTGGAAAAACTGTTGAACTATAATCAAAATCAGTCATGCCTATATCATTCTTATCCTTTTTACTGTTTTCAAAATTTTATGGTACGAGGAATATAATTCGGGATAGTTTTGTTTTAATTTTGGCCCGAAAAAGTTTGCATATTCACGATAAAATCTATTAGGAAATAGATAAAGCGTGAACACCAGGGAGTCTTCTTCATTACGTTTCACAAAATAACGGCGAACCACCCTCTGAAGTACTTTATTCTTACCAGTCCATACCCATAGTCCCTGTTCATCTTTTTTTATGTCTGTGTCAGGATTATAATTTGCCTCACATATTCTTTTGTGCCGTCCCAAATATTCCCTATTTTTAATCTTGCCGTGCCATAGATGCAAAACATATCCTTCTGAAACATACACACTTCCCTTGATTTCCTTGACGGCAATCTCATACCATTTTAAATATTTATGCCGGAATGTGCCAGGATAGAAATCCAGTTGCGTAAGAGTAATCGGATTGAAATTGGTGAAGCCATAAAACATGAATGTATCACCTGATCCAACGATAGCATAGTCAAAAAAATGTATGGTATCAAGAATTTCTCTCCTCGCTGCCCAAATGCCGCGTGCATTGGGATCAATATGACTTTTTATTTTGCTTTTATTTTCGATGTCCTTCATGCTGGTATTGTCGCCTTTTTTTTCCCTACATATCAGCTCATTTATCTCACGAGAACCAAGATCTCGTTTTCCTTTCGGTAATTTTATAAAATAACGGAATGGTTGAACCAGAGAGTATCGTTCCAGCAGTGCGGATGTTTCACTGATCCACCCGTCGTTTTTAAAAATGATGTCACAATCCAGCCAGATAAATTTATCACAATCTGGCGGCAGGTTCTTTAGGCCGATATTTAGCATCGCTTCTTTTTGCCAGAGAATATTTTCTTTTTTTGTCCTTAATTGAATTAAAATGTCAGCATCCTCTGTTCCCAGCTCAAATGGTCTTTTTCCAAAAGCAAGCTCAAGAGCAAGAAGTTTCAAACCCTGTTTTTTACTTGATTCCCTGAATATTCTATAATTTTCAGATTTATTCCTGTATCCTGCCGGGTTAAAGAATGTCGTAATTCCCCAGAATGTTCCCGGCAAAGGAACCGGATTTTTAGGAATGGTATCTCCAGCTGTCATCTTGCCACAGGTTGTTTAAATTTACTTTAAGAATTTTTTGTTATCATTACTCAATATAAACCACGAATAATATTCACGTAAGAATTTGGGCGAGATCGTTAAAAAAGATCTCGGTCAGGAGGAATCAAAATTCGTTTAAAAGATATAATGGAACAGGTAATGTAATAATTAAACTTGAGAATTCCATTGATGAGAAAGATTTACCCATGATACCCGGAAAAATAAATTCCTTGCTGCACGTTCATTGGCGGATGCCAAAGAGAATTTCTTCAATACTAAATAAAATAAGAAATTCGATAAAAAGAGATTTTTACCTGAAAATTCTTTTACTGCTTACTGTAACTGGTTTCATATTGCGATTGTATCACCTGGGTGATGTTTCAATCTGGCTTGATGAAAGCATCACTCAGTTATATTCTTCTACCTCTTTTTTTGATATATGGCATATATGTTTTTACTCCGATCAAAATCCCCCGCTGTATTACTGGATTGAACATGTTATATTGCAATTTGGTGACAGCGAAGTAGTATTACGTATATTTTCCGCCATTATCGGAACACTAACGATTCCTCTTATTTTTTATGCCGGAAAGGAATTTTATAACGAAGATATAGGGATTATTTCCGCGGCGTTGCTGACATTTTCAACCTTTCATATCTTGTATTCCCAAGAGGCGCGATCCTATTCTCTGCTGGTGTTTTTTTTAACCATCGCCCTCATCTGGTATTTAAAATCAGTTCAGACAAATGACGTTAAAGCCTGGTTTATTTTCGGTATTTTTTCTGCCCTCGCCATTTGGACTCATTATTTTGCCATAATCCCGATCGGGACTCTGTTTCTCTATGCTCTTATTTATCAAATGAAAACAAGTGGTAAAATTACCAGTATTAAACCGATTTTATTAGCCGGATTTGTGGTTCTGATATTATCGTCGCCACTTTTCATAATGATGCTAAATTCTCTGATTTCGAAAGTCGAATCTGCGGTGACAATGAACTGGGGAATTCAGGGATTTAGTTTAATTATCCGTATATTCTCCGATAATTTAGGACCTGGAAAAGCAAAGGCTCTGTTACTTGGAACTTTTATGATAATCGGACTTATTTCTTTATTCTGGGTCAAACGGGAAAATTTTTTATTTCTCATTTTTATGATTTTAATTCCCCTGCCAGTTCTTTACTACGCATCATTCTGGATCCCTGTAGTAAGCAGGTACTCGATATTCCTGCTTCCGTTTCTTTTAATCAGCATCTCGTTTTTCTTTCTTCTTTTTCAGAAATATGTAAAAAAACCATTATTCATTATTACTGTGGTTATAATCATTGGAGTAATCTGTATCCCCTCCCTGAGTGCATATTATTCAGCTGATTCAAAAAACGGGGAGAACTGGAAAGATGCATCCTTGAATATTAAAAATCTGGAAGAGCCCGGGAGTGTTATTGTAATTATGCCTGAATACTGCTCGACCCCATTTAATTATTATTATAATAATACCTCTGAAAAAACGTATGAGTTCTCGGTCGGAAATCAATCAGATATTGATAATATTATATCCGCAAACAAAGAAAAAAAAGTATTTCTCATTGTTAGAGGTATGAACATGTTAAACAAATTCCAATTACTAAATATCACATGGGTAAATGGACATCTTATTTTGGAAGATAAAAAAGATAGTATTTCAATCTATAGCACCGGATAAAAAATTGATAATTCCCTTAATAAAGACCATAACTATATTCTAATAAAGAGTTGCCGGATGAATAATCCTAGCAGAACTCACACAATACACGAATAATGAAGAGAGTGATCAACCTTATGTCGATAGCACGGGCATAGAATAAGTATCCCATACCGCATGATTTCTCACTCAGAATCGATCAGGGAAAGATAAAAATGATCAGTGTCATTATCGTCAATTTTAATGGCCGGCATTTTCTTGACGGATGTCTGTCAGCCCTCGATGTCCAGACATGCAAAGATTTTGAA